>Ga0075322_1000040_pt1 | contig 12331 bp, 9 predicted proteins | sample MayberryNW_Catta_FD_120086 | JGI IMG/M metagenome (GOLD analysis project Ga0075322, IMG submission 120086) | Natural and restored wetland microbial communities from the San Francisco Bay, California, USA, that impact long-term carbon... | ecosystem: Environmental > Terrestrial > Soil > Wetlands ... | reverse complement strand
GGCGCCCGTTACGGCGTGGCAAGGGGCGCAATTGCCGTTGAAGCCGGCCTGGTTCGTCGTCGTGTGGCCGGATCCCGTGAACGGTACGGCGTGGTTCGGACCGCCGGGACCGCCGGAGTGGCAGGTGCCCCCTTTAAACGCGGAAGAGAAGCAGCTCGGCGCGTTATTGTCCATACCCGTGCCGGGTCCGTCCACCTTGTGGCAGATGGCGCACGACACCCCCAGGTCCCCCGCGTCCCGGTGCGACGCGGTGTAGGCCGGGAACGACCGGGGGGCCTGGATCCAGGGGGTCGGATGCGCCTTGGCCTCGGGGTGGCAGGTGGACGTCTGGCAGGAAGTCGTCGATACGCCACCGTCGAACCGGGTCGTCCCAGGCGAGCCGTGACAGCCCTGGCAATAGTTCAGGTCCTGCTTGGCGGTCAGTCCGTGGAACGCGCTGGAGGTGGCGTTCCGCCAGGTGGCTCCGAGCAGGTGGGGCGCCGGGTCCGTGCCGTGGCACAACGTGTTGTTGTAGCACCCGGGCGCCGTCCCCGCGGGGGCGGGCGTGGCCGGATGCCCCGCCGGGTTGTTCGCGGACCCGGCGCGATGGCACGGCGCGCAGACCGGCGCGTTCTGGGGATCGCTTGTGGTGTGGGTCCCTCCCCCGGTGGAGGAACGCCACGGCCTGGCGGGATGGGGCGCACTGACGCCGTGGCAATTGCCGGTAAAGCAGGAGATCCCCGAGCCTCCGCCGGAGAACCCCGCCCCGTGGCAGATCTGGCACGAGGCGAACCCCGAGTTGCCGGGGGCCTTCTTGGCGACCGGTCCGTGCACCGACCCGCCGGCCCAGTTCGGGACCGGCCCGTGATGGCACCCGGCGGCGTTGGCGAAGCAGGACACCTTGGAGATACCGCCCGAAAGATCCGCGCCGTGGCACTCCGCGCAGGAACTGCTCCCGTCGTTGGCGATATAGTTCAGCGTCGCCGTGCTGCCGTGCGACCCGCCGTTCGGGAGGACGAACCACCCGGGAACGGACGTCCCCGGAGCGGTGACATGGTTCACGTTCCCTCCGCCCGCACCGCCGGCGGCGCCGGAGGTATTGGCGGTCGAGCACCCGGTCCCGGTCACCGCCAGGAGGAGCGGCAACCCGACCAGAAGGAGGAGCGCCCGGAGAGAACCGTTCTCTTTGAAAAACATACTGCCTCCCGTCCCATTCTTTGGCTTTTGCAACGCCGGATTCCTCCCGGTTCGCGGGGGGAGCCTGAAAAAAAGAATCATGCTTCGTGCCAGATCCGCGGAAGGTGGAAGATTTATTAATACACTTTTAAAATCGGGTAGATGCGATCAAAATCCGGGAAGGACCCTGATGAGGGCCCCTGGAACGGGTATCGGTTTTGAAATTATTTTAAACGATAACGGATGGCAATTACAATCAAGAAATGCTGATGATTCCCAATAGCGGGGGCGGAAAGAGCCCCGGCGGGGTCACCAGCGCTCCGAACCGTGGCACCCCGAGCCCGAGGGAGTGCATGTCCGCGTGGCGGGCACGTAGGATACGCGCGTGCTCCCGCCGCCGACGGTCGCCGATGCCGGCCCTTCCAGCGCCGGGGAATCGAGCTTGGTGAAGTGGTTGACCGCCAGCGTGGCGGTGTTGTGGCAGTTCGTGCACGGCTGTCTCCTGTGCTCGGAGCGGTTGTGGTTGGTCGACGTCGGACCGTTGAATTGCGCCGTGCCGAACACGTGACAGCTCGTGCACTGGGTGTCCACGGTGATCGTGCCGGTCTGCCAGTTCGGGGTGGCCTGCCCGCCGTGGCAGCTGACGTTGGTGCAGCGGAGCAGGGCGGTGCAGTCGAACGCCGGCGTGGTGGCGGGCGGAACGACGGACTTTGCGCTGTACGTCGTCCCGAACGCGACGCTCGCCGGGGAAGACCGCGGCGGGCGGGTCCGGTTGTAGTGGGAGAGCGTCCCCGTGCCCAGTCCGGCGTGGCAAGTGGCGCACGCCACCGGCGTCCCCGGGCTGGTCGCGTTGTTCAGGGCCAGATGCCTGGCGTGGGCTCCCGCGACGTCGGGATACGCCGTCGTCGCTCCGGCGGGAGGGTTCGCGTGGCACGAAGTACAGTTCGTGACGTTCCGGGGATCGGAGACGTGGCACGTCACGCAAACGGGTCCCGGCTTCGTCGAGACGCCGGCCGGGTCGTGGCAATTCGCGCAATCCGCCGTGAAGGCGGCGGCGGTCGCCCGCGTGTGCGCCGTGTTGTCGAAGAACGGCACCGGGTGGTTCGGAGCGGAGGGGCCGCCGGCGTGGCACGCGCGCGATACCGCACCCGGGGAACCGTTCGTGTAGTCGGCGGAGAAGCAGCTGGGAGCGGAAGGATTCGCGCCCGTCCCTGCGCCGTCGACCTTATGGCAGATCCCGCACGCCGCGGTCCGGTTCCCCGCCGTCCTGTGCGTGATCGACGCGGTCGAGATCCCGCGGACTCCCTGCCAGTCGGTGGGGTGCGCCTCCGCGGTCGTGTGGCAGGAGGTGCACGTCGTGGTCGCTCCCGTCCCGCCGGCGAATCCCCGCGGAGGCGTCCCGTGGCACGCCTGGCAGAACAACAGGTCCGCCTTCGCATCGGTCCCGTGGAACGCCGACCCGCCGACGGCGGGATCGAGCCAGGAACTTCCCAGAGCGTGGGGCGCCGAGCCCGGTCCGCCGGAGTGGCACGGCCGCGCCTGGCCCGAGGCGTTGGTGAAACTCGCCGAGAAACAGCTCGGCGCGGACGGATTGGGGCCCGTGCCGGCCGCGTCGACCTTGTGGCAGATCGCGCAGGCGACGGAGCGGTTCCCGGACGTCCGGTGGCTGATCGTCACCCCGTTGGTCGCGCGGTTCCCCTGCCAGTCCGTCGGGTGCGCTTTCGCCGCGGGGTGGCATCCCGGGGCGGAGCAGGCGGTCGGCGCGCTGCCGCCGTTGAAGTTGATCGTTCCGGGCGTCCCGTGGCACCCCTGGCAAAAGGTCAGATCCGCCTTGGCGTCGGTGCCGTGGAAACCCGTCCCGGCGGCCAGCCACGCGGCACCCAGGGCATGCGGCGCGGCGACCGCGTTGTGGCACATCGTCCCATTGAAGCATCCGGGAGGAGTCCCCGATGCCGCGGGAGCCGGCGGCCGGTGGGGGTTGTTCACGTTCCCCGCCGTGGAATCGGCATGGCACCCGTAGCAGACCGGTGCGTTCACCGTGTTCACGTTGACGTGCGTGTTGTCCACTCCCCCGCTGCGCCACGGCGCGTCGGGGTGCGGAGCGTTCGCGTGGCAGGTGTAGCAGTCTTCGCCGTTGAGCACCGTCCGGAACGCCGTTCCGTGGCAGATCCGGCACGCGTACATGCTGGAGCTGCCCGGGCCCCGCTTCGCGGAGGCGCCGTGCTGCTGCGTGGCCGAACCGGATGCGACCCACCCCGCGACCGTCCCGTGGTGGCAGGCGGACGGGTTGTTCATGCACGATACGAGCGATATCCCGCCGAGGAGGTCGGCGCCGTGGCACTCGGTGCACCCGCCGGCGTTCCCGAGGGCGATGAAGGAGTTCGTCGCGGACCGCGAGTGGGCGGACGCCCCCGAGGAGGCGAGCCATCCGGAGACGGAGGTCCCCTGGGCGGTGATGTGGTTCACCGATCCCCCGGATCCGTTGGTGGCGGAGGTGGAGCAGCCGGCGACGACCGCCGCCGCGAGGACGACCCGGACGAGGAGCCCCCGGAGGAGACGACTCCCCGGAATCATCCCTTCCCTCGGGCTACTTGTGGCACTGCCTGCATCGGACGTCGTTCTTGTTCCCGTGGCAGCGGAAGCACGACCCGGGGTCGAGGCGCCCGTCGATCCGGTGGGTGACGAGGTAATCCCCGCGGTGCGGCGCCATGCGGTCCGGCCGGTCCCCCATCTTCTCGTTCGGCTTCATCTCGTCCTTCCGGGTATGGCACGTCTGGCAGAACGACGGCGAGTGGCAGGAGGAGCACAGGTTCTGCCCCTGGCGGGCGTACGCCCCGTGCGCGTCGATGAACACGCGGGAGTGGCGGACCGTGGCGTACGGCTTGAGGGCCCCGGTCGACACGTCGGAGTGGCAGTCGAGACAGTTGACCCGCCCCGCCGAAAGCTCCTCCGGGTGCTTCGGCGGCACCGACGGGGTCTGGGAGACGGCGGAACATCCGGAGAGCAGTGCGATCAGGACCGCCCCGAAAACGGCGGCCAACGGCGCGCGAAGCGTCATTTCGTTCCTCCCGTGGCCGTCCCGAGCTCGAGCGTCGCCCGGACCAACCCCGCGTAATCCTGCTGAAAGGTCGAACTCTGCGTATACGTCAGGTCCCCGGAGACCGACAGGTACGGGCGGACCTTGTACCCGGCGGAGGCGACGACCTGGTGCGCCCGCTTCTTCCCCTCGATCTCCTTCTTGAACTGCTGGGTCAGCGCGTCGATGGAGAATCGGAACTTCGAGGGGGAGAAGGAGACGAACCCGCGGAATTCCTGGTACTCGTTCTCCTCCCTGTCGGAGGTGACGGCGGCGGCGGACAACCCGAAGACGTCCTTCCTTTCGTTGAAGGCGTAGCGGATTCCGGCCTCCCCGCGGTTCGCCTTTCCGGGGTTCTCCTTGTCGTGGCGGATGTTCTTCGCCGCCAGCTCAAGGGTCAGCCCGGAGACGACCTCCCAGTCCAGGACGCCGAAGATCGTCTTGACCTTGTCGGCGTTGTCGACCGGGGTGGAGGGGCTGATGAAGATCGGGTGGAGCGCCGTCTGGAAGAGGTCCTTGTACGAGTAGGCCTCGTATCCGCCGGAGATGTCGAAGCGGCCGCCCGGGACGATGCGGAGCGCGTACCGCTGGGACGCCATCCCCCGCGTGGACTTGTTGTACGTCGCCTGCCCGGTGATCTCCACCGCCGGGACGACGCGCAGCCACAGGTCGCCGCCGTACAGCTCGCGGTCCTTTCCCTGGAAGGGCCCCTTCTCCTTCAGGTACGAAACCCCGATCTCGGTGGCGCCCGATCGGTTGAAAAAGAGCCGGCCGCCGTACAGGGACCCCCCCGGGCTCACGTTGTCGAGGATGGACTGCTCGACCGGTGCGCCCCCGTACCCGGAAATGCCGAACCCGAGCGGGGTCGTCACCTTGAAGAAGGCTCCGTCGAGCGTTTCCACCGCCACCCCTTCCGCGAGGAAGAAGCGGCCGAGCTTCAGCTGGGCGTTCCCCTTCGGGTGCAGGTATTCGAGATAGGCGCTCCCGAGGTCCCCCGACTCCTTGCCGGAGCCGCTCGGATCGGCCAGGTCCACCCTCCCCCACCCGTAGAAGTGGAAGGCGACGGGCGTCCCTCCGAGGTTCGCCGCGTCCGCCGAGAGGTACTCGTAGAGGGGGGCGAAGGTGTTCTTGTTTCCGCCCGCGAGCTCCCGCTCGTAATACCGGAGGTACGTGTTGGAGGAGAGGGAATAGTCGGCCGCGCGGGCGGAGCCCGCCACCAGGAGGGGAAGGAGGAGGAATACGGCAACGGCAGAGGGGAGCCGCCATCTCCCGGATGACGCCACGGTCGTCGAACGTCCCATTCGTACCCCCAAGACGGTATTTCGAACGGAGTCATTCTCCGAAAAAACCCCCCCGGTATCAACAACAATCTTCCATGCCCGGTGCGGGCGGACTCCCGCGGCGGAGTCTCAATTCCGGCGAAACGCCCGGTGGATCGGTGTACAATTGTTGCAACACGCATTTCCTGGGAGGATGGATGAGATACGTTTTTCCTGCCGTTCCGCTCGCCGTGCTTCTGCTTCTATTCGCCGTTCCCGCCGCGCATTCCTCCATGGGCGAAGGTTGCGCCACCGGCGCCTGCACGGATTGCCACAGCCTCACCCGCGCCGATGCGGTGCAGATCCTCGGGAGCACCGTCGACAACGTCCTCTCCGTCGGGCCGAGCCCGGTGAACGGGCTGTGGGAAGTGGACGTGGAGAAGTCCGGGAAGCGGTTGCCCTTGTACATCGACTTCTCCAAGCAGTTCGTGATCGCGGGACAGATCATCCGGATGAGCTCGAAGAAGAACCTCACGGGGGACCGGATCCTCTCGATGAACCGCATCGACGTGTCGCAGATCCCCCTCACCGGAGCGATCGTGGTCGGGAGGAAGGATGCGAAACGCCGTATCATCGTCTTCGACGACCCGAACTGCCCCCACTGCGCGAACCTCCATGCGACGGCCAAGGGGATCGTGGCGAGGAATCCCGACGTGGCGTTCTTCGTCCGCCCGTTCCCCCGCAACAACGACCGGCCGACCCGCGAGAAGGCGCTCTCGATCGTCTGCGCGGGGACGATCCAGGCGCTGGAGGACGCCTTCGCCGGGAAACCGCTTCCCAAGGGGGAGTGCGGCAGCAAGGCGGTGGACGAGACGATCCGCGTCGCGCAGCGTTTCAACATCCGCGTGACCCCCACCATGATCCTCCCGGACGGCCGCGTTGTCCCGGGCGCGCTGGATTCGGAATCGATCCTGTCGCTGCTCAACGAAGCACCGGACGCCCCCCCGTCGAAGAAGTAACGACCCCCGAACAAGGAGACCCCGGATGAAACCGTTCCTGTCCGCCTGCGCCCTCGCCGCGTTTCTCGCGCTGTTCCTTTCCGCTCCCGCCTCCGCGTTCCGGAAGGAAGCGGGGAAGGCGGAGGATTGCACGGAGTGCCACAAGCTCACGAAGGAAGAGGCGGGAAAGAGGCTCGGAAGGGTCGTGGACAACGTCGTCGCCGTCGCACCGGGGCCGTTCCCCGGCGTCTGGGAGGTCGACGTCGCGCAGAACGGGAGAATCTACCCGCTCTATCTGGACTACTCCCTGAAGTACCTCTTCAACGGGCAGTACATCCGCCTGTCCGACATGGCGAACCTCACCGGCTCGCGGTACCAGGACCTCAACCGCGTGGACGTCTCCTCCATCCCTGTCGGCGACGCCGTCCGGGTCGGGAGTCCGACGGCGAAGAAATCGGCGATCGTCCTTTCGGACCCGACGTGCCCCTATTGCGTGAAACTCCACGGTGAGATCAAGAAAGCGGTGGCGAAGGATGCGAACGTGGCGTTCCTCGTCATGCCCTATCCCCGGAACCCGAAGGACACGGCCACCTACCGGAAGTGCCAGGCCATCGTATGCTCGAAATCCGCGAAGACGCTCGACGACGCCTACACCGGGAAGGAGATTCCCGAGGCCTCCTGCAAGACCGGCGCGGTGGACGAAACGATTCGCCTCGCGGAGCGGCTGAAGATCGAGGGGACCCCGACGATCATCCTCCCCGACGGGCGCATGATCAGCGGCTACATGGAGGCGGACGCGCTGCTCTCGCTCCTGAACGGCGGCAGGTAAACCGGCGGAGAGGCCGGATACCGGCATGGGTCCCATGAGCCGGGCCACGAGCCGTCCTCCCCTCCCCGGGCTTCTCGTCGTTTCGATGCTCCTCCTCGCCTCCTTTTCGTGCCGGTCGGACGGCGCGGCGGCGGCCCGGAAGGGAACCGCCCCCGCCCGGGGAACGGAAGCCCGGTACCTCGCCCAGGGCCTTTCGGTGGAGATGTCGGTCCGGCCCGCCGGCGCGGCCCGCCGCGAGTCCGTGCTCGAGGGGGAGGACGCGGAGCTTTCGTTCCGCATCACGGACGCCTCGACGGGGGCCCCGGTCCGCTCCCTGTATCCCGCGGCGTGGCTGGACCTTCGGGAGGAGGGGGACGGCGCGTCGGCGTCCGGGTCCCTCGAGTGCCGGGAGAAAATCCGCACGTACACGCGGGGGATCGTCGGTTTCCGCCCCCTGATCGACCTGACCTCCTACTACATCCTCTCCCTCAACAAGGACGCCACGATTTCGGTGATCGACCCCATCGTGGGGATCAGCGGCCTGACGCAGCTCTACACCCAGATCCTCCTGCTGAAACCCGGGGAAGACTGGGTGAACAGCGCCGACAGGATGCGTCTCTACGTGACGATGCCGAGGGCGGGGCGCGTGGCGGTGGTGGACACGGACGCCTTCAAGGTGCTGGCCAACGTCGAAGCGGGCGGCTTCCCCGTGCGGGTGGCCCTTCAGCCCGACGGGCGGTACGTCTGGGTCGGGAACGACGCCCCGGGCAAGGAGAGCGGGGTCGTCGCGATCGATGCGGACAACACGTCCGTAGCGGCGAACATCGCGACCGGGGCGGGACACCACGAGCTGGTGCTGTCGCCCGACAGCCGCTACGCCTTCGTGACGAACCGGGACGCGGGCACGGTGTCGGTCATCGACGTCCGGAAGCTCGCGAAGGTCAGGGACATCGGCACCGGGGGACGTCCCTTGTCCGCGGCCTACTCCCCGATCGCGAAGGCGCTGTACGTCGCGGATGAGGCGGGGGGCGGCATCGCCGTCGTGGACGGCGAACGTCATGAAGTGGCGGCCCGGATTCCCGGGAAGCCCGGCCTGAGGGCGGTCCGCTTCACGGATGACGGTCGATGGGCGTTCGCCGTGAACGCCCTGGAGAACACGGTCCAGGTCATCGACGCCTCGACGCACCGGGTGGCGCACACGGTCTCCGTCGAGGCGGCGCCCGACCAGGTGACCTTCAGCAAGGCGTTCGCCTACGTCCGGGCGCTGGGGTCCGAATACGTCACCATGATCCCGCTGTCGGGGCTGGAGAAGGAAGGCCCCCTGTCGACGAAAACGTTCACCACGGGGGTCTATCCGCCCGCGCGGGCGCCCTACATCCCCATCGCGGACGCCATCGTCCCCACCCCCGAGCTGTACGCCGTCGCCGTGACCAACCCGGCCGAGAAGACGATCCTCTACTACATGGAGGGGATGACCGCCCCCTACGGGAATTTCCGGAACTACGGCCACGATCCGATGGCCGCGATGGTGGTGGACCGGAGCCTCCGGGAGAGGAGCCCCGGCGTCTACTCCGCACGGGTGCGGATGCCCCTGAGCGGAACCTACGACCTCGCGTTCTTCCTCGATTCCCCCCGCATCGTCCACTGCTTCGGCGTGTCGGTGAAGCCGAATCCCCGGCTGGCGAAGCCCGCCGCGAAGGTGCTCCGCCTGGAGTTCCTGTCCCCCGGGCCGACCGTCGAGGCCGGGGTGACGACCCCGTTACGCATCAAGCTCACGGACCGCGCCACGAACGCGGCGGTGACGGACCTCACGGACGTGATCGTCCGGTACAGTCTCGCGTCCGGGGGCTGGAACCGCAGGGAGGCGGCGACGCACGTCGGCGCGGGGGTCTACGAGGCGCCGCTGCTCCTCTCGCGGCCCGGCGTCTACTACGTCCACGTCGAATGCCCGTCGTGGAAGGCGCACATGCGGGACCTGCCCTTCCTGGCGGTGGAGGCCACCGGGGTCGCGCCGTGGGACCGGTTCCCCCCGGGCAGGAAGCGGAGGGAGTGACGGCGGATCACCGCGGCTCCCGCCACCCGCGGACCGTCAGGAGCCGTCCGGTGTCCGGATCCAACCGGATGATCGCCGCGCCCGGCGCGCCCGTGCGGCGGTTCGCGTCGTAGGTCAACGGGGGAGTGACCCCGGTCTCCAGCTTCCAGACGTTCCCGATCGCGCCGGTGAGCTTCTCCCGCGTCACGCCCTTCCCCGACCGGCGCAACCCCTCCCTCAGCAGGACCGCCCCCGCGTAGGCGAGGAGCTGGAAGGAGCGGTGCCGCCCGCCGACGGAATATTTCCGGCGGATCCGGCGGAGGTCCTCCATCCCTTCCGACCCTTCGTCGGGAGGGGCGAGCGGCGCCGCGAGGTAGGCCCGCCGGAGAAACCGCGGCGGAGCCGCGCGGAGAGCGTCCCCGACCATGGTGGCCGGGGCGAGGAACGGCGGTTCGCCGCTCTCCCCGGATGCCCCGCGGGAGAAGGCGAGCGCCCCGGACGGACCCCCGAAGTAGAGGACGGCGTCGACCCGCCCGCCCCCCATTCTCCGCGCCGCCCCGGAGGCGTCGAACGCCCCGGAAGCGAACGGGAGCTCCTCCGCCACGCGGAGACCGCGCTTCCCCGCCTGCTCCCGCGTCCCCTCGGCGCCCTTCTCCCCCGAGGCGTTCTTCTCGTACAGGATGCCCAGCCGGTTCGCCGGCCCCTCCCGGGAATCCGCGAGGAAATCCACCATCACCCGCGCCTGGTCCTTTATGCTGGCGAGGACGTGGAACGTGTACCGGTCCGCCCCATACCCGCCCTCCGGGGCGGAGAGGAGCGGGACGAAGACGGGAACCCCCTCCGCGGCAAGGAAGCGCGCCGCCTCGCCGTCCGTCGGTATTCCGATGTTGGCCAGGAAACAGAGGATCTCTTCCGATTCGACCGACGCGCGGGCGGCCGCGAGGGCGGACCCTTCCAGGGAGGGATCGAAGGGGATCTCGACCAGCTCCAGCCGGCGGTTGTAGAACCCCCCGCGCGCGTTCGCCTCCGCGGCGAACCCCGCCAGCAGCGCCCGGACCTCCCGGGCCCCCTCCGCGAGCGGTCCCGTCGCCGGGAAGAGGATTCCGACCCGCACGGCGTTGTCCGTCACCCCGGGCACGGGCTCGGAGTCCATCACCTTCATGTAGGCGAGGAGGTCGTCCAGGTCCTCGCGGTCCATCCCGAACCGGGGGTGCGCGGAGGCCAGGACGTTCCCCCCCGGGTCCAGTCCCGCGGTGATGGCCCGGCGGACCGTTTCGTCGGTGTAGGGCGGGTGCGCCCTCCCGGAGGGGCGACGCCCCCCGTACTCCTTGGTGAGATTGAACCAGGTGATGTCCGCGGACCGGACACCGCCTTCCGACTGCCCCCTCCCGCCGGCGAGATGGCAGTGGACGCAGGGAAACCCCGAGCCGGGTGCCCGGATCCCCGCGTCGGGCAGAAAGGCGGTGATCCTCCCGCGGCCCTTCCCTTCCATGTAGATCCGCTTCCCGCGCATCGCCGCCCCGGTCAGCCCCGCGGCCGGCGCGCCGACGGCAACCACGAGGAGCAGAAGGATCGCCAGCCCGGCCCGGGCCGGCCGGGGGAGCGTCATCGCGTCCCCCCCCTTCCGCGGCGGATCCGTGCCGCTCAGCGGAACGATGCCCCGGCCTCCCGTCGGGAAAGGAGGGCGCGGATCCGCGGCAGGACCATCTCCGGGGGCTGGTCGCCGCGCATCCTGGACCATAGGGCGTTCTTCACGTCCCCGAGGACGAACGTCATCGAGTGGTCCTGGAAATCCTCCTTGAATTCGCCGAACCGCCGGATCACCGCGTCGACGTCCTTCTTCGGGCCGGTGAGAAAGGTCCAGCCGGGCCTGGCCCCGTACCGCTCCGCGTACTTCTTCAGCTCCTCCGGCGTATCCTCCACCGGATCCACGCTGATGGAGACGAAGAAGACGTCCTTCCCGAACCGGTCCCCGAGCCGGTCCTGGACATCGGCGAGGTTGTGCATCAGGATCGGGCATACATCCGTGCAGGTCGTGTAGATGAAGCTGATGAGGACGATCTTCCCCCGGAGCGCGTCGGTGTAGAAGCGCACTTCCCGTCCGTCCTGGTCCATCAGCTTCGTGTCGGTGAAGTAGCGACGCTGCTCCCCCTCATCGAGGCGGCGCGGCACCTTCTCCGCGGGGGGGCGGAGTACGAGGGCGCCGTTGTCCTTCGGCGGCGCCCCGTGCCGTTGCGCGTCGTGCGCGAGGGCGCCGGGTACCGGCATCCCGGCCGCAAGAACCGTCGAGAGGGCGGCCGATCCAAGGATCACGCGGATCCGCATGCTCACTCCTTTCCCTCCCCGAGCTGGCGTCCGACCCACGCCACCAGTTCCACGGGTTCGAACGGTTTTTCCAGATACTGGGTGCAACCTTTCCCGGCGAGCTCCGAGATGAGGGACTGGTCGCCGAAACAGGTGATCGCGCACACCGCGGTCCGGTCCCCGCGCTCCCGCAGGGCGTCGATCAGCTCCGTTCCGGACATCTCCGGCATCCGGATGTCGGTGACCACGAGGTCGAACGGGTCGTCCGCCTCCCGGGCGGACAGGATCTTCGCGAGGGCGTTCTTGCCGTCCGCGGACTCCTCCGCGCGGTAGCCGCCGCGGCGCAGCGCGACCCCGGCGGCGAACCGGAACCCTTCCTCGTCGTCGACGAGAAGGATACGGGGGGGGGTGGTCGGGGGCATCCCGTTACCCCCCCGGCTCCCCGCCGGCGTCCGCCCGGTTCCCGCGCACCAGCCGCTTGTTCAGCGCCTGCCGGGTGATGCCGAGAAGGGAGGCCGCGATCCCCTGGTTGTCCCGGGCCCTCGAGAGCGCCTCGGAGACGAGCTGGTCCACGGCCTCCTTGAGGGTCGGGAGCCGCGACAGGCCGGTGAAGATGGAAGACGGCCCCGGGGCCGCGGTTTCGGGAGCCGCATCGCCCGCGGGCGGCGCGTCCCTCGACCCGACCGCCTTCTTGAAGCT
>Ga0075322_1000038_pt1 | contig 12525 bp, 14 predicted proteins | sample MayberryNW_Catta_FD_120086 | JGI IMG/M metagenome (GOLD analysis project Ga0075322, IMG submission 120086) | Natural and restored wetland microbial communities from the San Francisco Bay, California, USA, that impact long-term carbon... | ecosystem: Environmental > Terrestrial > Soil > Wetlands ... | reverse complement strand
CGGTGACCGCCTTCCGCGAGAGGAACGGATCGGGGTAGACCAGGATCTCCCTACGCATCGGCGACCTCATTCCCCGGCGGGTAGAACCGCACCATGTTCTTTCCGCTCTCCTTGCCCCAGTACAGGGCCCGGTCGGCGTTTTCCACGAGGGTCTGCGCGTCCCACTCCCCCCCGGGGGAGAGGGACGCCACGCCGAAGGTGGCGGTCACGCGGACCGGCGCGTGGGCGCCGTTGAAGACGCTCCCGGACACCAGCCGGTGCGCCCGGCCCGCCGCGCGGAGCGCCTCTTCGCCGCCGACGCCGAGCAGGAGCCACACGAACTCGTCCCCGCCAAGGCGGGCGACGGGATCGTAGCTCCTTTTCGCCCGGTTCAACATCCCCCCGAACTGACGGATCACGTCGTCCCCCGCCTCCTGCCCGTGCTCCTCGTTGACGCGGCGGAGATCGTCGATATCCGTTACGATGCACGACAGGGGGCGCCCGATGCGGCGGGCCGTCTCCGCGGAACGCTCCAGATCGAGCGTGAAGCGGCGCCGGTCGGGCAGCCCGGTCAAGCCGTCCCGCATGGCGAGGTCCGAAAGCTCCCGGCCGGCGAGGACGGCCTTCCGGTACATCTCCCCGTACCCGAGGAGCGGCTGCGCGCGGTCGAGGATCTCCTCTTCCGGAAGATCGGCGGCGAAAACCATGTCCGCCCCCGCCTCCCGGAACCGGCGGGTCCGCCGGACGGCGCTCCGGCCGCCGACCAGGAGCACGGGAACCCCGAGTCCGCCGACGTCCCGGAACCGCCGCAGGAACTCCTCCTCCTCGAGGACGCCTCCGTACTCCCCCAGCAGCACCCCGGCGAGCCCCTCCCGCCTTCCCGGCTCCGCGAGGAGCGCGCTCCAGGAACCGGCCGTCTCCACCGAGTAGCCCCGCCGGGACAACAGGTCCCCGACGCGCCCCAGGACGGGCCATAACGGACGGGCGATGAGGATGGTCCCGGGCACGGAGGTCATTCCTTCCCGGGGTCCGCCTTCCGCGGCCATCCGCGGAGGGCGTTGGCGTTGTGCAACGCGATCGCCGCCGCGTTGCCGAACGCCGTGAGCAGTTCGAGATCCTCCTCGGCGAACCCCCCCACCTGGTAATGGTCGAGGTTGATGACCCCCATCACCTCGGACCCCCACTTGACCGGCACCGCCATCTCGGACATCACGGCGGGGTTCGCCTGGACGTAACGGGAGTCCTTCCGCACGTCGGGAACGAGCAGCGGCTCCCCTTCCCGCGCGACCCACCCGGTGATCCCCTCCCCGACGCGCAGCCGCATCGCGTTCTTCACCCCGGAGCCCAGTCCGCGCTCCGCTTCGATGAAGAGCGTCCCCGATTCGGGATCCATCCGGATGACCGACCCGGAGGAGGCGCCCATCAGCCCCGTCGCGCGGTCGACGATCAGCTGGAACAGGACGGCCGGGTCGCTCTGCTCGTTCAACGCCTTGCTGATCTCGAAGATCGCGGTCAGCTTGCGCGCCTTCTTGTCGAGGTGCCCGACCAGCGCCGCGTTCTCGAGGGCGATCGCCGCGAAGTTCGCCAGGACGGAGAGGAGCTTCAGGTCCCCGTCCTGCAGGTCCCTGCCGTCGAGCGGCGTCGCCGCGGCCATGATCCCGATCGCGGTCGTTGGACTCTTCACCGGAGCGGCGAGCAACCCTTTGATCTCCAGGCGGCGCATCAGCCGGAGGAGGGCGCGGTCCACCCCCGACCTCCCCTCGGAGACGATCATGCCCGTTCCCGAGGAGAGGACCGGCTGGACGACCATCTTGTAGATCTCCTGCCGGTACTTTTCGAACTGCCTCCCTCGCGGAATCCCCGCCATCGACCGGACCACCAGGTGATCCACCCCGGGCTCCGGGAGGAGGAGTACGCACCGCTCGACGCGGAGGATCGACGCGGCGGCGGATGTGATGAGGTCGAGGCTGTGCTGCACGTCCCCCGCGGGCGCGCTCATCGCCTGCGACACCTCGTACAGGCCGGAGGTCAGCGCGGCGGCCAGCGACACCTCCTTCGCGCTGCCGGAGTGCCTCTTCCCTCCGCGGAGAGCGGCCCCCAGGACGGACAGGACGCTCATCCCTCCCCCAGCAGCCTGCGGACGGTATCCTTCAGCTCCGTCGTGTCGTGGGACTTCACGATGTAGGCGTCGGAGGCCCACGTGTTGAAGTCCTGCCGGAACTCGCCGAAGGCGGTCAGGAGAACGACCGGGATCGTCGCGTTCTTCTCCCGGATCCGGCGAAGGACCTCGATCCCGTCGATGTCGGGCAGCTTGATGTCGAGCGTCACGAGGTTCGGGAGGAAGGAGTCGAGGAGGACGAGCGCCTGCCGCCCGTCCACGGCCAGCCCCACCTCGTACCCCTCGTCGGAGAGGTCCGCCCGGAACAGCTCCCGGATGCTCTCCTCGTCGTCCACCACAAGGACCTTCTTCATCGTCTCACTCCTCCTTTCCCTCCCCCCACCGGGGGAGAACCCCGGCGTCGAGGCCGATGCAGGAGAGCGCCCGGGACGCGACGAAATCGACCAGGCCGGAGACCGTCTCCGGGCGATGGTAGAACCCCGGACACGCGGGGAGAACGTGCGCCCCCGCGCGGGCCAGGGAAAGCATGTTCTCGAGGTGGATGACGGACAGCGGCGTCTCCCGGGCCACGAGAACCAGCGGCTTCCGCTCCTTGAGGGCCACGTCGGCGCACCGGGTCAGCACGGACGACGATACCCCGTGGGCGATCCGCCCGAGGGTCCCCATCGAACAGGGCGCGACGATCATCGCGTCGGGAGCGTTCGAGCCGGAGGCGAACGGGATCCCGAAATCGTCCTCGGCGTAAAGGCGGAACGGCCGGGCGGAGTCGGAGAGGCGCGCGAGTCCCTTCCGCCGCGCCGCCATGCCGGCGGGGAGGTTGCCGTCCCAGACCTCCGCGGCTAGGATCCCCCACGCCGTCTTCGTGACCAGGACGTGCAGCTCCGCGCCGCGTGCAAGGAGCAGGGAGAGGGTGCGAACCCCGTACACCGCGCCGCTGGCGCCCGAAATGCCGAGAAGAACCCTCATGGGCGGCCCCGCAACACCAGGTCGAGGTAGGTGAACAGGCAGAACGCGATGCTCACGACCCCGTTCAGGTTGAAAAACGCCACGTTCAGACGCGAGAGGTCGTCCTTCCGGACGATCGCATGCTCGTACCCCAGCACGGCCGCGCACAGGGAGAGCCCCGCAAGATACCACCCGCCCATCCCGAACACATGATACCCCACCAGGAGGAAGCCCGCCATCGCCAGGTGGAACGCCCGGGCGACCCACAACGAGGGTCCCACTCCGAGGGAGCGCGGGATCGAGTGGAGATCCTCCCGCCGGTCGAAATCGATGTCCTGCAGCGCGTACAGGACGTCGAACCCGCCCACCCAGAACAGGACGGCGAGGCAGATCCAGAGCACCCTGGGGTCCGCCCCGCCCGTCACGGCGATCCAGGCCGCCAGCGGCGCCGCTCCCAGGCAAGCGCCGAGGACGAGGTGCGACGCCCACGTGAACCGCTTCATGTACGAATAGGAGAAGAGGAGCAGGAGGAGGACCGGGGTCAGCCGGAGGCAAAGCGCGTTGAGCTTCGCGGCGGACAGGGCGAGCAGGGCCACGGACATCAGGATGAAGACGCGCGCCATCGGCCGGCTGACCTGCCCCGCGGGGAGCGCCCGGCCCCTCGTCCGGGGGTTCCTCGCGTCGATCTCCGCGTCCACCAGCCGGTTGAATCCCATGGCGGCGGTCCGAGCCCCCACCATAGCGAGAACGATGAAGAAGACGGTCCGGGCCGGGGGGAGCGCGTTCCGCGCGCCGATCTCCCGGGCCGCGAGGAACATCCCCGTCAGGGCGAAGGGGAGCGCGAAGACGGTGTGCGCCACCTTGACCATCTCGAGGTAGACGCCGATGCGCCGGAGGACGCTCAGAAGCCGTACTCCTTCCAGCGGCGGGTGACGAGGTCGGTGATTTCCCGGGGCATCGCGATGTCCCCGGGCCATTCGCGCGCGAACCCTTCCGAAGCCCATTTCCTCGTCGCGTCGATCCCCATCTTCGAGCCGTAGTGCGGGATCGCGGAGGCGTGCTCGAGGGCGTCCACGGGGCCGTCCACGATCATCGTGTCCCGGCGCGGGTCGACGTTGTTCCCGATCCGCCAGAGCGCTTCCCTCATGTCCTGGATGTTCACGTCGGAGTCGAAGATCACGACGAACTTGGAGAACATGAGCAGACCCAGCCCCCACACCGCGCACATCACCTTCCGCGCGTGGCCGGGGTACCGCTTGTCGATGGAGAAGAAGGCGAAGTTGTGGAAGATCCCCTCGATCGGGAGGTTCATGTCCGTCACCTCGGGGACGATCTTCCGCAGGAGCGGGAGGAAGATCCGCTCCGTCGCCTTCCCGAGGTAGACGTCCTCCATCGGCGGCTTCCCGACGATCGTCGCCGGGTAGACGGGGTTTTTCCTCCGGGTGACGCACGTCACGTGGAAGACGGGGTACCGGTCGGCGAGGGAGTAGTACCCCGTGTGGTCGCCGAAGGGGCCCTCGACCCTCCGCTCGTCGGGGTCGACGTATCCTTCGAGGATCACCTCGGCGTGGGCCGGCACCTCGATGTCGATCGTCCTGCACCGTACGAGCTCCACCGGCTCCTTCCTCAGGAAACCGGAGAACAGCATCTCGTCCATGTCCTCGGGCAGCGGCGCGGAGGCCGCGTAGATCGTCGCCGGATCGCCGCCGAGCGCGACCGCGACGGGCATCCGCTCCCTCCTCCCCGAGAATCCACGGTAATGCTGCGCCCCTCCCTTGTGCACGTGCCAGTGCATCCCCGTCGTCGTCCCGTCGTAGACGTGCATCCGGTACATCCCGACGTTCCGCCGTCCCGTCCCCGGGTCCTTCGTGAAGACCAGCGGGAGCGTGATGAACGGCCCGCCGTCGCCGGGCCACGTCTTCACCACCGGAAGGAACGACAGGGAGGGGCGGTCCACCTCGACCACCTCCTGGCACGGGGCGGAGGAGACGATCTTCGGGACGAAGTCGGCGAGCCGAGCGAGCTTCGGCAGCATCTTCAGCTTCTCGAGCAGGTTCGTGGGGATCTCCGGTTCGATCACCTCGAGGACGCGTTCCGCGATGTCGTCGAGCCGCGGAACGCCCAGCGCGAGGCACATCCGCTCCATCGTGCCGAAGAGGTTCATCGCCAGCGGCACCGACGTTCCCCGCACGTTCTCGAAGAGGATCGCGGGCCCCCCGGCCTTCACGGCCCGATCGGCGATCTCCGCCGCCTCGAGCTCCGGCGAGACCTCGGCCGAGACGCGCTTGAGCTCGCCGCGCGCTTCGAGAGCGGCGAGGTAGTCGCGCAGGTCGCGAAACGCCATCGGCTCTCCTTTCCGGGGGGAAGGCTTGCGCGGCGTCCCGCCGCCGCGCAAGATGGACCATCATAACATCGACCTCGCCCCGTCGCCCACACCCGCCTCTCTCCGCGAACGCCGCCCGCCGGCGGGAAACCCCGTTTGAAATATCGCCGTCCCATCTTGACCGGCCACGGACGGTAGGGGTAGGCTTGCATAAGGAGGATATTCGAATTGAAGAAAACGTCGAAACTGTTCAAGGCGCTCTCCGACGAGACCCGCCTGCGGATCCTGAAGATGCTCGAGGCGAGGCCCCTTTGCGTGTGCGAGATCCAGCACGTGCTGAAGGGGTCCCAGCCGAACGTTTCCCACCACCTGAAGACGCTCGCCGAGGCGGGGCTGGTCGATTCGAAGCGGGACGGCCTGTGGATCGCCTACCGGATCACGGATGCCCCGGAAACCCCGATGCACGCCGCCGCGCTGGCGCTCCTCCGCCGCTCGCTGAAAGACGACGAGTGGGTGAAGAAGGACCGGGCCATCGTGAAAAGCGTCAACCGGATCGAGATCGCCCTCCGGAAGTAACCCCCCTCCCGATCAGCCCGGTCCCGGTTTCAGGATTACACGCGTCGCCCCCCATCCGCCGGCGTCGGGCGGGGCGTCCGAATAGCTCTCGACGAGCGGATGGCGCGCGAGGAGCGCGCGGATCGACGCCCGCTGGGCCCCCGTTCCCTTTCCGTGGATCAGCCGCACCTCCCTGTACCGTATCCCGGCCGCCGCCTCGAGATATTCCTCCACGACGGAGAGGACGTCCCGCGGCGAGAAGGCGTGCAGGTCGATGCTCGTCTCCACGGGCAGGCGATGCGGGGGCGGGTCCCCGGGAGGATCCGGCCGCGTCACGGCCGCGGGGAAAGTACGGGCGTCCCCTGGTGCAGCGACGGGACCGGCGCGGACACGAAGAGCAGCGGGGTCTGGTTCCTCTTCGCGATCTCGCGAAGCTCCTCGAAGGGGATCCTGGCGAAGGCGTCCACGATCGCGGAGTCGAAGTGGGTGTCCGCCCCCTCCCTGATCTTGGCGAGGGCATCCATATGGGACCGGGCCGTGTGGTACGCCCGGTCGGTGGTCAGCGCGTCGTAGACGTCGATCACGGCGAAGAGCCGCGCCCCGAGCGGGATCTGGGGACCCTTGAGCTTCCTGGGGTACCCCGCCCCGTCGTACCGCTCGTGATGGGACAGGACGATCTCGGACGGGCCGCGCAGGAATTCGATCTTCCGCAGCATCCGGGCCCCCACTTCCGGGTGATGGCGCATCACCACCCACTCCTCCCGGGAGAGCGGCCCGGGCTTCAACAGAACGCTGTCGGGGATGCCGATCTTCCCCACGTCGTGGAGGAGGGCGCCTCGCCAGAAGACGTCGAGCGTCTCCTTGCTCCGGACCCCCACCTCCCTCGCCAGGCGCAGCGTGTAGTCCGCCACACGCTGGGAGTGGACCCCGGTGTTGTGCTCCCGCACGTCGAGGGCCGCCGCGAGGGCGAGCAGCGTGTTGTCGTTCGCGACCTCGATCTGCGCGACGAACCGTTTCTGCTGCTCGAAGAAGTTCGCCGAAAGGGCTCCCACCAGCCAGAAGACGGCCACTTCCCCGACCCGCTCGACCTGGGAGGAGACCTCCGACGGCCAGGCGTTCCCGGCAAGTCCCCCGCAGACGAGCGTGGCGAACACCGTGACGGAGGCGGCGCCGCGCGCGCCGAACCACATCGCGGAAAGGAGAATGGGGAAGAGGTAGAGCTTCCGGATCATCTCCCGCGACCGGATCCACTCGGAGGATTTTTCGGGGAGGGAGTACAGGAAGACGGTGATCGCGACCAGGAGAATGCCGGTGGCGATCATACGCGCCACGGGCCCGGAAAATCCGAAGATCGATTCGTCCCGGGAGTAGTCGCCCATGGACGACATAGTACCGCAACCGGCCGATTACGATAAGATATCTCTCATGTCGAAAACCGTGATCCTCGGGACGGCCGGGCACATCGACCACGGGAAGAGTTCCCTCGTGCGCGCGCTGACCGGCACCGACCCCGACCGGCTGAAGGAGGAGAAGGAGCGGGGGATCACGATCGAGCTCGGTTTCGCCCGCCTCTCCCTCCCGTCGGGCACGCTCGCCGGCATCGTCGACGTGCCGGGACACGAGCGGTTCGTCCGGACGATGGTGGCCGGCGCGGCGGGGGTCGACATCGTCCTGCTCGTCGTCGCCGCGGACGAGGGGGTGATGCCCCAGACGCGGGAACACCTCGACATCTGCCGCCTCCTCGCGGTGCGCCACGGGATCGTCGTCCTCAACAAGTGCGACAAGGCGGAGGGCGAGTGGATGGACCTCCAGGAGGAGGAGATCGGCGCGCTGGTCCGGGGAACGTTCCTCGAAGGCGCGCCGGTCGTCCGGGTCTCCGCCGCCACCGGTGAAGGACTTCCCGAACTGGTTTCGGCCCTCGACCGGATCGCCGCGGAGATCCCCGGGAAGGACGCGACGGACCTGTTCCGCCTCCCCGTGGACCGCTCCTTCTCGATGAAGGGGTTCGGAACCGTGGTCACGGGAACGGTAATCGGCGGGACGGTTTCGACCGGGGAGGAGGTGGCGATCCTCCCCGGGGGGACCGTCGCGAAAGTGCGCGGCCTCCAGGTCCACGGGGGCCCGGTGGAGCGGTCGTCCGCCGGGACCCGCACCGCGGTCAACCTGCAGGGGGTGGAGAAGGAGAGCGCTCCCCGCGGCTCGATCCTCTGCCGCCCCGGGACGTTCTCCTCCACGAAATCGGCGGAAGTGTTCGTCGAGTACCTTCCGCTGGTCCCGAAGCCGCTGCGCCACCGGGGCCAGGTCTCCTTCCACGCGGGGACCTTCTCCTGCGTCGGGAGGATCCTCCTGTACGGGCAGGCCGACATCCCCCCGGGAGGCTCGGGGTACGGCCGGGTGCTCCTCTCCGAAGAGACGGTTCTTTCGGGAGGCGACCGGTTCATCCTGCGGGGATTCTCCCCGCTGGCGAATTTCGGCTACACCGTCGGTGGCGGAGTCGTGTTGCACCCGACCCCCCCCGCCCGAAGGAGGGCCTGGAAAACCGTCCCGGAGGCCCTTCCCCGCTTGCGCTCGGAAGACCCCGCGGAGCGCGTCCTGGCCACGGTGGAGGATGGAGGCGCGGCGGGCGTCACCCCCGCGGTCGCGGCGGCCGTCGCCGGACTCGGGGCGGAACGGACCCGCCGGGCCATACAGGAACTCGCGGGCAAAGGGAAGATCACCGAGGCTCCCGCGTCGGGGAAAATATGGTCCCGTTCCGCCATTTCCGAAGCGTCATCCTTCTGCGGCCAGGCTCTTGCGCAGCTGCACGACCGTCATCCCGATCGGGGCGGGTTCCCCCGGGAAGAGATCGCCTCCCTGTTTCCCGTCCCCCCCGACCCGGGGTTCCTCTCGCTCGCCCTGAAGGGAAACGCCTCCCTCTCCCGCCAGGGTGAGCTTTTCTTCCTCCCGGCCCGCAGGCCGAAAGCGGTGGAGCTGGGGAGCCCGCTGGCCCGCAAGATCGCGGAGTACATCCGCGCGGCGGGGGACAACGCGCCGGGACGCACCGAGCTTCTGGGGGCGGTCGCAGGCGTTTCGGCGGACCCGAAGGCGGTGGAGAAGGTGGTCGACGGGCTCGCCCGCGCCGGGGAGATCGTCCGGGTGAAGGAGCTGCTCTTCGACGGGACGGCGCTGCGGGGGATCCAGGAGAAGCTGACGGCGTTTCTCGCGAAGCGGGGCGAGATCACCGTTCCGGAGTTCAAGGAGATGACCGGCCTCTCCCGGAAATACATCATCCCGCTCCTCGAGCACTTCGACGCGACGAAAGTCACCCTGCGGGTGGGCGACAAGCGGGTATTGCGGAAGAAGTAGCCGGCGTCACTCCACGGAGCGGCAGAGGACCGCACCGAGCGCGCCCGCGGCAAATCCCGCGAGGTGCCCCGCGAGGGAGTACGGCGCGGGGTTGAGGAGGTTCGACAGGAGCCCGGGGCCCCACCCCCACAGGAAGACCGAGACCGCCCAGGCGCACGCGAAGAGGTAGGCGGGGACGGTGACGACCCGGCCCATTTCGTACATCTTGATCGGCACGTCCGGAAAGAAGACGAGATAGGCGCCCAGCACCCCCGCCACGGCGCCGGCGGAGCCGAGCGCGGCGGGCATTCCCGCCTTTCCCCACAGGACGTGCGCCGCACCCGCGGCCGCGCCGCAAAGGAGATAAAAGAGCAGGAACGGAACCCGCCCCAGCCGATCTTCCACGTTGTCGCCCAGGACGAGGAGAAAGAGGCACCCGACGACGAGCGGGACGATCCCTCCATGAAGGAAGGGAGCCGACAGCAGCGCCGCTTTCGGCACCCCGGAAAATCCCGTCCCCGAAGGGAGGGCGAGGCGCCCCTGCAGGCCGGTCCCGTCTCCGACGCCGATCCGGGAAAGGAGATAGAGGGCCACGGTAAGGAAGAGGATCCCGTACACCGTCACGGGGGGACTTGACCCGGGAGACGCACCGTCGGCGAGGGGAACGAGGACCGGCACCGGGATCCGCCCCGCACGCACCTCGCCGACGTCCGGGCCGAGCCGTCGGTTCATCCGCCCCCGGACCTCTTCCGCCATCGATGCGCCGAGGGATTCGTACAGCTGCGCGTGGTCCCGCTGGAACCTGAAGCGCGCGGACAGGGCGTTCGCCGAACGCCGGGAGACGAGCATCCCGCCGCACCCGGCGCACCGGAAAACCGGGATCCCCGTGAGCTGGAAGTCGGCGGGACGCAGCGGCCCGCCGCACCGCGGACAGGATAGGCCCCGGGCCTCGCCCCAGGCGAGCCGCAGGGCGGCGCCCTTATCCTCCCCCGGCGGGGGAGCGGGATCGTTCGCGGCCGCGGAATCCTCTTCGGCCGACAGGCGCCCCTGCGTCAGTTCGCGGATCTCGCCGGGATCGAACCAGGCCGCCCCGCAGGTGCGGCACCGGTCGACCTCGACCTCCCCCGACGCCACGGCGCCCATCGACGGAATCTTGCAGTACGGGCAATTCATCGGGGAGAGAGGACCTGCAACCGTTCCCCGGCGGCGGCGCGGTTGAGGGCGGCGTCGAACGAGGAAAAAAGGACTTCCGGACCGGCCGGAGCGGAAGCGATGGTCATCGCCGAGGACAGGTGGATCGCGTCGAATCCCCGAAGACCGTATTTCGCGGCCAGCCGTCCCGCCTCGACCTCCCGGAAATCGACGACCGCGAGCCGGTCCCAGTCCCGCCGTAAAGCCCGGGACGCGACGCCGTACCCGCTCTTCGGGAGATCGCCCGCGCGCATGCGACGGCTCAGGGCGGAAACCGCCTCGGGATAGGCCACACGGCAAACGGCGACGACCTCCGCCTCGTCGACCCACTCCCTGACGGCGGCCGAATGGGTTTCCTCGACATATAATTTGACCAGCGCGCTCGTGTCGAGGAAAAGGATCACCGGCGACTCTCGAGGACCGTATCCGACAAGGGCTTTCCCTTGACCTTCACGCCTCGGGCGCCTTTCGGTTTCCCCCCGGGCATCCGGGCCTCCCCGCCTTCCGAAAGTCGCTTGAGGGCCAGGCGCTCCTTCGTGACCGGAACGAGAACCGCCACCTCCCGCCCGCGCGCCGTCACCACGACCTCTTCCCCGCTCCGGGCGATTCCTATGTAGCTGCTTAGCCGGGCCTTCAATTCCCGGATTCCGACGGCGATCATCGCACCCTCCTTCCCGTTCCCCCGCATGCGCGCGGGTAGACTCCATGTGGCCACATAATAACATGAATGTGGCCACTTTCGGTGGGCAGGGGACACACCTTCCGCAGTGGAAGGACACTCCTTCCCGCAGTGGGGGGACACTCCTTCCCTTCAACCCGGGGTAGGACCAGGAATGTCCCCCCGTGACAGGAATGCCCCCCCTGGCAGGTATGTCCCCTGAAAGCGCCTGCACCTTAAAGAACGCTTCTCCTGCCGTACCCTACGCCGCAAAGATCCACCGGTGGCTTGTGTCGGCAGCGGGTGTAGCATGGGGCGATGGATGAGGTAAAGGTGATCGTCGCGTGGGGGGCGTTCGCGCTTTTCCACAGCGTGACCGTGTCGGAGCCGTACGAGCGGCGGGCCCGGCGCGTGATGGGCGGGGACCGCTTCCGGGCGTACCACCGGCTCCTCTTTACCCTCTACTCCGCCGCCGCCGCGGCCGCGGCGCTCCTCTACGTGCGCTCTCTCCCGGACGCTCCGCTCTACGACATCGACGGGGTTTCCCGGTACGCTTTCCACGCCCTCCAATTGTGCGGCGCGGCGCTGCTCCTGTGGACGCCGTGGGACCTGAAAGAGTTCGTCGGCCTGCGCCAATGGGAGCGGCACCGGAAAGGGGAAGGGGACGTCGAGGGCCGCAACGAGCGCCTTTTCACCGGGAAGGCGTACGGGCTGGTCCGTCACCCCCTCTACCTCGGATGCTCCCTCCTGCTCGCCTTCCACCCCGTCCAGACGCGGAACAGCGCCGCCACGGCGGCGGCCGTCGTCGCCTACTTCTACGCCGGTACCTTCTTCGAGGAGCGCAGGATGGTCCGGAAGTTCGGCGAGTCGTACCGGGAGTACCGGCGCCGCGTCCCCCGATTCCTGCCGCTTCCGCGACCGTAAAGGTGGGCAGGGGACACACCTCCCCTGCATCCCGGGCTTACACCAGGTATGTCCCCTGAAAGCGCCTGCACCTTTCAGGAATTTTCTCCCGCCGTACCATACGCCGCAAAGACCCCCCGGTGGCCTGTGTCGCGCTACATCAAGAGGGAGAGGATGGACCGTTCGGCGAACGCGAGGATGGAGCGGGGCGCGATCCCGAGGACAAGGACCGCCGCCGCGGAGACGCACAGGGCGAGGGAGAAGGCGGTGCGCGGGGGCCGGGGAACCGGGATCTCGCCCGTCGCGGGGAGCATGTACATGTAGACGACCGGCCGCAGGTAGTAGTAGATCGACACGGCGCTGTTCAGCACGCCGAGGACGGCCAGCCCGACGTAGCCGTTTTTCACCGCCGCGCTGAAGAGGTAGAACTTCCCGATGAAACCCGCGGTGGGCGGGATCCCGGCCAGCGATACGAGGAACAGCGTGAGCAGCCCGCCGAGCACGGGGTAGCGGAAACCGATCCCCCGG
>Ga0075322_1000037_pt1 | contig 12558 bp, 6 predicted proteins | sample MayberryNW_Catta_FD_120086 | JGI IMG/M metagenome (GOLD analysis project Ga0075322, IMG submission 120086) | Natural and restored wetland microbial communities from the San Francisco Bay, California, USA, that impact long-term carbon... | ecosystem: Environmental > Terrestrial > Soil > Wetlands ... | reverse complement strand
GGTGGAGCCGTTGTCGACGACCATCGTTTCGACCTCGACGCCCTGTCCCGCAAGCGACTCCAAGCAGCGCGGAAGGAACCGAAGCGTGTTCCAGCTCGGCACGACGACTGCGACGGAAGCCTCCGCGCTCACGTCGCGGAAGCCTGACAGCTGACCCAGCCGGGGGCCGCAACCATTACCGTTTGCCGCCGCCAATGCCCCCTGAGAACGCCAGCAGCGTCCGGCCGACCGCCTCGACGGCCGCCGTACGAGATCTAAGTCAGGCACCGGTCGCGATCGAGGTGCGGGATTTGGAAAAGTCCTTCCGCATCCCGACACACAGGGTCGACTCCCTGAAGGAGCGCATGGTGCGGCCCTTCTCCTCTCGCGACTACCGCGAGCTGCACGCCCTGCACGGCGTTTCCTTCGACATCCGCCAAGGCGAGTTCTTCGGCATCGTCGGGCGCAACGGCTCGGGCAAGAGCACGCTGCTGAAGCTGCTGGCCAGCATCTACCGGCCCGACGCCGGTGGGATCCGCATGGCCGGGCGCCTGGCGCCCTTCATCGAGCTCGGGGTCGGCTTCAACGTCGAGTTGACCGCGCGAGAGAACGTCGTCCTCAACGGCGTGATGATGGGCCTCACCCCACAGGAGACCCGCCGGCGCCTCGACGCGGTGCTCGATTTCGCCGAACTTGCCGACTTCGTCGACCTGAAGCTGAAGAACTATTCCTCGGGGATGCTGGTTCGACTCGCCTTCTCGCTGATGATGGAGGTTGACGCCGACATCCTGCTGATCGACGAGGTGCTTGCCGTCGGCGACGCTGCCTTCCAGCAGAAGTGCTCGGACGCGTTCCGGGAGATGAAGGCAGCAGGAAAGACGATCGTGCTGGTAACCCACGAGATGCCGAGCGTCGAGGAATACTGCGACCGGGCGATGCTGATCGACGGAGGCAAGATCCAGCACCTCGGCGACCCTGCCGAGGTCGGCCGCCGCTACCTGAGGCTCAACTTCGAGCGCGGCAGCGACGCCCAGGGTGGAGAGGAGTCGCAGGACGGCGGCGCTGTGCGGGTGCTGGACGCGCACGTCGAGAACGAGCAGGGTGAGACGGTGACCTCCTTGGAGCACGGCGAAGAGATCCGCCTGCGGCTCGAGGTCGAAGCGCTCCGCGACATCCCGGGTCTGGATATCGGCTTCGTCGTCGCCAACGCCGACGGCGTTGGCGTCTTCCAGTACGGATTCCCCGCCGGCGAAGGCGACGAGAGCGAGCGCTCCATCACAGCGGGCCAGCGCGTGCAGGCGGCCTCGACGCTGGGCAATCTGCTCGCCCCCGGTCGCTACTTCGTCCACTGCGGCCTCAACTACGCCTTCGGCGGCGGTATCGCGCTCTACGTGCACAACGCGATGGACTTCGTCGTCTTCGGTGGTCCCAGTGGTCGCGGCATCGTCTTCCTGCCGCACGAGTCGGAGGCGACAATCGAACCTGCGCAGAAGTCGGTATGAGCCCCGGGACGAATACAGAGACGATCGCGTCGCCACAGTTGGCCGACGTGCACGGCCCCTCGGCTCTGGGCGGCGGTCGGAGGCGCTTCTTCGACCTGCTCTGGCTGATGTCGATGACCGAGTTCAAGCGGGTCTACTTCGGCACGGTCCTCGGCTACCTTTGGTCGCTGATCCGGCCGCTGATGCTCTTCGCGGTGCTGCTCTTCGTCTTCACGAAGGTCTTCAAAGTCGGCCACAACCTCCCCTACTACCCCGTGCTGCTGCTGCTTGGGATCGTGCTCTTCGGCTTCTTTCAGGAATCGACCCAGAACTCGGTCAGCTCGGTGGTCGCCCAGGAGGGAGTCGTGAGGAAGACCCAGTTCCCGCGCCTGGTGATCCCGCTCTCGGTGGTGGTCACAGCGCTCTTCAACCTCTGCCTCAACCTGATCGTGGTCTTCGCCTTCATCCTCGCCTGGGGCGTCGACCCGACCTGGACCTGGCTGCTGCTGCCGGTCGCCCTTGCAGCCATCTTCGTGCTCACGGCAGCGGCCAGCATGATCCTCTCGGTCCTCTACGTCCGCTTCCGCGACGTGCTGATCATCTGGGTCGTCGCCGCCCAGGTGCTCTTCTACGCCTCGCCGATCCTCTACCCGATCGAAGCGGTCCCTGAGAGCTACCAGCACCTGATCTTCATCAACCCCCTGGCGCCGATCTTCGAGCAAGTGCGCGTCTGGATGATCGAACCGAACGCGCCGACCGCGGTGGACGTCGTCGGCGGCGCGAGTGGGCTAATCCCCGCTGCGGCGATCTTCGTCGGCGTCTGCGTGTTCGCAGTCTGGATCTTCAATCGCGACGCCCCGCGAATCGCCGAGGAACTGTAGGCAGGGGGATAGACTCGGCGGCGATGGCTGAGCAGGCCACCACGAGCCGATCCGGCCCGGACGCTGAGACCGCCGAGCTGCGCGAGGAGCTGGTACGTAACCGCGAGGAGGTTCTGCGCCTGCGCGACCTGCTGATCGGCAAGGACGCCGAGTTGGGCGTGCTGCGCGGCCGCGTCGCCGAGATGGAGGCCGGCACTGCCCGACTACTGGGCATCGTCGCCCGCATTCGCGCGCTTGTGCCAGGCTTTCTCGGGTCCGCCCGAGCCGCGCTGCGCGGCCGGCGGAAGTAGCGCGGTGGTGGCGCCCAGCTTCTCGATCCTCACGCCGGTCTACGAAACGCCGGCCGATGTGCTGGAGGCGATGCTGCGCTCGGTAGGCCGTCAGCGCTTCGGCGACTGGGAGCTCTGCCTGGTCGACGACTGCTCGGCCGCCCCCCACGTGGGCGAGCGCCTGCAGCGGGCCGCGCGCGAGGACCCCCGCGTCCGCGTCATGCGGCGCGAGCAGAACGGCGGCATCGTCGCCGCCTCCAACGACGCCCTGGCGATGGCCCGTGGCGAGTTCGTCGCCCTGCTCGACCACGACGACATGCTGCACCCCGCGGCCCTGGCCGCCGTGCACGAGGCGATCGCCGCCGAGCCCGAAGCCGACTACGTCTACACAGACGAAGACAAGATCGACCGCGCCGGCCGCCACTCCTCCCCCTTCTTCAAGCCCGGCTGGTCGCCGGAGCGGATGCGCACGCAGATGTACACCTGCCACCTGAGCGTGCTGCGCCGTTCGCTGATCGAGGAGGTCGGCGGATTCGACGCCGAGTTCGAGGGATCGCAGGACTGGGATCTCGTCCTGCGGGTCACCGAGCGCGCCCGACACGTCGTGCACGTGCCCAAGGTGCTCTACCACTGGCGAACGCTCGAGTCCTCAGCGGCAGGCGGTGGCGAAGAGGCCAAGCCGTGGGCTTTCGAAGCGGGGACCAGAGCGATCCAGGCGCACTGCGAGCGGATCGGCATGGCGGCCGAGGCCGATCGCGACGAGGACTTCCCGGGCGTCTACCACCTGCGCCCGCGGCTCGAGCGCGAGCCCTCGGTGAGCATCGTCATCCCGACCGCCGGGCAGTCGCGCGAGGTGCGCTATGAGGACGTGATCCTCGTCTCCCACTGCGTGCGCAGCATCGTCGAGACCTCCACCTACGAGAACTACGAGATTGTCTGCGTCGTCGACGAGCCCTTCGATCCCGCCGTCGCCGCCGAGCTGCGCGAGATCGGCGGCGAGCGCCTGCGCCTCGTCCCCTATGAGAAGCCCTTCAACTTCTCGAGCAAGATCAACCACGGCGCCGTGCGCAGCGAGGGCGAGCACCTGCTGCTGCTCAACGACGACATGGAGGTGATCGAGCCGGCCTGGATCGAGCGTCTGGTCATGTACTCGCAACTGCCCGAGGTGGGCGCGGTCGGCGGTCGTCTGATCTGGGAGGACGGCCGCCTCCAGCACGTCGGCATCCTCTTCGAGAACGGCGGCTACGCCGGCCACCCATACCGCGGCTTCTCCGGCGCCTTCAACGGCTACTCGAACAACGTCCTCGTCGCCCAGAACTACCTGGCCGTGACCGGCGCCTGCATGATGACCCGACGCGAGGCCTTCGAACAGGTCGGCGGCTTCACCACGACCTTCCCGCTCAATTACAACGACGCCGATTACTGCCTGAAGCTGCGCGCCGCCGGCCTGCGGGTCGCCTACGACCCGGACACGGCCCTCTACCACTTCGAGTCCTCGAGCCGCGACTCCGAGGTGGAGGACTGGGAGAAGGACCTGCTGATCGACCGCTGGCGCCCGCTGATTGCCGTTGACCCAAGCACCAACCCGCACCTGCGGCATGGAATGCCGCGCATGAGCTCCGTTTTCTCCTGGGCTCGCGGCCGCCGCCCGCGGCTGCCGCGACCGGCACTCAGCCGCTAAGCATCTAACCGTTTTGCCCGGCGCGCCGGCGGGGGTAGCCTCATCTGGACGAATGTCCGTCCAGGCGAACACCCCAATGGGGAGCGGGGGGCTGGCCGAATCGGTCGCCGGGCTGATCGCGCTGCGAGCAACCGGGCGTCCCGATTCGATCGCAGTCGAGGACAGGACGACAACGCTGACGTACGCGGAGCTCGACGCCGCCTCTGCACGAGTGGCGAGCGGCCTGCTGGCGGCCGGGGTCGAACCTGAGGAGCCGGTGGCGGTCTGCCTGCCTCGCAGCTGGCAGGCAACCTGCGCCTTCCTCGGCACACTGCGCGCCGGCGCCGCTTACCTGCCGCTCGGCGACGCGCAGCCGCCCGCGCGACGACGGCGACTGCTCGAGCTCGCGGGGGCGCGGCTGGCGATCGAAGGGCCGGGCGAGCGGAAGCGCCTCGGCGAGGCCACTCGCGTCCTTGACATCGATCAGTTGCTCGGAACCGAGGACGGGCCCGCGACCACCCAGGCGATCGCGAGCGAGCAACTCGCCTACGTGCTCTTCACCTCGGGCTCAACCGGCGAGCCGAAGGGGGTGGAGATCACCCACGCCAACATGCTGCAGCTGCTGGCCGGCGGCAGTCCTCTCGTTCCGGAGCCGGGCGACATCGTCCTCGGCGTGGCGCCTACCGAGTTCGACATCTCGGTGCTGGAGACGGTTGGCGCCCTGGCGGCAGGGGCGCGCCTCGTTCTGGCGCCGTCCGGGCGGCCCGACCCGCGCGCCGTCGGCGAGCTGATTGCCGAGCGTGGCGTCACCTACGCCTTCTTCGCCGCCGGTCTCTTCGAGCAGGTGGCGCGCGCCGCCTTGCCGCGGCTCGGTGGCCTGCGCCTCGTGGCGGCCGGGGGCGACGTGATGTCCCCCGCCGCGGCAGGAGCGCTGCGCGAGGCTCATCCGGAGGTGCGCGTGCTGAACGCCTACGGGCCGACTGAGACCTCGATCGTCGCCACCTGCTTCGAGGTCGCCGAGCCCGACGGCACGCCGCTGCCGATCGGCCACGCGTTGCCCGGCTACGAGCTGCACGTCCTCGATCCGGACGGGGAGCCGGTCGCCGACGGCGAGGCCGGCGAGCTCTGGATCGGCGGCCCCGGAGTCGGCCGTGGCTACCGCAACGACGCCGCCCGCAGCGCCGAGCGCTTTCGCCCAGATCCCTTCTCCAGCCACTCCCGGGCGCGCATCTACGGCTCGGGAGACATGGTCCGTCGACGCGAAGACGGCGAGCTGCTCTTCCTCGGGCGTCTCGACGACCAGGTGAAGATCGCCGGCCACCGGATCGAGCCGGGCGAAGTCGAGCAGGCGCTCGGCGCCCACCCCGACGTCCGCCACGCGGCGGTGGTCGCCCGCGAGGACGTTGCCGGTCACAAGCGGCTGGTCGCCTACGCGGCGGTGCGCGACGACGGCGTGCGCACCGAGTCGCTGATGGATCACCTGGCCCAGCGGCTGCCCCGCTACATGCTGCCGACGACGATCGAGCTGCTTCCCGAGCTGCCGCTGACCGCGCGCGGCAAGGTCGACCGAGCAGCGCTGCCCGCGCCCCTGCGCAACCCGCAAGTGGAGGCAACCGGCGATGTCGCCGCCGTCGCGGCGCTGATGGCCGAGCTGCTCGGGCTGGAGGGCGTCGGCCCGGACGAGGACTTCTTCGCCCTCGGAGCCGACTCGCTGCTGGCGATCCAGCTGCTCGGCCGGCTGCGCGAGCGGACCGGCGCGGGTCTCGACGTCAACGCGGTGTTCGAGGCGCGCACGGCGCGGGCGCTTGCGGCGCTGGTCGACGCCATGGACGCCTCGCCGCCGCAACGCGAGCAGCTGCGCCGCTCAGCGAAGCCGGGTCCCGCGCCTGCGACCCTGGCCCAGCGCCGCGCCTGGCTCTTCGAGCGGGCAAACCCGGACTCGCTCTCCTACCAGTTCGCCTGCTTCATCGACCTGCGCGGCGAGCTCGACGAGGATGCCCTGGAAGCGGCGCTCGGCGACCTGATCCGGCGCCATGAGTCGCTGCGAACCTCGATCGTCGAGCACGACGGGGAGCTGGTGCAGCGCGTCGAGGAGGGCGTGGCGCTGCCGCTCGAGCGCGTCGATCTGCGCGACGCCGGGCCGGCCGCCTGGCCACAACTGCTGCGCGAGCGGGTGCGGCAGCGGATCGCGCTCGAACGGGCGCCGATGTTGCGCTGGACGCTGGTACGGCGCGGCGAGCGCCGCTGGTCGCTGATCGACGTCGAGCACCACGCGGTCCACGACGGCTGGTCCTTCATGGTCCTGCTGGAGGACCTCGCCGAGCTCTACTCGGCGAGGGTCGGGGGGCGGGCAGCGGAGCTGCCGCCCCTTGAAGTGCAGCTCAGCGACTTCGCCCGCTGGGAGCGCAGCGCGCTCGGCGGCGAGCTCGAACGCAAGCAGCTCGCCTACTGGCAGCGAACGCTCGACCCCGACCCGCCCCTGCTCGAGCTGCCCTATGACCGGCCGCGGCCGCGGCGCGAGTCGTTCACCGGCGGCTCGGTGCGCCGGCCGCTCGACCCGGCGCTGGCCACCCGGCTGCGCGCGCTCGCCGAGGAGGAGGGCGCGACCGCCTTCATGGCCTGCCTCGCCGCCTTCGCGCTGCTGCTCGGCCGACTCTCCGGAGAGGAGCGCCTGCAGATCGGCTCCGGGCTCGCCAACCGCACCGATCCCGCCGCGGAGCGCCTGGTCGGCATGACGGTGGCGACGGTGGCACTCGCCGTCGACCTCTCCGGCGACCCCAACGTGCGCGAGCTGCTGCGCCGCGTGCGCGGAGTGGTGCTGGGCGGCGTCGCCAACTCCGACGTGCCCTTCGAGAGGGTCGTCGAGCAGCTGGGGCCGCCGCGCCGGCCCGACCGCTCGCCCCTCGTGCAGACGCTGTTCTCCTTCGACGACGCGCCCGCAGGGAAGCGAGCCTGGGGAGGCCTCGAGACCCGCGTCGTCCAGACGATCTCCAACGGCACCGCCAAGGCAGACATCAGCGTGATCGGCGTCGATCACGGCGACGGCGCGCCCTTCTTCATCTGGGAGCACTCCGACCTCTTCACCGACGCCACCGCCCACCGCCTCGCCGCCCATCACCTGCACCTGCTCGAGCAGTTCGTCGAGCGCCCCGAGGCGCCGCTCTCCGAGCTTGACCTGATCGACCCCGAGGAACGCGAGCGCCTGCGGGCGTGGAGCGTCAACGCGGACGGCTTCGACCGCGAAGCGACGATCCCGGACCTTGTCATCCGCCAGAGGGAACGCGATCCGCGGGCGACGGCGGTGATCGACCGTGAGCGGCAGCTGGACTACGCCGAGCTGCTGGCGCAGGCCGGCGGTGTGGCGACGGCCCTGCGGGAGCGCGGGGTCGAGCGCGGCGACCGCGTCGGCGTACTCACCGGCCGCTCGCTGGAGGCGCCCATCGCGCAGCTCGGCGCGCTGCTCTCCGGCGCCGCCTACGTGCCGCTTGACCCGAGCTTCCCCGACGCGCGGATCGCGCAGCTGCTGAACGTTGCAGAGGCGCGGATCCTGTTGAGCCGAGGCCCGGTCGAGCGACCCCTGCCGGCGGGGGTCGAGACGGTCGACGTCACCGGCTGCGGCGAGCGAGAGCTTGCGCCGCGCGATGAGCTCTCTTCGGATGACCTCGCCTACGTCATCTACACCTCCGGCTCGACCGGCGCGCCCAAGGGGGTAGAGGTGACGCATCGCAACGTCGTGCGGTTGGTCGACGACCCGACATTTGCCGAGCAGGGCCCGGGAACGGTGATGCTGCACGGCGCCTCGCCGGGCTTCGACGGCGCCACCTTCGAGATCTGGGGACCGCTCGCCAACGGCGGCACGGTCGCCTGCCTGGCCGAACAGCCCACTCCGGACTCGATCGCGATGGCAATCGAGCGCGACGGCATAAACGTCGCCTGCATCACAACCGGGCTCTTCAACCAGGTGGTCGAGCGACGACCCGACTGCCTCGCCGCGCTGCGCCAGGTCATCCCCGGCGGCGAAGCGCTCTCCCCCGCGCACGCGCGGAAAGCGCTCGCCGCACTAGCCCCCGGAGCGCGGCTGACCAACGGCTACGGGCCAACCGAGACCACCACCTACGCGACGACCCATGACCTGCGACCGGGCGACGAGGTTGGGAATGCGGTTCCGATCGGCAGGCCGATCCAGGCGACCACCTGCCGAGTGCTCGACCCAGCCGGGCGTGAGCTGCCGATAGGGGCGATCGGCGAGCTGGCAATCGGCGGTGACGGCGTCAGCCGCGGCTATCGCGGCGATCCCGAGCTGACCGCCGAGCGCTTCCAGCCCGATCCCGAGATGCCCGGCGGGCGCCGCTACCTGACCGGTGACCTCGTCCGCCGCCGCGCCGACGGCACGCTCGAGTTCGTGGGGCGCGCCGACCGCCAGCTCAAGCTGCGCGGCTTCCGGGTCGAGCCGGCGGAAACCGAGCAGGCGCTGCGCTCCCACCCTGGAATCGCCGACGCGGTCGTCGTCCCCTTCGAACGCGCTCCCGGCGACGTCGCCCTGGCGGCCTACCTGGTCGCCGCCGGGGAGGGAGCGCCACCCGGCCGCCAGGAGCTGCGCGCTCATGTCGCCGGCGGGCTGCCGGCGGCGATGGTCCCCACGGCCTGGGTCGAGCTGCCCGAGCTGCCGCTCAACGCCAACGGCAAGATCGACCGCGGGCGGCTGCCCGACCCCGGCGACGAGCACTTGGCCCAAGCCGGCGGTGGGCGCCCGACAAGCAAGACTGAGCGGCGGGTGATCGAGTGCTTCGAAGCAGTGCTCGGCATCAGCGGAGTCGGGCCCGAAGACGACTTCTTCGCCCTCGGCGGCCACTCGCTGCTGGCCGTCGAGCTGTTCGCCGAGCTGGAACGGCTCGGCCGTCGCCGGCTGCCGCTGGCGTTGATCTTCGACGCGCCGACCCCACGCCGGCTCGCCGCCGGCCTCGGCAGCGACGCGCCCGCGGCGCGCTGGGACAGCCTCGTGCCGCTCAAGCCCAGCGGCAGCCGCCCGCCGCTCTTCGTCGTCGCGGCGGGCGACGGCAACATCGTCGGCTTCGGGCCGCTCGCCCGTCACCTCTCCGCCGAGCAGCCGCTCTACGGCCTGCAGCCCAACGGCCTCGACGGCCGCCGGCCGCTCGACCGCGGAGTGATGGAGATGGCGGCCCGCTATCTGGAGGCGATGCGCCGCGTCCAGCCATGCGGTCCCTATTTCCTGGCCGGCCGCTGCAACGGCGCCACCGTCGCCTACGAGATCGCCCAGCAGCTGCGCGCTGCCGGCAAGGAGGTGCCACTGCTGGTCGCGCTCGATTCGGCACCGCCCGCACCCAAGCCGGCCGAGTTGATGCGGGGCCTTCCCTATGACCCGATGATGGAGACCGCGAGGCTGCGCGCCCTCGGGGCCGGCGAAAAGGCACCCGACCCGGAGGCGCCGGGCGGAGGCGCCAAGCTCGCCGCCTGGCTGCGCCAACCAGCCGCGCCCGGCGTCTCGCGCTATCTGCTCGAGCTTTGGAGCTGGCGCGAGGATCTCCAGCGCGCGTTTCCGGATCCGCTGGGTGCCGACGCTGCGGCGCTGGCCGACTTCGCATGGACCGCCGCCGTCGACGAGCTGGCCCCGGAGTTGCTGCTGCCAACGTTCTCGCCTCGCTGCCTCACCCCGGACGGACAACGCTGGGACTGGGCGATGGCTACGGCCTGGGAGACACTCGGTAACCGACCGACAGACCCGCTCTCAACCGCGGGCTGGCGCGAGCTGCGCGGCCGGCTGGTTGAACCGCTGGCAACGCTGTCGGTCAATCGGTATCTGCTGGCGGCCTCGCACCGAGACGATCTGCGCGACGTCTTCGCCGATCCCGACGGCGAGAGCGCCCCGGCGCTGCTGGAGTGGGCCTGGGAGCACGGCATCCACGAGGGGCTCGCGCCCGACCTGCTTCCGCCCCCGGCGAGGCGGCTTCCACGCGCGGCAAGGCTAAGACTGGCGATGCGCCCGGCACGACAGGCGGCGACTCGCGCATGGGGTGCGGGCACGCGCCGGGCTGCACGCGCCTCGGGCGAAGCGACGGGGGAGGCCATGCGCCTGCTCGAAAGGCGCCTCGGGCGGCCACTTCCCGGCGCCGGAGAGCGCACGATCCAACGGGCAATGGCAGCCGCCCGGGAGGCCCGAGCCGGCTACCGCGCCGCGCCGTGGCCCGGCGAGGTGGTGCTCGTCTCAAGCGAGGAGTTTCGCGACAAGTCGTCATATCTCGGCTGGCAGGCGCGCGCTCAGGGTGGAGTCCGGCGTTTCGAGCTCCCCCACGGCCACATCGAGATGTTGCGCGAGCCCGGCGTCGCCGACCTCGCCGTCTGCCTCGAGCAGCGCATCGCCGAGGCCCTCGGTGGTTGAGCGACGGGCGCTCCCCGCGGCTGGAGGGGCGCACATCTGGCGAATCCAGCTCGGCGAAGGCGACGCCGGGCTGCTGACCAACGAGGAGCGCGAGCGAGCAGCCCGGATCCGAACGGAGGCCGGGCAAAGGCGTTGGATCGCCGCCCGCGCCGCCCTGCGCGTGATCCTCGCCCGCCACCTCGACGCCGAGCCCGGCGACGTGCCGCTGCGATTCGGGCCGCACGGCAAGCCCGAGCTCGACTTGGAGCCAACGCCACTGCGCTTCAACCTCAGCCACTCGGGCGACCTCGCCCTGATCGCGCTCAGCGCCGAGCGCGAGGTCGGCATCGACATTGAGCAAGTCGACCCGACCCGTGCCTTCGAGGATCTCGCCTGCATCGGCTTGGACGCGGAGAGCGCCGCAGCAGTGCGCGGCGCAACCCCGCATGACCGCCCCCGGCTCTTCTACGCAGCCTGGACCCGCCGCGAGGCGATCGCCAAGTGTCTGGGCGTGGGGCTGGCCGGACCGCAGCCCAACGAGCCCCCCGTGAGCGTGGTCCCCCTCGACGCCGGCCCGGGCTACGCAGCCGCCCTGGCACTGGCCGGCGAGGCGTCCGCGCGCGTGCACCACCTCGAATTCCGCGACTGACCAGCCCCCAGAGCCAGCCGACGCATGCCCCCTTCATCGCTATCCTGCCCCCGGTGCAATTCGGCGCGGCAGCGGAGGCCCAGAACGGCGCGGGCCTGGAACTGCCAAGCAGGGACCCTGCGTCCGACCGAATCCCGATCGCCTATCTGGCGCCGTGGGTCTACGTCGGCCGCACCGACAAGAACACGATCGACTGGTTTCGCAGCATCGACCTCGACCGCTTCGCGCCGTCGCTGATCACGACCCAGCCCTCGCTCAATCGACGCATTGCCGAGATCGCTGAGTACGCCGAGGAGGTCTGGGTGCTTCCCGACCTGATGGCCGCCGAGGAGATGCCGGCGTTCATCTTCGACTTCCTGCAGTCGCGTCGGGTGCAGGTTCTCCACCTGATGAACTCGCGTTTGGGCTTCGACTTGCTTCCGGATCTCTCCTGCCTGCCTCACCCCCCCGGCGTCGTGGTCCAGCTGCACGTCGAGGAGGCCGACCGCTCGGGCTACGTCCGCTACGTGACGACCCGCTACGGGAACCTCGTTGATCGCTTCTCCGTCACCAGCCACCACCTCGCCGCCGCGGTGGAGAACTACGGGATACCCGCTGACCGGATCGAGGTGGTCTATATCGGGGTCGACGCCGAGGAGGAATTCTCGCCCGAGCAGGTAGAGCCGGCCGAGGGCCTCGACGACGACCGGTTGCACGTCCTCTTCCCGGCGCGAATCGTCCAGCAGAAGGACCCCCTGCTGATGGTCGAGGTGGCCGCTGCACTGCGCGACGAGAACGTCGACTTCCAGATCCACGTGCTCGGCGAAGGAGACCTTGAGCAGGCGGTGCGCGAGCGCATCGCCGAGCTTGGCCTCGGCGATGTGGTCAAGCTCCACCCGCCAACCGCGACCCCGCAGCACTGGTACGCGGCTTGCGACGCGGTCCTCTTGACCAGCGAGTTCGAGGGCGTGCCGGCGGTCGTCTTCGAGGCGATGGCGATGGGCCTGCCGGTGGTCGCCTCGGCGCTTCCGGGGAGCACCGAGCTGCTCGGCCAGGACTACGACGGCCTGGTCGATCCGCGCGACTCGGTCGAGGTCTACGTCGAGAAGCTCGCGAAGCTCGCCGACAGCCGTTCCTACAAGGAGTCGCACGGTCGCGAGCTGAGGAAACAGGCCCGGGAACGCTTCTCGCTCGCGCAGATGGCAGCGGGACACGAAGCCCTCTACGAGGACGTCGCCACCGGGGAGCCACCGGTCGAGAGGGCGGAACTCCCCGATCCAATTC
>Ga0075322_1000036_pt1 | contig 12821 bp, 11 predicted proteins | sample MayberryNW_Catta_FD_120086 | JGI IMG/M metagenome (GOLD analysis project Ga0075322, IMG submission 120086) | Natural and restored wetland microbial communities from the San Francisco Bay, California, USA, that impact long-term carbon... | ecosystem: Environmental > Terrestrial > Soil > Wetlands ... | reverse complement strand
CTGCAGGGGTGGGCCGAGCCGAAGATCATCGTCCGGTTCTGGATCATCTCGATCATCCTCGCGCTGCTGGCGATCAGCACGCTGAAGATCCGGTGACCATGGGAACCTTCGCGGGGAAACGGGTGATCGTGGCGGGGGCCGGCCGGTCCGGGACCCTCGCGGCCCGCCTGCTGGCCGGAGAGGGTGCCCGCGTCACGTTGCGGGACGATCGCTCCCGCGCGGACGTCGAGGCGTCGCTGCGCGAGCCGATCCCGGCGGGGGTCGCCTTCCGGCGCGGGATGCCCGGAGAAGAGGACCTCCGGGGATGCGCGCTGCTCGTCCTGTCGCCCGGCGTCCCCCGGGAAAGGCTGCCCATTCCGGCACTCGACGCGGCGGGAATCCCCGTGTGGGGGGAGCTCGAGCTGGGATTCCGGAAGTTTCAGGGGAAGGTGGCGGCGATCACAGGGACCAACGGGAAATCGACGGTGACCACCCTCGTCGGCGGGATGGCCTCCCGGGCCTTTCCAGGGGTATTCGTCGGCGGAAATCTCGGGACGCCGTTCGTCGCCGCCGCCGCGGCCCCCTTCGACTGGGGCGTGGTGGAGGTTTCCAGCTTCCAGCTCGAGTCGATCGAGCGTTTCCGGCCCAGGGTCGCCGCGTTGCTGAACCTCACCGAGGACCATCGCGACCGGTACGCGGCGAAGGAGGAGTATTTCGAGGCCAAGATGGCGGTCTTCCGGAACCAGGGTCCGACCGACGCGGCGGTCGTCAACGCCGACGATCCCGAGGTGACCGCGCGCCTGGGTTCGATCCGGGCGCGACTCCTCCCGTTCTCCGCGTCGCGGACCCTTACGGAGGGCGCCTTCCTTTCCGGGGAGGAGATGGTGCTCCGCGGTCCCTCCGGGGAGGAGCGCTACCCCCGGGGAGCGCTGAAAATCCCCGGGCGGCAGAACGTGGAGAACGCCCTCGCGGCGATCGCCGTCGCGCGTTCGATGGGGGTCCCGCCGCCTGCCGTGCTGGAGGAGCTCTCGCGGTTTCCGGGTCTCCCGCACCGCGTGGAGTTCGTTCGATCGGTCGAGGGCGTGTCGTACTACAACGATTCCAAGGGGACGAACGTGGGCGCCGTCCTCGCCGCCCTCGACGGGTTCCCCGAACCGGTGGTGCTGATCGCGGGGGGAAAGGACAAGGGGGTGGACTTCCGGCCCATGCGCGCCGCCCTCGGCAGAAAGGCCCGGGCCGTCGTGCTTCTCGGGGAGGCCAGGGACAGGATGGCGAGGGAGCTGGAGGGGGCGGCGCCGATCGTCGTGACCGGCACGCTCTCCGAGGCGGTGCGCGCCGCGGCCGGAGCCGCCCTGAAGGGGGATGCGGTCGTCTTCTCGCCGGCGTGCTCGAGCTTCGACATGTTCCGGAGCTTCGAGGAGCGCGGAGAGGCGTTCCGCAAGGCCGTCGGGGAGTTGCCCGGATGATGATCGGAAAACGCCACGAGAACCTGATCCTTGCGCTGTGCGCCCTGTCGCTCACGGTTCTCGGCATGATCATGATCTACAGCGCGACGAACGTCATGGCGGGATCGTCGTCCCGGTACGGCTTCGACCCCGCCTACTTCTTCAAGCGCCAGGTCCTGTTCCTGGCGATCGGGATCGCGTTCGCCATCGGCCTGTCGCGCCTCGACCACGACTTCTACCGCCGCCGGATCGGGTGGATCCTCGGCGCGGCCTTCCTGCTTCTGGTGATGGTGTACGTTCCCGGGGTGAAGCATGCGGCGAACGGCGCCTCCCGGTGGATCAACCTGCGCTTCTTCACCTTCCAGCCCTCCGAGTTCGCGAAGTTCGCCCTGCTCGCCTTCGCCGCGTGGGCCATCGACCGGAACGGGGCGAGCCCGAAGAAAGGGTACCGCGCGTTCGTCCCGATCCTGGCCGTGATGGGGATCTTCGTCGCGATGATCCTGAAGGAGCCCGACTTCGGGATGGCCGTCGTGATCATCGCGTCGTTCCTCGTGATCGTGTTCATCGCCGGGTTCCCCTGGAAGCTCCTGGCCGCCTTCGCCGGCGCGGGCGCGCTGGGCGCCGCTCTCCTCGTCCTGGCCAAGCCGTACCGCGTGGCGCGGATCCAGGCGTTCCTCGACCCGATCTCGCAGGCCCGGACGGCGGGGTACCAGGTCGTGCAGTCCCTCATCGCCTTTTCCAACGGGGGCCTCCTCGGGACGGGCGTCGGCGGAGGAAAACAGAAGCTGTTCTACCTGCCGGAGCTGCACACCGACTACATCTTCTCGGTGATCGGGGAGGAGCTCGGGTTCGCCGGCGTGACGCTGGTCGGCGCCTGCTTCGTCATCCTGGTGTGGGTGGGGTACAGGATCGCGCGCCGGGCGCGGGACCCGTTCGGGACGTACCTCGCCATGGGGGTATCCTCCGTGATCGGGATCCAGGCGCTGATGAACATGATGGTGGGTCTTTCGATGCTCCCCCCGAAGGGAATGGTACTTCCGTTCCTGAGCTACGGAGGGAGTTCCCTGATCCTGCACCTGGCGGCGGTCGGCGTGCTGATGAACATATCCTTGAAAGGGGCGGATGGCCTTGCCACTGCGGATGATCGTAGCCGGGGGAGGGACCGGTGGGCACGTCTTTCCGGGGATCGCCCTTGCTGACGCGTTTCTCTCCCTTTGTCCCGACGGCGCCGTCTCCTTCGTCGGGACAAGGGAGGGCCTCGAGGCGCGGGCCGTTCCGGCCAGGGGGTTCCCGATCGACTTCGTCCCTTCCGGACGGGTTCGGGGGAAGGGGATCGGGGCCCTGGCGGGGGTTCTCCGGATGGCGGTCGGGTTCCCCGCGGCGATGGCGGTCTTGAGGCGGCGCCGGCCGGACCTGGTCTTCGGCGTGGGGGGATACGCCTCGGTGCCGGTCGCGCTTTCCGCCGCGATCCTTGGCATCCCCCTGTTCCTGCAGGAGCAGAACAGCGTGCCCGGCCGATCGAACCGGTACCTGGCCCGCCACGCGGTCCGGGTGTTCGCGGGATTTCCGGGCGCGGTTCCGTTCTTCCCGCGGGGTCGCGCGGAGGTGACGGGGAACCCGGTTCGCCCCGAGATCGTCGCGGCGGCGCGGGAGCGCGGGCGTTCGTTTCCGCCGGAGACGCCGTTCACCGTGCTGGCGCTGGGCGGTTCGCAGGGGGCGCGTGCGATCAACACACGGGTGCTCGGGATGGCCCGGAGAGCGAAGAGGGAGGGGACGGCGATCCGGTTTCTGCTGCAGACGGGGGCGCGGGAGCACGAGGCGGTGGCGCGATCCGCGGGGGAGGAGTCCCTCCCGGTGGAGCCGTTTCCGTTCGCCGACCGGATCTGGGACTGGTTCCCCCGCTGCCACGCCGTCCTGATGCGCGCGGGGGCGCTCTCCATCGCGGAGGCGGCGCTCTTCGGACGCCCGTGCGTCCTCGTTCCGTACCCGTTCGCGGCGGACGACCACCAGGCGGGGAACGCGAGGGAGTTCTGCGCATCCGGCGCCGGCGCGTGGCTGCCGGAAGGGGAGGCGACGGAGGAGGCGCTCTGGTCGACGCTGTGGGGCCTCGGCGGCGACCCCGCCGCGCGGGAGCGCGCGGGAGCGGCGGCGGTCTCCTTTTCCCGGCCCTTCGCTGCCGTCGAGGCGGTCCGGGCCGCGCTGCGCATGTCCGGGAACGCTCCCGGGAAGGGGAGCGCGGCGAATGTATAGGAAGGGACTCCCCGTCCACTTCGTGGGGATCGGCGGCATCGGGATGAGCGGGATCGCGGAACTTCTCCTCAACCTCGGGTACCGGGTATCGGGGTCCGACCTGCGCCGATCCGACACGACGGAGCGGCTCGAGCGGCTGGGTGCCGTCGTGCGGACGGGGCACTCCGCCGCGAACGTCCCCCCCGACGGACACGTGGTGGTCGTCTCCTCGGCGGTCCGCCCCGACAACCCCGAGGTCCTCGAGGCGCACCGCCGGAAGATCCCCGTGATCCCGCGCGCCGAGATGCTGGCGGAATTGATGCGGATGAAGTACGGCATCGCGATCGCCGGAACCCACGGGAAGACCACGACGACCTCGATGGTCGCCACGGTGCTCGCGACGGCCGGCTGGGACCCGACGGCGGTCGTGGGCGGAAAGCTGAACAGCCTCGGGTCCAACGCGAAGCTGGGACAGGGGGAATTCCTCGTGGCGGAGGCCGACGAAAGCGACGGCTCGTTCCTGAAACTCTCGCCCACGGTGGCGGTGGTCACCAACATCGACCCGGAGCACCTCGATTTCTACTCGGGGATCGGGCAGATCAAGGAGACGTTTCTCCACTTCATCAACAAGGTCCCCTTCTACGGGTTCTCGGTCCTGTGCATCGACCACCCCAACGTCCAGGAACTGATCCCCTCCGTGGAGAAGACCTACGTCACCTACGGGTTCTCCCGTTCCGCGGATTACCGTGCGGAAGCGGTGGTCGCGTCCGGGATGACGAACCGGTTCGCCGTCTTCGCGCGGGGCGAGCGGCTCGGCGAGGTCATCCTCCGGGCGCCCGGCCGCCACAACGTGAGCAACGCGCTGGCGGCGGCGGCGGTCGCCCTGGAGCTCCGGATCCCCTTCGACGAGGTGCGCGCGGGCCTGTCCGCGTACGCCGGGGTGGGACGGCGCTTCCAGGTGAAGGGGGAGGCCGGCGACGTCACGGTGGTGGACGATTACGGCCACCACCCGGCGGAAGTCCGGGCGACCCTCGCCGCGGCGCGGGAGGTCTGGCCCGGCAGGCGCATCGTCGTCGGATTTCAGCCGCACCGGTACTCGCGCACGCGGGCGTTGTTCAAGGAATTCCTCTCGGCGTTCCAGGACGCGGACGTGCTGCTCGTCTTCGAGGTGTACCCCGCGGGGGAGGAGCCGATCGAAGGGGCCACCGGCGAGACGTTGTGCGCCGCGATCCGGGATCACGGGCACCGGGAGGCCCGGTATCTGGGCAAATCCTCGGGAGCGGAGGAGGCGGTTCGCGCCACCTTGCGACCGGGAGACATCTTTCTGACGATGGGGGCCGGCGATGTCTGGAAACTGGGCGAAAGCCTTCTCCCGCGGTAGCCGCGGGAGGGGGAAGGAGGTCGGTACGACCGTGCGGAACATCGAGGTCGCGTTGCAGGTGAAACTGCGGGATCACACCACGATCGGGATCGGGGGACCCGCCGACCGGCTGGTATTCCCGCGGTCGGCGGCGCAGGTCCGTGAGATCGTCCTGGCGGAGGGCCGTTCGGGGCGCCCCATGCAGGTGCTCGGGGCGGGTTCGAACCTCCTGGTGGCGGACAGGGGCGTGCCGGCGACCGTGCTGTGCACGAAGAAGCACCTCTCGAAGGTGGTGTTCCTCTCCGACGGGTCGGTGGTCTCCGAGGCCGGTGTGATGCTCCCCCGCCTGGCCGTGCTCTGCGCACTCTCCGGACTTTCGGGGATGGAGCCGCTCTCCGGGATCCCGGGAACCGTGGGCGGCGCGCTGTCGATGAACGCCGGGGCCTTCGGGCAGAGCATCGGGGAACTGGCGGAGTGGGTGGAAGTGGTCGACGCCGGCGGGGAGATCCACCGCATCGAGGCGCGGGCGATCCGGTTCGGGTACCGGGAGGCGAACTATCCCGTCCAGGGGATCGTGGTGCGCGCCGGGTTCCGGTTCGGGCCCGGTACGCGGGAGTCCGTCTTCGAGCGGATGCGGCAGGTCAACGAGAAGCGACGGGCCAGCCAGCCCTGGGGGGAGAAAACCTTCGGTTCCGCGTTCCGCAATCCTACCGGGGGCGCGGGAAAAGCCCGGGAACTGCTCGAGCGGGCGGGGATGAAGGGCGAGCGGGAAGGGGACGCCTGCTTCTCCGAGAAGCACGCCAACTTCCTCGTGAACCGCGGATGCGCCACGGCGGCGGACGTCCGGCGGCTCCTGTCCCGGGGGCAGAGCGCGGTCCGGGTGACCTGCGGCGTCCTGCTCCTTCCCGAGGTGAAGATGTGGGGGGACTTCGATGCCTGAAGGGATCGCATGCGCCGGGAGGAAGGTGGGCGTGTTCCTGGGCGGGGTTTCCGCGGAGAGGGAGGTCTCCCTCCGGACGGGGGCGGCGGCCGCCGCGGCCCTGCGGCGACTCGGATGCGACGTCCGCGAGATCGACCTCCGGGAGGACTGGCTGGGCGCGGTCCGGGGCGCGGGGGTCGACGTCGCGTTCCTCGCCCTGCACGGGCGCTTCGGGGAGGACGGGTGCATCCAGGCCGCGTGCGAACTCGCCCGGCTCCCGTACACGGGGTCCGGGGTCGCCGCCTCGGCCGTGGCGATGAGCAAGGTGCTCGGGAAGCGGGTGGCCGCCTCCGCGGGCGTGCCGTGCGCCCCGGACGCGGTCTACGAGGGGGCGGATCGCGCGGGTGCGAAACCCCCCGATTTCGGTTTTCCCCTCGTGGTGAAGCCCGACCGGGAAGGGTCCACGGTCGGCATCACGATCGTCCGCGGCCCGGACCAGTGGGAAGCGGCGCTGGAGGAGGCGGCGAAGCACGACAGCCGCGTCCTGGCGGAGGGGTTCATCCCCGGGCGGGAGATCACCGTGGGGATCCTGAACGGGAAGGTCCTCCCCGCGATCGAGATCGTTCCGAAATCCGGCTTCTACGACTACCAGTCCAAGTACACCGCGGGCCGGACGGAGTACGTGATCCCGGTGCCGATGGACCGGGACATCCTCCTGCGCGCCGCGGAGTACACGCGGCGCGCCGCCCGGGCGATGGGCCTGCGGGGGGCCGCGCGGCTCGACTATCGCGTCGACCCGGCGGGGAACGTCTTCTTCCTGGAGGCGAACACGATTCCCGGGATGACCGAGACGAGCCTCCTGCCCAAAGCGGCGAAGTTCGACGGCCTGTCCTTCGACGACCTCGTCGACGCCATCCTTTCCGACGCGGGGCTCGGAAAATAGATGATCGAGTACCGCGCATACCACAAGACCCGCCCCGGGAGGCGGGGAGGAGCCGGGAAGGCCGTGCGGAAGAAGGAGAAGGCCCGGGCCGGCGGGACGAAACCGTCGCGGTCGCGGCTGCGCCTGATCGGGTGGATCGTCGCCGCCTTGCTCGCGGCGGGGTCCACCGGAGTGGCATTCGCCTCCGCCTACTCGTGGCTCACGCGCTCCCCGCTCTTCACGGTGCGCACCGTGGACATGAACCGGTGCGCGAACGTCTCGCACGAGGAGGTGTGGGCGATCGTCCGCGGAAACGGGGCGGGGCTCCTCTGGTCCGTTCCGGCGAAGGAGATCGCGCGGCGGCTGTCCGGGCACCCCTGGGTCCGCTCCGTCTCCGTACGCAAGTCCTTTCCGGACCGCCTGGTGGTGCGGATCCAGGAGCGGACGCCGTTCGCGATGGTGAACCTGGACGTCCTCTACTACCTCGACGAGGAAGGACGCCCCTTCAAGCGTCTGACCGCGTACGACCCGAAGAATCTCGCCATCGTGACGGGTTTCTCGCGGGAGGAACTCCTTCGGAAGGACCCGGTGACGGTGAGGGATCTCCGGAAGACGCTCGACCTGCTGCGGGGCGTCGAGGCGGGGTCGCTGCGCCAGAACGTTTCCGAGATCCACTTCGACGCACAGGACGGCTACACGGTGGTGACGCGGGACGCGGGGCTGCAGCTCAAGGTCGGGACGTTGGACGTCAAGGAGGCGATCCGCCGGATCGACGCGGCCATGCCCAGGATAGCGAGGATGTCCCGGTCTTCGGGGATCGCCGATCTCAAGACAGAGGGCCGCGTCTTCATGCGGCCGGGGGAGTGAATGGAGACGAAAACGAAGGATCAGGTGATCGCGGGGCTGGACGTCGGGTCGAGCCAGGTGACGACGGTCCTCGGAAGGAAGTCGCAGGACGGCGTGGAGATCCTCGGGATGGGGGAGTGCCCCACGGAGGGGATGCGGAGGGGGGCCGTGGTGAACGTCGACGCCACGGTGAAATCGATCCGGCAGAGCGTCACGGAGGCGGAACGGATGACCGGGCTGACCGTCGACTCGGCCTTCGTCGGGATCTCCGGTCCGCTCATCAAGTCGTTCAACAGCCACGCGGCCATCTCCGTGAAGAACGAGCACGAGGTGACCGACGCGGACTTCACGCGGGTCCTCGAGATCGCGCGCACGGTCGAGCTCCCCAACGACCGGGAGATCCTCCACGTCCTCACGCAGGAGTTCATCGTCGACGACATGGCCGGGATCAAGGACCCCCGGGGGATGACCGGCATGCGGCTCGACGCGCGCGTGCACGTCGTGACCAACGACGTCCCGGGTGCGCGGAACATGGCGCGGTGCGTGGAGAAGGCGGACCTTGACGTCGAAAGCTTCGTCCTCTCCCCGCTGGCGTCGGCCGAGGCGGTGCTCACCCCGGAGGAGCGCGAGGTCGGCGTGGCGTTGATGGACTTCGGCGGGGGGACCGTGGAGATCGTGATCTTCTTCAACGGGTCCCTGCGGCACACCTTCGTCCTTCCTCTCGGCGGAAGCAGCATCACCTCCGACATCGCGATCGGGCTGAAGCTTCCCCAGTCGGACGCGGAGCTCCTGAAGGTCTCTTCCGGGTGCGCGATGATCCAGAAGGTCCGCCGGGACGAGCTGGTGGAACTGCCGGGGGTGGGCGGGCGGCTTCCGCGTCCGATCCGTCGACAGTACCTCAGCGAGATCATCGAGCCGCGCGCCGAAGAGATCTTCACCCTTCTGCGGAAGGAGATCCTCCGGTCCGGGTACGAGGAGAACCTCGGGGCCGGGGTGGTGCTCACGGGCGGCGGTTCGAAACTGGACGGCCTCACGGACCTCGGGGAGAGGGTGTTCAAGCTCCCCTTCCGGAGGGGGAACCCGATCGGGATCGGAGGATTGGTCGAGGTCGTGAACGGCCCCGCGTTCGCCACCGCCGTGGGGCTTGTACAGTACGGCGCGAAGGCGTCGGAGAGGGTCTACCGGTCGGAGGAGTCCCCGGAGAGCGGCGGGGTGATCGACCGGTTCAAGCGGTACCTGTCGGAATTCTTCTGATACGGAAACCCGGAGAAAAGGAGGAACGGATGGCCAGAGCGGAGCAGGAGACGGGGGGGAACCGGATGTTCACGATCATCGAGGAAAACCGCTGCCACGCGGTCATCAAGGTGTTCGGCGTGGGCGGCGGCGGCGGCAACGCCATCAACACCATGATCGAGGAGGGGCTGCAGGGCGTCGAGTTCATCGCGGCGAACACGGACGCCCAGGCGCTGTCGAGGAGCCTTGCTCCCCTCAAGCTCCAGCTGGGGGCGCGGCTTACCAAGGGACTCGGCGCGGGGGCCAACCCCGACATCGGGCGACAGGCGGCCCTCGAGGACCGCGACCTGATCCGGGAGGCCCTCACCGGAGCGGACATGGTATTCATCACGGCGGGCCTGGGCGGGGGGACGGGGACCGGCGCGGGACCGGTGGTCGCCGAGGTCGCGAAGGAGCTGGGGGCGCTCACGGTCGCGATCGTGACGCGGCCGTTCTCCTTCGAGGGGCTCACCCGGAAGCGGCAGGCGGACGGGGGCACGAAGGAGCTGCGCAGCCTCGTCGACACGATCATCGTCATACCGAACGAGAAGCTGCTCCTGATCGCCGGAAAGGACATGCGCTTCGTCGAGGCGTTCCGCAAGGCGGACGACGTGCTGTTCCAGGCGGTCCGCGGGATCTCCGAGCTCGTCACGAAACCGGGATACATCAACCTGGATTTCGCCGACGTGAAGACGATCATGTCGGGGATGGGTGTCGCGCTGATGGGGACAGGCGCGGCCTCCGGCCAGAACCGGGCGGTCGCCGCCGCGGAGAAGGCGATCTCGAGCCCGCTTCTCGAGGACGTCTCGATCCGCGGCGCCCGCGGCGTCCTCATCAACATCACCGCCGGGACGTCCCTGTCCCTGAGCGAGGTGAACGACGCGGCGAGCCTCGTTCGCGAGGAGGCCTCCGACGAGGCGAACATCATCTTCGGAACGGTGATCGACGAGACGCTGGGGGACGAGCTGAAGGTCACGGTGGTCGCGACCGGGTTCGAGCCGGGCGTCGCGGAGGGTGGGTGGAGGACCCCGCGGAAGGGGATCAAGCTGGTCAGCCGGCCCGACGATCTGCAGACCCCCGCGTTCCTGCGGGCCGCCGCGCCGAAGACGTTCGACGAGCGCCTGGAGGATCTCCCCCTGATCGACAAGGAGGCGGAGATCGAGTCGCTCGACGAGTTCGAGATTCCCACGTTCCTCCGCCGGCGGGTGGAGTAGCCCGCGGATCGGGAGACGTGGGAAAGCCGCGCCGCGGGGGCGCCGGGTCCGCCAACGAGATCTTCGCCGCGCGCAAGGATTGGGGAGCCGGAATCCGCGTCGCGCTCGTCTACCCCAACCGGTACGCGGCGGGCATGTCGAACCTCGGGTTCCTCCTGGTCCACGCCCGGATCAACGCGCGCCCGGACGCCCTTTGCGAGCGGGCCTTCCTTTCCGGCGAAGGGCGGCGGCGCGCCCCCCCGCCAGGATCCCGGGCGGGCTCCGCGGATCCGCCCGCCGAAGGGAGGACGCTCGAGAGCGGGCGTCCCCTTTCCTCGTTCGACATCGTCGCCGTCTCCCTCTCCTACGAGAACGACCTGCTGAACGTGCCCGCGATCCTCGCCGCGGGAGGGGTTCCCCCCTTCCGGGAGGATCGCGCCGCTTCCGGCGGACGGCACCCCCTCGTCGTGGCGGGCGGATTCGCCGCGTCGCTCAATCCCGAGCCGATCGGCGTCTTCGCCGACGCCGTGGTCGTGGGGGACGGGGAGCGCGCGGTGGACCTCCTCCTGGACCATGGTCCCGGCCCCGCGCGGGATCCCGGCTACCGGAGGGACCTCTCCGCGATCCCCGGGGTGTACGTCCCCGGGGGCTACCGGCCGGAATACGGGGAGGCGTCCCCCGCGGACCGGGACCCCGGCGGGCTGCCGGCGCTCCGTGCGATCGAACCGCTCGCGGGGTACCCCGCCCGCGTAGCCCGCGAGGTCCTCGATCTCCGCTCCCTGTCCCCGCCGCCGTCCGTGATCCTGGCGGAGGGGGCGGAATTGGGCGGCATGTCCCTCGTCGAGACGTCCCGCGGCTGCCCGGGCATGTGCGGGTTCTGCGCCGCGGCCCACGCCTGCCCGTCCTTCCGGGAGTTCCCCCTCGAACACGTTCGCGCGGCCGTCGACGCGGCGTGGCCCTACCGGAAAAAGGTGGGGCTCATCGGCGCCGCCGTCCTCGACTGGCGGCCCTTCCGGGTTCTGGCGCGGGAGATCCTCGAACGCGGCGGGACGGTTTCGCCGGCTTCGGTGCGCGCGGACCTCGTCGACGAGGAGATCGCGGAGATCCTCGGACGGAGCGGACACCGCACCGTGGCGCTGGCGCCGGAATGCGGCGACGCCCGCCTGCGCGCCCGGGTGGGGAAACGCGTGCCGGACGAGACGTTCTTCGCCGCCGCGGAAATACTGGCCCGTTCGGGGATCGTCTCGTTCAAGCTGTACTTCCTCCTCGGGGTTCCGGGGGCGCCGCGGGAGGAAGAGGTCGGAGGGATCGCGCGTTTCCTCGAGACCTTCCGGGACCGCGTCCTCGCCGTGGCGCGCGGGGTCGGGCGGATGGGCGTCGTGACGCCGGTGCTTTCCCCCTTCGTCCCGAAGCCCTTCACGCCGCTGCAGTGGGCTTCGATGGCTCCGGAGGCGGAATTGAGGTCGCGGGAGGAAGGGGTGCGCGCCGCCCTCCGGTCGATCCCCAACGTGCGGGTCTCGGCTTCGAGCCCCTGGGACGCGGTCGTCCAGGGGTATCTCGGGCTTTCGGACCGGAGGGTCGCGGCCGGGCTGCGGGCGACGCGCCCCGGCAAGCTTCCGCGCTCCACGCCCGGCTTGGCCGGTGCGCTGGCATCGGTCGTCTTCCGGGAAAAAGGGGGCGGGGAATTTTTCCCCTGGGAGGTGATCGACGGGGGCCTGCGGAAAGGCGCGCTGCGCTCCCGCTACGAGGCCTTTCGCCGGTAGCGGCTCACCCGGCCGTGACCCGCAACATCACGTTCCGGGTGCGGGGGCCGTCGAAGTCGCACAGGAAGACCGACTGCCAGGTTCCGAGAACCAGCTGCCCGGCCTCGACGAACACGACGACGCTCGATCCGACGAGGCTGGACTTGATGTGGGCGTGGGAATTGCCCTCGGTGTGGAGATACGTCCCGTCGGAAGGGGCGACCTGCTCGAGGCGGTTCAGGAAGTCGCGCCGGACGTTCGGGTCGGCGTTCTCGTTGATGGTGACCGCCGCCGTGGTATGGGGGATGAACACCAGGCAGAAGCCGCTTTTCACGCCGCTCTCCCGCACCACGAGGCGGACCTGCTGGGTGATGTCGACCATTTGCTGCGCGCCGTCGGTTTTCACGGTAATCGTCTTGAACGCCATGGCGATGCTCCGCTCGGATCCGGAAGTTGCTATCTTCTTACCACGGAGGGACATCGGAGGCAAGGAAGGACGGCGCCGGAGGCGCGGAACGTTTGCCGAGACCGGCGGGATTCCCATATAATGCAATTTCGATGGTCCCGTCGGCCCGCATGATCCTCGCCTCCGAGTCGCCCCGCCGCCGGGAACTTCTCGCCGCCGCCGGCGTCCCTTTCCGCGTGGTCCCGTCGAGGGTCGACGAAACCCCGCGTCCCGGAGAGCCTCCCTCGCGGTTCGTCCGCCGGGCCGCACTCGAAAAGGGGGAGGCGGTGGCGAAGCTGTACCCGTCGTCCTTCGTCCTGTCGGCGGACACGATCGTCGTGGCGGACGGGCGGATCCTCGGGAAGCCGCGGGACCGCGCGGAGGCGAGGCGGATGCTCTCCCGGCTCGCCGGCCGCGAGCACCGGGTGTACACGGCGGTTTGCCTCCTGTGCCGCGGGCGCGGGTTCCG
>Ga0075322_1000035_pt1 | contig 12923 bp, 26 predicted proteins | sample MayberryNW_Catta_FD_120086 | JGI IMG/M metagenome (GOLD analysis project Ga0075322, IMG submission 120086) | Natural and restored wetland microbial communities from the San Francisco Bay, California, USA, that impact long-term carbon... | ecosystem: Environmental > Terrestrial > Soil > Wetlands ... | reverse complement strand
GGTCACGGTAGTGTCCACACTGACAGATGGGCGGGTCGCTTGGATTGAGCTTGTCGGCTGCTTGGGCCATGCAGTGCCTCCAGGGGTGTCCGTTCGTGGTAGTCATCCCGCCGCCTGCCTGCGGTTTCGGTGTCACGCGAGATGCCCACAGACAGGCTACGAGATGTGCCCAGAGCGTAGCACACTCTGGTTCGTCCTGTCAAGGACTAATCTATGACCCTTATTCTAAAAATGTCAAAAATTGTGAGCTAGGCTCAGTCGGTCGGGCGGGGCTGCTCGTTGGAATTTCTGTCATGTGACAAGTTTTTCATATATTTTGAGTCACGATAATGGAGTCACTATTTTGTCGTTGGGTCTCAGAGGTTCACAAGAGTCCACGTCTACTCAGTGTAACAATTTTGTTATGCTACCTGGTGGTCACTGCCGGCCGGCAAGGCGACTCGTGATTCGTGAGTCCAATCTCAATTGACATGCCAGACCGGTCTATGATATGATTCCGAGTGTAGCTTAACAATCCAATGCTAGCACGTCGGCAGACCGGGCGACTCGTCACTTTGTGACTTGCGCTCATTCTAGACTGCCGGTCGTGTATCCCGGCAGTAAGGCGGAGTCGTGAGACTCGGCAATGGGCGCAACCAGCACGCGACTCAGTCTCATTTGGCGAGTCCATACGTGGACTCTAGGGTGAGGCGCACAGTGAGACCGCAAAGCGGTACACGTGCAAGGCGTGAGATGAGACCGGGAGAAAGTGTAACGAGCATTAGCTAGCAACACGGCAGACCGGAATCGACGTTCAGGCGCACGACATACACGCCAATCAGCAGTGAGTCCACGTGGAGTCGTACCATCTTAGGCAAGCGAGTCGGCGGAGTCTGGCAGTGAGACCGCAAGTTATAGCGAGCGGGACTCACAGACGTGTATGGTATATCCGGGCGATTCATCTCTCAAGGATTCCCCCTCATTTGTGGGGTATGGTGAGTCTACAATTGAGCGTAAACTGGTCTTAGATAGCAGATTCACCAGACCGCACAAGAGGAGTCAATCATGTACACCAGTGAGACCGGCAAGGCAATGTTAAGAGGCGAGCGTGACGTTATGGAACGAATCGCCCGACGTGAGGCGCGTGTTTATGAATTGACCGGCAGTGTACGCGCCTTGAATCGCTCATTTGAATTTGGGCGCAAGGCGCATGAATTGACGGTCAAATATGAACTATAGGTCTGTTATCAGACTCGCCCGGAATCGCCCTATTTTGGGCGATTCTGGCGATTCTGGCGATAGTGCGCACAGTGAAACGAATCACTCAAGATTCGCCTCACTGTGGGCAATATCGCCCAACATGCCAGACAACATGAGGAGTCTCATCATCATGGCAAGCAACGAATCGCTCAACACTGTTAAGGCAATGCGCGCTGAGTTGACCGCGCGCGGAGTCGTTGTCCCGGTCAAGGCGCGCAAGTCTGACTTGCTCGCTTTGCTGGAGTCGTCACTGCCGGACGGAGTCGATAACACGACCGAGTCCAACACGGCAGAATCCGCCATTGTCGGCAGTCTCAGCAAGCAAGCGAGAATCTTCCTTGCGCGTGCCGAGTCACGTCGGCACAATCTGTATATCGGCAGTCTGCCGGATAAGTCGGCAGACGTGTTTGCGGGATTCAAGTTTCAAACGTCGGGCGAGTCGTTTGCGACATGGACTCCGGGCGACTTACTGCCGGGATACACGCGACTCACTGGACTCAACCTTGAGTCTCACTGGCTTATGGTTGCGGTCTCACTGGAGTCGTTTGTCCGAGTCGTGAATCCCTTGCGCGGGAATCGTGTTACGGTCGTGCGCACGTCGGCAAGTCAATTCATGGTTGCGGTACACGTGCGCTACAACGAATCCGGGAATCGCCTTGAACTGGTCGAATCGCCCGACGAGTCAATCTGGCGATACACGACCAGTAAGGGATTTTTTGAGATTGACGACTCGGCAATCGGAAAGACTCTGCCGGATATTGACCGGGCGACTCTGTACTCGGCAATCGGGCGCAAGTTGCGCGCGTACATCGGGAATAACGCGCAAGTTGTTTCAGACCGTGAGGAGTCCCGCAATGGTCAGACGACTCTGTACGGTCTGTATCGTGAGGCGCGCGCCAAAAAGTAAGGCGCGCGGTCTGCCAGACTCGACCGGGCGACTCATGGGAGTCGCCCGGTCTTTTTGATTCCCGGTCTGCCGGTCTGCCGGTCTGCCGGTCTGCCAGATTCGCCCGTGCGGGATTCTCGGATTCCGTAAGTCTGCTATGACTCCGTAAGATCATTGTGACTCCGCGCAAATTTTTCCAAGCGAAAAAATCCGAACAAATTTTCTAGAAAATTCTGTCTAGAAAATTCGTTCGTATTGTTTCGCTAGTTATGACGGAGTCTGCCATGCCACAACATACCGGAAAATCGCCAAAAACTCGCCCGCGCGCTAAGTATCATCCGCTTAAAGGCAAGCATCGCGCCGCGCAATTCCTTGCGCACAGGGATGATGATTTAGCCGAACGTGTGGAGGATTCTCGGAATCCGTCCAATCGCCTTGAGATTCCCCCAATTATCGAACCGGCAGTACAGAATCCCACTTTTCGCCCGGACAAAAATGGCGAATTAACGTGGGTGGAATCTGCCGAATATCAGCCCAAAGCACCGCCAAAATCCGATAAACTGGCAAATTGGCGGCGCAATGTCGAAAAAAACCCCGATCCGCACCCTGAATCCGTCCCGGATGAGACGATTCTCTTCGTCATGAAGCCGCATAAGCGTCACAAGAAGCCCGCACCAGCCCGAATCGTTGAGCGCGCGGGCAATTTGGATGTCACGGCTCCGCCCACGTTCAAGAAGCGCTGAGAAAAATTTCCAGCGCCGCGCAAGAGGGGCGCAGGCCCCACGTATCAAATTCTTGTCCACAAGCTTACCCCGCAGGGAGAATCTGCAATGTACGTAGAAAAACCGTTCAATCCGATCTATTCGCGCGATTACAAGTACGAAGATGCGCGCAAGCTCGCCTTGCTCAACAAGCAAACAGCCGACAAACTGGAGCGCGCGGGCTACCCGGCTGGCATGGTTGAAGCCTATCGTGAGCGTGCCCACCAGCAAATTCTGGTCATGGCTCTCAATCGCCGCCCCCGCTGATTTTCCAACCCCCTCCGCCTATCGCGGAGCGTCTAAAAAATTCGGTTCCTTCTATGCCGTCAACCGGCAGAAAGCTGATTCCCATGTTTACCAGCAGCGAGCAGCACAACGCCTGGGCACTTCGCGCCGCCGAGCTTATCGCGGAGCGTGCCGAATCCAACCGGCGTATGATCGACAACGCCTGTATCCTGGCCGAACTGTGGGGTCTGGATGATTCCCACACCGAATGTGCCACCGCCAACATCCTGTCCAATCGTTACACGGACAAAACTGCCATCTATCACGCCATTGCCGATCAGTTCGGTCTGCGGCGCGCTGAGGAATTCAAGGCGTCGCTCGAAGCCTAGAATCCGGCAAATTCGCCCAGGAGGATTTCCCCCCAACGGCAGCGGACCCCCCAGGGGGTCCTTGCAGGGAACCTCTATCCTGCGGTCTCCTGGCCCCCCGACCAGCCCTCAATCCGCCCTCACCCCCACCCACAGAATCGCGGACTCCCACCCTGCACGTAACTCAGGAGTCCGCGACTTAGCCTCAATTTATTATGAACTTATAAACCAGTTCTCTTCCTGGATTATAAAGAATCTTATATATAGCAGAATGAAAACTGTTGGTTAATTTTCGGTTTGTTTGCCTATCAGGAAACGGTCAAATGATCGTAGAGGTTCCCCTAATCCTGATTTGTGATATAATGGGCGCATCAGTCCGACCGTCTTAGCGCTTTTCTGAAAGGAACCCCGATGGATTATGATGCGATTCACCTGTCTCTGAAAGCGATGGGACTCACCAACCTGTTTGATACCCATCGAATCTGGGGAGACGCAAAAGTGGGCGAACGCGCGGCGTGGCTGTGGCCGAGCTATCACAACCTGCTGGTCACATCCGAGGGCCACCTGTGGGCCTATATCCGCAGCAAGAAAGTGCGCGATTGGGCACGCGCCACCACCGGTCTCTATCCCGAACACGACGAGGATTCGCACGTCTTTTGGCGGCTCAAGGGCATCCTGGGGCCACAGCCGCACAGCTTATACGCCGATGCGCTGGTTGCGCTGGCCTTTGCCGATTCACTCCCTGCCGGTTATTACGACGTGCAGCATCTGGACGGCGACCTCCACAACCTGCGGTTGGACAACCTCAAAATCGTGCCCACCGAGCGCAGCCTCACCCCACGCTGCATCCAGCTACATCAGCTTGACTCAGCCCGCGCTTCGGCTGATCCGTATGTCCCCTCACGCCGCGCGGCGCGTGTCCAGATTCCGCCGCCCGGCGAACTGGACGACCTCATGGCAAAGATGCGGCGCTACATCCAGCACACCTGGGACAGCAGCGGAGACCTGCCGAATGCCGACGAGATCGCTGCCTGGGTGGGGATTCCGCGCCCCTTTGCGGTGCTGGAATTGATTGATGTGCGCCATAATTTAAGTGTTCACGGGCGTCCGTATGGGTGACGCCCATAGTTACTGGAGAAAAATCATGCTCGTTTATATTCTCGCCATCGAACCCCCTCTGCACCACGCACGTTATTACATCGGCTGGTCAAGCTACAACGATTATCGCCGCCGCCTGCAATATCATCTCGACGGGCGCGGCTGCCGCCTGATCGCAGCGGCTGTTGAAGCGGGCCGGGAAATTCGCCCCATTCTCGTCATCCCTGACGTGGATCGCAATTTCGAGCGCAAGCTCAAGAATGCCAAATCCACCCCCAAACTGGTCGCTTTAGCCCTTAGAACAGGAGAACTCTATGGACGTAAAGTCAGACGCTTACGACCTCGGCGCAATCGAAAAGGTGATGCGTGAGGCCCCTGTGATCGAGCAGCAGATCGTCGTGATCCGCCTGCTCGTCCACCAGCAGATTACCATGCGGACCGCCAACCTGACCTCGGTGGGCAACGTGGGCATGGATGATGAGGGGAAATTCTGGCTGTTCTACTACCATGTTTTCCCCGATGGCACGCAGAGCGAGACCACCCGCTACCGGCTCGTCACCCATGAACCCTTCGTCAAATTGTGGCGCAAAAAGGCCCACAAGATGATCGGAGAAATGGTCGTGCCCTGGCATCAGGTCGCGCATTACCCAGGCATGGGCACGTCGCGCGTGCATATCCGCTGTGGTCACTGCCAGACCGTCAACCGCATCTACCTGTGGTCGTGGGCGGGCAACGGCTTCTACCGCTGTAAAGGCTGTGGCCGCAAACTCGTTTATCTCAAACCGAAAGGCTGACCCATGTTATATACCGTCGTTTTAGAACAGGATCATCGTCTCCTGCTGGCGACCCATCAGTCCGAAATGCAGGTGATGTCGATCCTGCGCAGTCAGTGCGCCGTGTTTACGCCCGGATTCTTCGCAACCCAGGCATGGTTCCGTTCGGCCCGCCCCGGCATGATCCTCAATCTGTTCGCCGCCGAATGCGACGTGCTGGTCGTGCATGAAGAATCGCCCATCTGATGTGCCTTCATCCCTGCTGGATCGGTACAGCCAAAGAATGCCGCGACTGGCTCCACAAGCGCGGCTGGAGTGATCGTGACCATCACTACTACATGGTCAGAGTCAGTTTTCCTATCAGCGTCTGGGCGGTGTTTCGCGTCAGAAAAATGGCGTGAAACCTGACAGATTTGTCAGTTTTATTTAGTTTCACACACGCTCGAAAGTTGGTTTCAGAGGTTTCAAACATGGCGATTCGTAACCCAGAAAATGGCCCTATCAAAATTAGCCCTGAAGATGCTGATTTGCTGGTTGATTTTGACTGGCGAATCCTTCAGCGTGGCTACTGCCAGAACACACGGGGAGTCCCTGAAAGACTGCTGCATCGTGTGATCGCAATTCGTATGTATGGGCCAATCTCGGAGGGCCTGGAGGTTGACCACATCAACCGCAACAAACGCGACAATCGGCGTGAAAATCTGCGGCTGGTCACGTCAAAAGAACAAGCCAGAAATCATTCTGTGCGCTCCGACAATACCAGCGGTTACACGGGGGTGACACACGATGAAATTACAGGGCTTTGGATCGCCAAAGTTTATTTTTCTACGGCTGAAGAAGCCGCCCAAGCTCGTCAACAATCCTTGAACTTGCTCAAGTAAGGAGGTTTCAAAATCAATGGCTCACATCCTGTTGAGTGTTGTCGAGAAAACACCCACGATTCCAGGCAAACTGGACACCGGCAGCGATCTGATTCGCATCACCATCGCCCACCCCCAGGTGATCGGTTTCAACGCCAGGGGCCTGATTTTGCAGGGCGAGTATGACGGCATGATTCTCCAGACCGAGATGCCCTGTGCCATGCTCGCCAACTGGTACGCGCACAGCAAGGATGCCTTCCTGCTGGAAGATCATCACTGGCATGTCTACCGAGGTCGCCGTGTATGAACATCTGTACACCCTCCCGGCCCCCAAGCAGCCCGGCCACATCGTCATGATCTACGACCGGTACGCCGTAATGTGGCGTAACCACCGTTTCTTTCGCTTCGACCGGCTCACCCCGCAGCGGCGCAAGGCGCTGCTTCAGGCCCTGCTGCGTGCCCCGCACATGGATGAGATTCCCTGGGGGCTGCCCGCAACCGTGCGCTGTTTCGAGGAGTACATTCACGTTCGTCCACGCTTGAATTAGGAGACAGCTTCAAAATGTCCAATATCCTGCACAATCTTGACCTGCTGCGCCCGGCTCGGCATCAGGTCGAGCATCGTATCGACATCCACTGTTTCAACGCTCATGTCATCATTATCACCCGGCGCGATAAGCAGTGGCGGTTTCCGCGCAACCGGAGAGTCGACCAGTTGATCTGTTATCTGCGCACCCGCCCCGATTTCCGGGAAGTCGTTGGGGTGATCGAAGCCTACAGCTTCAGAAAGGATTAAATCTCGATGGGTAGAGGAATCTGGTATCCGTATGACCATTTCATGGTGTTCGACGAGACCAAGCTGGTCGACTGGCAGGATGAGGAGGGCAAGGAAATCCTCCCTGACCAACTGGAATGGGACGAAGCCTGGGACGCCTTTGAAGAGTATGTGGTCAGGGAAATCTTCAAAGCGGAGCGCATCACCGGGCGCGCCCAATGGCGCAACACCGACCGCGACGAACGGCGGATCGGAGAGACCGACCGTTTCTACATCGGCATCAACTCTGGCGGCGGCGCACCCTGCCTGTATCTGGAGTCGAAAACCTGGGGCCGCTATCACTGCGAAAACTGCGGCCCGGACGATTCGGGCTGGTATGAGGACGTGCCCTACGTCCTCAATCAGGACGCGAAAAAGTTCTTCAACCGGCTGATCCGCGCCTATCCCGATGGCTTCTTCAGTTTCCCCACCACCGCCTGGACTTCGCTGCCCTATGGCCGCCTGCGCAAAGGAGGAAAAATCTTCGTCCGTTACACCCGGACGGCCTGAAACCTGACAGATTTGTCAGTTTTACGCACGCTCGAAAGTTGGTTGTACGAGTTTCAAAAGGAGGTTCCAATGCTCAACCTGTTTTTCCGCCCGTTCCACTCCGTGTTCATCTCCGAGGATGGCACATATCCCGGCCTGTGTACCCAGATCGACATGAACGGCATGGTCTACATCCGCTGGTCAAAATGGGGCTACGAGTCGCCGGATTGGATCATCACCCCCACCGATCCGGCGACGGCAGTCAAACTTCAGGTCACGGTAGCGCAGATGGGCCGTAAATTTGGGCTGCCGCCTGGGTGGAAATCAACGCCCCTCACTGCCCAGGACATCCGCGTCGCCCTGATCCGCTGCCGCGACCAGTATGTGGAACACACCCCGCTTCAGCTTGAATTGTACTCGGACGGCTCCTGGCGGGTGGCGCGCGTCGGCGCGAATTCGCCGAGTTTGTGGCCGACCATCGAAGGGGACGACATCGAGAACGATTTCATCCTGCACGTCAATCACTGGCTGGCCGATGGGCCAGGGAGGATCTCATGACCGATTATGCTCGTTCCGTTCGTATGTATCTCGATCCCGGCCACGTCTGGGTGCGCGTTCACCTGATTGACCACAAATCCGACGAAATGTCGGAAGAGGTACAGCAGGAAATCAACGCCATCACTCAGGATTGTGCCGACCGGATCGCCATCGTGGGCATCCGCCACGCCGTTGAGACCGGGCGCACGGTACATGGCGAGTTCTCGACTCGCCTGTTCATGCGCTACGCCGACATCCGTATGAACGCCTTTCCGCGCGCCGTGCGCCCCGACAGCGGCGTGTCCTGGCAGCCCGGTCAGCGCCACTGGCTGTGCTGTTTCCGGCGCACCGAAGCCGACGACGACTCCAAACCGCGCCTGAACATCTTCTTTACCAACGCGCTCGACGCCGGGGACACCCCGCCTGATCCTGCCGTCGTCCTGGATGTGCTGGCAAATGAGGCCAGTCTGGTCGACAATGATTTCGAGGATTTCTCCGGCACGCAGCGGCAGGCCAGTCTCATGTCCGAGCAGACCGAGCGCCTGCGCAAATTCCTGGGGGCTGACCTGTACGAAATGCTGCTGTACAGCGTCAATACCATCCACGAATGAGGTTATCATGTACGTTTTCCATCACCTGAAAGTCTATTCTCCCAACATCGCCAGCCTGCGATACACGCTGACCACCTACGGCGACCTGCCCACGCTCGATTACATTCTCAAAGAAATGCGCATCTCCGACCGGAAGATCAGGCGCTGCCCGGAGAAGGGAGAGATCAATCATTACGTGGTGATGGGCACGCCAATCTACATGGCGCATCTCGATCTGGCGCTGCGTTATCACTGCGAGTCGACGCCGATGGCGGACGAGTTGATCTGGGCCAAGTTCTATCCCTACCGGGAGGACAATCATCACTGGCAGGCGGCGCTGTGCCGGGTCGAGTACCTGACCGTCAACGGCGTGGTCGTGCGGGTGCTGTCGGTGGACAATCACGACCGTTTTGTGAGCGGGTTCGGCCAGAAAGCTGACCGCTTTATCCAGGACGGCACATTCCACATCATTCGTAATCTGCTGCAACCCATTAATCGGCTGATGAAACATGGGGCGTGGCAGGCAGTTTTGTCCTGAGAACAGGAGGTTCCATGTCTGTAATTTATGATTTGCCAGGAGGGATCACCCCGGAAATGGTGATCGAAAATCTTACCCGGCAGGTGGTGGATGAACATGGGCCGCATGTCCAGTTCGTCCACACCTATACCATTCAAAGCGGATATGGTCTGGCGCGAATTTATGGCCGGGTCGAGGGCCTGAAAGCTGCCCCCTGGCATCTGGTGGCTTATCAGTATCAGGCCCCGCAGCCGCTTGATCTGCCGTCTTACTGGCGGTGGGCGACCGCGCATGAAGGGGATTGTGACCGCCAGTTTCATGCTGATTTGCTTTTCGATCAGCTTGATCTGCCCGACAGCCCCTATGATGCTACCGCCGACCAGCGGCGTCGCTTTCATGAGATTGCGGTCCAGGCGGGCTGGCACAGCTTCGAGATTATGAACGCCCTCGATCCCGAAGGGCGTCATCATTTCCGGGAAGATCGTGAGTAATCCGCGCCAGCAGATCATAGATCGCAGGCCCACAGGCGGGCCAGAGTAGAGGAGTAGAACCATGCCTGGATACTACAAACGGGAGATCGAAATCCTGGGTGCGCTGCGAGGCGCAGGCGAAGCCGGATTGACCGTCTCCGAGATTGCCCAGAAGATCGGGCGATCCACCACTATCGCTCGTAAATGGCTTGGTATTGGTGGTTACTACAAAGGGACCCCGACCATGCTGGTTCCCTCCGGCCAAGTCATTGAGATCGACGGGCATCCGAAGCGCTACGTGCTTCGCCGCTTTCGGACACCCGCCACCCACCGGGAGGGTTAAATGGGCAGCAACCGTAACGTGATTTTCCCCACCCTCCGTTCGTTGGCAGGACGAATCGACGATCCGTTCTGCCGTCGTGTCGACTCCAAATATCAGATCGGCGCGGTCTACCATCGTTCGCACTGGTGGGAAGTCCCCGCTGGCGAACAGCTACAGATGCAGTCGCTGTCCTGGGTGCGCTATGCGGCCACGCTGCCAATGGCGCGCTGCGGAGTCGCCAAATTGTGCCTGCTTCTAAGCGAGAGTCTGGAAGAGGAGGTTCAGGAAGGCGAAGGAATCTGGCATTGTCGTATCAAGGCGCATTCGGCGCAGTGGTGGGCGACGACCGAACTGGACGCCCGTAATGGCAGGCACTACATCGGCGAGATACACGGGCCGCTGATCTATAATCCGCTCGACCACATCCGCTACACGCAGCGCTACGATATTTTCGTAGCTTATACTTCGTCCGCAATTCTGGAAGAGGAACAGGTCTCATCATGACCACTAATCGTATCTACCTGGGCGTCTCTCACGCCGGGTGTGTTCGTGAAATTTTTCGCTCATCTGACCCCGACAGCACGCAGCCGTACTATGACTATGTGATCGGGCCGTTTCGTACCCGCCGTGCTGCCGAAGTCATGATGGTGTACGGGCGCAACAACCCGCATCTCCAGACGGTGGAAGATGCCGAGGTCATGTCCGAGACCTTCTGCGGGCCGTTCGGCGTCTGGGTCCACGATCAGGGAGTGAATTTCACCCGGCATGGCACGATCACCGATAAGGGCATGTTCGAGGGCTGCCCATTCTCGGCCTATATCTTCTGGCAGCGGGCGATGGATCAGGTCTGGGACGAGGAATTGTACGGCGGCAGCACGCCCTATGCCGTCTACCACGTGGATCACAACGACCGGCGCAATTTCTATCTGCCGAGCTATACCCGGCATGTGGTGATCTACAAGCTGGAAGATGGCAGCGTGGAAATGCTGTGCCAGGATGATAAGGAGTACGCGGCTTTCTCGGCCAATGTCGAGGCGGCCTATGAAGAAGTGGAGGCAGAGGATGCCTAATTTTCTGGTCGGCGATACCGTCTACTGCGTGGACGATGACGAGGGCAAAGCCATGCGGGTTGAGGGCGTGGACGCCCTGACCCTGGCCGAGCCGGTCTATGTCTGCGAGTGGGAGACCCGCGACCGGGCCGGAGAGGAGGATAACACCTTCCTCGAATCCCAACTGGTGGCTTATCGCGGACAGTGGCGGCATGTCCAGAATATGCGGAAAATCACCGAAGCCATCGACGCCATCCGCGACGACATGGTAGTCATTGCCACCATGATCGACAGCAACGACCCCAGGTTGACCAGCGGCCTGATTACCACACAGCGTCACGCGCTGGAAGACTTGCGCAAGCTGGTCGATTCCCTGCTTTAGTTTAACTCATTGCGTTCGAGACTGGTGTCTGCTATACTGAAGACACCAGTTTTTGATTCTAGTGGAGGCCCCATGAGCAAAAATGAACACCCGCCCTCGAAGACTCAGCTACACGTCTCGGTGCGAATCGACTACGTGACACCTGGGCACGTGACTTTCACGATCTGGGAAGGACTGGCCTATGAGGACGATACTCGCCCGCTGCATACGCTGACACGCGGGCACATCGGGCAGATCACGATGGATCGTGAAGCTGCGCCCAAGTTTATCGGACGGATGATGCCTGTGCAGATCACGGCGCGAGATCGAGAGGAGGTTTGCGTCACCGAAAGCCTGCCCTCATCCACGATGAATGGCTATGTCCAGGAGATCGCCCGTGCCGTCCGCGAGATCATCGAATCCTGGCAAGGAGAGAAACAGGCCGGAGACCTGCATTTTCCGGTGTACGAGTACCCGCAGATGGATGCCATGCTGCAACTGCTGTATGGCGACCGATCCATGCGCCCGGAGACCGGCGACGGCGACAACATCTACTCGGAAGTCCTGTCGATCTACAGCCATCTGGTCAACATGCACAACGAGATCACCGGCAAACTCGGCGCACCCAAGCTGATGCGACGCATGTCTGATCTGTCGCGTTACCTCCAGGACTGGATGGTCGGGTTGACCCACAACCGGGGGACGATTGTCACTTTCGATCACCCGGAGATGATCCACAACCCCTTGTACATCCAGGGGCCGCCAGAATGGGCCGCCCGTTATATCCGGGAGCATTTCACCTGTTCGATGCTGCTTAAACGTGCCTTCGTGTTGGGTACGCCAGTCCCACTCACTGTCAGCGCGATCTATGACAGTAACCTGCCATATCAGGGCTATATCTGGATCGTGACCGAGTTCGAGCGGGTGCGTATGGCCCGCTTCACTGCGGCTAAAATCATCCTGAACGTGGTAGAAGAAGGAGAAAAAGGTGGCTCATAAGTATGATTCGCGCGGTGTTCATGTCCGGTGCGACGGCATGGAAATCGCCACCACACGAGGCACGATTCCCCTGACTCGTGAAGTCGAGGCGGCGATGAAAGATGCGGTCTCTATTGCCCAGGCGCTGGATCATCAACAGCGCTGTCTGTACCTGAACCCGGTCAAGATCGTTCAGCAGAACAGTGTCATGCCGGTTTCTCAGCGTACCGGTGATCTCGATCCGGCGCTGTGGGTAATGCTGTTCAACAGCGAAGTTGCGCAGGATGTCAGCCGCGAGATGTACGTCGCTTTCATGCAGTCCTGGCAGGGGAATGCCATGTGTCTGCCGTCGTCCTACACGGCAGAAGATGGAGGCAAAATCTACACCCTGTTGGTGCGGATTGACTCGAATTTCGAGCTACTGCTCCCTGCGGAGGGCCATTATCCGAAGGCGCAGCCGCGCCCTGTATTGTTTCTGCGGAGGGCATGATGCCGTACCGATTTCTCGTTGTGAAGGACCTCCTGGCGGTCGCGCGTGTAGAGAAGGATCAGGGGGATAAGAGACTCTACGTGAGACTGAATTTTG
>Ga0075322_1000034_pt1 | contig 12964 bp, 14 predicted proteins | sample MayberryNW_Catta_FD_120086 | JGI IMG/M metagenome (GOLD analysis project Ga0075322, IMG submission 120086) | Natural and restored wetland microbial communities from the San Francisco Bay, California, USA, that impact long-term carbon... | ecosystem: Environmental > Terrestrial > Soil > Wetlands ... | reverse complement strand
GAAGGGGTCGGTCACGGTGACCGGCCCGGACAGGAAGGCGGCGAGATCGGAGTTCATGGTCATGCAGGGGCATTTCGGCGCGGACGTCAACCTGCCGTCCCCAGGGAAGTACACGTTCAACGCGCAGATCGAGGCGGGAGGAACGAAGGGGAGCGCCACGTTCTCCTACACGTTGAAGTAGGCGGCGCCGGACGGGATCATCGTCCGACCCTCCCGGAGTCCCCGCTCCGGTCTTCCCGGCCGAGCAGGGTGCCGATGCCCACTCCCAGGATGACGAGTCCTCCTCCGAGGAACTGGGGGAACCGCATCGTCTCCGAGAGGAGCAGGGCCGACAGCAGGACGCCGAAGACCGGCACCAGGTTGACGAAGGACGCCGCCCGCGCGGCGCCGAGCTCCGCCACTCCCTCGTACCACCACACGAACCCGACGACGGTGCCGAGCAGGGCGAGCTGGAGCACCGAGATCCAGCCCCACATGGTGAGGCGGTGGAAGCCGGAACGCAGGGAACCCTCCAGCGCGGCCGCCGGCAGGAGAAGGAGGGTGCCGAAGAGGGACGCGTACGCCGTGGCCGCGAGCGGGGGGAGGCGGGAAAGCACCTTTTTCCCGACAATGGTGTAAAGGGCCCACGCCAGGGGCGCCCCCAGCATCAGCAGGTCCCCCGGATTGAAGGAGAGGCTGCGCACCACCGAGATCGATCCGCGGGTGACCACCACGCCGACGCCGAGAAGGGCCAGGAGGAGGCCTCCCGTCTGGACGGGACGGACGCGCTCCTTGAGCCACCAGGCCGACAGGACGGCGGTGAGCAGGGGATTGAACGCGACGATGAGCGAGCCGTTCGTGGCGGTGGTCCACGACAGCCCCGTAAGGAAAACGAAATTGTAGAGGAACACGCCGGTGAGGCCGAGCGAGAGCAGCTCCGCCCATTGGGCACCGCCAACCGGGACGGGGATCCGCTCATGGCCCCTCCGGCACCGCCGTGCGACGAGCGCCCACAGGACAACCGACGCGACGGCGAACCGGAGGAACGCCACGAAGAAGGGGGGCGCTTCGCCGACCGCCCACTTCCCCGCGACGAACGTTCCGCCCCAGAAGAAGGTGGTCACCACCAGCTTGAGATACGTACCCCCCGTTCGTTGCATAATGACAGTGTAGCCACTTCGGGTGGAGGTGCGGTGATATGCCTTTCGTGAACATCAAGATCACCCGCGACGGGGTGACGGCGGAGAAGAAGGCCGAGGTGATCCGCGGGGTGACGAAGGTGCTGGTGGACGTGCTCGGGAAGAACCCGCAGACGACGATGGTGCTGATCGAGGAGGTGGAGACGGACAACTGGGGAATCGCCGGGGATACGGTCACCGCCCGGCGAACGTCCGGGCGCTGACCGGCCGCCATCGGTGGAAGTCCCCCCGGTGACGCCGAGGAGATGAGGGAGAAAGTCGTCTTCCTGTGCGTTTTCGCCGCGGCGATGGCCTTCGTCGAGGCGGCGGTCGTCATCTACCTCCGGGCGCTGATCGGCGCCGGGCCGCTCTTCCCGATGAAGGACCTCCCGGCCGCGATCGTGACGGTGGAGATCGCCCGGGAGGCCGCCACGCTTGTCATGCTCCTCTGCGCCGCTTCCCTCGCCGTGCGCGGCGGGGCGAGGCGCCTCGGGGCGTTCCTCCTCCTGTTTTCCGTCTGGGACGGGTTCTACTACCTTTGGTTGCATGTCGCCGCCGGCTGGCCCTCGGGCGTGACCGACTGGGACATCCTGTTCCTGATCCCGCTCCCCTGGGTGGGCCCCGTCTGGTCCGTGCTTCTCCTGTGCGCGGGTATGCTGGCCTTCTCCGTCCTTTTCCTTGGAACGCCGGAAGACGCGCCCTTCGCCCCCGGTCGGTCGGGCTGGGCGATCGGTGCGGCCGGCGCCGGGGCGATCATCGCCACCTACATCCTCGAGTGGAGGAAGATCGGGTACGGGAAGGGAACCCCTTACGGGTTCTCCCTCCCGCCCTTCCTCCTGGGGCTCCTCCTTCTGATCGTCGCGGGGTGGATCACGTACCGGAACGCGCGGGCGACTCGCCGATAGATCCCGCTCCCGAAGGGCCGGTCAGCCCGCGCAGGCGATCTGCCGGAAGAAGTCGTTCCCCTTGTCGTCCACCAGGATGAACGCCGGGAAGTCCTCGACCTCGATCTTCCAGATCGCCTCCATCCCCAGCTCCGGGTATTCGAGCACCTCGACCTTCCGGATGTTCTCCTGCGCGAGCAGCGCGGCGGGGCCCCCGATCGAACCGAGGTAGAATCCGCCGTGCTTCTTGCACGCGTCGGTGACCGCCTTGCTCCGGTTCCCCTTCGCGATCATGACGAGCGACCCTCCGTGGGACTGGAGCAGGTCGACGTAGGAGTCCATCCGCCCCGCGGTGGTGGGGCCGAAGGAGCCCGACGGCATCCCCTTCGGCGTCTTCGCGGGACCGGCGTAGTAGATCGGGTGGTCCTTCACGTACTGGGGAAGCCCCTTCCCCTGGTCGATCCGCTCCTTCAGTTTCGCGTGGGCGATGTCGCGCCCGACGATGATCGTCCCGGTGAGGGAGAGCTGCGTGGTGACCGGGTACTTCGACAGCTCCGCGAGGATCTCCTTCATCGGCCGGTTCAGGTTCACCTTCACGACGCCGTGCTCGTGCTTCCCGCGGTACTTCGCCGGGATCAGGCGTCCCGGGTTCCGGTCGAGCTCCTCGAGCCAGATCCCGTCCCTGGTGATCTTCGCCTTCACGTTCCGGTCGGCCGAGCAGGAGACGCCCATCGCGACCGGGCAGGACGCGCCGTGGCGCGGCAGCCGGACGACCCGGACGTCATGGGCGAAATATTTCCCGCCGAACTGCGCCCCGTAGCCGGACTTGCGCGCCGCGGCGAGGAGATTCCCCTCCATCTCGAGATCGCGGAACGCCTGCCCCCCCTTGTTCCCCTTCGTCGGAAGGGAATCGAGGTAGCCGGTGGAGGCGAGTTTGACGGTTTTCAAGGCCGCCTCCGCCGACGTCCCGCCCACCACGAACGCGACGTGGTACGGAGGGCACGCCGCGGTCCCGAGCGTCTTCATCTTCTCGACGAGGTACTTCTCGAGCGAAGCGGGGTTGAGGAGCGCCTTCGTCTCCTGGAAGAGGTACGTCTTGTTCGCGGAGCCGCCGCCCTTGGCGACGAAGAGGAACTTGTACTCCGCCCCCTCCGCCGCGTAGAGATCGATCTGGGCGGGGAGGTTCGAACCCGAGTTGATCTCCTCGTACATGTCGAGGGGGATCGTCTGGGAGTACCGGAGGTTCTCCTCCGTGTACGTCTTGAAAACGCCCCTGGAGAGGAATTCCTCGTCGCGGGCGCCGGTCCACACCCTCTGCCCCTTCTTCCCGACGATCGTCGCGGTTCCCGTGTCCTGGCAGAACGGGAGGACGAAGTTGGCGGCCACCTCGGCATTGCGCAGCAACGCGACCGCCACCCCGCGGTCGTTGGGGGACGCCTCGGGATCGGACAGGATGGCGGCGACCTTCTCGTTGTGGGATGGGCGCAGGAGGAAGGAGACGTCGCGCATCGCCTGGTTCGCCAGGAACGCAAGCCCGTCCGGATCGACCTTCAGCATCTCCTTCCCGTCGAACGTCGCGACGGAGACGTGCTCTTTCGTCAGGAGGCGGTACTTGGCGTCGTCCTTCCCCAGCGGAAACGGGTCCTGGTACGAAAATTCCGGCATCGGCGGCTCCTTCCGAAGATGGGATGATGGGGGCGGAAAACATCCAGAAGATAGTCCCGCGGGAACGAAACGTCAAGGACGGGGAGCCGCCCCCCGGGCCTTTCCCGCTCGCTCCCCTTCGGCGCCGCCGGCGGCCTACCAGCTCCCTCCGCCCCCGCCTCCCCCTCCGCCCCCGGATCCGCCCCCCCCCGAAAACCCGCTTCCCCCGCTCCGGGGGGAGGAGTGCATCGCCGCGGACATCGAGGAGAGGGCGGCGTCCAGCGAATGGTGGAAGGCGGACGGCCGGAACCCGTCGAACCCCCCGCGGGAAACGTACCAGCGGGGCGGCTCCTGACGGATCCCCTCGAACGCCTTCGCCCAGCGATCGGAGACCCCCAGCGCGATCGCGTACGGCAGGCACCTCTCGAACAGGCTGGCGTCCTTCATCCGCTCCAGCCGGTCCTTCTCCGTCCTCGAGAGGAACTCCTCGAATCCGAGGATCTCCTCCCGTTTCTTCACCCCTTTCACGGTCTTGACCGGCATGTAGGGTGCGAACAGGAAGACGACGATCCCGCAGAGGAGGGCGGCGATGACCGGCGAGTCGCCGGCCACCAGGCCGACCTTCGAGGCGAGCAGCGCGATCCCGCCGCCGGCGAAGAAGATGGAGAACCCCGCGATCCGGTACTTCTCCGTGACGGCGGGGGGGTTGCCCCCGAACAGCTTCATCCGCTCCAGTCCCTCGAACGCGGACTTCTTCAGGTCCTCGAGGTTCCGGTAGAAGTCCTGCTTGAGGTCGGCGACGCTCACCTCGTCGCCGTGCCCCTGGAAGAGCCTCTCCAGCAGCAGCCGCTCGAAGGGGAGAAGCTCCGGACCCGGCTCGTTCGCCATCCTCAGGACGTAGTCGGTCCTGTCGAACAGGAGCCCCGGGGTCAACTTCTCCTCGATCGTGATCCGTCCCTTCACCGCGAGGTCCACCACGGACGCGGTGATGTCCCTGGGGTCGAGCCGCTCGTCGAGGAGGACTCCCATTTCGGCGGGCAGGAGGGGGCGGCCTCCCTCTTCCGGCGGGCCGTAGGCGACGACACGCGTGCCGGCCGCGGACGGATCCCTCCCCTTCCTGTACCATCGGGCCGCCATGCAGGCGAGCGTGAGCAGGGGGGCCAGGAACACCCAGTTCTCGGAAAGGTTGAGACGGAAGACGGCCGTATTCCAGGAGGACGCCTGCCGGACGACCCCCTTTTCCCACCCGAGGACGACGGTCATCCCTTCCCCGGCCCCGAACGCGCGGGTCGAAACGAAGGTCGCCCCGTTCCGACGGGGGGAAACCGAGCACGCCTGCTCCCGGGACCCCCGGGGGCCGGTGTAGCAGCGGGTGCGTATCTCCAGGAAGCGGTCTCCGGCCGCGACGGCGACGTGGGCGGAGACCGATCCGATCGGCACGTCCCAGCCGTTCCCCGTGACGTTCCAGTACAGCTCGTCGTGGTCCGGGAAGGACAGGACCGCGTTCTCCGCCAGGTATTCGATGACGTACACCTGCCGTCCCTCCACGAACTTGCCGGGATCCCCGATCCGGACCCGCACGAACCCCCCGCTCCGCTCCACCTCGTGCTTCCACGGGATGCCGGAGGCGTCCCTCACCGAGATCACACGGACCGGCGTGTAGGACTCCCTCCCGAGCAGGTCGGCGTACCGGAACGGGATGTCCCTGTAGAGCCCGTGACGCCGCCGTTGGAACGTCGCCTCGATCGTCTCGGTGATCCGCAGGGAGGAGTCGCCCCGTACCTCGATATCGGACCGGAACGACGCGATCGAGAAATAGTCCGCCCGGGACGGCGCGGGGAGGAGAAGGAGCGGCACCGCCAGGAGAAACGGCAGGAGGAGCGGGAACGCAGGCGCGGGGGCGACCGCTTTCCGCCCCGCCGGCGCCCGCGGGACGCGGGTCTCACGATAACCGGGCATCGGTCCTCTCGCGCTCCGAAGGGGAGTCGAGGCGGAAGTACTCCGCCCCCCGGAATCCGAACAGGGAAGCGACCAGGTTCGAGGGGAACGCCTCCGTCGCGGTGTTGTAGTCCCGGACGACGGCGTTGTAGTACCGGCGGGCGTACTCGATGCCGTTCTCGATCTCGACGAACTGCCTCTGGAGTTCCAGGTACCCTTCGCTGGCCTTGAGTACCGGGTACGATTCCGCCAAGGCGAGCAGGGACGAAACACGCTCCCCCAGGACGGCCTCCTCCGCTCCCCGGTCGGCCGGGCCCGCGGCCCGGGCCGCGCGGGCCCGGGCCTCGGTGACCTGCCGCAGGGTGGCCCGTTCGTACCCCGCGTACCCCTTCACGGTTTCGACCAGGTTTTCCACCAGGTCGTGCCGTTTCTTGAGGAGGACGTCGATGTCCGACCAGGACGCGGAGGAAAGATTCCGCAGCCGGATCAGCCGGTTGTAGAGCCACGCCATGAGGCACGACAGCAACAGCCCCGCAATAACCGCCGTCGTCGCCGGCGTCCCGGTCATCGTTCCCTCCTCGTCCTGTTCCGCCCGGTTCCCGCCCCGGATCTCCGGGCAGCATGATTTTAATATATATTCCGGACCGCCCGGTGCGAAGATGGAGCCGTGAAACGGGGAGGGAGCGAAACCACCTGGTGGGTGTACATGATCGCGTGCCGCGGCGGGAAGATCTATACCGGGACGGCGATCGACCCCGGGGCGCGGTACGAGGCGCACCGCGCCGGAAAGGGGGCGGCGTTCACCCGGGCGAACCCGCCGGTCGCGCTCCTGCGTTGCGTCCCGTTCGCGAGCCGCTCGGAGGCGTGCAGGGCGGAGGCGGCCCTCAAGAAGATGCCGAGGGAGAAGAAGCTCTCATGGGCCGGGGAGCGACCGGATCCGGAGGATCCGCCCTCTCCCCCGGGCCTATAATGTGGAACACGCCGTTTTCCGAAAAGAGGATTGAAGATGTCGAAGGTTCCGCGCGTCAATAAGGGAGAGTGCATCTCCTGCGGGGTGTGCGTCGATACGGTGCCCGCGGTGTTCCGGTTCGACGGGGAGGGCCGGGCCGAGGTTTTCGACCCGAACGGCGCCGACGCGGCGGCGATCCAGGAGGCGATCGATCTTTGCCCGGTGGCATGCATCTATTGGGACGAGGAGGAATGACGCCCCCTTCCCGCCGAAGACGGGCGGCGGCCGTATCGGTCCTGATTCTCGTTTCGGTCCTCGCGTCCGCCCCGGGCTGCGCGGGGAGGCGGGAAGTGCGGCCGGAGCCCTCTCCCGTGGTCCTTCCGGCGGGTCCGAAGGTGGCGGTGGCGCCGATGGAGAACAAGAGCAACGACCTCGCGGCGTCCGACATCATCCGCGAGGCGTTCGCGGACGGGGTGGCCAGGAAGGGGTACGCGGTTTTGCCGGTGGCCGAGAGCGACCGGATCCTCCGGGAGACGCTGGGCATCAGCTACGGCGGACAGCTTCCGTCCACCACCCCGGAAGAGGTGTGCAAGGCGTTGGCGGTGGAGGCGGTCTTCTACGGCGAGGTCCGGGAATGGAGCAAGACGACGACGGGGATCTACAACAGTTCCACCGTCTCGGCCGCCTTCCGGATGTACCGGATGGACGGTGCGCTCCTGTGGGAGGGGGACGACCGCCAGGTCCGCCAGGACATGCCCCGCGGGGGTCAAAACCTGGGGGCGGAGATCATCGCGGGCGCGTTGGGAAATCTCCTGCTGAATCCGATGACGCCGCAGGGGAGGCGTGTGGGGTGGAACATCGCGAGGAAACTTCCGGCGGGCGCGCTGGACAACGCATCACGCGGAAGGGAAGGCACGACTCTTCCTACGAAAGGGGTGGACCGATGATGAGACAGCTTCTGTACGGAGGGATCCTGTTCCTTGGAGTCGCGGTCGCCGGGTGTGCCACGGCGCCGCCGGTCACCGGGCCGTCCACGCGGGACTCCGCGCCCGCCGCGGAGCACGGGTACCGGAAGTCGGAGCAGGCCGCGCCCATCGTCTCGAAGGGACCGAAAAAGCGGGTGGCCGTCGTCAAGTTCGTCGACAAGAGCGCCTACGGGCGCGGCCGCCTGGGGAGCGCGATCCAGGACATCCTCACCACCGAGCTCGCCCGATCGGGGCAGTTCATCATGGTGACGCGGCAGGACCTCGACCTGGTCCTGGACGAGCAGGACCTGGCCAAGAGCGGGACGATCAAGGCCGGGACGGGCCCGAAATCCGGGGAGGTCCTGGGGGTCAACGCCATCGTGACCGGCGTCGTCTCCCAGTTCGGCGTGAAGCAGAAGTCGGCCACCTATCTCGTGGGGGCGAGCAAGACCCAGACGGCGGAGGCGACCGTCGACGTCCGGCTGATCGACGCCACCACCGGCCGGATCATCTACGCGGAGAGCGGGAACGGCGTCTACGAGACCTCCTCCACCGAGGTGCTGGGGATCGGCGGACGGACCGGCTACGACGAGACGATCGAGGGGAAGGCGTTGCGGGCCGCCATCTCCAAGTTCATCGACAACCTGATCGGGAAGATGGCGACGATGGAGTGGACCGGCAAGGTCGCCTCGGTGGACGGCGGCGAGGTCACGGTGAACGCGGGCAGGAAGACCGGGCTCGTCGTCGGCGACCGTCTCCGGGTGTACGGCGAAGGACGTGATGTGATCGATCCCGACACGAAGGTGTCCCTCGGGCGCCGCCCCGGCGCCGAGAAGGGCGAGATCGAGATCGTCGACTTCTTCGGCGAGGACGCCGCGATCGGCAAGGTGCTGAAGGGGAGAGGGTTCGCCGTCAACGACATCGTCCGGTTCGGCCAATAGGGAGGCGGCCATGGGGAAATCGAACACGCGATCCGTACCGGTCCTGCCGTTCGCCGCGATACTGCTCGGTGCCGTCGTCCTGCTCGGGGGGTGCTACCCGAAGAGCCAGGTCTACGGCGTGGGGAACGAGGGCGGACTCGTCTTCAACGTGAACCCGCCGGAGGCCGAGGTGTTCCTCGACGGCGTGGGGCAGGGGGCCGCTTCCGCGTACACGGAGGACCGTTACCTGAAGGTGTCCGCGGGGAAGCACGTCCTGGAACTGCGGCTCGCCGGCTACGAGACGTACTCGAGGGAGATCTTCGTCTCGAATTCCCTGCTCCGGATCGAGGCGGGGCTGATCCGGCGGTAATCGGCGGAGCGGGCTACTTCCTGCCGCCCCACCAGCTCTTGAGGCGGTCGGCGATCACCTTCTCGTGGCCCGCCTCGGACGGCTCGTAATATTTCCTGCGGCCGAGCGTGTCGGGGAAGTAGTTTTCCGGGACGAAGCCTTCGGCGAAGTCGTGCGGATACTTGTACTCCTTCCCGTACCCGAGGTCCTTCATCATCCGCGTGGGGGCGTTCCGCAAGCGCAGCGGCACCGGCGCGGCCCCCTCCGTTTCGGCGTCCCGCGTCGCCTTCCCCCAGGCGATGTAGACCCGGTTGCTCTTCGGGGCGGTCGCGAGGTACACGGCCGCCTGCGCCAGCGCCAGTTCCCCTTCGGGGGATCCGAGCCGCTCGTACGTTTCCGCGGCCGCGACCGTCATCTGCAGCGCCCCCGGCGCGGCGTTGCCGATATCCTCCGAGGCGAACCGGATCATCCTGCGGGCGACGTAGAGCGGGTCCTCCCCCGCGGAGAGCATCCGCGCCAGCCAGTAGAGGGCGGCGTCCGGGTCCGACCCCCGCAGGCTCTTGTGGAGCGCGGAGATCAGGTTGTAATGCTCCTCCCCGTCCTTGTCGTACAGCAGCGCCTTCTTCCGGAGCGCCTCCTCCGCCGTTCCCATGTCGACTTCGGACAACCGCTTGTGCTCCGCGATGGCGACCGCCGCCTCCAGCGCGTTCAGCGCCACCCGGGCGTCGCCGTCCGCCACCGCGACGATGTGCCGCAGCGCCTCCGGGGAGAGGAACGTTTCCGGTTTCCCCAACCCCCGTCCCGGGTCGGTCAGCGCCCGCCGGAGGATCGTTTCGAGGTGGGAAGGGAGCAGGGGGGAAAGGACCAGCACGCGGCTGCGGGAAAGGAGCGCGTTCCGGATCTCGAAGGACGGGTTCTCGGTGGTGGTCCCGAACAGGGTGACCGTTCCTTCCTCGACGGACGGAAGCAGAGCGTCCTGCTGCGCCTTGTTCCACCGGTGGATCTCGTCGATGAAGAGGATGGCGGGGCGGGATGCCGCCGGACCGCCGCCGGCACGCGTCCGTTTCAGCTCGGCCAGCGCCTCGCGGATCTCCTTGATCCCGGAAAGGACGGCGGAGTAGGGGAGGAAGACCGCGTCCGTTTCCGCCGCCAGGATCCGGGCGAGCGTCGTCTTCCCCGAGCCCGGCGGACCCCAGAAGATGAGCGAGGGGAGCGGGCGCGCGGAGAGGATGGAGGAGAGGAACTTCCCCTCCCCCAGCAGTTCCTCCTGCCCGACGAAGTCGGAGAGGGTGGCCGGACGCATCCGGTCGGCGAGGGGCGCGATCATCACCTTTCCCTTTTTCTTCCGATATATTATCCTACCACCTGATGAAGTGCGCAGGAATCATCGCCAAGCACACCGATCCGCGGGCCGAATCCATCGTGTCGGATCTATGTCGGTGGCTGGAGGACCACGGGAAACGCGTCGTCCTCGACCGCGAGACGGCGGCCCTGACCGGCCGTCCGGACTCCGTCGTCCGCTCGAAAATTCCGGACCATTGCGACTTCCTGATCGTGATCGGCGGGGACGGCACGCTGCTTTCCGCCGCGCGCGTCGTCGGAACCACCGGGAAGCCGATCCTCGGTGTCAACTTGGGGTCGCTCGGCTTCATGACGGCGATCACCCTCGACGAGCTCTACCCCGCGCTGGAGCGGATCTTCCGGTACGACTTCGACTACGAAGAGCGGATGATGCTGGTCGCGCACGTCCACCGGCTGGGCGAGCGGGTCGCCAACTACACGGTGCTGAACGACGTGGTGATCAACAAGGGGGCTCTCGCCAAGATCATCGACATCAAGGTCACGGTGGGCGAGATGTACCTCTCCACCTTCAAGGCGGACGGACTCATCATCTGCACCCCCACCGGCTCCACCGGCTACTCCCTGGCGGCGCAGGGGCCGATCATCTACCCCACCATGAACACGATCCTCATCACCCCGATCTGCCCCCACACGCTGACCTTCCGCCCGCTGGTCGTGCCCGACGGGGTGGTCGTCTGCGCGGAACTGTGCTCGAAGGAGACGGACGTTTTCCTGACCATCGACGGGCAGGTGGGGTTCGGATTGCGCCAGGGGGACCTAATCGAGGTGAAGAGGGCCGGGGCGCCGCTGCGGTTTTTCCGCTCGCCCTTCCGGGATTACTTCACCGTCCTGCGCACCAAGCTGAAGTGGGGAGAGCGGTGATCGTCCCCCCCCGATGCTGATCGAGCTCACCGTCCGCAACCTGGCCATCTTCGAGGACGTCCGTGTCCCTTTTTCCGCGGGCCTGAACGTGGTCACCGGGGAGACGGGGGCGGGGAAGTCCGTCCTGGTCGAGGCGATCCGCCTCGCCCTCGGCGAGAAGGCCGATCCCGTGGCGGTGCGCACCGGCGAGCCCGAGGCGGAGGTGACCGCCCTGTTCGACCTGTCCCGCCGCGACGAACTGCGCGACGCGTGGGAGGAGGCGGGGTTGCCGTGGGAGGAGGAGGTCGTGCTGCGGCGCGTTCTCCCGGCCTCCGGCCGGAGCCGCGCCTACCTCAACGGGCGGCCCGTGGCCCAGCCCGTGCTGGCGGGGCTCTCCCCGCACCTCCTCACGATGGTCGGGCAGCACAGCGTGCCGGAGCTTCTGTCCCGGCCCGCGGCGATGTCGGCCGTCGACGACTTCGCCGGCGCGGGGACGCTCGCCGCCGGGATGCGGAAGCGGTACCGCAGGGTGGCGTCGCTGCGGCGGCAGGCCGCGGAGGCGGCGGACCGCGGGGCCGGCGCGCGGAGCCGGACGGAGACCCTCGACTTCGAGATCGGGGAGCTGTCGAAGGCGGCGCTCCTGCCCGGCGAGGAGGAGGAACTCGCCGCGGACCTTTCGCTGCTTCGGAACGCGGCGAAGGTCCGCGAGGCGCTCCAGGCGGCGGACGAGGCGGTGGCGTCCTCGGAGAACGCCGCGCTCGCCGCGATGGCGTTCGCCCTCGCGCGCCTGCGGGAGGCGGCGGCGGTCGACCCGCGGATCGTGGCGACCGCCGAGCGGCTCCGCTCGGCGCGCGAGGAGGTGCAGGACCTCTCCCGGGAGCTCGGGGCCCTCGCGGACCGTGTGACGGAGGACCCCGAGCGGCGCGAGCGCGTCGAGGAGCGGTTGAGCGCGATCCGCCGGCTCAAGCGGAAGTACGGCCGGGAGGTGCCCGGGCTGATGTCCCACCTCGACGCCCTCCGGGCGGAGCGCGCGTCGCTGGCGGGGGCCCTCGAGGAGGAGGAGCGGCTTCGGAAAGTCCTCTCCGCCGAGGAGGAGGGCGGGGTCGCCGCGGCGAAGGTCCTGTCCGCGACGCGCCGGAAGGCGGCCGAGGAGATGGGGCCGGCGGTGGAAAAGGAGCTCGCGCGTGTCGCCCTCTCCGGAGCGCGTTTCCGCGCGGAGGTTTCCTCGCGCGAGGCGGTCCCCGCGGCGCTTTCGGCGTCGGGGATCGACGAGGCGGAGCTCCTCTTCTCGGCGAACCCCGGCCAGGAGCTTCGACCGCTCGCGCAGACCGCCTCGGGCGGAGAGCTCTCCCGCGTGATGCTTTCCCTGCGAAACGCCGCCTCCCGGGGGGGGGGCGGAAAGACGCTCGTATTCGACGAGATCGACACGGGGATCGGCGGCCAGGTGGCCGAGCGCGTAGGAGCGCGGCTGAAAAGCCTTTCCGGAGCCTCGCAGGTCGTCTGCGTCACGCACCTGCCGCAGGTCGCGGCCTTCGCCGACCACCATCTCCAGGTCGTGAAGAAGGCGGCGCGCGGGACGGTCGCCACCGGTGTGAAACCGTTGTCGAAACAGGATAGGATAGGGGAACTCGCCCGGATGATCTCCGGCGCGGAGATCACGGAAAAAGCGAAGGCGCACGCGAAGACGCTGATCGAGAAGGCGGCGGGGGAATGATCCGGAAAGCGAGGATGTCGGACGTCAAGGGGATCCAGCAACTGATCGCCGAATACGCCCGGAAGGGCGACATGCTGCCGCGGTCCCTGGCGGACATCTACGAAAACCTGCGGGATTACTTCGTCTTCCTGGGGGAGGACGGGGAGCTGGTCGGCTCCGCGGCGATCCACATCATGTGGGAGGACCTGGCGGAGGTGCGCTCCCTCGCCGTGCGCGAGGGCAAGATGCGCCGCGGCGTCGGG
>Ga0075322_1000033_pt1 | contig 13088 bp, 13 predicted proteins | sample MayberryNW_Catta_FD_120086 | JGI IMG/M metagenome (GOLD analysis project Ga0075322, IMG submission 120086) | Natural and restored wetland microbial communities from the San Francisco Bay, California, USA, that impact long-term carbon... | ecosystem: Environmental > Terrestrial > Soil > Wetlands ... | reverse complement strand
CGAACCGGGCGATGGGGGCGCACGGAGCGAAGCTCCTTCCGGCGCGCGGGAGCGTCCTGACCCACTGCAACGCGGGCGCCCTGGCCACCGCGGGGTACGGGACGGCGCTGGGAGTGATCCGCTCCGCCGTCGCGGCGGGAAAGCGGATCCACGTGTACGTGGACGAGACGCGGCCGGTCCTGCAGGGGGCCCGCCTGACGGCGTGGGAACTGATGAAGGACGGCATCCCGTGCACCCTGATCGCGGACGGCATGGCCGCGTCCCTGCTCGCCGCCGGGAAGATCGACGCCGCCGTGGTCGGGGCGGACCGCGTCGCGGCGAACGGGGACGTCGCGAACAAGGTCGGAACCTACGGCGTCGCCGTCCTGTGCAGGGCGCACAAGGTCCCCTTCCACGTGGCCGCGCCGGTGTCGACGATCGACATGAAGCTTCCCACGGGCAAACGGATCCCGATCGAGGAGCGCGATCCCTCCGAGGTGACGCACTTGATGGGGAAACGGGTCGCGCCCCGCGACGTCCAGGTGTACAACCCCGCCTTCGACGTGACACCGGCCCGCCTCGTTTCCTCCATCGTGACCGAGAAAGGGGTTCTCAAGCCGCCCCTGGCGCGCTCCCTTCGGCACCTTTTCCGTTGAACCCGATTCCCCCCGCCGGGCGAAGCCGACCCACCGTCGATCGACTCCGGGAGATCGGCGTCCGGGACACGCCCCGCGCCCTGTCGCTGCTCTCCGATCTCCTGCGCCGTCTTCCGGGGGAGCATGCCGGGTGGGATCGCATCTGCCGGGCCGCCGCCGCCGCCCCCGACCCGGACCTCTTCTTTCTCAACCTGTCGCGGTGGGTCGATTCCCTCCCCGCCGCTATCCTTACGCGGGCGTTCGCGCGGGAGGACCTTCTACCGTTCATCGGGGCGTTGCTGGGAGGCTCGGAGTTCATCCCGGAGCAGATCGCCAGGCGCCCGGAGATCTTCGAATTCCTTTTTCTCGAGGACGGGGTGCTTCGGCGTCCCGGACCGGAGGCGCTGGGGCGGGAGGCCCTGGAGGCCGCGGAACGGTGCGCGACGGAGGAGGAGCTCAAACGCGACCTGCGCCGCATGAAACACCGGGAGGTCGCCCGGATCGCGGCGCGCGACCTCTCCGGCGTCGCCCCCCTTCCCGAGGTCACGGAGGACCTTTCCCGGCTGGCGTCGGCGGCCCTCGAAGGGGCGGTCCGCTTCTCCCGCCGGGTCCTCGACGCGCGCCTCGGCGCGCCGCTCGCGATCCTCCCCGACGGGACGCGGCGTTCCGCGCGATTCGTCGTGATGGGGATGGGGAAGCTGGGGGCGCTCGAGCTGAACTTCAGCTCCGACATCGACATCGTCTATCTCTACGAGACGGACAAGGGGGGGACGGAAGGCGCCGCGCGATCCGTTTCGCTTCACGAGTATTTCGTCCGGCTGGGCGAGGCGGTCACCCGGATCGTTTCGGAAGCCACGGAGGACGGGTTCGTCTTCCGGGTGGACCTGCGGCTGCGCCCCGAGGGGACGCGCGGGGAGCTCGCCAACTCGCTGCGCTCCGCCGAGATCTACTACGAGTCGTGGGGGCAGACCTGGGAGCGCGCGGCGCTCATCAAGGCGTGCCCCGCGGCGGGGGACCTCTCCCTCGGGGAGGAGTTCCTCCGGTCCGTCGTCCCCTTCGTCTACCGCAAGTACCTCGACTTCACCGCGATCGAGGAGATCAAGGGAATGAAGGACCGGATCAACCTCGCGGCGGCGCGGTCCCGCAGGGATGACCGGGACGTGAAGCTGGGCCTCGGCGGGATCCGGGAGATCGAGTTCTTCGCCCAGGCGCACCAGCTGATCTACGGCGGGAAGGAGCCGAAGCTCCGGAGTCGCGGGACGGTGGAGACGATCTCCGCCCTGTCTCGCCTCGGGATCGTGACGGAGGAGGAGCGGGACGGGCTTGCGGCCGCCTACGACTTCCTGCGCCGCCTCGAGCACCGCATCCAGGCGCACCGGGAGCGCCAGACCCATGTCCTGCCGCAACGGGAGGAGGATCTCTCGCGGCTGGCGCGCGCGATGGGCCTCGCCGGCCCTCCCGCGCTTCTCTCCGCGCTCGACGGGCACGCCGCGACGGTCCACGGGATCTACGCGCGGCTGTTCGGCGGCGCGCGCCGGGAGGAGTCCCCCGGAATCCCCGGGGAGGTGCAGGAGCTCTTCCTCCACGGACGCGCGGCGGAGGATGCGCCTTCGCTGCTCGCCCGGCTGGGGTTCCGCGACATCGAGGCGGCGCGGAGGAACCTGGAAGTCCTCCGGTACGGCCCTCCCCACGTCCGGATCCCCCAGCGCGCGCGCCACTACCTGGACAAGATCGGGCCCGAGATTCTCCACCGCGTCGCGGAGAGCCCGGATCCCGATCTCGCGCTGGCCCACGTCGAGCGGTTCCTGTCCGCCATCGGGGCGCGGACGATGTTCTTCGCGCTCCTGTACGAGAAGCCGAAGGTCATCGAGGCGCTCGTGCGCCTGTTCGGGAGCAGCCGCTTCCTCTCCGGTTTCCTCCTGCGCCACCCGGAGCTGCTCGACACGTTCCTGCGGACCGACCTCTCCGCGCTGGTAAAGTCGAAGTCCGACCTGCGGACCGGCCTCGCGGAGGCGCTGACGGGGTGCGACGACTTCGAGCAGGAGCTGGACGAGCTGCGGCGTTTCAAGAACCTCGAGACGCTGCGGATCGGCATCCACGACATGGCGGGGAGCCTGTCGCTCGAGGAGGGGATGTTCCAGCTCTCCGCGCTGGCGGAGGTTCTCCTTTCCCACGCGGCGTCCATCGCGATCCGCGAGGTGCGCCGCCGCTTCGGCGTCGCCACGGAGGCGGCGACGGGGGCGGAGGCGTACTTCTGCGTCCTCGGGATGGGGAAGCTGGGGTCGGAGGAGCTGTCTTATCACAGCGACCTCGACATCATCTTCCTCTACTCGGGGCCGGGCGAGAGCGCCCCGGATCCGGGACGAAGCGGCGGCGATTTCCGGAAGCTCTCCAACCACGAATATTTCGCCAAGGTCGCCCAGCGGCTGATCTCGATCCTCACGACCTCGACGAGGGAGGGACACGTCTACCGCCTCGACACGCGGCTGCGCCCCTCGGGAAACGCGGGCCCGCTGGTCTCCTCGCTCGAGGCGTTCGAGCGATACCACCAGGAGTCGGCGCGCCTGTGGGAGCGGCAGGCGCTGTTGAAGTGCCGGTTCGTCGCCGGGAACCGCGACTTCGGCCGGAGGGTCGAGGAGAAGATCCGGGGTTTCATCTACGGACACCCCCTTCCTCCGAACGCGGCGGGGGAGATCCACCGGCTGAGGATGCGGATGGAGCAGGAGCTGGGGCGGGAACGGGAGGACCGCCTGAACCTGAAGGTGGGGCGCGGGGGCGTGGTGGACGTGGAGTTCGCGGTGCAGTACCTGCAACTCCTCCACGGCGGCTCGCATCCCGCGGTGCGGGCGCGGGGCACCCTGAAGACTCTCTACGAACTGCAGCGGGCGGGGATCGTCACGCTCGAACAGTACAAGGTGCTGGACGAGGGGTACCGCTTCCTCCGGTCCCTGGACGTCCGCCTGCGACTGGCGCACGACGCGTCGATCGACAGCTTCGACCCGCAGTGGCTGGAGCCGGAACGGCTGGAACGGTACCGGAAGGAAACGGACAGGATCCGGAAGGTGTACCTGGAGCTGCTGGGCCTGCCGTAGCGGTCAGCCGATCTCGTCGTCGGGGAAATCGAACGCGGGCAGCCGCTTGATCCACTCGGCCACCACGGCCTGCACGGGGCCAGCGGGTTTCCCGCCGTCTTCCACGGAGAGCATGGCGTTGCGCAACTCGGTCAGAAGATGGGTGTTGAACCCTCCCGCGTCCTCCCAGGTGGCGTTGCGGTCGCCCTTATTTTCATAGAAATTCGCCATTTTCTCTCCTGCTATCTAAGACGGACGGGTTCCGGAAAAGATTCATCCGTTCCGTACGGGGGGTTTTGGGACTAAGACTCTAGCGGCGGATGCCCCCCCTGTCAACAGGGAAAGGTTCGGGACCATCCGTTTCAGGGAGCGGGGTGCTCTCTCCGGTAGTCGGGCCGGTTCTCGTACGGAAGGGGGTCGGGGACCCCGGCCTCGGCGAAAGCGCGCAGCCGGAGGGCGCACGAATCGCAGACCCCGCACGCGATCTCCCCTTCCCGGTAGCACGACCAGGACCGCTCGAAGGGGACGCCCATCGATTTTCCCATGAGGACGATGTCCTTCTTCAACAGGTGGATGAAGGGGGCCTTCACGACGATGCCGCTCCCCTCCTTCGTCCCTCGCCGGATCGCCTCGTTCATCGCCTCGTAGAATTCGGGGCGGCAGTCCGGGTACCCCGAAGAGTCGGCGGCCACGGCGCCGATGTAGATGTACTTCGCGCCGATGACCTCGGCCCACGAGACGGCGATCGCGACCAGGTGCGCGTTCCGGAACGGGACGTACGTGACGGGCACCCCCTTCCGTCCGAGGTCCGCGTTCGGGACGTCGATTCCGACGTCCGTCAGGGCGCTCCCCCCGATCCGCTTCAGGTACCCGATGTCCGCGACGAGGCGGCGTGCGGCGGGGACCATCAGGCGCTCCGCGGCGGCCTGGAAGCACAGGAGCTCCTTCGCCTCGGTCCGCTGGCCGTAATTGACGTGGAGCAGCGCGAGGTCCGACTCCCGCTTGCAGAACTCCGACAGGACGAGGCTGTCCATCCCGCCGCTGACCAGGGCGATCCCGATCGGCCTGCCGTCGGTCGTCACCTCTTCACACTCCCCTCCGGTCCGGTCCCCAGACGAGCTTGTGCAGCTGCAGCTGGAACCGCGCGTCGAGGCCGTCCCCGATCATCCAGCCGGCGAGCCGCTCGGGCGCGAGGCATCCGAACGCGGGAGAGAGGAGGACGCCCCATTTCCCGTCGCGGCGGTACCGTGCCGTCACGTCCTTCGCGTACCGGTAATCCTCCTCGGAGGAGATGACGAACTTCACCTCGTCCCGCTCCGTCAGGTGGCGGAAGTTTTCCCACAGCGTCTTCCGGTCCTCGCCGGAGGAAGGGCACTTCACGTCCATGATCTTCACCGCTCGCGGGTCGAGCCCGGAAAGGGGAAGGGTGCCGTTCGTCTCCACGAGCACTTCCATCCCGCGGTCGAGCAGCGCGTCGACGAGGGAGGACGCCTCCTCCTGTAGCAGCGGCTCCCCTCCGGTGACGCACGCCCGGGTCAGACCGAAGGCGGCGACCCGGGAGACGACCTCCTCGAGGGGGAACTCCTCCCCGGCGTCGTAGGCGTACGTTGTGTCGCAGTACCGGCACCGGAGATTGCACCCGGTGAGCCGCACGAAGGCGAACGGGTACCCGGAATACGAGGTTTCCCCCTGCACGCTGGCGAAGATTTCCGTGACCTTCAGCATCGCGCCATTGTACCACGGGACCGCGCGGGCCCCGATCGGCGCGGGGAGCGGGTCCGGCGGGATGTGCTATCCTTTCAATCACCGGAAACGGTGTCCCCTCACCCGGTTCCGCCCGCCGGCCGCCCTCGCGGCCGGGGAAAGGACGCGCGAACACTTGCCGGAAACCACGGTCGGCACCCCTTCGATCCGCCGGCTTCGCCTGCGGACGGCCCGTTTCTCCCTCGGGAGCGCCGTCACCCTCTGCCTTCTCAAGTTCGTCGTGGGGATCTTCTCCGGGTCCCTCGGCCTCCTCGCATCGGCCCTCGACAACGTTGCCGATATCTTCATGTCGTCGGTCAACCTCCTGTCGATCCGGAAGGCGATGGACCCCGCCGACGAGAGCCACCCGTACGGCCACGGAAAGGTGGAGACGCTCTCCACCTTCTTCCAGGGGGTGGTGATCGCCCTCACCGGAGCGGGAGTGGTCTGGGAGGCGATTCGTCGCCTGCGCATCGGGGCGGCCCCCGAGGGGATCGGACTCGACGTGGGGATCCTCGTGATGATCTTCTCCGTGGTCGCCTCCTGGTTCATCTCCGAGCGGATCCGGAAGGGGGGCGAGACCGCGGGGTCCACGGCACTTGCGGCCGACGCGCTCCACTTCCGGACGGACGTCTACTCCGGGGGCGGGATCCTCTGTTCCCTCGTGCTGTACAGGTTCACGGGGTGGAAGTGGCTGGACCCGGGGGTCGCGCTGGCGGTAGGCGTATACATCTGCTCCGCCGCGGTGCCGCTGCTGAAGGGAGCGATCGAGGACCTGATGGACCACCAGCTTCCGGAGGAGACGGTGGAGCGGGTCAAGGAGATCATCGAGGCGCACCGTCCGATGGTGGTGGACTGGCACGATCTTCGGACGCGGCGCTCCGGGTCGGAAAAGCAGGTCGACTTCCACGTGGTGGTGTGCCGCGACCACTCCCTGGAACAGGCCCACCGGGTGGCGGACCACCTCGAGATGGAGATCCGGGAGATGCTGGGGAACGCCCACGTGGTGACCCACATCGACCCGTGCGAGATCGAGTGCCCGGGCCCCCACGAGTGCGCCCGGGTGAAGGGGATGATCGCCGGCCTCCACAGTCCCGAGCGGGACGGGAAAAAGGAGGCGGCGAACGCGGACGGGGTCGATCTCCGGGTATGAAGGGAGGATGTCCATGAAGATTTCGATGATCGTGCTCATCGGTCTGCTGGCCCTCGTGGCGGCCTTCGCCGTGCAGAACCCCGGCATCATCACCGTCCGGTTCCTCCAATATTCCGGAGACACCTCGCTGCTGGTGGTGATCGTCGCCGGGTTCGGTGCGGGCGTGCTGGGGGGCTGGCTCGCCGGGCTCCCGGGGTTCTTCCGCCGCAGGTCGGAGGCCGCCGCCGCCGCGCGGAGGATCCGGGAGCTCGAGGCCGAGATCGGGGATCTGAAAAAAGCCGCCGCGGCGAAGCCCCCCCCCGCCGCCGGAAAAACGCCGTGAGCGACGCGCACCTTTCCGGCGGCGAGCGGAAGCTGCTCCGATGCCTGCTGCGGTTCTACCGCGAGTTCGGGCCCGGCGCGACGCCGGGATTGAACGGGCTGGACGAGGAGACCGGGATGGAGCGGTGGGAGATCGACGAGGCGGTGGCCGATCTGCGCGCGAAGGGACTGATCGAGTATTGGGAGCTCCAGCCCGCCGTGCGCCTGACGCCCGACGGGCTGCACGCCGTTTCGCGTCTTCCGGCGGAAGGGGACGCCTGATGGCGGGGGCGGTCCGCGCGCTCCCCGCGCGTCTTCGCGAGATCTCCGGCCTGCTCGCCGGCCGGTTCGGCCGGCCGGGCATCTGCGCCCACGAAACCGACCCGGTTCGAAACCTCGTCCTGACGATCCTCTCGCAGAACACGACCGACGCCAACCGCGATCGGGCGTACGATCGCCTGGCGAAACGGTTTCCGACGCTTCCCGGGCTCGCCTCCGCGCGGCCGCCGGAGGTCGAGGAGGCGATCCGGGTGGGGGGGCTCGCGAGGGCGAAGGCGAAATCGATCCTCGGCGCGCTGGCGCGGATCAGGGCGGAGCGGGGCGGATACTCCCTCGACTTCCTGCGGGGGATGCCGCTTCCCGAGGCGAGGGAATATCTCACCTCCTTCCCCGGCGTCGGGGTGAAGACGGCGAACATCCTGCTCCTGTTCTCCTTCGGGATGCCCGCCTTCCCCGTGGACACCCATGTTCTGCGGGTGACGAAGCGTCTCGGGCTGGTCCCCGGCACGGCTACCCTCGCGAAGGCCGCCCTCTCCCTCGAGCCGCACGTGGGAACCGGGGATCACGGGCCGCTTCACCTGAATCTCATCCGTCTCGGCCGGGAACTGTGCCGGCCCCGCAACCCGCTCTGCGCGGAGTGCCCGCTCCTGACGGTGTGCCCGGAGGGGGCGCGGAACATGAAGGGAAAAGGGCGCGGTCCCACTCCCGTACGAAATGCGCTCCCTGGGGTACCCCGCAGTAGTAAGAACGGGGGGCACGCGTGACGGTTCGCACGGTAGTCCAGATGGTGATCGTCGGCCTGGCCACGCTGCTGGTCGGGCTTCCGGCGATCGCGCTGGGGCTGCTGGTCCCGGGCCGACGCCGCAAGGGGAAGATCTTCCGCTGGGTGACGAAGAGCTACTCCATGATTCTCCTGCCGGCCTTCGGCGTCACCGTCGAGACGCGCGGGGTCTCCCGGGTGGACCGGAACGCCCCGTACGTCTTCATGTCGAACCACGCCAGCCACGTCGATTCCCTCGCGCTGGCGGTATCGATCCCGCACCCGCTCCATTGGGTCTTCAAGAAGGAGCTGTCGAAGATCCCGGTCTTCGGGTGGGTGCTCCTGTCGCTCGGGCAGATCATGGTGGACCGACGGAACGCGATGCAGTCCAGGACCGCGCTTTCGAGCGCGGTGTCGGCGCTCGCGGGGAACAACTCCGTCCTCATTTATGTGGAAGGCACGCGCAGCAAGGACGGGAAGCTGCAGCCGCTGAAGAAAGGCGGTTTCCACATCGCCCTTCAGGCGGGGTTGCCGATCGTCCCGGTCCGCGTGTCGGGGAGCCACGACATCGTGGCGCCGGGCTCGCTCCGCGTCCGGACCGGCCGCGTCGTGGTGGAGCTGTTCGACCCCATTCCCACGGAGGGGAAGACGGAGGCCGACGTCCCGGGGCTCATGACGATGGTGCGGGACGCGCTGCTTTCCTGAACGCGGGGTCCAGAATGAAGAAGGCCGCGGTTCCCGCGCCCACAACCGCCGCCGCCGTTACGAACATCGCTTCGTACCCGAACCGTTCGGCCACGAAACCGAAGGCGGCCGCGCCGGTGACGAGCCCCATGTCGAAGGCCGCCGTGAACATCGCCATCGCCATCGCGAACGAGCCGTCCCCCACCCGGTCGAGCACCAGCGCCGACAGCGCCGGGAAGAGGAGCCCGTGCCCCGCCCCCGCGGCCGCGCCCACCAGTACGATGCCCACCCCGCCGGGAACCGCCGGGATCAGGAGATTCCCGGCGCCCATCAGGACCAGGGCGCACAAGGAGACCCACTCCCTGGGAAGCCGGTCGAGCATTTTCCGCCCGAGGGTCCTTGTTCCGATGACCGCCAGGGCGTAGACGAACACGAACGCCCCGATGGACTCCGATCCCCGGACGACGAGGTAGACGGGGAGGAAGGTGAAGATCGAACCGTACGCCACCCCGAAGAGATATCCCGCCGTGTTGGGCACGAGGAAGGACCGGGAGAGGAAGACCTTCAGCGAGGCGAACGACGGGCGCTCCCGCGCGGAGGGTTCGCGCATTCCGATCGGAAAGAGGGCGGCCAGGAACGCGATCCCGATTCCCGCGGCGAACAGGCCCTGGAACCCCGCCCGGCCGATCACCCACTCCCCCAGCCACCCCCCGATCGATACGGGGAGGAAGAAGGAGAGTCCGAAGATCCCCAGCGCTTCCGCGCGCCGCGCCGGCGGCGCGGAAGCCGCGATGTAGGCGTACGACGCGGCGGTGAAGATGGAGAAGGACGCCCCCTGCGCAACGCGAATGGCGAACAGGTGCGCGCCCGGGACCGTCACGAAGATCCACGGCACCGTGGACGCGGCGGCAAGGAACGCCCCGAGCGCCAGGAAGGCCCGCCGCGCCCCCCGTCCCACCACCATGCCGAGCCCGGGCTTGATGACGACCGACACGAGCGTCCCCGTCGCCATCAGCACGCCGATGGCTCCCTCGCGGATTCCCAGGCGGTACATGTACGCGGGGAGGAAGATGAAGATCACGGAATAAAGGGAGTAGAGGAAATTCACCGCGTTCAGCAGGAGGTAGTCTCGACCGTAGAGAGGGGAGGATGGGGAGGCCATGGGAGTGGGAATTTTACCACAAGGGATCCGGGGCTTCCCCCCGCGGCCGGTTTCGATGAGAATGGCGGTATGCCCAAGCCGTTGCGACTCGCCCTCGCACAGGTCAACGCCACCGTCGGGGATATCGGCGGGAATGTCCGCAAGGTCCTCTCCGCCTGCGGACGCGCCCGGGAGGCGGGTGCGGACCTGGTCGCCTTCCCCGAGATGGTCCTCCCCGGCTACCCGCCCGAGGACCTGCTGCTGCGCGCTTCCTTCGTGGAGGAGAACCTCGAGGCGTGGCGGGAGGTGGCGTCGAACACACGCGGCATTACGGTCGTTGTCGGATTCGTCGACCGGGACGGGCGGGGGCGGGTGTGCAACGCCGCCGGCGTGGCGGCGGACGGGCGGACCCTGGGCGTCTACCGCAAGATGCACCTTCCCAACTACGGCGTCTTCGACGAGATGCGCTACTTCCGCCGGGGGACGGAGCCGGCGGTTTTTACGGTGGGCGGCGCCGGTGTCGGGATCACGATCTGCGAGGACATCTGGGTGCGTCGCGGGCCGGTGGCGCGGGAGGCGAGGGAGGGGGCGGACCTGATCCTCAACATCTCGGCGTCGCCGTACCACGCGGGGAAGAGGGAGGAACGGCGGGACCTGGTGGCGGGGCACGCGCGGCGGGCCGGCCTGCCGGTGGCGTACTGCAACCTGGTGGGAGGCCAGGACGAGCTGGTCTTCGACGGCGGGAGCATGGTGGTCGCGCCGAAAGGCGAAGTGATCGCGCGCGCGGCGATGTTTTCCGAGGAGCTCCTCCTGTGCGGGATCGGCGGAGCGTCCGAGGGGGGGCTCGTGGCGCCGATCCCGCGGATCGAGGAGGAGATCTTCCGGGCGCTCGTGCTGGGGACGCGCGATTACGTGGAGAAGAACCGGTTCCCCGGGGCGATCATCGGGTTGTCCGGAGGGATCGATTCCTCGCTGGTGGCGGCGGTGGCCGCGGAGGCGCTCGGCCCCTCCCGGGTGCTCGGGGTGACGCTGTCGTCCCCGTACACCTCGCGGGAGAGCGTGGAGGACGCGCACGCGCTGGCATCGAATCTCGGCATCCGGTGCCTCGACCTCTCGATCGCCGACGCGTTCGCGGCGTTCGGGCGCGCGCTGGCGGAGCCGTTCGCGGGCCGCCCGGAGGACACGACGGAGGAAAATCTCCAGGCGCGCATCCGCGGGACGATCCTCATGGCCCTCTCCAACAAGTTCGGGGAGATCGTGCTGACCACCGGGAACAAGAGCGAGATGAGCGTGGGATACGCGACGCTCTACGGCGACATGGCCGGCGGATTCGCGGTGATCAAGGACGTCTTCAAGACGATGGTGTACCGCGTGTCGCGGCGGTACAACGAGCGCCGGGGGCGGGACGTGATCCCGGACCGGGTGCTGACCAAGCCTCCCTCGGCCGAGCTTCGACCCGGCCAGAAGGACTCCGACTCCCTGCCCGGGTACGACCTCCTCGATCCGATCCTGAAGATGTACGTCGAGGAGGACCGGACCGTCCACGAGATGGCGGCGGCGGGGTATCCGGAGGACGTCGCGCGACGGGTCGTGGCCCTGGTGGACCGGAGCGAGTACAAGCGCCGCCAGGCCCCACCGGGCGTCAAGATCACCCCCCGCGCCCTCGGGAAGGACCGCCGGATGCCGATCACCAACCGGTCGAACGGCTAGGGGGGAGGGAGCCGTTTCGCACGGGCAGGACAGCCGATCGAAAATCTTTTATTTATTGCAGTATCAATTGTCGTCTCGATTGTGGTAGCATCGGGGTTCTGGTCGATTTGGGCCTTGTTGCCTGGGTTGAGCAAGAACATTTTTTTGGGGGACTGTTTTGGAGACAGGTACAGTGAAGTGGTTCAATGACGCAAAGGGGTTCGGATTCATCAGCCAGGAAAACGGTGGGCCGGATGTGTTCGTTCACTTCAGCGCCATCAAGTCCGAGGGCTTCAAGAGCCTCGCGGAGGGCGACAAGGTCCAGTTCGAGATCACCCAGGGCCCGAAGGGGCCGCAGGCTTCGAACGTCAGCAAGGCCTGATCGCGCCTGACGACCTCGGGGGAAGAACCCGGGAATCCTCAAACCCCCGGCGGGCATCCCGCCGGGGGTTTTTTTGCCCGTCGAGAAGGACGATCTTCGTCCGTCCCCTCCCAATCCTGTAATCCCGACTTCGGCGGCGGACACGTTCCGGTGGAATCGTGGCATCCGTTCGGTATGTTGCGTTCAAATACCGAGGCATGCGGATTGCATTGTCCCCTTCGTCCACCTCTGCGAATTCGCGATTCATCAGGGAAAGGAACGCCCGAATGGCGCCCTGGATTCCGCAGATCGACGACGTCCTCGCCGCGGTGATCAGCCTCGCCTGCCGCGGGGGGGAGCCGCTCCGATTGTCACGGGTCTACTCCGCGCTGAGCGAGTTGAAGGCGAGGGAGGTGCTCCTGTCGGGGCTCTACTTCTCCATCACGGGGGCGGTGTGCTACTCCCGGCAGGTGGACGAGATCCTGCGGTCGCTGGTCGTTAAAGGGTTGCTCGTGACGAAGGAGCCCGACACGCTGGTCGTCCGGGACCGGGCGGCGGAAGAGGTACGCACCGGGTTGAGGAGGAAACTTCCGTCGTCGGCCTACCGGGCGCTCCGAACCGCCTCGAAAAGGTTCTACCGGAAGATGTTCCCCCTTCCGCCCGGCTCCGGGGATCCGCTCGCCGGATAGACGATTCACCGCACGGAGACGGTGGAGTATTTCGCGATCCGGACCAGGCCGGGTCTGGCGCCCTTGAACTTCGAGACGTGGCGCGCTTCCGCGAGGAAGACCGGGACGTTCCCCGACCCTTTCGCCTTGCTGTGAAGGACCGCCAGCCGCGCCGCCTCCTCGATCACTTCGCGGGGAACCTCCTTCCCGGCGAGGCGCTTCACCAGGATGTGGCTTCCCGGGATCCCCTGCGCGTGAAGCCAGAGGTCGTCGGGGGCGGAGAGCTCCTTCACGATCCTGTCGTTCCCGACGTTGTTGCGCCCCACCAGGATCGCGTAGCCGCGGAACGCGACCTTCTCCACCTGCGGGATGACGGGGCCGGGGGCGTCCTTGCGCGCGCTCTTCTTTTTTGCGGACGGTTTCAGCCTCGAGGGGAAGGAGGAAGAGAGCTCCTGCCGCACCGCGATCACGTCGTCCCGCGTCCGGGCGTCCCCGAGTTGGCCCTCGAGCGACTCGAGGTAGTAGACCGATTCGGCCACCTCGCGCTTCCGCTTCCGCACGATCTCCGTCGCCCCCTTCGCCTTCCGGGCGAGGCGGAAGTACCGGTTCATGTTCTCCACGGGGG
>Ga0075322_1000032_pt1 | contig 13171 bp, 12 predicted proteins | sample MayberryNW_Catta_FD_120086 | JGI IMG/M metagenome (GOLD analysis project Ga0075322, IMG submission 120086) | Natural and restored wetland microbial communities from the San Francisco Bay, California, USA, that impact long-term carbon... | ecosystem: Environmental > Terrestrial > Soil > Wetlands ... | reverse complement strand
GAGTGGCCGCGAAACTCGATCTTCTCCACCTGAGGAAGGACCGCACGGGGCGCCTCCTTTCGCGCGGACTTCCTTCTTCCGGACGGCTTCACCCTCGAGGGGAAGGAGGAAGAGAGCTCCTGCCGCACGGCGACCACGTCGTCCCGCCCACCCGCCGCCGCGAGCTGTTCCTCGAGCGACTCAAGGTAGTAGACGGATTCGGCCACCTCGCGCTTCCGCTTCCGTACGATCTCCGTCGCACCCTTCGCCTTCCGGGCGAGGCGGAAATACCGGTTCATGTTCTCCACGGGGGACTTCGCGGGGTCGAGCGGGATGCTCCGGAAGGAATCCATCCCCTTTCGCAGCGACCCGAGATTGGCCTTCAGCGCCTCCCCGCGCTCGGTCCCCTTCAGCCCCTCGGCGAGGCGTTCCTCGTCGCCCCCCACGTTTTCCAGCTTGTGGCGTTCCCTCTTCAGCAGCGCGGCGATCCGGGACTTGATCCGCTGCCGGAGGACGGCCATTTCCCGTCCCTCCGCGACTTCCGCGTAGAAGGCGTCCGCCGCCGCGTTGGCGGTGGGGAAGGGGAGGAATTCGGAGAACCCCGCCGCCGGGCAGGGGAAGGGGAGGATCCGCCGCTTCCCTCCGGCGAGGACGCCGATCCCCGGGGAGAAATCGCCCTCCTCATATCGGCGGACGAGATCGCGCAAGACCCCGTACAGCGCGTCGGGGCTCTCCCGCCCAAGCGTCGCCGCCTCGTGCGCCACTTCCCGTCCAAGGCCGGCGACGCCGTTCAGAAGCGCCTTCGGAATTCCGTCCCATCCGTCCGCGAAGATCCGCACGGCATCGTCCCGCGTGACGTCGGGCAGGAAGATCCGCGCGGGTCTCGGCAGCGGACGATACGGGATTCCGGGAACGACCTCCCGGACCCGGCTCTCCTCGTCGGATACGGCGCGCAACGGCTCGAGGATCGTGCCCTCGGAATCCACGTACACCAGGTTGGCGTGGCGGCCGAACAGCTCGGCGTACAGGGAGGTCTTCGCGTGCGGCGCGTCCGTCCGTCCGGAGACGAAGTCGACCCGAACGGATCGGTCGTACGGTGCGACGGAAAACCCCGCGATCCGCATCCCTTCCAGGTGTTTCCGGAGGAACTGGCAGAAGCGTGGCGGCGACGGCGGGTTCGGGACCTTGCGCGTCGTAAGGTGGATGCGGCACAGTTCCGGGTCGGCGGAGAGGAGCAGCCGCTTCTCCCCGCGCCCCCAGAGTTCGAGAACGATCTCCTTCTCCCCCGGCTGGTGGACCTTCGAGACCAACGCTCCGGAAATCTCCCCCGCGAGCTCCGCGATCACCTGTTTGAGGAGAAAGGCGTCCATCGGCCCCCATTATAGGCCCGCGCCCTTTCCGCCGGCCCGACGCCGGGGAGAAAAAACGTCGCGGGCTGTCACCATCCGCCAGGTAATGGGAGAGAATATCGGTTATGGCGAGGGCGGCAACGTGTTCGAGAAACCGCAGGACACAACAGGAGGTGCGGCATGAGCAGGATGGAGGTTTACAAGGAGATCGAGGGGATGTTCGGCCTGGTTCCAAGCTTCTTCAAGCTCGTGCCGGATTCGTCGCTCCGGCTCGAGTGGGAACTGTTCAAACGCGTGCAGTTCGAGGAGGGACCGATCCCGAACAAGTACCGCGAGCTGATCGGGGTCGCCATTTCGGCGGTCACCAAGTGCCGGTACTGCGCGGTGTACCACACGGAGGTGGCGAAGCTGAACGGCGCCACCGACGCGGAGATCGAGGATGCGGTGCACTACGCGAAATCGTCCGCCGGGTGGAGCACCTACATCAACGGCATGCAGATCGACTACGACCAGTTCCATAAGGAGGTCCTCACCGCCTGCGATCATGTTCGCAGGAACATGGACAAGGCCGCGTAGCATCGCAGGAAGCACCGAAGGCCCGCGGGGCCCCTCCTCGCGGGCCTCCCCGGGAGGTCGCACCCTCCCGGGGGTTCCCGCCCGGCGATCGTGCCCGGGACGGACGTCGATTCGAGGAACTTCCCGCTCCATCCGCATCTAAACGGAAGACAGGATCCGGGAACCCTGCACGGGAAGGTCGGAAAACCGATGAACGTCGCGGTGGTGAAGGAGATCCTCGGGGGCGAGCGCCGGGTCGCGCTGGTCCCCGAGTCGTGCGCAAAATTGTCAAAAGCGGGGATGGCCGTGGTGGTGGAGAGCGGAGCCGGCGTGGCCGCTTTCTTCTCCGACGACGACTACGAAAAAGCGGGGGCACGGGTGGAAAACGGCCCTGCCGCCGTGCTGGGAGGCGCGGGCCTCGTCCTGAAGGTGCACCCCCCGGCGTTCAACCCCGCCGTCGGTCTCCACGAGGCCGACATGATGCGGCCCGACGCGCTCCTCGTGGGCCAACTCGTTCCGGCCCGCCACCCCGAGGCGGTCGCGAAGCTGGCGGAGCGGGGGATCACCGCGTTCGCGATGGACCGTATCCCCCGGATCACCCGCGCGCAGCCGATGGACACGCTCTCCTCGATGGCCAACATCGCGGGATACAGGGCGGTCCTCCTCGCGGCCGACCTCCTGCCGCGGTTCTTCCCGATGATGACGACCGCGGCCGGCACGGTCCTGCCGGCGAAGGTCCTCGTCATCGGCGCCGGGGTGGCGGGACTCCAGGCGATCGCGACGGCCCGCCGGCTGGGCGCCGTCGTCGAAGCCACGGACACGCGCCCGGAGGTCCGGGAACAGGTTCAGAGCCTCGGGGCCCGGTTCGTCGGCGTCGAGACCGGGGAGTCCGCGCAGGACGCGGGAGGGTATGCGAAGGAACTCTCCGCGGAATTCTACCGGAAACAGGCGGAACTCATCGCCGGGCGGTGCGCCGCCGCGGACGTCGTCGTCACGACCGCGCTGATCGGCGGAGTGAAGGCCCCGCGTCTCATCACCGCGGGAATGGTTCGCGCCATGCGGCCGGGCTCGGTGATCGTCGACGTGGCGGCGGAGGGAGGGGGGAACTGCGAGCTGACCCGGCCGGGGGAGACGGTGGTGGAAAACGGCGTGACGATCTGCGGCCACGACAATCTGCCCTCCACGCTCCCGTGGCACGCCAGCACGCTGTTCTCGCGCAACCTCGCCTCCTTCGTGCTGGCGTTCTGGAAGGACGGGCGGTTCCGGCACGACCTCGACGACGAGATTCTCCGGGCCGCGAGGGTGGCGTCCGGGGGAGGGAAGGATTGAGATGAGTCCCGAACTTGAGCAGGGGCTCTACGTGTTCGTGCTGGCGACCTTCGTGGGGTTCGAGGTCATCCGCCGCGTGTCGCCCCTCCTTCATACCCCGCTGATGTCCCTGACCAACGCCATCTCGGCGATCGCCGTGGTGGGATCGATTCTCGTGGCGGGGGAGCAAAAGACGCCGCTTTCCACCGTCCTCGGTACGGTCGCCGTCGCCTGCTCGATGGTGAACATCGTGGGCGGGTACCTCATCACGTACCGCATGCTGCGGATGTTCCGGAAGAGCGGGAAGGGGAAGCCGTGATCGAGCGCGCCATCCCCTTCCTTTACCTGGCCGCCGCGGTCTCCTTCGTCCTCGCCCTGAAGTGGCTCTCCGCGGTGTCGACGGCCCGGCGCGGGGTCATCGTCGGAATCGCGGGGATGGCGCTGGCGGTCGGGGGGACATTGCTGCGCCCGGAGATCGTGAGCTACCGGTGGATCGGCGCGGCTTTCGTCGCGGGCACCGTGATCGGAATACCGATGGCGTTGATGCCGATGACGGCCGTCCCGCAGCGGACCGCGCTTTCACACGCCTTCGGAGCGCTCGCGGCGGCCCTGGTGGGGACGGCGGAGTTCTACCTCCGGGCACCCCGGATCGACCGCTTCACCATGGTAGCCCTGGTGCTCGAGGTGCTGCTCGGTTTCCTCACGTTCACCGCCTCCCTGATGGCCTTCGGCAAGCTCCAGGAGGTCCTCCCCACCCGCCCGATCACCTGGAGGATGCAGAACGTCGTCAACCTTTCTCTCCTCGGCCTCGCGGCGGGATCCGGGATCTGGCTCGTGGCGCGGCCGGGGGCGATGTGGCTCTTTCCCGCCCTCGCGGGCCTGGCGCTCCTCTTCGGTGTACTCCTCATTGTTCCCATCGGGGGAGCCGACATGCCGACGGTCATATCCCTTCTCAACTCCTACGCGGGGCTCTCCGCCGCCGCGATGGGCTTCGTCCTCGACAACAAGCTCCTCATCGTCGCGGGGGCGCTCGACGGGTCCTCCGGCTTCATCCTGTCGGTGATCATGTGCCGGGCGATGAACCGGTCCTTCACCAACGTCCTCTTCGGGGCATTCGGTCAGGTGCAGGAGGAGAACCGTGCGGCGGGAGAACGGCGCCCGGTGCGCAGCGCGACGGCCGAGGAGGCGGCGGGGATCCTCCAGGCGGCGGGCCTCGTCATCGTCGTCCCGGGGTACGGCATGGCGGTGGCGCAGGCGCAGCACAAGGTCCGCGAGCTCTACGACGTCCTGACGAAGGCGGGGGTCGAGGTGAAGTTCGCCATCCACCCCGTGGCGGGCCGCATGCCGGGCCACATGAACGTGCTTCTCGCCGAGGCCGATATCCCGTACGACCGGCTGGTGGAGATGGAGGAGGTGAACTCCGAGTTCCCGCAGGCGGACGTGGCCCTGGTTCTCGGCGCGAACGACGTCACCAACCCCGCGGCGCGCCACGACAGGACGAGCCCGATCTTCGGGATGCCGATCCTCGAGGTGGACAAGGCGCGCACGGTGATGGTCGTGAAGCGGAGCATGAACCCGGGGTTCGCCGGCATCGAAAACGAGCTCTACCACCTCGACCGGACGCTCATGGTCTTCGGCGACGCGAAGACGGTGGTGGGAAGCATCGTCAGGGAGCTTTCCGGAGGCGGGGGCCATTGAGCGGGGCGCTATAATGGCCGTCGGGGAGGAACGTCTCCATGCCGTACACGGATGCCCCCGGATTCCGGATGTATTACGAGGAGCACGGGAGCGGGTTCCCGCTGCTGCTGATCAACGGGCTGGGGAGCGACCACCTCGAGTGGCCGCACCAGATTCCCGCCTTCGAGGCGCGCTTCCGGGTGCTGGTCTTCGACAACCGGGGGACCGGGATGACCGGCGTCCCGCCCGGCCCGTACACGACGGCGCAGATGGCGGACGACGCGGCGTCGTTGCTGCGGGATCTCGGCATTTCCCGCGCCCACGTTCTCGGCGTTTCGCTGGGGGGGATGATCGCGCAGGAGGTCGCCCTGCGGCACCCGGACCTGGTGGAGGGATTGGTCCTGGCATGCACCGGGCCGGGAGGGCCGCTCTCGGTCAGGCCGTCGCCGGAGGCGATGGCGGCGTTCGCCCTGGCCAAGGGGGGGGATCCGGAAGCGGAGTTGCGACGGATGCTTCCGTTCCTGTACTCCGACACGTGCATCCGCGAGCGGCCCGGGGAGATCGAGGGGTTCGTCCGGAGGCGACTCGACCACCCGACGCCGCCGGAGGGGTACCAGGCCCAGCTGTCCGCCGCGGTGACCCACGATGCATCCTCGCGGCTCGAGAGGATACGGGCGAAAACGCTCGTCATCACGGGAGACGCGGACCGCCTCGTGGATTGCGAGAACGCGCTCCGGATCGCGGGACGGATCCCGGGCGCGGCCCTGGTCGTGTTGCCCGGCGCCCCCCACCGTCTTTTCGCGGAGACCGCCGACGCCTTCAACCGGGAAGTCCTCTCCTTCCTCCAAAACGGGGACGTCCTCAGAACTTCCCCAAAATAGGGACACTCTTGGCCAGAGCTTTCAAAAGGGAAGGGACCCGGCCTGTGACTGTCCCTGATTTGAAGAAGTTCTGAGGACGTCCCCGTTTTGGGGTCAGAGGGCGCCGGCGGCGCGGAGGTCCTTCTCGAACCGGGCGGCGTTGAATTTATCCCCGGAGACGATCGTCCCCTCGACGTCGAGGGTGGGGACCTTCCGCATCCCGTCATTGAGCTTCATCACGAGCTCGGCCGCCTCCGGATGCCGATCGATGTCGACCTCCTCGTACGCGATCCCGTGCTCTCCCAGAAACCGCTTCGCCGCCTTGCAGTCCCCGCACCACGGGGTGGTGTAGACGATGATCTTCTTCGCCATGGCGCTTCCCCCTTTCCCCAGGTTTTCCCGGAGGCCTATTCGTTACCCGACTTCAGGGGAGGCAGCGGGCTCTTCTTCCTGCGCTCCCCCGTGGCGCGGATCGTTTCCCGGTGGAATTTCAGGATGTACTCCACCGCGTCTTCGGGACGGTCCGTCAGGTAGAACAGGTTCAGGTCGTCCGCGGCGATCGTCCCCTCCTCGACGAGCGTGTGCTCCATCCAGCGGATCAGACCCTCCCAGTATTTCCTCCCCATCAGTACGACCGGGAATCGCCGGATCTTTCCCGTCTGGATGAGGGTCAGCGACTCGAAGAACTCGTCCAGCGTTCCGAACCCTCCCGGCATGATGACGTACCCGGAAGCGTATTTCACGAACATCACCTTGCGGGCGAAAAAGTGCCGGAAGGTGAGCGACTTGTCCTGGTACCGGTTCGGCTTCTGTTCCGCGGGAAGCTGGATGTTGAGCCCGACGGAGACGCCCCTTCCCTTTTGCGCCCCCCGGTTGGCCGCTTCCATGACTCCCGGTCCGCCGCCGGAGATGACGGCGAACCCGCGCCGTGCGAACATTTCCGCGACCTTGAGGGTCGCCGTGTACGATCCCTCGTCCCTCTTCGTCCGGGCGCTCCCGAAGATCGTGATGGCCGGGCCCAGGTCCTTGAGCGTCTCGAACCCCTCCACGAACTCGCTCATGATCCGGAAGACCCGCCACGTTTCGCCGCCGCCGAACTCGTCCATCCTGATCCCTCCCGTTCGTTCCTGAAAGTCCGCGCGGCCCCTCGCGGATTCTTCAGCCGCCCGCGAGCGCCCGGAAGAAGCGGGACTGCACCTGCTTCGACAGCAGCGTTTTCTTCACCGGGGGAAGGCCGACGACGATCCGCGTCACCGCCCGGAGGGCGGCGTAATCGAGCCGCTCGAAGTCGTCGAACAGCAGGTTCTGGAACTTCCCCCGCTCGATCGCCATCAACACCCAGCGATGCCACGCCTTCTCGGGAACCACAACCCGCTCCTTTCGGGGGGACATGGCGAGCGCCCCCCGCCGGCAGGCCGGCCTGCAGACCCCGCACCCCAGGCACGCCTCGGGGAAAAGGGCCGCCTTCTTCCCGTCCCCCTCCCCCTCGATCCGGATGGCCGACACGGGGCACCGCTTCGCGCACAGCCCGCATCCGTTGCACTTCGCCGGGTCGAACGCCGCCTCGAAGGACGATGACGCGACCGCGTCGAACATCTTGAATCGGTTGATGGCGGAAAGCATCCCGCAGCAGCAGCCGCAGCAGTGGCAGACGAACGCGGGGCGCTTCCGGACGTTGTCGGCGATGTGCACCAGCCCTTCCCCGCGCGCACGGGCGAAGATGTCGAGCGCCTCCTCCCGGGAGATCTTCCTTCCGAGGCCATGTCGTGCGACGTATTCGGCCGAGGAGTTCAGCGAGGTACACACCTCCATCGGCTTCGAGCACGCCCTCCCTTCGTGCCCCATGACGTGCCGGCAGTAGCACAGGGAGACCGCCCACGCCTTCGCCTCCCGGACGAGGTGGGTGGCCCGCTCGTAGTCGAGCACCCGCGTCATGTCTTCCGGATCGAGCGCGGCCTCGTGGACCAGCGTCCGCCCGACCTGCGTCTTCCCCGCGAAGACGGCGCGGGCGAACGCGGGATCGTCGTGGGCGTACGCGACCATGTGGCGGGCGATCTCCTTCTGGGGAATGTCGTCCCGCACCCGCATGAAGGAGAACTCGAAGAAGCCGACAACCGTCGGCGAAAGCTGGTAGGAGGTCTTCCCCTCCCTGACGAAATCCATCACCAGCCCCTTGTCCGCCATCCGCTCCAGGATCGGCAGCAATTCGGCAGGGGATTTCTTCGTCCGCCGGGCGATTCCGTCGAGCCCGATCGGGGAGATCGGCATCCGGGCGCCGACGTCCGCCTCCTCTTCCGTGTAGAGGCGTTTCAGGATCTCATAGAGCGCGGCCGCGGGCGGCGCGCCGACGGGGAACCGGTCCAGCCGCTTCTGCAGCCTTCCGTACACCCCGTTCCCGTCGCGGATGTGTCCCAAGGTTCCCCCTTGCCGAAAACCGTTTCGCCCCCCGCGATGCCAGGCCTCCGTTCCGGCCCCCACAGGATAGCAGAGGACCCATTGGACAGCACGGGGGAGGTTACGGTACAGTCTCTGGAACGACGGCGCCGGCGGTCCGATGGGCGTGTCGGCGTCGCGGGAGGGAGTTTCCGCATGGCAGGACTCGATTTCTCCGAGCTTCTTCGCCGCTACAAGGAAGCGCTCGGACAGGCGAAATCTTCGCAAGGCAAGACCGTCCCGGGAGGTGGGTACATGGGTCCGAAACCCGGCCTGATCAAGGTCGTCGCGATCGTTTTTGTCGTCTTTCTGGTGTTCTCCGGATCGCTCGTGATCATCGGGCCGGGCCAGCGCGGTGTCGTCATCAACTTCGGCGCGGTTTCGGACCAGGTGTGGGACGAGGGGCTCCACTTCAAGATCCCCATCTACCAGAGGGTGGAGAAGATGGACGTGCGGGTCCAGAAGGAGCAGACGGATGCGGAGGCGGCCTCCAAGGATCTGCAGGACACCCGCTCCACGATCGCGGTCAATTTCAACATCATCCCCGACAGGGCGGGGTGGGTGTTCCAGCACATCGGTCGCGGGTACAACGAGCGCGTCATCGACCCGGTGACCCAGGAGGTCGTGAAGGCGGTCACGGCGCGGTACACCGCCGTCGAACTGATCACGAACCGGGAGAAGATCCGGGCGGAGATCAAGGAGACGCTGAAGGCGCGGCTGCTGGACTACCACATCGCCGTGGTGGACGTCTCGATCGTCAACTTCAAGTTCAGCGCCCAGTTCGCCCAGGCGATCGAGAACAAGCAGACCGCCGAGCAGATGGCGCTCAAGGCGAGCCGGGACCTCGACCGGATCAAGATCGAGGCGCAGCAGAAGATCGCCGCGGCGCAGGCGGAGGCCGAGTCGCTGCGGCTGCAGCGGCAGAACATCACCTCGGACCTGGTGGAACTGCGACGGATCGAGGCGATGCAGGAGGCGATCCGGAAGTGGAACGGCGTGCTTCCGCAGGTGACCGGCGGGGCCATGCCGTTCATCGACGCAAAATCGTACACGAGGAAGTAGTCCCCCCGCGCGCGGCGGAGGGCGGCGGTCCCGCGCGGGTGCGCCCTACAGGGTCTTCGCGACCCGCTCGGCGGTCGCGCGCGACTCCCGGACGCAGTCGTTGAGGGCGATGCCCCGGTAGGCGTTGCTGTTGAGATGCAGGCCGGGAAGCCCCGCCAGCCGACCGGAGATCCGCTCCAGCCGCTTCCCGTGGCCGACGAGATATTGCGGGATCCCCCGGTCGTGGAAGAACGTCTTCGCGAGGACCGGCTCGGCGGAGATCCCCAGGATCTCCCCGAGTTCGCCGCGCACGAGGGCGAGCAGCTCCGCCTCGGGCAACTCCGCCAGCGAAGGTGCGCGCACTCCGCCCACCATCACCCGCATCAGGGCCATTCCTTCCGGCGCCCGGTTCGGGAAGACGCTCGAATCCCACAGCGCTCCCAGGATCTTCCGTTTCTCCCCGCGCGGGACGAGGAAGCCGAAGCCGTCGAGGGGGTTCCCCATCGCCGCCTTCCGGTACCCGAGCGCCGCCACGGTGACGGGTGAATACGGGATCCCGGCGAGGAGCTCCGAAAGTCCCTGGTCCAGCGGGGACACCATCCCCGCCGCCGCGTACGACGGCGCGGCGATCACCACCACGTTCGCCGCCATCTCCTCCCGCTCCCCCCCCCCCGCCGCCATGGAGAGGAGGTACGCGTCTCCGCGCCGCTCGATCCGGTCCACGGCCACATTCAGGTGCAGACCCTCCGAGAGCCGCCCGGCGAGGGTGTCCGTCAGCGCCTGCACCCCGTGGTCGAACGACATCAAAACGCCGCCCGGCCCCGCGGACATCCCTTCTTTCACGCCCTGCCTCGCCCGTTCCTTCCGAACGCCGAGCATCCCGCGCACCAGCCCGCCGTACTTCCGCTCCAGGTCGTGGATCACGGGGAAGCAGGAACGCAGCGACATCCCGTCCGGGTCGCCGGCGAAGATCCCGGTGACCATCGGGTCGATCAGCTTCTCCAGCGCCTCGGGACCGAGTCGCCGCCTCGCGAACTCCCCGAGCGACTCGTCGACGCCCGAGGGCGGACCCGAAGCGAACGGCTCCCACAGGATCCGGAGGCGGCCGGAAAGGGAGAGCAGCGGCGATCCGAAGAACGCCGGCGGCGTCTCGGGGAGGCGGTGCAGCTTGCCGCCGGAGAGGATGAACCGCTTGCGGGCGAGGTCGGAGGAGCGGGCGAGGCGGCCCCCGAGGCCGAGGTCCTTCACGAGGTCCATGCCGTGCGGCTTGTTCGTGAGGAAGCCGTTCGGCCCCCATTCCATGGAGAACCCGTCCTGCCGGATCGTGCGCATCTTCCCGCCCGGGACCGCGTCGGCCTCCAGCAGCAGGATCTCCGCCTCCTTCCCCGCGTCGGAGAGGGACTTCACGAGATAGTGCGCCGTCGCCAGCCCCGAAAGTCCGGCCCCGATGATCACTACACGAGGCATGGTGTATTTCTCATGTGCCTCCCTTTCAGGTCGAGGGGGACACTCTTGAATTGTCGGGGGATCAGGGGAAGAGTGTCCTCCGCCGGAATCAAGATCGCCCTCCGCCAGCCCCCAGAACGAGATCCTTCAGCGCGGCGATGAACCCGGGCGCGTCGTTCAGCGCGGGCGCCCGCAGGAACGATTGTATACCCGCTTGCCGGGCGTGCGCGGCCAGGCGCACGTCCAGCTCGTGCAGCGTTTCGATGTGCTCCGACACGAAGCTCACCGGCACGACGACCAGCGTCCTCACCCCCTCCCGCGCGAGGCGCGTGACCTCGGAGACGGTGTCGGGAAGGAGCCACGCGATCGGACCCACCTTGCTCTGGTACGAGATCCCGTGCGGCAGGCCGGGGAAGGAGCGCATCACCGCCGCGACGGTGCGCTCCGTCTCCGACCGGTACGGGTCTCCCCCGTCGATCAACGCCTTCGGCACGCCGTGGGCGCTGAAGAGGAGGAAAATCCGTTCCCTGTCCGCGTCCCGGAGCGTGTCCGCGACCGTCCCGGCGAGTGCGTCGATGTACTTCGGGTCTTCCGGGTAGGAGCGGATCTCCGTCAGCGGGGAGGAGCACCCCGCCCACTTCATCCAGCGGCGGAGGTCGTTCAGGCTCGAGCCCGTCGTGGCCGAACAGAAGTGCGGGTACAGGGGGAGGGCGATCGCCCGGGCCACCCCGTCCTCCTTCATCTCGAGGGCCGCGTGTTTCGCGAGAGGGTACCAGTACCGCATGCCGGTGTACACCTTGAAGCGTCCGCCCGTCGCGCGCAGCGCCTCCTCGAGGGCGAACCGCTGGCGCTCCGTGATCGCGCCGATGGGCGACCCCCCGCCGATCTCCTCGTAATACCGGCGGACCGTCCGGGCGCGCAGTCCCGACGCGATCCAGGCGAAGAGAGGCTGCGTGACCGGCGCCGCGGGCAGCCGGATCAGTTCCCTGTCCGAGAAGAGCCGGGCGAGAAACGGCCGGACGGCGTTCAGGGAGTCGGGCCCCCCCATGTTGAGGAGAACGACGCCCGTGAGAGGCCCTTCGGCGGACACGCGCGGCCCTTTTCCGGAGGCGCCGCTCACACCTTCCGGCCGAGACGGTGGACCGCCTCGACCATCGCGATCGCGTGTTCCGGGTTGGTGGGCGGAAGGATCCCGTGCCCGAGGTTGAAGATGTGGGAGGACGCCTTCTCTCCGCGGCGCAGAACGTCCCGCACGCAATCGTCGATCTTCTCCGGCGGGTGGAAGAGCATCGTCGGGTCCATGTTCCCCTGCAGCGCCTTGTCCGGACCGACGACCATCGCCGCCACGTCGAGCGGGATCCGCCAGTCCACGGCCACCACGTCGACCGGCAGCGTCTTGATGGCCGTGAGCAGCGTGGCGCAGTCGTTCGCGAAGTGGATCACGGGGACCCCCTTCCGGTGGAGTCCGGCGACGACCTGGCGGGTGTACGGAAGGGCGTACTCCTCGTAGTCTCCGGGAGTGAGCACCCCCGCCCACGTGTCGAAGATCTGCACCGCCTGCGCGCCCGCGGCGATCTGGGCGTTGAGGTACAGGATCACCGTCTTCGCGATCTTCGACATCAGGGACCGGTACACTTCCGGCGCCTGGTACATCAGCTTCTTCAGCTGGATGAAGTTCTTCGAGGTCCCGCCCTCCGCGAAGTAGGAGTCGAGCGTGAGCGGGGCGCCCGAGAATCCGATCAGCGGCACCTTCCCGTCGAGCTCCCGGCGCAGGATGCGGATCGCCTCCATCACAAAGGGGACCTTCTCCGCGGGGTCCGGAACCGCGAGGGAATCGACGTCCTTCTGCCCCCGGATCGCCTTCCCCAGCAGCGGCCCCTTTCCGTCGTGGAACTCGAGCGGCACCCCCATCGCCTCGACGGGAATGAGGATGTCGCAGAAGAGAATCGCCGCGTCCACGCCCAGCCGCTCGACCGGCTGGATCGTGACCCGCGCGGCCAGCTCCGGGGTCTTGCACATCGTCAGGAACGAGTTGTTCCCGCGGATCTTCTGGTACTCGGGGAGGTAGCGGCCCGCCTGCCGCATGATCCACACGGGGGTTACGTCGACCGGCTCGCGCCGGCACGCCTTCAGGAATCGGTGCTCCGTCATGTCGACCTCGGGTGGGTTATTTCGTCGATTTTCCCGCCTGGACCGCGTCGGCCAGGCGCTTGCGGGTCTTGATCGGGACGTAGTTGCAGAACGGCTCCTCCTCGAGATAATCCTCGAGGACCGCGTCGGCCCGCGCCCGGCAGCCTCCACAGACGTTGACGTATTCGCACTCGCCGCACCGGCCCTTGTATTTCTCGAACGCGCGCAGCGACTCGAACAGCTCCGAATCGCGCCAGATCTCCCCGAACTTCCGCTTCTTCACGTTGCCCGCCACCACGGGGAAATACGAGCACGGCTGGACGTTCCCCTTCGAGTCGATGAAGCAGATCGACTGGGCGCAGATGCACCCCTTGCCGCCGCCCGTGGAGAACG
>Ga0075322_1000031_pt1 | contig 13300 bp, 8 predicted proteins | sample MayberryNW_Catta_FD_120086 | JGI IMG/M metagenome (GOLD analysis project Ga0075322, IMG submission 120086) | Natural and restored wetland microbial communities from the San Francisco Bay, California, USA, that impact long-term carbon... | ecosystem: Environmental > Terrestrial > Soil > Wetlands ... | reverse complement strand
TTTTCGATGACACTGGATACGCCCTGGCAGCGCCTGTCGCCCTGGGAGTGGGAGTATCGGACTGAGTTTAGCCGGATTGTCAATCCGGTTGATCCCTGGTCCAGCCCAAGCACACCCGATACTCGTTTTGCGCATCCCTGGAAGGAACAACAATTCCTGCCAGGGGCCTATTTCTATCGCTGGAAACTGGCCGCGTCAGATGACAACCCGTCGTTCTGGGAACTGAAATACAGCGACGGGATCACCGGTGGTAAAGGGTCTGATTTTGTGCTGCCCAACGCCTACGAATTCTACGCTGATCCGCGCTACTGGAGCGCCGCACCGCGTTCGATCTACGCTTTCACCGGCTGTGAGACCGATGGGACAATCTCGATCACGGTTAGCCGACAGATTGGACTGTTCTATCAGGATATGATCGACGAAGTTTCCGAACTCGATCTGGCTGTGCTTTCGGCCACGATGGAAACCAAAGGGTACGGGCCGCTGCAACTGTCCGATCAGATCATTACCGGGCTGGTAGCTCCGCTCCCAGGCTATGTCATTCGGGATGAAGAAATTCTGGCCGATGTGCGCCCCATCTGGAATTACCCAGGAACTTATCCAGGCGAGACCGGGCAGGGCTGGAACAAGGTTAGCGTGCAGGGAGTGGACACGCCGCTGCTGGCCGCTTATCTGCATGAGTATGGGGCGTATTGATGGCTTTGATTGTCCGCGTCATCAACCACATCGACGATACACTGGTCGCGGATACGCCGGTGTTTTCCGCTAATGTCAGCTATGGGCTGAATCGCAGCGGTGAATTTGACATCGACCTGCCACGTAATGTCCCTGCGGTGGAGGGAATCGTCGAAGGCGATTACTGCGAAATTTATGACAGCGGAAAACTCCTGCTGCGTGGGATTGTGCAGGAGGTTGAGCAGAAATACGACGAGAAAACGTCGCTCAGTCTCAGAGGACGCGACGTAATGGACAATATATATTATATTGGTTCCAGCCCGTTTGCGGTAGCGCATAATCGCGCAGTCCTGGCAGTCTTGGCAGAGACACTGAAGTGGGCTAACTGGCGCATTGGAGAACTTGATACGCTCAATAATCCAACCGCAGTGACCTCCATTGATGTGCGGAATGAGGACCGGTTGATCCTGCAAGTGCAGAAAATTCTGGAGGCGCTTCAGAAAGCAAATTATCGCTATGGCGGATTCCAGGCCGGGTATCACACGCTGGACATCGGTTCCTTTGGAAAATCCAGCGGGATCGCTATATACACACCCCCGGACGACACGCGGATTATCAACAAGGCTTCCGGGATTGGCTGGATGAAGTCCTTTACGGTTAAGACGGTGCTTTCGGACATCACCCAGGCCGTTTCTCTTATTGGCGGTGACATCACGGATGACCAATCTCGGCAGCGTTCTGTCTGGATGGGCGATGGTCTGACCAGTAATGCGGATCGAGATGCTTATTTCGCAGACCCGGACTTTGGATTTCTGGAGATCGTCCCTTACAAGAAAGCTGTAATATGGAATCGCGCCCTGGGAAATGATCTGGGAATTCGTGAATTTGGTTCATTTTTTTTAGATGGAATCATCAGTGCTTCTCTGGGTGGATCAGAGTTAGGAAAGATTGATACCACTGTCGCGTCGAGACGGACTCAATCCTATACATTTTATTCCACGCCGGGCTATCTCAGAGAGTTTATTTTTCGCATTCGTGGGCATGTGGGTACGCCCTCGGATGTGACGGCCTACGTTTATGAATCATCCGGGTTTGCTCCAGGCGTGGTAGGAACACTGGATACACTGCTGTATTCGTATGTGATCCCCGCCGCACAGTTGGGCGATGCGACGATTGTGCGGGTCCCTATCCCGGCTGAAACTGTGCGAATTGAAGAAGGTCAGCAATATACAGTGGTGCTGATTCCCACTTACGTAAATTCTTCCTATTACACCATCACGGTCAACGCCTCCTGGCCGCCCACGCCCGCGCAATATCTTTTTAATAATCAGCTTGACGCGGCACTTACAGCGCTTGGGGCGGGAAGCACCGGGACAACCCGCTTGCCTATGTGTGAATTCATCATTGATCCAGATGGTGATCCGGTGGGGCTATGGTACAACGCCAGGGCCGATCAATTTACGGCCCAGGATGAAACCTTGTCCGGTACGGTAGCCTTGAATGCAATTCAGGCGGCAGGCAAAGGGCTGATTGAGTTTGCGAAGGGACTGCTCCAGGAGCGTAATGAGGCGTCCGTAGAATACGATCTGGGGGATGTCTATGGAGAGGATATTCTTCCTAACATCGGGGAGACTGTTTTTGTCAGTGGCCGCGCTCAGGCATTTTACCTGAATCCTCTGACGGGGGAAGCGCACGTCGTCAATCTACAGGTCGAAGAAGACCTGCGGATAGATGAAATCAAGATTAACCTGGGGAACGATAAAACCAGCTATCAATTCAAGGTCTCGACTCAGACCGGCGTCGTTCCCCAGGATGAATCTATCATTTTACTGGATCGTTCCAAACATCAGGCCAATAAAGTTTCATCGACCGGATTCCGCGACCTCTTTGTGCGCAGTATTGTGCTGGAGACACAGACAATTTCTGCGCTGTCGCCCAATGCGATTAATGATAACGGTTTGGCCGTTCTGGAAATTGAACTTAATTACACGGCTGCACCTGCGGGTGCGATCCTGGCGGTGCAGGCAGGAGTGCCCTTTGGTTCTTCTCCGAATGGTGATCTTAAAGTAGAATGGGTAAGTGAATTGGACGTGGATTCTGCGGCTGGTCCGGTAGTCAGACTTTCTATCGGGAAACGTGAATGGCGTTATACTGATGAAGCGACAATTAATTATTACGTGGCGTGGCGATGACTTACTCCCTGAATTGGAATAAGAAACCCAACCTCCAGCCCGGTGACATGACCGGGGTTATTGCTGACCTGGACGATCTCTACGCCCACGTGCTGTCGCAGTTGGCACAGCCGGTGGAGCTTCATCAGACTCTGGAACCGCTGGACAGCGCATGGCAGCGCCAGTGGAATCGCCTGGGCCGCGACGGAGACATTGCCCAGAACGCCAATCTGTTGTGGGTAAATTCGGATGACGACAGTTTCCGGGCCAACCCGATCAATACCGGCGAAGGCATTGAGCGGGCACTGACCGAGGTTTTCCCAGGGAAGACAGCTTATGTCGACGTGGATGATAGTGGCAATGCCGGAGCATTTGTCGCTCGATCAACCTGGGGAACAACCGACATCCAGACCCTTACTTTCGACGTGGAAGATCGTGATGCCTATCTGGTGATGCGCTGGAATTTTGTCTTTTATCACAGCAGCGTCTGGGCAGGTACACGATGGGGTTGGTACTATTCGATGGATGGAGCCTGTCCGGGACTGATGAGCAGCGGCCACGTAGGAACGCTGGCGACTGAGTCCCAAAATGGCGGCATTCTCTGGTTCAACAAGCATGGCACACCCGCGACCTATCAAATGAATGGGCGTGATCTGATCTGGGTACACCCCACACTCCTCTCTCCTGGCTCTCATACGGTACAGCACGGGATGATTGGGAGTACATCTGGTGCGACAACGCTCTGGTGGCCGTATGCTTATGCTCTGAAACCCCCCGGAGCCAGCGATCTGTCCGTTATTCTTCTCGAACCTAAGTGGGAGTTGATTTACACATGACCACCATCGAGAGTGCTTCATCCCGGATGGGTCCCTGGCCGTCCGATATTATTGACCAGAGGGAATTCATCGCGCGTCTGGAAGAGTGGATGAATGACCTCTATACCTATGTCAATGAACATGCGGCGGATGTGGTCACGATTGAAGATACCAGCGAACCCAATCAGGCCGCCTGGGAATCCGCTTATACCACACAGACGGGAAAGTCCCTGCCAATCCCACCCAATGCGATCCTGATCTGGTATGACACCACTAATCTGCGCCTGGGTGGACTCTATGGAACCACCGCTTCGGATAGCACGGTGATTAACCGAGGGCCACGCAATGCGCCCGGCCAGATCATCTATCTGGGATACGACAATGACGCGACCTCTCAGACCATCGCAACTAAGGTGGGCGAGTCATTTGTTGGGATGCCTTCTCTGACTTTTACCCTGCCGGTGAAATGCAGGCTGGAGATTTATGCTTCGGCCTATATCACGATTGCCTCTGGCTCTGGGCCGTTCGGGATCGAAATCTACCTGGATGGGGTCAAGGTCGGCACAGAATATTTTGGCATCCCGGAGGACCTTGCCCTGTTCCAATCCAGTGTGGCCGAATTTCTTAATGGACGGGTGATGATAGAAGATGTCGATGTGGGGCCGCATACTGTTGAGATGTCCATAGGCTTCAGCGGCGCACAATCTACGCCAGTTCAGGTCACGGTAGGCGGCAATAGCAGCGCTGGAAATGGTTATATCAGTCTGGTAGTTAAGGGAGTGGTGCAATGAGTATCGACGCCCTGACGCCCTGGCCGAGTAATTATGCAGAGCAGGCTGTGTACATGCAGCAGTATCTGGCTCGCCTAAACCGGGTTAAAAAGATTCGTCTGGCGCATGTCGTAGTACGCAGCTTTGTCCGGCCCACAAAAGAACAATGGGAAGCGGCCTGGATTGACCAGTCCGGTTTTGATCTTCCTATTCCTCCTGGCTCCAAGCTTTGCTGGATGGACCTGCGCAAAGGCGTGATCCGTACCTTCATGACCGCGTATGATCTGGACAGTGGGACTCGCTCCAGCGGCCAGCCTTACGAGATGTTCGATGTCACGGAGCCGCTAACGGCTTGGCATTTTATGGGTGTGCAGCGGCCCTATATCTATGTCATGAATACCAACGAGCGTATCGGTCAGTATGCCTCGGTCAACGTCAGCCCGCTCATCCAGGGGCAGCGCCGTTTGATGAGCTTCCTGATGATCTTCAAGCTGCGCTTTAAGCGGGCGCGGGCTTTCTCGATCCGGCTCAATGCTTATGAAGAGGACGCGCCTTATGCCCTCAAAGCGGACCCGCTCAAGGTCGTTGCGGCTGAAGCTCTTGGAGAGGCCAACTGGTGGGAGCAAACCGGGAGTGTCTTTGGCGCAGCCGGGAATACAGATACGCAGAGCGATTTCACCAGTGAAGGTTATCTGAACCTCTCCAACACCGGGGGTACGCGCATCCCGAACGAAGCCAGTGGTCACGACGCCCACATGTTCTCTGAGGGCTATATGCTGATCCATAATTATTCCCCCTCCTGGGACGAAGCCAGTGAGCGTGAATCGCTCGGACGCTACGGATTTGCCGGTCAGATGTTCGGCAGCGGCTTCGCCACTGCGTATGCAGCGGGCGCTCAATATTATCTCTACAGTGCCTTCCATCGTTATGATGCTGCACGTGTCCCGTTTGCGCCCGTGCTGGAACCCAATCGTGGTGCAGCTTCGGACGCACAGTATGGCCCTTACGATCCCGGCGCTTCCCCCTCCGGCGAGTGGAGCAATGGCAGCAAAATCTGGCTGTATGGCATGTACGGGAAGAATCTCAATAACGCGCAGGAGTATGACTAATGGGCTTCGACTTTCCTCTGGGGTACATCGACCAGCAGACTTTTATGAACGCACTGGATGCTGATCTGGCGGAATTGGAAACCATTACCCAGGGATTTATCCTGGAGACCAGCACTGAACCCACCCAGGCAGAATGGGAAGATGCCTGGGAGACCGCAGGTTACACCCTGCCTATTCCTCCTGGGCAGGAGTTGATCTGGTTCGATGGGACGAGGCCACGTGGTATCTACATGGTGGTCAACAACGACTTGATGTCGATTCTGACCCTGTGGCGGGTGTTCCCGGCCAAGAATGAAGTAATCGTGGACGGCCTGAACTTAATGGAGTACATCCGTTTCGTTGATGATCGGCGTATGGCGGTCGTTGGGCGTGCCCCGGACGCCGCACGTGAGTTCCCCACTATCGACACCCTGTACTGGTACTACCCGGACGGGTCGCTCAAAATTATGGCTTCTCCCTCTTTTGAGGTCGGAGTCAATGCAAGTAAACTCACCGCTGGTGGCGGCGTGGTCTACGCCGATGATGACTATATCTGGTTGGCCGCTAATGGGTCTATCCCTGTCATCACACTCACGGCAAACCTGCCCACCGCTCGTTATATCCGGGCGACCTCAAAGGTTGCCACGACCTCGGTTGCTCCGGCCATCAACTGCGTCGCTTACTGGAAGACGATCAATACCGGCGCAATCAATTGGGACAGCATCACCCTGGAGATTCTGGATCAGTCTCTGACAATCCGCGCTTCGACTACGTTTGCTGTTGCTGCCAGTGAAGGTCTGGTAGAACATTCGTTTAATTTCAATCCCTCTGCCGGAGCGAATATCACTACCTTTTATTTTCGGTTCCAGATCAACGGATCGCCCGTGAGTGGGAATGCGGGCTTGGCGATCTTTGATCCTTTCCTGTTCACCGACGATGGTGTCAATAATTATGACTGGTTTATCGCAGAAGATTTTCGTGCGATGGGGACACGCACCATCACCGGAATGACGGTGGCGCTGACAAATGCGGCGCGTCTGGCTCGTTATGATCGCAACACCCAGGCACAGGAAATGGCGATCAGTGTAGGAGCCACTTCAGCCCTTTGGGAATCCTTCAACCCGGACGACGAGATTGTCTATGGGTTGTCCGGTACGGATATATATCAGATGGATTGGGCCACCGGGACCGTTGCCCTTACATACGCCGGAGGGGGAGCTAAGGTAAGTCTTCGTTATTATAACGGGCGCATCTACTGGAAAAACCCAACGCTTTCTTCTCACAATATTGTGAGTGTCGATACAGCCGGTGCGGGGCAGACTACTCTTGTGCCAAGCCGCAATACGCGGCCTTTTCTTATCTCCAAGAGCGGCAAAGTCTACGACTATGATTCCGGTATCCTGTACGACATCCCTGGCGCAGCCCAATCGGTGATGCCCTACGCGGACAATTACTTTCAACGGCTGCGTAAGGAGTTTGAACAACTGACTGTCCCCCAGGGGCGCGAACGAGTCTACTACCGCAGCAACCGCTCGGACGTGCCGGTGGCGTGGTATGCTCATCTGGTCGAGAATCTGGATTACTACTATCCCCAGGACATCAACGAGGCCGAGGATAGTATAATCCTGGCCTCTGAAAACGTTCATACGTATCTCGATCTGGGTGCGGGCTACGCCCTGGCCGGTAAGAACACCACCGGGAAAATCTGGCGGCTGCAACTTTACGCCGATCATGTCCCGGACTGGAAATTAGTCGCCAAAACTTCAGTGGGTTCAGCCCGTCCTTCTGTCACCTGGGACCTCACGTCCCTGCTTGGTGACGACATCGACGAATACGATCATCTGATGATTCACATGAATGTTACCCGCGATGTGGCTGGAGATGGCGTCGTCCTGATCCAGTTCAACGGGAATACATCAGCAGCCGCTTATATTAGTCAGTACATTTTTGGACACGGGACCACTGAGGGCGCGGCAGAACAGTACCATAATTTTAGTGGAATAGTCATGAACGCGAATGTCCATACACGCATCCCGCAAACACTGGTGATGATCCCCGATTTCAACAACCCGGACACCTATAAACAAGCTCAATTTATTAACGGGTTTGGGACCTCCTATGTCGCCGGGGCCTTGTGGATTTCGCACGGCATCGGCATCTTCCAGAATGCCGGGAAAATCACGTCGATTAAGATTGTGCCTACCGCCAACAATCTTGCGGCCAACGATGAGTTTCGTTTGTTCGCGCTGCGCGGAAAACGCAGAACCTACAGGGATCGCCCTTATGAGTATAGTATGGCCTAGTCGAGTCAACGACCAGAAAGCGGTCATCAGCGATCTGTACTCTCGGCTGCTGGCCGTTGAAAAATCGTCGCTGGTAGGCACGTATCTGGGGGAGACCCCGCCCTCTGATTCAGACCTCCTGGATGCGTTTGCGGCAACTTCCCCGGAAAACGTAGGGCTGCCGGTGGACGCCAAAGTCCAGTGGTTTGACCCTTCCCTGGACGACGACAATGGCGGCATCAAAAATCTGTATGGGAAGATCAATGATGTCGGCCTGGGTCTGTCCAGTCAGGCCATTTATCCCCTGATGCCCCGCCTGGAACCTTATGGCTGGCAGGTCTATTACTACGAAAAACTCACGGCAGATGCCTCTGGGTATAATGGGAACAATTTTCTTGATGTCAGCAGTATCCAGAAAAATCTGATCGCGTATGACGGTGTGCTGCGCTCCGATCAGGCGGCAGCTACCGGAGAGTTTTATCTCCGAATCAACGACGATTCTACTGCGGTCTATACCATGCAGGAGTGGCGCATGGCTCCTGGCGGTGCGGTCGCACAGGAGAACTTTGACCAGAATCGCTGGATCAACGATCTTGTTCCTGCGGATCAATCGGATCGAACTCAGGCCATGTTGTTCTTCGGATTCCTGACGGGCGGCAACCCAAGTAACTTCCCGAATTATTCACTTTTGAGCGTAGAGCATTCCGGTGATCCGCCAGGGTCGCGCTACAGCCACATTCGCGTGGGAATCTATCAGACCGCAGGTGTCCTCAATAACGTTCAATTTAGCGTTGCCAGTGGCAATGCCAGGAAAGCCAGCACGCTCTGTGTCTGGTATTTCCTTGACTCGGAACTGCCTTAGCGCTACACTGTTTTTGCTACCTCGTGGATGTGGCCGCGACGTGACAAGTTGTACTCCTTATTCTCAACAAGAACTCCTTCCCCGCCGAGAGGGAGTTTTTGTTTGTCTAAAAGGCGACGCCCCCGGCATGGAGCCAGGGGCGTCTGTGGAGGTCACATTGGCAAGATGTGACGATGTGATTATAACGGCTGCGGGCAGGCAGCCGCCAGGGAACCCTATGTTCGGACGCTGCGCTTTCCTACAATCGGGAGGGAGGTTTTAGACAACGCAGCGTGGGCCGCCCAGGACCAGCCAAAAGTCCCTATTGCCAGTACCAGCATCTGCACAAGGAGCGGCACAATCTGAGTGGCGAAGTCAAACCCCCGGTTGACGGCATCACTTATTCCAACCACCGGCGCAATCCAGAAGATCACCACCAGAATGCCTCCGACGATATTTTGTAAGGTTAGGCCGGAGAGGTAGTGCGGGTCATTGGGGTCCTGAATGGCAGGCAAAGGAATGAGTTTAAGGAGATCGACCAGCGACATTACCAGCGCGCCCGAAGCAACGGACGAGCCAAGCAGTGTTTGCTGTACAGCAGCCAGGATCGCGTTCAAGAAGTCGACGAAGGGGACGACCTCTGGCGCGTCCTGTAGAGCAGCGGCCCGGACAGCGGGCATGGCGGCCAGCGCTGCCGAGGTCATGATGAAGAGGCAGGTAGAGAGGATGAAAATCATCAACGCTACCCGGTAAAGCCGTCTCCAGTTCATAGAAGCCTCCGAGATAATGGACAATTTGTTCACCTGAGATGTCCAGGCCATCGTATCACGAACCGGGTTCACTGTCAACAAATGGGATGTCAGGCATTGAACGGATCGTGGGCGTGGGGCGCACCAGCATGTGGTTATCAATGACAAGCCGGTAGTCGCGTTCCATATACTCCTCCTCCAGATTCTCCACAACCCACAAACAAAGCGTGGCGTGATGCAGCGCCCGGTTACGTGTATACTGCGTTCTGACGTGGTGATCGGCCACCTGATTATCGTCTTCGATCACCAGCTTTTGCAGCGTCTCCTGAAGCGTGGTGTAGATGTTATCCCCATCCTGCCGGGGAAGCTTCTTGGGGTTAGGCCGGTAGAGAACAACCCGTACCGCCACCGCCACCAGTGTCGGTTTGGGCAGCAGCGACCAGCCATACTGACTGGCCTGCTGCTGCCACTGTTCGGAAATCAACGGGCCGACCTTGCGAAGATATGCCTGCACTTCTGCATTCTTGATCGACTTCATCCGAGTGGCGTCAATCGGGATCAGTTCCCGGTTGTTCTTCAGGGACGGGATTGCTTTCTTCCCATGTGGCGGGAAGGTCAGAATCAGGGGAAGTGCAGGTGTCGGCCAGTTCATCGAATACGTCGCTCCTTTGATCCACTGCCCAGGTTCGCACGAACTTCCTGGCTGCCTGCTTTGGGCAGATAAGTATCTCCGTATTGCTTGACCCAGGTCTCGACCATTTCCAGCCAATCATGCACCATCAGCCGCAGATGCAACAGGGTCTGAAGATTGGCAAGATTGTCCTGATAGGTGGGCATATCATACCCCAGGTCGAACAGCCCCTTGCTGGCGGCCATGAAATTTGTGAAATTCAACGGCTCAGTCTGTTTCTCGTCGCCGTATTTGTCTATGTACGTGACCTGCTTGTGGCGCAGCATCCATTCCACATCTTTGCGGTTGTCATCCAACCGGTCGATCATCCCTGGGAAGTAAGTCAGGATTTGCTGCATCAGCGCCCATTCTGCCCCTACTTCATCCACTCGCACCACGCCGCCTGATCCGTTCTCACGGGCGATGTCCTTCTGCTGTGTAACCTCTTTATCATGTCGCAGCAGCGCGCACTCCTTGTCCACCGTCCAGCCTTCATGCATGGGACCTTTCCAGGAAGGCGCTTCCCGGTCACGCGGCGGTTTCTCCAGTTCGTCATCCGGGAGCTTCCAATAGCCCCACTGATTGATGAAGTAGTCCAGAGAGAAGGGGTATTCTATGCCGTCGCGCCAGCCCCACTTCTCGGCGTTCTCCGGGCCAACCTCCGCCACATAGCGGATGTAGGGGATCGTGCGCTGAAGGGCCTTTTCCGGGACCTGCTGGCAGAGGCGCTGGACGACCGTCGTCACATAAGGAACGTAGACGTTTTCCGTGTTGGAGACACAGCAGATCAGGGCGTCGTGAACGTCCATGCCGATAAAGCACTCCGGCAGCCCATCCTCCATGCGCGGCATGTCGATTTCCATCTCGACCAGTTCAGCCCGCGCGCGAGCCACGATGCGCCCTACGCCACCCTGAAGCGTGTAATTCCAGGCCATGTAGGTGTTGACATCGAAGCTGTTGAGATGCGAATCGACGATCACCCGCGACCCTTCCCAGAGCGAAATATAGGCCGGATAGAACCCCTGGCGGACACGCTGCTTGCAGGTCTCTTCGATGTCCGCGCGTTTCTTGGTGACTTTGGGGAACGCCTGTTCCTTGCGCTTCTTGATGAGCGCGGCTTCTTCCAGAGAACAGCCAAGCTCCCTGGAAATCTTCTTCACACCTGCGCCGTAGAAGTCGCCAAACGTCACCCGCTTGCCCAGATCACGGTAGTCCTTGAGCAGCTTAATGGCTTGGTGATCGCCTGCTTCGGCCCGTGCCTTGAACTGCACCATCAGGTCGGGCCAGTATTGGTCGCGCATCAGGGAATGGAAGTCCAGCGACATAACCGCATAGGCGAAGGCGTCATCACGTGAAACCACCGCGCCATGCACATTCTCCGCATTGGAGATGTCCGCCTCCACCGCCCGACGATTCCCTGGCGCAATCAGGTAGCCACGAAAACCTTTCTCTTCGCCACGCATAGGCAGGTTCTGAAGATTGGGGCCTCGGCTGCGCCCGCGACTTGTCCGCGCCGTATTGACGATGACGCTGTGAATAAACCCGTCGCGGCTGGCGTGGGCCATATATTCCGTAATCCGCGAGACCTGGGCATCTGCGTCGACAAAGCGCCGAAAGTGCATGAAGTTAGGGGCCTCGTCCGGGTCGCGCTCCAGATAGTAGCGGATGGCTTCTTTGCCTGCCGACATCAGCCCCTCGCGCAGCGCCAGCTTCATGTAGCTGAAATTCGGATTGGTATCGCCGTTAAGCTGCCGGACACGTTGGCCGTGCTTCTTGGTGGTGATGCCAGAGACCGACCGGAAATCCTCTTCAGAAGGAATGGCGATCTTGCAGACCACGAACAGATGGTAAGGAATCCACTTCCCTTTGGTGATAATCATTTCATCCGGCAGTGGATCACGGTGCGTAAAATAATATTCCAGCCAGTCCAGCTTGGTTCGGGTCAGATAATCAACAATCAATGTGTCATCTGTATCCCACACCGACTGATCGCGCACGAAGTTGAAGATGTCGATGTAGGGCATATCACCGGTGTCGACTCCCTCCGGGGCGTTTCTCTTTAGCTGCGCTCTGGGCCAGTCCGGGCTGGCCTGAAGCAGCCAATCCAGCCAGAGCTTGCGGCGCTCCTCATCTTCTTCTGTATCCGCAGGCTTGTCGAACGTCAGCGACTTCATCACCAAGTCTTCGTCGACCGGGTAGAACTCCCACATCTTCCAGGCGCGCTGCCCTTTGTAGTTAGGAGAAGAGTATTTCGTGCCGCGTTTGAGCGTTTCCAGCATCCGGTGATACCAGTAGATCGTCTGGAAAATCTTCTCCCATCCGTCGAAAGGATTGCTCTCATCCGCGATAGTCAGCACTTCTTCGAGGGCTTCATTACGGGCTGCCTGATATTCGTCCAGCTTCTTCAGCGCGTAGTCCTTATCGAACATAATGCCGCGAATGGCCTGGACTGCGCTGGCCCATGAGATGCGCTGTTCCCATTCGACGAGATTGGGTAGCTGCGGCCACTTCGGAATGCGCAACTCATAGACTGGCTGAATCACAATCTTGCCGTCGACATCGAGCTTCTTGTAGATCGGCAGGCGCACATTCTTCTCGGAAACTTCTGCGATGTAAGCCAGATGCGCCCGGTACAGGCCGAAGGTGTAGATTGAATCCAGCGCCACGTACTGATCCACAATCGCGTGCGCATACGGCACAGCTTCACTGACGGTCAGCGTACTGCCCTCTTTGGCGTGCTTGGCCGGGTAGCCCCCGGAGAACTGCCACAGGATGTCTTCTGGCGCAGTCTGAGTCAGAATTTCCGGCAGGGAACTGAGGCTCCTGCGATAACCTTTCATGGCCTCGTAGAAAGCCATTTCTAGCTCATTACGGTACAGGTTGCGCCGGATCACTTGCGCCTCCAGCGACAACTCACTCTCGGTTGTGCTGGTGGCATCCCGGTCTCGCGGCTTCCCGAACATCAGTGCCAGGGACATACGTTCGGTGTCCCAGACTTTGATGTTGTGATGCAACAGGTCAAATCCCAGGTGGCCGCCCAGGTTGCGCAGATCAAACACTACGTTGTGCCCGATGACGGTGTACCCCTCCCGGTCAAAAATCTGCCGGATAAAATCCATGTGTTCGGGACTGTAAGGATCGCGCAGGACGACTGGATCGTGATCGGGGTGGTAGAAGCTGACGACAGAGATGTCGGTGACGTAGGAGACGCCATAGCTGCTCTCGCTGGCGTCCAGGTC
>Ga0075322_1000030_pt1 | contig 13315 bp, 8 predicted proteins | sample MayberryNW_Catta_FD_120086 | JGI IMG/M metagenome (GOLD analysis project Ga0075322, IMG submission 120086) | Natural and restored wetland microbial communities from the San Francisco Bay, California, USA, that impact long-term carbon... | ecosystem: Environmental > Terrestrial > Soil > Wetlands ... | reverse complement strand
TCGCCCTTCACGGTCAACACGATGCCCGAGCCGACCCTGCACGCCTTCGCCGACCACGGCGAGGTCGGGGAGCTGGTGCCGGCCGACGGCGGCGAGTGCGAGGAGGTGTTGGCCGAGTTCGGCAGTGCCGGGATCGACGTCGAAGCACTTGCCGAGCGCCTCCAGGAGGAGGGCAAGGCGGCCTTCGTCAAGTCCTGGGAGGACCTGATGGCCTCGATCGAGTCCAAGCGCGGGGCGCTGGCCGGGTGAGCGACGGGCCGCCCCTGCGCGAGGCGCCGGCCTGGCGCGCGCTCGAGAACCACTTCGCCGAGATCAAGGACGCGCACCTGCGCGACCTCTTCGCCGCCGATCCGCGGCGCGGCGAGCGGCTGATCGCCGCCGGCGCCGGCCTCCACCTCGACTTCTCCAAGAACCGGATCACCGAAGAGACCCTGATGCTGCTCGGCGCCCTGGCCAAGGAGCGCGGGGTGGCGGAGCGCCGCGAAGCGATGTTCGCCGGCGAGCACATCAACGTCTCCGAGGATCGCGCCGCCCTGCACGTCGCCCTGCGCATGCCGCGCGGGCGCTCGCTGGTGGTTGACGGAGTCGACGTGGTCAAGCAGGTGCACGAGACGCTCGACCGGATGAGCGCCTTCGCCGAGCGGGTGCGCTCCGGCGAGTGGACCGGGCACACCGGCAAGCCGATCCGCAACGTGGTCAACGTCGGCATCGGCGGCTCGGACCTCGGCCCGGTGATGGCCTACGAGGCGCTGCGCCACTACTCGCGCCGTGAGATGACCTTCCGCTTCGTCTCCAACGTCGACGGCACCGACTTCGCCGAGGCCACCCGCGACCTCGACCCGGCCGAGACGCTCTTCGTGATCTCCTCGAAGACCTTCACCACGCTGGAGACGATGACCAACGCGCACACCGCCCGCGAGTGGTCACTGGCGGGACTCGGCGGCGAGGGGGCCGCTGTCGCCAAGCACTTCGTCGCCGTCTCCACCAACGCCGAGGAGGTCTCGAAGTTCGGCATCGACACCGAGAACATGTTCGGCTTCTGGGAGTGGGTGGGGGGCCGCTACTCGATGGACTCGGCAATCGGCCTCTCGACCATGCTGGCGATCGGCCCGGCGCGCTTCGAGGAGATGCTGGCCGGCTTTCACGCGATGGACGAGCACTTCCGCAGCGCGCCCGCGGCGGAGAACCTGCCGATGCTGATGGGACTGCTCAGCGTCTGGTACAGCGACTTCTTCGGCGCCCAGACCTGCGGCGTCTTCCCGTACGACCAGTACCTGCACCGCTTCCCCGCCTACCTGCAGCAGCTGACGATGGAGTCCAACGGCAAGCACGTCACCCTCGAGGGCGCCCAGGTCGAGTACGACACCGGGGCGATCTTCTGGGGTGAGCCGGGCACCAACGGCCAGCACTCCTTCTACCAGCTGGTCCACCAGGGCACGCGCCTGATCCCCTGTGACTTCATCGGCTTCTTCCACTCCAACAACCCGCTCGGCCGCCACCACGACCTGCTGATGTCCAACGTCTTCGCCCAGGGCGAGGCGCTCGCCTTCGGCAAGACGCCCGAGCAGGTGCGCGAGGAGGGCACGCCGGAGGCGGTCGTCCCGCACCGGGTGATGGAGGGCAACCGCCCCTCCAACACGATCCTCGCCGAGCGGCTCGACCCGCACACGCTGGGCACGCTGGTCGCCCTGTACGAGCACAGCGTCTTCACCCAGGGGGCGATCTGGGGGATCGACTCCTTCGACCAGTGGGGGGTGGAGCTGGGCAAGGCCCTTGCCGTCGCGATCATTCCCGAGCTCGAGGCCGCCGAGGAGCCGAAGCTCCGCCACGACAGCTCCACCAACGCCCTGATCCGCCGCTACCGCAGCGCCCGCCGCGGAGAGTAGGGTCGCTCACATGCTCAGGCTCGACCCGCTCCCGCTGGCGGCGTCGGCATCGAACCTGCTCGCCGCGCGCGAGCAGATGGCCTTCACGCTCGGCTTCCACATCGTCCTCTCCTGCCTCGGCGTCGCCCTGCCGGCGACGATCCTCGTCGCCAACTACGTCGGGCTGAGGCGCGACGACTCCGACGCGATGGAGCTGGCGCGGCGCTGGTCGAAGGCGATGGCGGTCACTTTTGCCGTGGGCGCCGTCACCGGCACCGTGCTCAGCTTCGAGTTCGGCCTGCTCTGGCCCCGCTTCATGGACCGCTTCGGGGCCGCCTTCGGCATCGCCTTCGCGATCGAGGGGATCTTCTTCTTCCTCGAGGCGATCTTCCTGGCGATCTACATCTACGGCTGGAAGCGACTCTCCGGCTGGGCCCACTTCTGGTCGGGCGTGCCGATGGTGCTGACCGGGATCGGCGGCGCCTTCGCGGTGGTCGCCGCCAACGGCTGGATGAACCAGCCGCAGGGCTTCACCCTCGACGCCGCGGGCAAGGTGGTCGACACCAACCCGGTCCAGGTGATCTTCAACCCCGCGTCGGGATACGAGGTGCCGCACATGATCCTCGCCGCCTACATGGTGGTCGGCTTCGGGGTCGCCTCGATCTACGCGGCGGGGATGCTCAAGGGGCGCCGCGACCGCCTGCACCGGCTGGGGCTGCTGATCCCGCTGACGATCGCCTGCATCGCCACCCCGATCCAGCTCTTCGTCGGCGACACGGCGGCACGCGCGGTCGCCGACCACCAGCCGGCCAAGTTCGCCGGCATGGAGTGCATCCAGGAATCCGGCCCCGATCAGACCGAGTACATCGGCGGGATCTGCACCTCGAGCGGGGTGAAGGGGGCGATCCCGCTCCCCGGCCTCGACTCCTTCTTGGTCGGCTTCAGCAAGAACACCGAGGTCACGGGGCTGAACGACATTCCCGCCGACGAACGCCCGCCCGCGAATACGTTCCTCCACCTCTCCTTCGACGCGATGGTCGGGATCGGCACGGCGCTGCTGGCGCTCGGCGCCTGGCTCGCCTTCGTCTGGTGGCGCCGTCGCGACATCCCGAAGACGCCCTGGTTCCTGCGCGCGGTGGCGGTCTCGGGCGCGGGCGCCGTGCTGGCGCTCTGGGCGGGCTGGATCGTCACCGAGGTCGGCCGCCAGCCCTGGATCGTGCAGGGCTACATGCGCACCGCGGAAGCGGTCACCCCCGCCCACGGCATCTGGTTCAGCTTCGCCCTGGTGCTCGTCCTCTACGCCGCGATCGGCACGATCGCGATCCTCGTCCTGCGCGGCATGTCGAAGCGTTGGCGCGAGGGCGCAGCCGGGCCCGACACCCCCTACGCCCCCTCGGCGGAGGCCACACCTTGATGCCGACGGGACGAAAATGTCCCCATATGGCTGGAAATCGTCCCGTCGGCGGCGGGTCATGACTCGCGCTGACGTGTGCGCGGTGGTGCTTTGGGTGGGGGTTACCGCTTATGCGTTGTTTGGGGGGGCTGACTTTGGGGGGGGATTCTGGGATCTGGTCGCCGGCGGGGCAGAGCGCGGGGAGCGGCCTCGGGCGGTGATCCAGCGCTCGCTGACGCCCGTCTGGGAGGCCAACCACGTCTGGCTGATCTTCATCCTCGTCGTCCTCTGGACCGCCTTCCCGCCCGCCTTCAGCGCGGTGATGACGACGCTCTACGTGCCGCTTGCGCTGGCGGCGTTGGGGATCGTCCTGCGCGGCTCGGGCTTCGCCTTCCGCAAGTCGATCGAGGGCCTCTCCGGACGTCGGGCCGCCGGCGCGACCTTCGCGATCTCCTCGCTGCTGACGCCCTTCTTCATGGGTTGCGTCGTCGGCGCGATCGCCGCCGGCAACGTGCCCGGGGGAGGCGACGGGCCCGCCTTCTCCAGCTGGCTGCAGCCGCTGCCGCTATTGACCGGGGCGATGTTCGTCGCCAGCGGCGCCTACCTCGCGGCGGTCTTCCTCGTCGGCGACGCACGCCGCGCCGGCGACGAGCGCCTCGAGCGCTACTTCGCCCGCCGCGCCCTCGCCGCGGCGCTCGTCGCCGGGGTCGCGGCCGCCTTCGGCCTGGTCGAGCTGCACGCGGAAGCGCGCTACATCTTCGACCGGCTGACCAGCGAGGGGCTGCCGTTGATCGTCCTCTCCGCCGCCTGCGGCCTCGGCGTGCTGACGATCCTGATCGCGGCGACCCGCCGCTCCGCCCCGGCGTCGCCCTGGCTGCTTCGCCCGCTCGCGGCCGGCGCCGTCGTCGCCGTGATCTGGGGATGGGGCGTCGCCCAGTTCCCCTACCTGGTGCCGACCTCGCTGAAGATCACCCAGTCCGCCGCCCCGCCCGACACCCTCTCCACGGTGATCGTCGTCTTCCTCGCCGCCGCCGTCCTCGTCCTGCCCGCCCTCGCCTTGCTCTACTGGCTCTCCCAGCAGGAACTGCTCGGTGAGTGAGGGTGGCGCGATCCGCGCCGTCCTCTTCGACATCGACGGCACCTTGCTCGTCACCGGCGGCGCCGGCGGCGTCGCTTGGCAGCGGGCCTTCGAGGAGCTGCACGGGGTCGAGGCCGATGTCGCCGAGCACACCGACGCCGGGATGACCGATCCCGAGATCGTCAAGATCGTCTTCCGCGAGGTCGTTGGTCGCGAGGGCACGCCGGCAGAGCGCTCGCAGGCGGTCGGCTGCTACCTCAAGCACCTCCCCGACGCAGTGGCGGAATCAGACGGCTACCGGGTGATGCCCGGCATCGAAGAGCTGCTGCCGCGCCTGATCGACGACGGCCTCCTGCTCGGCCTGGTCACCGGCAACATCGAGGCCGCCGCCCACATCAAGCTCTCCCGCGCCCGTCTCAACCGCTTCTTCTCCTACGGGGGCTATGGCTCGGACTCCGCCGACCGCACCGAGGTGACCGAAGCCGCCCTGCGCCGCGGAGGGATCGTCTCGGGCAGCGCCCTCGCCGACGGCGCCTGCCTCGCGGTCGGCGACACCCCACGCGACGTAGTCGCCGGCCACGGCGCCGGCATCGCCGTCGTCGGCGTCGCCACCGGCAGCTACTCGGTCAAGCAGCTGCTCGAGGCCGACGCCGACTACGCGCTCGAGTCCGTGGCAGGAGGGTTTCCGGCCTAGCACGGGCTTTTTCACTTCTTTGGCAGAAACCCTTGCCGATCCCCTGGCTCTTCCCTAGCCTGCATGGTCGCTCTCAGGCGAGAGGGCCCTGAAACGGATCGCCTGAGTTTTTGCGGGGGAAAGCTTGACTCAGCATGGACGCAGGGCACTGGTGCCGCTGCTGGCGCTCTTGGCAGTTTGCCTTCTGGCTGCCCCGGTCACCCGAGTGGGTGCGGATTTGGCCAGTTCCAGCATCACGATCGAATTGCTCGATGCCGAAGGCCACCCCGAGCGCCTCGCCGGCGCCCATCCGGACCTGCTGCGCATCGGCTTCGCCCTGGCCGACGAAGGCGCCTCTCTGAGGGATTTGGAAATCGAACTGCCGCCAGGCCTGGGGGGGAGCTCGGACGCCGTTCCACTGTGCTCGCGGTTGGTCTACGAAAGTGAAGTCGAATGCCCGCCCGAATCGCAAGTCGGGCAGATCAGGATCCCGGGATCGGGCGGGGGGACGCTCGATCTGCCGCTGTTTCAGATCGAACCCCTGCCGGGCGAAATCCTCGCGCTCGGCTCGCGGCCGTCGCTCAGCTTGCCGCTGGCCGCCCAGATCCGGGCCAGCGACTTCGGGGTCACGCTGGTCGGCCACGAGTTTCCGCAAGGAGCGCTCAACTCGGGTGAATTCGAACTTTGGGGGGTGCCTGCCGATCACCAGGAAGGCACCTCGATTCCCCGTCGCCCGTTCCTCACCACGCCGACCGAATGCGGGCCCGTCCTCTTCCACTTCCGCATGCTGACCTGGGCTGAAGGAGCCCAGTGGACGAGCGCCAGCGGCGACACCGGGGCTTCGCTGACCGGCTGCGAAGAGCTCGCGTTCGAACCGCAGCTGGGCTTCGCTTTGAGCGAACCGGCCGCCGACTCGCCCACCGGGCTCAACCTCGATCTGAGCTTTCCAAGCGAGGCCGAAGGCAGCGAAAGGGTTCCAGCCGATGCGAAGAGCGTTACGGTCCGCCTCCCCGGCGGCCTGGGCGTCTCGCCAGGCGGGGCAGAGGGGCTCGTCGCCTGCACGGATGCACAACTCGAACTCGGCAGCGACGCACCCGCGCGTTGTCCGGTCTCGGCCAAGATCGGCAGCGCCGAAATCGTCTCCGATGCTCTGGGCGGGCCGCTTTCGGGCACGATCTACATGGGTGAAGAGCAGCCGGGCGAACGCGTGCGCTCCTTCCTCGTCGTCCCCGGCCCGGGCTTCACGCTCAAGTTCGTCAGTGCGATGCAGTTCGATCCTGCGACGGGTGTCCTCTCAACGGTGATGGAAGATCTGCCTCCAGCGCCGATTCAGCGCATCAGGCTCGCGTTCGACGGCGGGCCGAAGGCGCTCTTCGCTACGCCGCTGAGCTGTGGCCGCGTCCGCGCGACGGCGACGTTCACGCCCCACGGAGGCGGGCCTCCCGTCGGTTCGACTGCGTCGGTCGCGATCTCGGCGGCTACTCCCGGTGCGCAGTGCGCACCGCCGACCTTTTCGCCGCAGCTACTCGTCACCAGATCGAGCCCCCTCGCCGGTGCTGCTACGACCATCTCAACTACGGTTCGCCGCCGCCCCGGTGAACAGCTTCTGCGCTCCTTCGCAAGCACGCTGCCAGGCGGCGTCGCCGCAAGGCTCGGCACCGTGACGCTCTGCCCGAGCGCGGCGGCGAGCCTCGGGAGCTGTCCGGAGGAAAGCCGGGTCGGCACGGCAACCGCGTCGATCGGCTCGGGCCCCAATCCGGCCGTGGTCCGAGGAGACGTGTATCTCACGGGGCCGTACCACGGGGCCCCGTTCGCGACCTTGATGCGCTTTGACGGCAGAGCCGGCCCCCTGGACCTAGGTGCGATCACTACTCGTGCGGCACTCGTGCTGAACCCGCACAACGCCAGGCTGACGGTCTCGACCAATGCCATTCCCGCCCAGGTCGACGGAATGCCGATTCGCTTCCAGAGCATCGAGCTGAATCTGAACCGTCCGGGGCTCCTGCAGAACCCAACCTCATGTCAGCCGGGCGACGCTACCGCCACGTTTGAATCGTACGAGGGTGCCGTGGCAAAGACGAGCAGCCCCTTTTCATTGCGCGGTTGCCATCACCTTCGCTTTAGGCCCCGGATTCGCATAGCGCTGCTTGGTCGGAGTCAGCTGAAGAAGCACGGCACGCCGACCCTGCGGGTGACGATGCGGCTGCCCAAGGGCGACTCCAATCTGCGCGCGATGAAGCTCGTCCTTCCCTCCGGGCTCAAGCTGGGCATCGCCGAGCTGAAAGAGCTCTGCTCGCGGCCCGACGCCTCGCGGGGCACCTGCCCCGCCGGTTCGCGAATCGGCTTTTCCGTCGCTCGTACGCCTATGGTGGACGGACGGTTGCGGGGCGGCGTGTACCTCGCGCAACCGGACGGTGAGGGCCTTCCCGACATGTGGGTCACGCTGTCCGGTGCCGGCCTGCGCACGGATCTCAGAGGCCGGTCCGCGACGATTCACGGGGGGCGCTACGTCTCCACCCTCAGCGGCCTTCCCGACATGCCGATGTCGGTGCTCTCGATGCGTCTGGGCGGCAGCTCGAAGGCCATCTCCCTGAGCGCCGATCCCTGCCGGCGCGGACACCGCCTCGTCGCATGGGTCAAAATGAGGGGACAGGACGGACGCCGTCACTCCCTCCGCGCGCCGATCGCGGTCAATGGCTGCCCCAGGGGTGGGCGGTGAGCAGACGGCACAGGGCCGTAATTGCGGCCCTGTGCCGTATGGTGGCTCGGCACTCACGGCTGGTCGTCGCCGTCTGGGTGATCGCGGTCGGCCTGCTCGCCTTCGTCGGCAGGAACATCGAAGACGACCTCGGCACGCACGCGATCTTCGTCCCGGGGACTCAGACACAGCGGGCGCATGAAATCGCCGTTCGCCAGTTCGGCACCGACTACGGGATAACCGTGCTCCTGCGGGGTCCCCCGGACGAAGTCGAACGGCAGGGCTCCACCTTGGCGGCCCACCTCTCGGCCATGCCGCACTCGCTGGTGATGTCTCCGTGGGGGACCGACTCGGCCCGCATAGAGAGCCTCAACCCGAGGCCTGGGGTCGGCGCACTTCTCGTTCGAGTGTTGGGAACCGATCCAGACAGCCTCTCGGGCCTACTTCCCCCGATCCAGCACCGGATCGACGCCACGGTTCGCCCCCCGGTGCGCGTCAGCTTGGCGGGCGCACCGGTCCTAGTCGACTCCGACCGAGCTGCGGCGGCCAGGACTTCGGTGATGGGCGACTTGATTGCGATGCCGGTGCTCCTCTTCGTCCTCCTCTTCGTCTTCCGCTCGGTTCTGGCGGCGCTTATCCCACTGGTTGCCGGAGGTTGCGTGGTTGGCGCCACTCGCGGCATCGTGGTCCTCCTCGACGGCGCCGTCCAGTTCGACTTCTTCGTCATCGGGCTGATCGGGATGATGGGCCTTGCGCTCGGCGTCGACTACTCGCTCTTGGTCGTCTCTCGCTTTCGCGAAGAGCGTGGCAAAGGCGGCGATTCCAATGCTGTGGTGGAAGCGACGGCGATGGCTGCGGCTCGCTCGGTTCTGCCGGCGGGGGGCGCGATGCTCCTCGTGATGACCCTTGCCCTGGTTCTGCTCCCTTCCGTCCTCGTCCAGGCTGTGGCCGTTGCCCTGATCGTCGCTACGTCTCTGAGCATCATCGGCGCGGTGTGCGTCGTGCCGGCGCTACTCGGCCTCCTCGGAGATACCGTTGAGCGCTGGTCGTTGCCCAGCCGCGGAGTCGCGGCCGGGGGGCGGTTGCGCTGGTCCAGGAGAATCAGGAGCCGGCCGGGTCTCGTAGGAGCGATTGTGGTCGGCATGTTCTTTCTCGCAAGCTTCGCCTTCAACCTCGACTCCAGTGTCGGCAGCGTCGCAATGCTCCCGGCCGGAGATCCAGGGCGTCAACAGCAGGAAGACGTGGAACATGCGTTGGGAGTGGGATGGGCCGCGCCCATGGAAGTCGTCATCGACGGCCATGGCGGCCCGGTCACCTCCAGCGACCGGTTGAACGCGATCGATGCATTCCAGCGCCACGTCGAAGCCGATCCCGGCGTGGCGTCGATGACTGGGCTGAGCCGGGTGGTTCAGGTGAGCCACAAGTTGAGTGGTGCCGAAGCGCAGCTCGCCGCGCAGGAAAGAGGGCTGGAGAGGCTCCGGTCGGGCATCTCGCGGGTGGGCGACGGCTCGGCGAAGACCGCCGACAGCCTGCGCCAGGCGGCGGCGAGCAGCGGCGACCTCGGTTCCGGCATAGCCGCGACGAACGCCGGCGCGAGTGGTCTTGCCGGCGGCCTTGCCCTGACGAGCACCGGCTCGAGCCGGTTGGCCCAGGGGCTCGGCCACGCCAGCGAAGGAAGCGACGAAGTAGCGCGGGGGACCGGCGAGGCGAGCAGCGGGCTCAACCGCCTCAGCGAAGGGCTCGGCCGCGCCGAGGAAGAAACCGGGGAAATTCGCGGCAGCGCCCGCCTGATCAAGAACGCGATGCACTCGGGCGAAGCGCGCCTCGGCGAGCTGCATGATCCGCTGCGCGATACCGAAGATCAGCTCTCCGCGGCTCTGGCCGCTCTTCGCCGGATGAGCACCGGTCGTTCGGACCCCGAATACGCGACCGTCCTCGCCGCCGTGGAAGAAGCCGACCAAAGGCTCACGGGCACCGACCCGACCAGCGGCGAAGCGGCCGATCCGTCCTATGCCGGGATTGCCGAAGGTATTCGCCGAGCCGAAGGCGAGTTCGGCGTCGGCCTCTACCTCGCCGGCCAGCTCGACCGCAACGGTCAGCGGGCAAGCGAAGGCATCGGCAAGCTTGCCGGCAGCTCGCGGCACCTCGACCACGCCCTCCAGCGGCTCGCCGGAGCCAGCCACCAGGTCTCGCGCGGCGTTACTGTGCTCGCTCGGAACGGGCGGGAGCTCTCGCCCGCGATGCGCCGGCTCAGCCAGGGCGCCGAGCGCCTCTCCGGTGGGCTTGACCTACTCGAAACCGGTGCCGGGCAGCTTTCATCGGGGCTGAGCGAGGGCGCCTCGGCCTCTAGCCGGCTGCCACCTGCGTTGCGGCGCATGCAGCGCGCCCTGGAAAGTCAGAACGGCGAATCGTCCCTGCAACAGATCCAGCGCAACTCGCCGGGGGTCTTCGACTCCGCATACTTTGTTCTTGCCAGCCTGGACGGCAGCCGGCCGGACCGGCGCGCCCAGTTGGGCTCGCTGATCAACCTCGATCGAGGGGGCGGCGACGCCCGCCTGTTGGTCATTCCGCGCGATCCGGCGAACACCGTGGCGGCGAGCGAGGCGGTCGAAAGGATCGAAGGAGACGCCTCCCGTCTTGCACACCGCACCGGCATGGAGGTTGTGGTCGGTGGCCTTGCGCCGACGAACATCGATCTTAATGCGGAGCTTCGTCACATCGCGCCGCTGATGCGAATCGTTCTTTCCCTTGTCAGCTTGATCGTGCTCGTGCCGCTGCTGCGCTCGATCGTCATCCCGATCATCGCCGCGATCATCAACCTGCTCACGGTGAGCGCGAGCTTCGGAGCGATGTCGCTGCTCTTCAACGATTCCCTGCTCGGCGGCCCCGGCTACGTCGAGACGACGATACTGCCGGGGGTCATCATCGTCATGTTCGCCCTCGCGATCGACTACGAGATCTTCATCTTCGCCCGCATCCGCGAGGAATACCTGGGCTCGGGCTCGACGCGGGAGGCGGTCGAAAACGGCCTCGCGCGCACCGGGCCGGTCGTCACCGGTGCGGCGGTGATCATGATCATGATCTTCCTCGCCTTCTCCGTCAGCGGCGTGATCGCGCTCCGCGACTTCGCCATCGCGCAGGCGGTCGGGATATTCATCGACGCCTTCATCGTGCGCCTGATCGTCGTGCCGGCCTTGATGGTTTGGCTCGACGAGCGTTGCTGGTGGTGGCCGCGCTGGCTGGATCGAATCCTGCCCGGTGGCTCCTCAGCCGAGGATCGAGCTGACGCTCTCGCGCACGGCAGGGGCTAAGTGGAAGCGCACGGCCGGACGCCCCGCCCTGCGCCCGTCGCTCACGCCCGGCCGGGACTCGATCACGCGCATGGCTTCCAGCGCCTCGAGGTGGCGGCGCAGGGTCCGGTAGCTGGCTGGGCTGCGGTCGGCCAGCTCCGAGGCGCTGGCGTCGCCGACCCGAGCGAGCGTGCGCAGGATCTGCAGGCGAACCGGGTCGGCGACCACGTCGAGCCAGTGCGACCCGGATTCGATTCCCGTCAATGCCGCTGGTGATGCACTCATCCGCCCAAACCCCCGAGGTAGTCAGCCGCTAAGGACAAACTAGCTCGTTTATGCCTGTTTCAAGGGTACCTTTCGGTTAAGGAGGGGGGAAGGGAGGTCAGGCGAGCGAGCAGCGGGCCTGGTAGATGCTGAGAAAGCCAGTCTCGAAGCCGCGTCGCGCCATGCGCAGGTAGAGGCGCCAGACGCGCACTCGTTCGGGTCCGGCGAGGCGCACGGCGTCGTCGAGGTTCTCGTCGAGGCGGCGCGCCCAGTGCCGCAGCGTCTCGGCGTAGTCGTCGCCGAAGTCCTCGACGTGGCGGGTGACGAACCCGGCCCGCTCGAGCGCGAGCAGGACGCGCGAGAGGTGCAGCGGTTCGGCATCGGGGAAGACGTAGCGCTCGGAGAACGGCCCGGCGTCGGGGTCGCTGTGGCGCAGGCGGGCGATTCCGTGGTTGAGCAGCCGCCCTTCGGGGCCGAGCAGCCCGGCCAGGGCGCGCGCGTACTCGTCGATCTGCACCTCGCCGACGTGCTCGACCATGCCGATCGAAGCGATCGCGTCGAAGCGCTCACCGCTCGCCGCCAGGTCGCGGTAGTCCATCACCCGGATCTCGACCCGGTCGCCTACCCCGGCGGCCTCGGCTCGCCGGCGGGCGCGCTCGGCCTGGGGAGGGGAGAGGGTGATGCCAAGCACGCTCGCTCCGTGCCTGGTCGCCGCCCAGAGCGGGAAGCTGCCCCAGCCGCAGCCGACGTCGAGCACCCGCTCGCCCTCCTTCAGGGCGAGCTTGCGGGCAACCATCTCCAGCTTCGCCTCCTGGGCCTCCTCCAGGGTCTCGGCGCCTTCGCGCCAGACGGCGCAGCTGTAGGTCATCGAGTCGTCGAGGAAGAGCGAGAAGAACTCGTTGGAGACGTCGTAGTGGTGGCGCACCGCACGGGCATCGCGATCCTTGCTGTGGCGGTGGCCGCTCGGCCGCAGCTCGGCAGCGGGACGGCGCGGTGGCCGCGCGATGCCCGCGGCGCGCACCGCGGCGAGCAGCAGCTTCGCCCGACCGCCGCCCTCGAGCGCCGGAGGCTGCCAGCTGTCGAGCAGCTCGATCACGGCGTCGATGTCGTCGACCTCGATCTCGCCGCTGACGTAGGCGCGGCCCAGCCCGAGCTGCCCCGGTGCCCGCAGCGCGTGGGCCGCGGCGCGGGGGGACCGCACGTAGAAGGTGGGCCCGCCGCCGTTGCTCGCGGGCAGTCTCGTCCCGTCCCAGAACTCGACCGTGAACGGTCGCTCGGGGACGCGCGCTTCGATCTCGCGGCGCAGTGGGGCGGTGCTGGCGAGGGCCATCGCCCGCGGACCCTAGCGCGGCGGCGGGGGCGGGTATCGAGAGGCTTTGCCTTTTCTTGCAACCCGAGCCCGTATGATCCGCGCTCCTCATGGCAGGCTCGGGACCACTCCCATCCGATATCCAGCCGGTCGCCAACGAGACGCGCGACCGGATCATCACCGGCCTGGTGACGCTGATCCCGTTCGTCGCGATCGGCCTCGCCGGCTGGCAGGTCTGGGGCAAGGCCCTGCACTGGAGCGACGTCTTCCTCTTCTGCGGCATGTACTTCCTGACCGGGCTGGGGATCACGGTCGGCTTCCACCGCCACCTCACCCATCGCAGCTTCAAGGCGAAGACCTGGCTGCACGGCCTGCTCGGCATCCTCGGCTCGGCGGCGATCGAGGGCCCGGTGATCTCCTGGGTCGCCGACCACCGCAAGCACCACGCATTCTCCGACGAAGAGGGCGACCCGCACAGCCCCCACGTCGACCACGGCCACGGGCTCAGCGGCGCGATGCGCGGCCTCTTCCACGCTCACATGGGCTGGCTCTTCATCCACACCCAGCGCGGCAACAAGGAGCGCTTCGCGCCGGACCTGATCAAAGACCCGGTGATCAACTGGGTCGATCGGACCTTCCTGCTCTGGGCGATCGGCGGCCTCTTCGTGCCCTTCGCGCTCGGCTGGGTGATCGGCGGCACCTTCTTCGCGGCGTTGACCGGCCTGCTCTGGGGCGGCCTGGTCCG
>Ga0075322_1000029_pt1 | contig 13332 bp, 17 predicted proteins | sample MayberryNW_Catta_FD_120086 | JGI IMG/M metagenome (GOLD analysis project Ga0075322, IMG submission 120086) | Natural and restored wetland microbial communities from the San Francisco Bay, California, USA, that impact long-term carbon... | ecosystem: Environmental > Terrestrial > Soil > Wetlands ... | reverse complement strand
GTGGATTTCGGAGCCTCCGACGCCCCGATGAAGGAGGAGGAGATGGCCAGGCTCCCGGGTCCCATCTTCCACATCCCGGCGGCGATGGGCGCGGTGACGGTCGTGTATAATCTCGAAGGCCAGGGGTCGGGGCTGCGTCTCACGCCGGACGTCCTCGCCGCGATCTTCCTCGGAAAAATCACCCGCTGGAACGACCCGAAGATCGCCGGGTTGAACAAGAGCCTGGCGATGCCGAACGCGGACATCGTGGTCGCCCACCGCTCCGACGGGTCCGGCACCACGGACATCTTCACGAACTACCTGACCGCGGTGAACACCGAATGGCGGGCGAAGGTCGGACACGGCAAGGCGGTCAACTGGCCGGTGGGGATCGGCGGCAAGGGGAACGAAGGCGTCGCCGGCGTGGTGAAACAGACGCCGGGGGCCGTCGGGTACGTCGAGCTCGCCTACGCCAAGCAGAACAGGATGAGCGTGGCGTCGCTTCGGAACAGGGAGGGGAACTTCGTCGCCCCGACCCTCGAAGCGACCTCCGCCGCCGCCGCGGGGGCGGCCAAATCGATGCCCGCCGACTACCGCGTCTCGATCGTCGACGCTCCGGGAAGGGATTCCTACCCGATCGCGGGGCTGACATGGCTGCTGGTGTACAAGAACCAACGGGACGAGGCGAAAGGAAGGGCGCTGGTCCGGTTCCTGAAGTGGGCGATCCACGACGGCCAGAAGATGGAAGCGGCGCTGGATTACGCTCCGCTGCCCAAACCCGTGGTGGAGAAGCTGGATAAGACGTTGCGCGAGATCAACTACAAGGGGAAAACGCTCTATTAGACGGATACGGATGGCCCGGAACACCGGCGGGAACCCGAAGGACCTGGCATTCGAAAAGGCGTCCGCGCTCTTCGCCTTCGCGGTCCTCGCCCTCACCGTGCTCCTCTTCGCCGTGCTGCTGCGGGAGTCGCTCCCCGCCCTGCGGAAGTTCGGGGCGTCGTTCGTCGTCGACGGCGCATGGGATCCGGTTCTCGAGAAATTCGGTGCGCTCCCCTTCATCTACGGAACCCTGGTCTCCTCCTTCCTCGCCTTGCTGATCGCCGTCCCGCTCAGCGTGGGGACGGCGATCTTCATCAACGAGTTCGCCCCCCCGTGGCTGAAGACCCCCGTCTCGTTGCTGGCGGAGCTCCTCGCCGCGATTCCCAGCGTCATCTACGGCCTGTGGGGTATCTTCATCCTCGTCCCCATCCTGCGGGATACCTTCATGAAACCGTTGACGAAGCACCTCGGCTGGGTTCCCCTCTTCAAGGGTCCGGTGTACGGCCCGAGCATGCTGGCGGCGGGCGTGCTCCTTTCGATCATGATCATCCCGTTCATCCTGTCGGTCAGCCGGGAGGTGCTGGCCACCGTCCCGCAGCGTCAGAAGGAGGCGGTCCTCTCGCTCGGGGGCACGCGATGGGAGATGATCCGGATCGTGATCGGGCAGCACTGCCTCGCGGGGATCTTCGGCGCCACCGTCCTCGGTCTCGGGCGGGCCCTCGGGGAGACGATGGCGGTCACGATGGTCATCGGGAACCGCCCGGAGATCTCCGACTCCCTGTTTCAGCAGGGGTACTCGATGGCGGCGGTGATCGCAAACGAGTTCGCCGAGGCGGACGGCCTCCATCTGTCGTCGCTCATCCTGATCGGCCTCCTTCTGATGCTGGTGACGCTCGTCGTGAACCTCGCGGCCAAGTGGATGCTTTCCAGGATGGTCGCGCGCGCCTCGAGGGGGATCTAGGTGACGGGGACGATCGCCTTCCGCCGCAAGGCCGCCGACCGCGCCATGAAGTGGGTCTTCTGCCTCTGCGCGTTCCTCGTCGTTCTGCCGCTGTTCCTGATCTTCTTCGACCTGGTGATCAAGGGGGCGAAGGAGCTCCGGTGGTCCCTGCTCGTCGACCTCCCCCGCCCGGTGGGGGAGCCCGGGGGAGGCATCGCGAACGGGATCCTCGGCACGATCGTCATCACCCTCCTCACGATGACGTGGTCGGTGCCGGTGGCGGTGATGTCCGGCATCTACCTCGCGGAGTACGGCAGGGGAACGTTCGCCGCCGCCGTGCGGTTCGCCGTCGACACGCTGACCGGCGTCCCCTCCATCCTCATGGGGATCTTCGCCTACATCCTCCTCGTCCTGCCGATGAAACGGTTCTCCGCGTGGGCCGGGGCGGCGGCGCTCTCCATGATCTTCATCCCCGTCGTCGTCCGGACGACGGAAGAAATGCTCCGCACCGTGCCGACATCGGTGCGGGAAGCCGCCCTGGCGCTGGGGATCGCCCGGTGGAAGGCGACGCTTCGCATCACGGTGCGGACGGCATGGCCGGGGATCCTGACGGGGATCCTCCTCGCCATGTCCCGCATCATAGGAGAGACCGCCCCCCTGCTCTTCACCTCGCTGGGGAACCAGTTCTGGCAGACGAAGCTCGACCAGCCGATGGCCGCGATGCCGCTCCAGGTCTTCACATACGCGATCTCGCCCTACGAGGACTGGCACGACAAGGCGTGGGCGGGGGCCCTCGTGCTGATCACGATGGTTCTGCTGATCAACATCGCCGCCCGGGCCCTGACCCGGGAAAAACGGTAGAAGGAAGGAATCGCCATGGCGAACGTCTTCGAGATCCGCGACCTCAGCGGCTGGTTCGGGGAGAACCAGGTGCTGAAGAGGATCCGGATGGGCATCGGGAAAAACTCCGTGACCTCCGTGATGGGTCCCTCGGGGTGCGGCAAGAGCACCTTCATACGCTGCCTCAACCGGATGCACGACATGACACCGGGATTCCGGATGTCGGGGGAGATCCTCCTCGACGGGACGAACATCCACTCGGAGAAGATCGACCCGGTGTACCTGCGCCGGCGGGTCGGGATGGTCTTCCAGCAGCCGAACCCGTTCCCCCGGATGTCGGTATTCGAGAACGTCGCCGTCGGGCTCAAGCTGAACGGGAAGGCGCTCTCCCGGGGGGACATCGCGGAGAGGGTCGAGCGGTCGCTCGCCATGGCCGCACTCTGGAACGAGGTGAAGGACAGCCTCGGCCTGCCGGGAACCTCCCTCTCCGGCGGGCAGCAGCAGCGCCTCTGCATCGCCAGGGCCCTGGCGGTCGAACCGGAGGTGCTCCTGATGGACGAGCCGTGCTCGGCGCTGGACCCCATGTCCACGGCGAAGATCGAGGAGCTCATCGAGGATTTGAGCGGGAAGTACACGATCGTCGTCGTAACGCACAACATGCAGCAGGCCGCCCGCATCTCCGACCAGGTCGCCTTCTTCCTCATGGGGGAGCTGATCGAGATGGACAAGAGCGGGAAGATCTTCACGAACCCGTCCGACAAGCGGACGGAGGAGTACATCACCGGGCGGTTCGGCTGACGCGCACCGGAAGGCGGTGAACGGATGAAAAAGCATTATTCGGAACAGTTGACGGGGCTTCGCGAGCTGGTCCTCCGCATGGGGGGGCTGGTGGAGCAGATGACGCGGCGGGTCGTCCAGGCGCTCGTCGAACGCAACATCGGCATCCTCGCCGAGGTGCGGACGATGGAGTCCCAGGTCAACCAGCTCCACATCGAAGTCGACGAGGCGTGCATCGAGCTCATCGCGCTGCGCCAGCCGGCGGCGGCCGATCTCCGCTTCATCGCCGCGGCGATGAAGATCAACGCGGACATGGAGCGGATCGGGGACCAGGCGATCAATATCGCCGAGCGGGCGGAGCCGCTGCTGGCCGTGCCCCCGCTCAAGCCGCTGATCGACATCCCGAGGATGGCCGACATCGCGCAGGAGATGCTCAAGGCCGCCCTGGACGCCTTCGTCAACGGCGACGACGAACTGGCGTACGTCACGATCCTCCGGGACGATACCGTGGACCAGCTGAAGGACCAGGTCTTCCGGGAGCTGCTGACCTTCATGATGTCCGATCCGACCACCATCCCCCGGGCCATGGACCTGATCCTCGTCTCGCGCCACCTCGAGCGGATCGCCGACCACGCCACCAACATCTGCGAGGACGTGATCTTCATGGTGAAGGGGAAGGACGTGCGGCACCAGGGCCCGCTCGCGTAGGGGCGGCCGGAGACCGGGTATGGCGCGCATCGCCGCCATCGACGTGGGCTCGAACGCGATCCGTTTCTACATGGTGGAGACGGGGGCCGACGCCCCGTATCGCGTCCTCGAGAACGTCCGGGAGCCGATCCGCCTCGGCGGCGACGTCTTCCTCAAGGGGACCATCCGGGAGGAGAATATCCGGAAGGCCGAGGCCGCCTTCCGCCGCTTCCGCCAGCTGCTGAAGGCCCACGGCGTCCAGACCGTCCGTGCCGTCGCCACCTGCGCCACCCGGGAGGCGTCCAACGCCGACCTCCTGCTCAGCCGCCTCGAGCGCGCCTCCGGAATCCGCGTCGAAGTGATCAGCGGCGACGAGGAGGCCCGGCTGATCGCCCTCGCGGTCGGGAAGAGGATCCCCCTCGCGAGGAAGAGCGCCCTCATCGTCGACCTGGGCGGCGGCTCGGTGGAGATCACCTTCGTCGAAAACGGCCGGATCACCCTGGCCGAATCCCACAACTTCGGCGCCGTGCGCCTGCTCGACATGCTCTCCTCCGCGGAAGAGGACCTCCGAAGCGCCGGACAGCTGCTGGGAGAATACATGGACCTGGTGGCCCGGAAGCTCTCGCGGCGGGGGAACGGGAAGAAGGCCGCCCTGTTCATCGCCACGGGAGGGAACATCGAGTCCGTCGCATCCATCCCCGACGTCCACGCGGAGCCGCACCCCGACTACCCGGAAACCGCGCGCATCAAGGCGGGGAACCTCCGGCGCCTGATGGAGGAGCTTTCCGGGATGTCGCTGAGGACCCGGATGGAGCGGTTCGGGCTGCGGGAGGACCGGGCCGACGTCATCCTCCCCGCCTGCTTCGTGTACCACCGGATCGCGGAGCTGAACGGATCCGAGGAGATCCTCGTCCCCCGGGTCAGCCTGAAGGACGGCGTGATCCAGGAGATCCTCGCACAGGCGAAGGGGGCCGAGCACCTCCTGGACCTCCGGGAGCAGGTCTGCGTGTCGTGCCGGGAGATGGTCGCCCGGTACAGGCTGGACCCGAAGCACGCGGAGAAGGTCACCGAACTCGCCTTGAGCCTCTTCGACCAGACGGAACCGCTCCACGGCCTCGGCAAGCAGGAACGGATCTACCTCGAGGCGGCGGCGCTCCTGCACGACGTCGGGTACTTCATCAGCATGCAGAAGCACCACAAGCACAGCCACTACATCATCGCCAACTCCGAAATCGTGGGACTGGCCCCGTCGGAGCGGCTCGTCGTCGCGGGGATTTCCCGCTACCACCGGAAGGCCACGCCGGGTCCGGCCCACCCCGAGTACGAGGGGCTTCCCAAGAGGGACCGGGCGACCGTCTGGTCCCTCGCCGCCATCCTCCGGATCGCCGACGCCCTGGACAAGGAGCACAACGGCGCGATCCGGTCCATCGACTGCAGGCTCCAGAACGGATCGCTCGCCATCCGCGCCGCCAGCAGGAAGTCGTGCAAACTGGAGGCGCTGGGTGTGATGAGGAACGCGTCCATGTTCCGGGACCATTTCGGCGTGGACGTGAAGCTGACCATCGAGCAGGAAGGATGACCGTATGCCGGAAAAAGGGATGCCGAACCCCACCGCGGGGAAGCTGATCGCCGTCGAGGGGCTCGACGGGTCGGGAAAGTCGACCCAGGTGTACCTCCTCAAGCGGTGGCTCGAACTGTCGGGATACAAGGTATTCTTCACCGAGTGGAACTCCTCCGAGATCGTGCGGAGCGCCACCCGGCGGGGGAAGAAACAGAACCTGCTCACCCCGACCACCTTTTCCCTCATCCACTGCACCGACTTCGCCGACCGGTACGAGCGGAACATCCTCCCGATGCTCAAGGCCGGGTTCATCGTCCTCGCGGACCGGTACAAGTTCACCGCCCTCGCCCGCGACACCGTCAGGGGATGCCCGCCGGAGTGGGTCGAGCAGCTCTACAGCTTCGCGTTCCGGCCGGACATCACCTTCTACTTCTCCCTCCCGCTGCGGACGGCGCTGGACCGGATCCTCGTCGGTCGTCCCTCGCTCAAATACCACGAGGCGGGGATGGACCTCGGCCTCTCCCCGGACCCCGTGGAGAGCTTCAAGATCTTCCAGGGGAGGATCCACAAGGTGTACGAGGCCCTCGCGCGCCGGCACCGGTTCACGCGGATCGGCTCCGACCGGCCCGTGGAGGCGATCCAGGAGGAGGTCCGGGCGGTCCTGCGCGACCGGATCGACCTCGCGCAGTACAAGGTGACGGTTCCGAGGGGGTGGCGATGAACCGGCCCAGGACCTTCTACGGCAAGGGGATCCCGGGTGTCGCGACCGGGGATCTCAAGGGGAAGCTCATCGTGCTCGAGGGGCCGGACGGGTCCGGGCGGAGCACGCAGATCGCCTTCCTCACCGAGTGGCTGGAGCGGCGCGGGCACGCGGTCGAACACGTCGGGCTGAAACGCTCCACCCTGATCTCCAGCGAGCTCGCCGCGGCCAAGAAGGGAAACGTTCTCTCCCCCCGGACCCTGTCGCTTTTCTACGCGACCGACTTCGCCGATCAGCTGGAAAACCGGATCCTCCCGGCTCTGCGGGCGGGGTTCATCGTCCTGGCGGACCGGTACATCCACACGCTGATGGCGCGGGACATCGTCCGCGGCGCCGACCTCCCCTGGCTGCAGTCGGTGTACAGCATCGCGCTCGTCCCCGACCTGGTGCTGTACCTCCGGGTGGCCCCCCAGAAGCTCATGGAACGGTACATCTACCGCGGGAGGGAGCTCGACTACTGGGAGTCCGGGATGGACATCGGGTACAGCCGCTCCTGGTACGACTCGTTCATCCGCTACCAGTCCGAGCTTCACCGGACGTTCACCAAGCTTCAGGCCATCTACGGATTCGCGACCATCAACGGCATGAGGGTTCCCCGCGCCATCACGCGGGACCTGCAGACCCGGATCGAGGCCGTCATCTCGCCGAACGGGTAGGGAGGAGACCGGATGACCACCGCGAAAGGGAAACCGGCCGGCGCGAGGACGCCTCCGGCCAAAGCCGGCGCCACGGCTCCGCCGCGGAAAATGGAGATCGCGGCGGCGCTTTCGCGCAAGCCTTCCCGGAAGGTGGCGAAGGAGATGCTCGTCCTCGAATTGCGCCGCCTCCGCGCGATGTTCGCGGAGATCGCGGAGCGGTACGTCGCCAACGCCGAAGGGGAAATCGCGGGCGTGATCGACGCCGTCGACGGGAAATCCATCTCCGCCGCCCGGGTCGGGAAGATGCTGGAAGTCGTGCGCGGCCTCTCCGTCAAGCCCCGGAAAGGACGGCGGAAGGACCTGGCGCGCATCGAGGGCGTCACCGCATCCCTCCGCAAGGAACTCGGGGAGTAGGGGGAACCCCTTGGAGGCGGCCGCCTTCCTCGCGGAATCGGGGCGGGCGCGGCTTGGGCGTTTCAGGGAGTGCCTCGACCGGGCCGCCGCGAACCCGGCGTCGGAGAAGGCCGTCCACGACCTGAGGGTGGCGATCCGGAGGATCCTCGCATGGATCGGCGTGCTTGACGCCCTGCGGGGCCCCGGACGGCGGCGGCGCGAGGCCCGCTTACGCCTCGAGGCGCTCATGTCCCCGCTGGGAAAGTTGCGCGACGCCCACGTGAAACGGGACCGGATCCGGACGATCGTTCCGAAAGGGGACGAACCGTCCTTCCTGTACGCCGTCCAAGTCGCGAGCGATATCCTCCGGTGGGAGGCCCGGGTGCGGAATCTCCTCGGGACGCCATCCACCCGACGGCTGAAGGTACCCTTTCCCAGGCCGGCGGGAGGCTCCCGGGGACGGTTCGGGATCGCGGCACCCGCGGAGAAATTTCTCGGGAAGCTGGAACGCGGGTTCCTGAAGCACCTGGAGGCGGCCCTCGACCCGACGCGCCCGGAAGCGCTGCACCGGATGCGGCTGGCCTTCAAGAAGTACCGCTACGCCGCCGAGGTCCTCCTCCCGCTCTTCCCGAAGGCGACGGAGAAGACGGCAAAGCGCCTCCACGACTTCCAGACCCTGCTCGGGACGATCCACGACTGCGACGTGGTCCTCGCCGAAGCCGCGTCATTTCGCCGGGATATCCTCGGCCTGGAGAAGGAGTGCGCGCTGGAGATCGCCTTCCGCGCCTTTCGCGAAAGGAAATTCAGGGAATTCCGGGGGCTGAAACTCCATTTCCTTTTTGCCTCTCCAAACGTCAAATGGTAGATTCGGTAGCGACACCCGATCACGGAGGGAACCCATGAGATACCTGATCCTGGGAAGCGGCCCGGCCGGAATCGCCGCCGCCAAGGCGGCCCGGAAGCTCGACAAGGACGCGGAGGTGGTCCTCGCCACCGAGGAGTACGCCGCACCGTACCTTCGCCCCCTGCTTCCCGACCTCGTCTCCGGGGAACGGGACCTGCCCGGCGTCGCCGACCCGCAGGGAAAGGACCTCGCGGAGAACGGGGTGAGGATCCTCGGCGGAAAGCGCGCGCGCCGCGTCGACCCGGCGAGGAACCGGGTCGCCTTTTCCGACGGCACCGAGGAAACGTACAATTTCCTTTGCGTCGCCACCGGCGGCCGCCCGATCCTCCCCCTCTCCCTGATGGGGGCGCCGGGCTCGTTCCTGTTCCTCAACTCCCTCGGGGACGCGCAGCGGGTCCGGGAGCGGGCGATGCGCTCCGACACGACCGTCGTCTACGGCCCCGGCTACCTCGGCCTCGAGGCGGCGCGGGCGATGCGCAAGCTGGGGAACGAGGTGATCTGGATCAACCCGGGACTCCCCCGGTTCGGGAACCCCATCTCCGGGGAGGTCGAGGCGCGGGTCACCGACCAGCTTCGCGCCCGGGGGGTCAAGGTCCACGAAGGGACGGAGATCGCCGACGCGATCGACATCGACGGGAAGAACTTCGAGCTGGTGACGGCGGGGGGCGGGACCCTCCGGTGCCACCTGATCGTCGTCGCCACGGAGCGGCTCCCCAACGTCGGCTTCCTCGAGGGGAGCGGCGTGAAGTGGGGCGCGGGCGTCCTGGTCGACGAGTACCTCCGCACGAACGTCAGCAACATCTACGCGGCGGGCGACTGCGCCGAGGTCTACGACATCAACCGGCGGGAAAGCCGGATCAACTTCGGGTGGCGCAGCGCGCTCAAGCAGGGGCAACTCGCCGGCGAGAACATGGCCGGCGGCGGGAAGGTCTACATCCGGAACACCGAGGACTACTTCGGATTGCTGTTCGGGGCGCCGCTGTCGGAGCGCGCGGGCGCCTGAGCGCGCCCCGGCCCCCTCAGGGGCCCGAATCGATCGCGGGATCGTAGGGCCGCGGCTTGCCGGCGGGGATCAGGAACTCCCCGGCCGTGAACCGGTACCCGCACGATGGGCACACCAGCACCACCTCGAGGCGGCGTTCCACGCTTCGAAAGGAGACGTGAAAGCCACCCCCCGCCCCGCATTTCGGGCAGGAGGACAGCTCCCCTTCCACGCTCACCCGGTCCATATTCGAATCCCTCCGTAGCCGGCGGGGCGGGTCAGTAGTCGATCCCCTTTTCCGCCTCGATCCCCTGGTCGTAGGGGTGCTTGACGCTTCGGACCTCGCTCACCAGGTGGGCGACGCGGATCACCTCTTCATGCGCGTTCCGCCCCGACAGGACCAGGTGGACGCCCGACGGCTTCTCCCCGATCAGCGCCAGGACCTCCTTCACGTCGAGCAGCCCGAGACGGACCGCAACGTTCACCTCGTCGAGGATGATCACGTCGTACTTCCCGGACAGCATCCGCTCGCGGACAAGCGCGAGCGCCTCGCGGGCCGCCGCCACGTGCTCTTCGATCGGGAGCTCGTCGCCGCGGATTCCCACGAACCCCTTTCCCATCGGCAGAAGCTCGAACTCGGGCGCGAGGCGTTTCGCCCCGTCGAGCTCGCCGTAATGGAGCGACCCCTTGATGAACTGCACCATCAGGACCTTCATCCCGTACCCGACGGCGCGCACGGCCATCCCGAGGCACGAGGTCGTCTTCCCCTTCCCGTCGCCGGTGATGACGAGCACGATCCCCCGGCGCGGCTTTTCCGGAATCCGTTCGGGCGCTTTCCGAGGTTCCATCGCATCCCCCCTTCGATTCGTCCCTCCTTGGGATGACGACGGGACGGGACGGATTCCCCGGGAAGAATACAAATCCGGGATCCCCTGTGGGATAATGTAGGCGGGGAGAACGGAGGACGCCATGGACAAGAACCGTTGCATGGTCTGCGCGAAGGAAGGGGCGTTCGAAGGCGGGGTCTGCGACCTGTGCAAGGCGTTGATCCGGGGGGAGGCCCTCGAGGGGCAGCACCAGATCCGCAAGGACGCCGACCGCACGCTGCACAAGGAAGGCCTCGAGATCGAGAAGAAGACCCACGGGTGATCCGGGGGGGGGGCGCTTCCTTCCTACCCCCCCGCGATCCCGGCGAACTTCCTTCCGAACTCGACGCAGGCCTCGAGGTCCTGCGCGCTCGGGGCCATTCGCACCCGCATCGGCTCCGGCGCCACCTTGATCCGCATCGACGTCAGGATGTCCTGCACCGTCTTGATCGCCTCCCCGCTCCATCCGTAGGAGCCGAACACGGAGGCGGCCTTCCCCCTCATGTTCAGCGTCACCAGGTTCGCGATCATGTCCAGGATCGGGTGCGGCACGTTGCTGTTCAGCGTCGGCGTGCCGATCAGGAAGCCGACGGACTCGTCGAGCTGGTCGATGATCCGCTCCATCGGGACTTCCACGCCGTTCACGAGCAACGGCGTGAGCCCGGCCGCGGCCACACCGTCCGCCACCTTCCGCGCCATCGCCGCGGTGTTCCCGTACGCCGAGACGTAGACGATCACCACCTTCTTCTCCGTGACCCGCTTCGACGCCGAGGCGCGCTCCTCGTACCACTCCACGTATCCCCGCGGGTCCTTCCGGAGGACCGGCCCGTGGGACGGGGCGATCATCGCGAACGGCAGGTTCTTGAGCCGCTCGCACGCCTTGAGGATGTGCTCCTTGTACGGCCGCATGATGGTCGCGTAGTAGAACTCGAACGCCTTGCGCGCCTTCGCCGGCTCGTGGAGCTCGTCGTTGAAGGTGTGGGGGCTCGAATAGTGGGCGCCGAGGAAATCGCAGGGAAAGAGGATCCTCTCCTCCGGCAGATACGTAAGGATCGTGTCGGGCCAATGCAGGAACGGCGCGTTGATGAACCGCAACGTCTTCCCCCCCAGGGGGAGCTCGTCGTTGTCGCCAACGATTCGGAAGGGGAACCCGGCGTTCACGAGGTTGTCCACGAACGTCTTGGCGGACCGGGAGAGCAGCACCGTGACCGCGGGGTTCCGCTCGAGCAGCTCCACCAGCGCGCCGGCGTGGTCCGGCTCGGAATGGTTGACGACCACGTAGTCGAGCTTCGGCACGGGGAGGATTTCCTCGATGTTGCGCAGGAACTCCGCGGCGAAGGGGCGCTTCACGCAGTCGATGAGGGCCGTCTTCTCCGTCCCCTTCACGAGGTAGGAGTTGTACGTCGTCCCGTGCTCGGTCGGGATGACGATGTCGAAGATGGTGAGTCCCGGGTCCTTGACCCCGACGCAGTAGACGTCCGGCGCAAGCGTCACGATGGGCATGCTCGGCTCCTTGCCATGCGGGTTCCGGTCAGTCCGCCTCCTCGAATTCGTCCTTCCCCGCGCCGCAGAGGGGGCACACCCAGTCCTCCGGGATGTTCTCGAAGGAAGTGCCGGGCGGCACGCCGTTGTCCGGGTCGCCGGCGGCCGGGTCGTAGACGTAGCTGCAGACGACGCATCTCCACTTCCTCATCGGACACCCCCTGGCGGTGATCGGTTCAGGGATTATAGGTCCCCGCGCGTGCGAACCGCAAGACGGCCCGCGCGACCCCTTCCGGCGTCCGGCGCAACCTTCCGGCTTCCTCTCCGCATCAAATCCGGACGAATTTCTCGCGGGGCGCCCCGCAGATGGGGCAGTTGGCGGGGGGCTCGTCCCCCTGGTGGATGTAGCCGCAGACGGTGCACTTCCACTTTTTCATCGGCGGGCTCCTGTGGGATGATGTTGGCCGTATTCTACATCAGGGAGGACCGTTGAGGAATCCGGGCGGCGGCCGCATCGCCGAGATCCCGTACGTCGCCGCGGACGTGGAGACCACCGGGCTTTCCCCGGCCGACGGCCATCGCGTCTGCGAGTTCGCGCTGCTCCGCTTCCTCCGGGGAACGGTGATCGACTCCCTCGTGTCTCTGGTGAACCCCCTTCGTCCCATCGATCCCGGCGCGTCGGCGGTGAACGGCATCACCGACGCGATGGTGGCCTGCGCGCCCACCTTCGCCGACCTGCTCCCGCGCATCGTCGACTTCCTGGCCGACGACCCGCTCGTCTTCCACAACGCGCCGTTCGACCTGTCGTTCCTTCGGAGCGAGGCGCGGATCGCGGGAGGATCGTGGCCGGGGAACCGGGTGATCGACACGTTGGCGCTGGCCCGCCGGACAGGGCGATTCCGCTCCCACTCCCTCCCGAGCATCTGCCGGGAGCTCGGCATCGGCTCCGCCTTCCACCGCGCGGAAGCGGACGCCTGGGCCGCGGGAAAGCTCCTGCTGCACCTGCAGGAGAACCGGTAGCTTCCTCGAACCGGGACGTCCCGTTGCGTCAGGAAAGATGAGAAGGAGGGAAAATAAGACATTAATATCCCATTCAAGGAAATAATTTTCACATAACTCCCCCTTGCTGACCCCTTTTTCCCGCGCCCGCCGGAAGTCGATCTGCAACGATTTGATAATAAATGGCAAATGAAAAAAACGCCTCCGCCGTTCGTCCGGCACGGCTATTGCGAAACAAATGCGATCGACGGATCGACCGTGTCCGGGACGTGCCCCCCTTGGATCATGCGACACCACACACGGCATAGGCAGGGAATTCCACCGGAGGTATGAAGTGATGATGGCAAGGAGACTTGCGGCACGACTCGGAATCCCGATCCTGCTTCTTCTGGCGGTGTCCACCGCCGCGCCGGCGGCGGACCAGGTGATCGAGAACGGGACGACGGACGGATCCATCCGGGTCACCGTCCGCGACAACGGAATGATCGGCATCTACCGATTCGACGGGACGGACTGGATCGAGCAGGTCTACGGCGGGGACAACAAGTACTCGATGCTCTTCCTGGCGGGCGCCGATCCTTCCATGCGGTTTACCACGACCGACGCGGCGAGCGAATGGGATCCCTTCTCCCCCTACTTCACCCCCGTCTCGAACGCCACTTCCCCGGACGGGCGGTCGATCGTGACCGTCCTGGACGCCGC
>Ga0075322_1000028_pt1 | contig 13337 bp, 15 predicted proteins | sample MayberryNW_Catta_FD_120086 | JGI IMG/M metagenome (GOLD analysis project Ga0075322, IMG submission 120086) | Natural and restored wetland microbial communities from the San Francisco Bay, California, USA, that impact long-term carbon... | ecosystem: Environmental > Terrestrial > Soil > Wetlands ... | reverse complement strand
CTGAGCCCGTTGAAGGCCTCGGCGTCGGGCCAGGTGGAGACGCGCCCGCGTTGGGGCTTGAGGCCGACGAGGCCCGACCAGGCAGCCGGGATGCGGATTGAACCGGCGCCGTCGGAGCCCATCGCGCCGGCCACCACGCCGGCCGCGACGGCCGCCGCCGCGCCGCCGCTGGAGCCGCCTGGAGTGTGGTCGAGGTGCCAGGGGTTGCGGGTCGCGCCGTGCAGCGGCGTCTCGGTGAAGTGCCACTGGCCGACCTCGGGCGCGTGCGTCTTGCCGATCACGATCGCGCCGGCCTCGCGCAGGCGGCGCACCGACTCGGCGTCGCGCACCGCCGGTCGGCCGCCGCCGCAGCCGAAGGGGCTGGTGTGGCCGGTGAAGTCGACGTCGTCCTTGATCGCGATCGGCACGCCGAGCAGGGGCGCGCCCTCGCCGGCGGCGACCCGGCGGTCGGCCTCGTCGGCCTCGGCCAGCGCTTGCTCGGCGCAGATCACCCGGAAGGCGTTAAGCGTCTCCTGGCTCTGGGCCGCGCGCTCCAGCGCCGTCTCGACCAGCTCACGCGAGGACGCTTCGCCGGCCTGCACGATCGTCGCCAGCTCGGTCAAGTCCGGGCCGATCTCCCACTGGACCGCCGTTTGCCTTTCGGCGGACTCAACTCCTGTCGTCACGCTCTCCTCCTCGGTGGACTTCTTGTTCGTTCGAACGAACGATAGATGAAGCGGGTAGGCTGCCGCCTCTTGCCCGCCGACGCCCCCCCGGACACCCGCGAGCGCATCCTCCGCGCAACGATCGAGCTGATCGCCGAAGAGGGGGTCGCCGCCGTCACCAACCGGCGGGTTGCCGCGGGGGCGGGGGTCGCCCTCGGCTCGCTCACCTACCACTTCCCCAGCCAGGTCGACCTGCTGCGCGAGAGCCTGCTGCTCTTCGTCGGCGAGGAGGTCGCCCGCCAGGAGGAGGTTGCGGCCGACCTGCGCCGCCGCCGTCCGAACGTCGAAGAGGTTGCCGCCGAAGTTCAGCGGGTCGTTCAGGAGACCGGCGACCGAGTCCAGCAACTCGCCGAGCTCGAGCTCCATCTCCAGGCGGCTCGCGATCCGGAGCTGCGAGACGCATCGCGACGTTGCTTCGAGGCCTATGAAGGAGTCGCGGCGGCCGGCTTGGGGCTGCTTGGAGTGCCCGACGCGGGGCGTCATGCCGGCTCGATCGTCGCGATGCTCTACGGGATGAGCCTGCGCCGGCTCGGGACCGGCAACGAAGACACCTCCGGGATCGCCGCCGCCCTGCTGACGATCGTCCGCGGCGCGCAACGGTGATCCTCGCGATCGACCAGGGGACGACGGGGACGACCTGCCTGGTCTTCGACGAGGGGGGCCGGATCGCGGGTCGCGCCTACTCAGAGCTCGAGCAGCACTTTCCGCAGCCGGGCTGGGTCGAGCACGACGCGAACGAGATCTGGGAGACCACGCGGCGGGTGGCCGGAGAGGCAATCGCCGACTCAGGCATCCAGGGCGCCGATCTCGACGCGATTGGGATCGCCAACCAACGCGAGACGATCGTCGCTTGGGACCGACGGAGCGGCGAGCCGCTGCACCGGGCGCTGGTCTGGCAGGACCGGCGCACCGCGGAGCGCTGTGGGGAGCTGCGCGCCGCCGGTCACGAGGCGCTGGTGCGCGAGCGCACCGGCCTCGTCCTCGATCCCTACTTCTCGGCGACCAAGATCGAGTGGCTGCTGCGCAACGTCGAGGGGGTGGAGCGCGCGGCCTTCGGCACGATCGACTCCTGGCTGCTCTTCAAGCTCACCGGCCGCCACGCCACCGACCACACCAACGCCTCGCGCACGATGCTCTTCGACATCCGCCGCCGGGAGTGGGACGAGGAGCTCTGCGCGCTCTTCGGGGTCGACCCGGCGCAGCTGCCCGAGGCGCTCCCCTCGTCCCACGTCTACGGCACGACCTCCGAGTTCGGCGGCGAGGTGCCGGTGGCGGGCATCGCCGGAGACCAGCAGGCGGCTCTCTTCGGCCAGGCCTGCCACACCCCCGGCACCGCCAAGAACACCTACGGCACCGGCAGCTTCCTCCTCCTCAACGTCGGCCCCAACCCGCCCGATCCACCCCCCGGCCTCGTCACCACCATCGCCGCCTCCCTGGGCCGACGGGACGAAAATGTCCCCATATGGCAGGAAGTCGGCCCGTCGGCCGACTATGCGCTGGAGGCTTCGATCTTCGTCACCGGGGCTGCCGTGCAGTGGCTGCGGGACGGGCTGGGGGTGATCGAGCGGGCTGCGGACACGGAGGGGCTGGCGGCCTCGCTGGAGGGCAATGACGGGGTCTACTTCGTGCCCGCGCTCACCGGGCTCGGCTCGCCGCACTGGGATCCCTACGCGCGGGGGACGATCGTCGGGCTGACGCGGGGGACCGGCCGCGCGCACCTGGCGCGGGCGACGCTGGAGGCGATCGCCTACCAGGCGGTCGACGCGGTGCGCGCTCAGGAGGCGGCCTCGGGCGAGCGCCTCTCGGTCCTCAAGGCCGACGGCGGGGCGGTCGCCAACCGCTGGCTGATGCAGTTCCAGGCCGACGTGCTCGGCGCCGAGGTGGTCGTGCCCGAGATCGCCGAGACGACGGCGCTCGGCGCCGCCTACCTGGCCGGGATCGCGACCGGCGGCTGGAGCCTGGAGCAGGTGGGGGAGATGTGGCGCGAGGCGGCTCGCTACGAGCCGGCGATGGGCGCAGCCGAGCGCGAGGAGCTGCTCGACGGCTGGCGCCGGGCGCTGGAGAGGGCGCGGGGCTGGGCCGCGCCGGGTGACGCCGGGCGAGCGTAACCCTCAGCGCGAGCGGTGTATCGCGTAGCGACGGCCGGGGAGGCCGTCTCGCTCATGGCAGACATGAAGCCACAGGTCTACAGGGACGAACGTCCCGCCGAGTACTTCGACCAGTTCCACGCCTCGGCCCGGAAGGGGGTCGGCTGGACGTACACCTTCGTCCGCCTGATCATTTCGCTGCCGACGCTGCTGCTCTACCGGGTGAAGGCGATCGGGGTCGAGAACGTGCCCAAGCACGGCGGCATGGTGCTCGCCCCCAACCACTTCAGCCAGATGGACCACTTCTTCTGCGGGCTCTACCTGCGGCGGAAGATCCGCTTCATGGCCAAGTCCCAGATCTTCGGCCCGCCAGTCCTCACCTACGTCTTCAAGCACGGCGGCGTCTTCCCGATTCGCCGCGGCCATCGCGACGAGGAGGCCTTCGTCACCGCCTTCACGATCCTCGAGCAGGGCGGGATGCTGCTCGTCTACGCCGAAGGAGGTCGCTCGCGCAGCGGTGAGCTGGGCGAGGCGAGGCCCGGCATCGGCCGCATCGCGCTGGAAGCCGGGGTGCCGATCGTCCCGGTCGCGATCTTCGGCTCGGAGAGCGTGCGACGCTGGAAGCGCTTCCGCTTCCCCAAGGTCACCGTCCAGTACGGCGAGCCGCTGGCCTTCGCCGCCGAGGACTCGCCGTCGCGCGAGCGCCAGCTCGAGGTCGCCCAACAAGTCTTCGGCCGGGTGCGCGAGATGCACGCGGGGTTGGCCGCCGCCGCTACTCGTAGCGGGCGCTGAGCGCGGCGAAGAAGTCCGCGTCGTGGCCGGGGGTGACGATCGCCTTGGGGTACTCGCGCTTGAACAGCTTCAGCTCCTGCAGCGAGCGGCGGTAGTTGTGCTCGTCGGCGGGGCGCGGGGCGAGCGGCGCGCTCCCCTCGAGCTGGGCGGCCGTGTAGGTCGCGTCGCCGCCGATCGCGAAGTCGCGCTCGCCGAGGCGGGCGATCACCGACATGTGGCCGGCGCTGTGTCCCGGCGTGTAGGCGAGCCGGATCGAGCCGTCGCCGAAGAGGTCGAAGCTGCGGCCGAAGGTGGCGTAGGAATCGATCCCGCCGCGGTCGAAGTCGACGGTGCGGAAGTCGAAGGCGTAGTCGAAGTGGACGCGCCGGTAGCCGTTGAGCAGCGGCCTGGGGCCGACGGCGGCGGCTTCCCACTCTTCCTCGCTGAGCACGAATGTCGAGTTGGGGAACTCCGAGATCGCCGAGGTGTGGTCGATGTGCATGTGGGTCATCACGACGATCGGGATCTCGCCGGGGTCGAGGCCGCGCTTGCGCAGCTGCGCGGGCGCGTCTTCGCCGCTCTCCAGCGAGGGGTGGCCGAAGCGGGTGCCGAGCGCGCCGAAGTTCTCGCGGCCGTCGGTGGCGATCGAAGGGTGCAGCCCGGTGTCGACGAGGATCGCCCCGGCGCTCGGGTGGCGGATCAGGAAGACCGGACAGGGGACGGTGGCCGCCGGGTTGCCGGTGAGCAGGGCGCGGGCCAGCTTCAACGTCTCGAAGCGACCGCCGGGCCGTTCCATCATCGTCCGCGGCCAGGTGACGTGGCCGGCGATTATCGGCTCGACCGTGACCGTCGCGCCCGGGGTCCCTCCGGCGAGCGGCTCGTGCAATGGCTTGGGCTCGACGCGCACCTTCATCGCCGTCCAGGGTACGGCGCGCGTCCGTATATAGGCTTGCCGACCGGTGAGTGAAAGCACGCGTTCGCGCATCTTCAGGGACGGTCTGCTCGAGGGCCAGGTCTGCGTCGTCTCCGGCGCCGGCAGCGGCCTGGGGCGCGAGACGGCGCTGGAGCTGATCCGCCTCGGCGCGACCGTGGTCGGCTGCGGGCGGCGCGAGGAGCCGCTGGCCGAGACCGCGGAGCTGGCCGCGGGCCTGGCGGGCCGCTTCGAGCGCGAAGCGATGGACATCCGCGACGAGGAGGCCGTCGACCGCCTCTTCGAGCGGGTCGTCGGCGAGCACGAGCGACTCGACCTGCTCGTCAACAACGCCGGCGGCCAGTTCCTCGCCCCGGCGGAGACGATCACGCCGAAGGGCTTCCGCACGGTGATCGAGCTCAACGTGCAGGGCACCTGGCTGATGACTCACGCGGCGGCGACCAAGGCCTTCATCCCGCAGGGGGGCGGCAAGGTGCTGAGCATCACCCTCTCGCCGCACAACGGGATGCCGGGGATGGTGCACTCGGGCGCGGCGCGGGCCGCGGTCGAGAACATGATGCGGACGCTGGCGGTCGAGTGGGCGCGCTTCGGGATCAGGACCTGCGCCCTGGCCGCCGGCCAGTTCGCCACCGAGACGCTGCTGACCAAGTATCCGCAGGTGGTCGTCGACAACCTCGAGCGCTCGATCCCGCTGGGACGCGCGGGCCGCCCCGAGGAGCTCGCCTGGCTGGTCGCCTACCTCGCCTCGCCGGCCGGGGACTTCATCTCCGGCACGACGATCACCGTCGACGGCGCCCGCGACAACTGGGCGGGGCCATGGCCCCCCGAGGCGATCGCGACGGACGCCGGCGATCCCGTCGCCGAGGAGCGCAGGCCGAAGCCCTAAAACGCCGGGCGTAACGTCTTACGGTCGAATAGCGTCCACAAAGCGTTACGCCCGCCCGGCGATTGTCGCTATTTGCGAGGCTCGAGCACTACGACCGGGATCTCTCGGCCCTTGCTGCGGGCTGCATAGCTGTCGTAGTCGGGGTAGACCTTGACCGCCTTGGCCCAGATTCGCTCGCGCTCCTCGGGCGTGGCGATGCGGGCGTGGACCTCGCGGCGCTCCCGTCCGATCTGCACCGTCGTTTCGGGGTTGGCCTTGAGGTTGTAGAACCAGGCCGGGTTCTTCGGGTAGCCGCCCTTGGAGGCGATCACCGCGACGTTGTCGCCGTCGGCGATGTAGAGCAGCGGCGAGGTGCGCTGCTTGCCGCTCTTCGCCCCGACGTGGTCGAGCAGCAGGATGCGAATCCCGGTGCCTGGCACCGCGTGCCCGATCCGACCGCGGGTTGCGCGGTACGCGGCTGTGTGCAGCCCCATAACCCGGCGCAGGGCAGGCCAGATCCGATCGGCTACGTCGAGGTGGTTCATGGGCTCTTGAGAGTGCGAAAACCAAGCAGGTCGGGGGATGCAGGGAAGGCTGGCGCGGGGAGCGCACTTTTTGGTGCGTGACCCGCGCCAGCCGACCGAAGACCCCGAGATGCGCCGGTTTGCAGTGCTCTCAACTCAGGTGTACATCCCTCCGAACATCCCGCCGGTCACGTTCAGCACCTGGCCGTGGACGTAGTTGGCGAGGGGAGAGCAGAGGAAGAGCACCGGCGCCGAGGCCTCCTCGGGCGTCGCGGGCCGGCCGAGCGGGATGATCGCCGAGGCCATCGCCCGCATCTGCTCTGGGATGCCGAGCTCGATCTTCTCGCCGCCGGGCGCGGTCATCTCGCCGCCCTGCTCCTTGGCCGCGGTGAGGCGAGTTTCGACGAAGCCGAAGGCGACCGCGTTGACGTTGATCTTGAACTGGCCCCACTCCTTGGCGAGGGTTTTGGTCAGGCCGACGACGCCCATCTTGGCCGCCGAGTAGTTGACCTGGCCGGCGTTGCCCATCATGCCCGAGGTCGAGGAGACGTTGACGATCTTGCGGAAGACCTCCTTGCCCTCGGCCTTCTCGGCCTTGGCCGCCTCGCGCCAGTGGGGGGCGAGCGCCCGGGCGACCCGGAAGGGGACGATCGTGTGGATGTCGATCATCGCCTGGAACTGCTCGTCGGTCATCTTGTGAGCGACGCTGTCCCAGGTGTAGCCGGCGTTGTTGACGACGATGTCGACCGCGCCGAAGGCGTCGACTCCGGCGGCGATGAGCTGGTCGGCGGTCTCCGGCTTGGTCAGGTCTCCGGCGAAGACGGCGGTCTCGCCGTCGATCTCGCCGGCCGCCTGCTCGGCGACGTCGGCGTCGAGGTCGTTGATCAGCACCTTGGCGCCCTCGCGGATGAACATCTCCGCCGTCGCCCGGCCGATTCCCCGCGCCGATCCGGTGACGATCGCCGCTTTTCCGTCAAGAAGTCCCATCAGTTCTGCCTCTCCTTCTCCGTTTCGCGAAATTCGGCTCGGGAGGCTACAAGGAACGCCGCGGGACTGGTTGACTGGCCAGTCGGTCGTGGCTCGGCTACGCGCCGGGCGGGGCGGACATCCAGAGCTGGTAGTCGTGGATCGTCGCGTAGCCCATCCGCTCGTAGACCGGGCGGCCCATCGGCGAGGCCTGCAGCGAGGCGACCTCGGCGCCGAGGTCGAACCCGGCGTTGGTCGCCGCCGCGGTGACCGCCCAGCCGAGGCCCATGCCGCGCGCCGGCTCGAGGCTGCCGACCCAGTAGATCCCGGCGACGCCGTTGCTGACGATCGTCATCGCGATGCTCACCGGCTCATCCTCGAGGTAGGCGACGAAGGCGGCGACGTTCTCGAGGAGCAGTCCCGCGTGGTCGGTGTTGGCGGCGAAGATCTCCGGCGGGAAGCCGAGGCTCTCGTACGCCGGCCCGGCGACCTGCCAGTAGTGCTCCGCCTGCTCGGGTGTGGTGACGCGGAGCAGCTCGACGCCGGGCGGCAGGGGCCGCTCCTCGGCGCGGCGGGCGAGGGTCATCTCGGGCATCGCGTAGACCATCTGCAGGCCGGCGGCCGCGACCGCCGCGGCGAGATCGGTGTCCTGCGGCTCGCCCTCTCTGACCCAGACGCTGAAGCCGCGGTCGCGGGCGCCGAAGAGCTCACGGGCGAGCGCCAGCAGGCGCTCGGGGTCGCACTCGTCGTCGCGACGAAAGGCCGCGTTGGCGATCACCGGGTGCTCGGCCCTGCCGGCGACGAGCACGCAACCGTCCTCGCTCACCACGACGGCTTCGGGGTCGAGCCCCAGCAGGTGCGCCGAGCTGTCGACCAGGTTGAGGTGCAGCCGACGGTCGGCCATCGCGTGGTCGGCCGTCGGCGCGGCCTCAGGCAGCCGGTCCCTGCGCGGGCGGCTCCGGGGCCGGCGGCTCGGGCGGCTGTTGCGGCTCGGTCGGCAGCGGCGGCGGCATCGCGTCCGCCGGGGCGGGAGGCGCCGGCTGACCCTCCAACGCGTCTGCTTCGGCTTCCCAGACCTTGTTCAGCGAGACCTGGATGTAGGCCCAGAGCGCCGGCGCGATCAGCACGTAGAGGATGATCGCGATCCAGCCGCTGAGCGGCTCCTGGCCGGCGAGTCGCGAGGCGCCCATCACGCGCTTGGTCCCGCGCCAGTAGGTGATCAGCGCGGGGACGACGATCAGGCCGCCGGGGAAGAGGGCGAGCACGGAGTTGGTCGGGTTCTGACCGAGGTCGTAGCCCTTGGCCTGACCGTAGTCGCGCATCTCGCGGTTGATCCGGTACCACCAGACGAGGTGGTAGATGCCGAGCGTGACGATCGGCAGCAGCGCCGCCGCCCATGGGCTGCGGACCTTGACCCGGTCCTGACTTTGCCTGATCTGCATTTCGTATGCCATCTGTTCCTCATCTCTCCCCGCTGATGATCTGGACGCAAAGACCCTAACCGACGGTCGGTCCGTTGCAAACCAGCGACACTTTCACCAGATGGACACGGAATGGACCCCGGATCGACACGAGACCGAAACAGCCGGTTAACCGCGCCTGCGCGGCGGCCTTCTTTGCTTCTCCCCACAGCACCGGAAAGGGCCGGTGCCTCGAAAGGAGAATCAGATGATTCGACGCAAGCATGTGGTGTCGCTGCTCGCCGGCGGCGCCCTGGCGATCGGCGCGGCGTTCGCGGGCGGTGCGGCCGCGGCCCCGATCAGTCCCAACCTCACCGGCCTGGCGGCCGCCAACACGCGCTCTGATGGGTTCGCCCCGGCCGGCAAGCTCTCGCCCGAGCTGAAGCAGCACGTCGTGGCGCAGGGCTCGACCCGGCTGGAGAACAGCTCGGCGCTGACCTCGTTCTACGGCTACGACAACGACGTGCTCAACGCGAGCGGCAACCCGCAGATGGTCCCGGTCCCGGCCAACCCGGGCAAAGAGGCCCACAAGACCGAGCCCGACAAGAACGTCTTCCTCGTCTTCAAGCGCGGCCTGGACGGCGCCGACCCCGGCTACGACTACGGCTCCGACTTCCTCTTCCAGGGACATGAGAGCGGGGTCGGCGGCGCCGACCTGACCCGGATCAACCTCGAAGCGGACTACGAGCACCGCGTCACGCTGCTCGCGACCACCGACGTCAACGGCAAACCGCTGGCGCCGATCGACGGCATCACCTGGGACCCTTGGGCCAAGCGGCTGCTGCTCACCACCGAGAGCAGCGGCGCCCCGACCTACGCGGCGACGCCGAACTTCCCCTCGGCGGTGACCGACGTCTCCGGCGCGCTCGGCCGCGGCGGCTACGAGGGGATCCAGGACGACGGCGACGGCAACATCTGGATCGTCGAGGACAGCGGCGGCTCGAGCAAGCCGGGCACGACGGCGAAGCGCCCCAACAGCTTCGTCTACCGCTACGTGCCGGCCCACCCCGGCGACCTCCAGCACGGCAAGCTGCAGGCCCTGCAGGTGCTGAACGAAGCCGAAGAACCGATCACCTTCGCCGGCCAGGCGGCGCTCAACAGCCCCGACCAGCTGGCGCTGCACACCTACGGCAAGTCGTTCAAGACGAAGTGGGTGACGATCCACGACACCGCGGTCGACGGCACGGCGCCGTTCGTCTCCGGCGACCTCGCCAAGGCGGCCGGAGCGACTCCGTTCAAGCGACCGGAGAACGGCGTCTTCCAGCCCGGGTCTCGATTCAAGAGCTTCTTCTTCGACGAGACCGGCGACACCAACGCGACCAGCCCCGAGAACGGCGCCGCGGGCGGCTGGGGATCGATCATGGAGATCAGCCAGAGCGATCCCAGCGCGAACAACGGCAAGCTGACGATGCTCTACCGCTCCGACGAAGCTCACGCGGGGCTCGACAACGTCACCTTCCTCTCGCGCAGCTCGGTGACCTTCACCCAGGATGCGGGCGACACGCTGCACGAGCAGAGCAACGCGCTCGACTCGGGCTTCGTGTGGAACGTCGGCAGCGACTACTCGAACCCGGCGAACCAGCCGCTGCGCTGGCTGGCCGAGGGCCGCGACCCCTCGGCGACGCTCGACGCCGCCAACGGCGGCTTCGGCAGCAACGAGGGCGACAACGAGATCACCGGCGTTCACGTCTCCGACGGCGACCCCGGCGTGGACGGAGTGCTGGGCGCCAAGGTCCCGAACCTCGAGAGCAGCCGCTGGCGCTGGTTCTACACACAACAGCACGGCGACAACCGCACCTTCGAAGTGGAGCTGCGGCATTCGCGCCACGATCACTAGAGCAGCACCAGCCGCGAGACGTACGCAAACGGGCCCCGAGGGAATCCCTCCGGGGTCCGTTCGCTCGCTGTAAACGGATCAGCTCAATCGCTAGTCGCCATCCACCCCAGGCGGCGGAGGCATCTGCGGCGGAGGCATCTCGCTTGGTGGTGGGCTCTGGGCCGGGGGCGGTGGAGGCGGCATCGTCTGTCCGAGGGGCGATGTCACGCTCAGGCTGTCCTTGCCATCGGGCCCGTTGCCGTACTTGTTGGGCGGTCCGGAATCGATGCAGGCGAAGACGATCAGCACGATGGTGCCCACCAGCGGGACAAACGAGATCAGGACCCACCACCCACTGCGGTCCGTGTCGTGGAGCCGGCGCACGAGCACGGCGAGGGTCGGGAGAAAGAGGGCCAACACCGTGAGGAAGGCCAGGACCGGGGTGTTGATGGCCGCATCGACGATCGATACCCCGATCAGGACGAGGACGTAGAACAGGTAGTACCACCAGTATCCGGAGCGCGAGGTGCGTCCGCTGAATGTCGCGTACTTCGAGAGTGCGTCGCTTACTGCTTCGCCGAATGTCAAGTGTCTTTCACTCCTATGAGGTCGAGGGATGGGACTGACGCTGGAACGAACCGTCGCCGCTGAGGCGGACGGATCGCCCAATCGCGAGCCAGATGAAGGCGATGAAGACGACTGGAGACGCCGGGTTCGATCTGACCGCCTCCCGAAATCGGCCACGCCACAGAAGCACGAAGGCCCGGGTCATTCCACAGCCGGGGCAGCGGTGGCCGGTCGCTCGGTGTATTGGGCAGAGATCGGGAAGCGGCCGGCGCAAGACCGCCAGGGGCTCGCCGGGAGCAGGGTCGTGGCTGGCGGCAGACAACGCTGCGCTTGCCAGCAGGATGCCCTTGGCGGCGGCGCTAGACCTTGCCGAGTTTCTGCCAGATGACATTTCCAAACTCGTCGACCACCACCATTTCCCGCGTCTCGCCGCCGGTCCCGGCGATGATCGCCCAGACGATCCCCCAAAGCAGACAGGTGAAGATGGTGAGGATTGCGTGCAGGGTGTGGTTGACGGGTTTGCCTTCGATCAGGACCGCCTGGAAATCGCTTTGGGACTCGATGCGAAGTCCACGCGCCGCCGCTGTCTGGAGCTGCTGGGAGAGGATTACCTTCCGTTCATCGGCCGTTCGTCGCGTGGCGCTGACTTCGCTTCCACCCTGAACGCGCTCGGTCCAGGCGTTGCCGTCCCAGTAGCGCATCAGGTTCGCGCCCCCGGCGTTCGGGTCCGGATACCAGCCCGGCGGAGGGCTGGCGGGAGAGTCGGGCCCCACCGGATCCGGAGTGCTCGGCTCGGGTCCGACCTCCGGCTTGGGGTCTTCGGGTGTGGTGGAAAACTCGGCCTCGGGCCTGGAGGGAGCGGCCGGCTCGGGCGTGGACTCTGGCTCGTGGGCTTCGGTTGAATCGGTCATGGTGGACCGCAAACCTATGCTCCTTCAAAGGCGCCTGTCAACTCGGGGAAAGCTGGCTGGTGATCGCGGCCAGATCGCGAGGCCGCAGCAGCGCGACGAGTGTGCCGCTGTCGACGACCGCGAGCCCGCCCTTGCGCAGCTTCGCGTGGGCGCCGGTCAAGCGGGCGATCTCGTTGGAGAAGTCGGGCTCGTGGCCGACGAGCAGGCAATCTCCCCGACCGGCTGTGAGGTCGAGCGAGTCGAATGGGCCGCCGCGCAGCCGCGCCGCGATCTCCGGCTCGAGGCCGAGCGCGGGGCAGGCGAGCCGCGCGGTCTCGACGGCGCGCAGCTTGGGGCTCGCCAGACAGGCGTCGAGCTTGACGCCCAGCGCAGCCAGCGCCGCGCCGGCGGCCCGCGCCTGGTGCTTGCCCCTCGGCGTCAGCCGCCGTGCCGCGTCGTCGCCGTCGCCGTCCTCGGCGTCTCCGTGGCGCAGCAGGTAGATCATCGCCGGCAGCCTCCCAGCCGGCGGAGGCGGCGACGGTAGGTGTTCATCGCGCCGTGGCGCCAATCGCCGTGGGTCTGGGTCCGCAGGCTTCGCACGCGCTCGCGGTGGTAGGGCGAGGAGAGGCTCTCGGCGTGGCCGATCACGTTGCGCAGCTTGATGTGGAAGCGGCAGCGCAGGTAGCGAGTGAGGCGCAGCGATGCGCGCATCTGGCGGCGGTCGCCGAGAACTTCGGCGTCGCTGTAGCCGGTGTGCTCGATCCCGATCGCGGTCCAGTTGAGACCGACCGTGTGGCGGCAGCGAATGCGGAGCGACACCAGCTGGTAGATGCGGCCCGCGCCGGAGACGACGAAGTGGGCGCAGACGTTGGGCAGCTCGTGCAGCTCCGGGTCGGGGTGGTCGGGCGCGAAGGTGTTGTAGACGGCGGCGGCGCTGCCGGTTTCGGCCCAGTGCTCGACGATCACGTGTGGCCGGCGCAGGCGCCAGGCGCGTTCCCCGTAGTGCCGCTCCGAGTAGGCGGCCATCTGCCGCTTGCGCTTCGGCGGGAAGGGGATCGGGCGGCGGACGATCGGCGGGCGCAGCCGGCGCAGCGGCCCGGGCGCCTGGGCACCCGCGCCAATCGAGAACCCGAGCAGGAGCAGAGACGCAAAGGCGATGAGGCCGGTGCCCCCCAGCGCCCCCCTCGCTGACTTCGCCTTTTTCCGTGCCATAGCCCCGGGAAACACGGAGTCAGCGCTTCAGTTGGGCCCGTTGACCGCCTGCTGGGCCAGCTCGTCGCCGGTCGAGGCCAGGTACTCGTCGAGCGCCTTCGACTTCTGCGTGTCCTCGTAGACCTCGTACTCGCGCAGCAGGCCCCAGGAGAGCCGCCCCCAGATCACATAGCGGTTCTCGTAGACCCGCCTGCCGTCCGGCGCGTCGAGGTGGTCGCGGCCGCGGATGCAGACCGTCTGGTTCCAGGGGAAGCCCTTGAGCACGACCTCGTCCGGGGCGATCCGGAGGCCGGCCTCGGCGAAGCGCCGCAGCCACGGCTCGAGCTCGGCCTTGCCTCTGTACACGCCGCCCCAGGAACTGTCGCCGGGGAAAGTGAAGCGAACGTCCTCGGCGTCCATTCGCAATGTCAGGCCGAGGTCGCCCCTGCTCGCTCCGGCCATGCTGCGGGCGATCAGCTTCTTGGCGAGCCAGGACAGCATCGAGACCTCCTTTCGCCGTTGATCTGGTCCGCCGAAACCTAGCGCTTGCCCGCTCGCACAGCCG
>Ga0075322_1000027_pt1 | contig 13443 bp, 10 predicted proteins | sample MayberryNW_Catta_FD_120086 | JGI IMG/M metagenome (GOLD analysis project Ga0075322, IMG submission 120086) | Natural and restored wetland microbial communities from the San Francisco Bay, California, USA, that impact long-term carbon... | ecosystem: Environmental > Terrestrial > Soil > Wetlands ... | reverse complement strand
CTTCGAGGTCGACCGAGGTGACCTTGCCGATCTGGATCCCGGCCACGTCGACCGCCTGTCCCTGGCCCGGGGTGACCGCCTGGGCGGTGGTGAACTCGCCGCTCATTTCGACGAATTCTTCGCCGACCACGGGTACCCAGGCGGGCAGCGAGGCTTTCTGCTGGGTGAAGATCCAGAGCGTCATCACGATCCCCAGCGCGACCAGCACGGCGATCGCGATCGTGTCCTTGCTGCGCCCCCGCGACTGGCGCGAGAGGGAGGCGCGGAAGTGCGACCAGCGGCTCATGGGCTGGGCACCACCTGCGGGCTCGGAGCGCCGACCTGGCCAAGTCCGGCATTGACGTCGGGCGCCGGGTTGCTGTCGCAGCGCACGTCGGGCTTCTTCGGCGGCCGGCCGCCGAGCTGCGGCTGGGTGCCCAGCGGCGCCACGGCGGTGTGGGCGAAGTCCCGCTTGTCCGTGCTCAGGTTTCCGGCCTTGTTCTCCTGTTCGACCAGCACGTCGCCGCCGCCCGGCTGCAGGCGGACGAAGGGACCGTTGCCGTCGAAGTTCGCGCCCCAGCCGGCGAAGTCGGTGAGCGTGTAGAGGAACTCGCGGTAGTTGGGGCCGCCAGTGCTGAACTGGTCGTCGATCGTCTGGTTGAAGGTCGGCGAGAGCACCCGGGTCGCGCAGAGGCTGATCCGGTTGAGCTGCGGCAGGGCGATCGCCTTGCCCGCCTGGGCGGCGCCGGCCAGGCCCGGCGTGCCTTCGCGCAGCAGCTTCGCGGTGCCGCCCAGCTCCTTGCCGGAGAGCAGCGGCAGCGCCTGCTTGACCCAGGGCCTGCCGGCCGCGATCCAGGCGGGCAGCTCTTCCAGCGCCGGCTTCGTCTCGATTGCCCAGGCGCGCAGCGGCGGCAGCGTCTTGTTGAGGCTGACCAGCGATCCGTGGAAGGTCTTCAGGGTCGGCGCCAGGCGGTGGATCGTCGCCGAGAGGTTGGCCGACTGCGCGGCCAGGGCGCCGGTGAAGACGTCGAAGTTGACGATCAGCCCCTTGAGGTCCTCCTCGTGGCGCGAGAGCGCGCCGAAGGTCTTGCCGGCGCCCGCGACGACCTTCGAGAGGTCGCCCGGCTGCGTGCCGCGCAGCGCGTTGGTGACTTGCGAGCTGTAGCGGCCCGCGTCGCCGCCGTAGTGGAAAGCCCCGGCCAGCGCCTCGGCGGCGCTCTTGCCCTGCACCTCCGGTTCCTGGCCGACGTCTTCGGCCGCCGTCGGCTTGTGGGTGAGCGCCGTGCCGTAGCTCTCCAGCAGGCGGCTGAGGTCGGCCCGGACAGGGGCCTGCAGGGCGGTCAGCACTTCGTCGATCTGCACCCAGGTGGAGGTGTGGCTGACCGGGATCGTCTCGCCGCTGCCCAGCTCCGGCGCGCTCGGGCTGCCGGGCGAGAGGTCGACGAAGAAGTTGCCCTCGAGGAAGATCCGCGGCCGGATCGCGGCGAAGGCGTCGCTGTGGACGGGCCGCCCTTTGCCTTCGACCGTGAAGATGACCGTGGTCGCGTTGCCGTCGCGTTCGGTCGAGATCACCCGGCCGACGTCGACCCCGGCGATCCGCACCGGCGAGTTGGTGGCGATGTTCACCCCGTTGCTGAAGGTCGCCTTCAACTCGTACCCGTAGCTGGTGAAGGGCACGTGGCCGGTGAAGGCCAGGTAGGGGCCGACCGTGAAGACGAGCAGGAAGATCACCGCGATCAGGGCGTTGCTCGGCCGCCACCTGAAGCGGCTGCTCTGGGCCGCGGCCCGCGTGTCGCGCTCCGGCAGGCGTCCCATTACTTTTCTTCTCCCAGCTGCTTCTTGGTCTGGCCCGAGGTCTTGATCCCGTCGTCGCGCGGCGTGTTGCCGATCCGCGTGACGCCCACTTCGTAGCTCTCGTTGCCCGCTTCGCACTCGTGCGGTTGGCCGGGGGCGGCGGTGTTCGGGTAGGGATTCGAGTGCAGGTGGTTGAAGCGGTCCGGTCCGCCGTTGGCCGGCGCCGAGGCCGGGCCGGCCTCCGAGTTTTCCCCTTCGGGGGCCTGGAAGGCGATCGCGTTGAACCAGCCGCCGAGTCCGTTGCTTTCGCTCGAGGCGCTGGCCAGGTTGCGGAAGGCGATCGTCAGGTAGTTGCATGTCGTCTGGGCCGGGGCGAGGAACCTGATCGCCGGCGCCAGCGTCTTGTTGGTGTCGGTCAGCAGGTCGAGGCCGTTGAAGACGCCGGTCGAGTCCTGGAAGGCGAGCAGCGCGTCGGCGGTCGGCGGCAGCTGCGCGTACAGCGCCGGCGAGGAGTTGAGCACCGGGATTCCGGTGCGCAGCGCCCCGGCGATCGTCGGCGCCGTCTCGCCGAGCGCCTTGGCGCCCGGCTTCAGCGCCGTGAGGAAGCGTTCGGACTCGTGCAGGAAGGGCCGCAGGGCCGGCAGGTCGGCGATCGCCGCGTCGAGGGTTTCCGGCCCCTTGGAGATCGTTTCCTGGATGTAGGGGCGCGAGACGCGGGCGAAGGCGGCAAAGGTGAGGTCGAGCCCGGCGAACATGCTCGCCTGCTGCTCGGCGACCGGCGCCAGCGTCGCGTTGAAGCTCTCCAGCGCCCGCCAGAATTCACCGAAGCCGGTGCTCGGGGCAACCAAGTCGGCAAGCGCCGGCTCGGCGCTTTCGGCCAGCCGGCGGAGCACCGCGAAGGCGTTGTTGATCTGCGGCCCGCGGCCGGCGAGGGCGTTGCCGAAGCCTGCCAGGTTGCGCTGGATCGCAATCCGCGTGCGCCGGTCGAACATGTCGAAGAATTGGTCGATGTCGACCGGTTCGGGCCGCGCGGCCGAGAGCGGGATCGTTTCGCCCGCCGCGAAGCCCTTGCTCGAGGTTCCGGGCGTGACCTGCACGTACTTGAGGCCGAGCGGCGATTTGGGGCGGATGATCATCGTCGAGTCGACCGGCAGCGGTTCGACGCTCTTGTCGAGGCTGAGGCTGAGTTCGGCGGCGACCCGCCCGTTCCCCACCTGAACCGGGACCACCGACTTGACCACGCCGACCCGGGCGCCGCCGATCCGCACCTCGTTGCCCTTGACCAGCGCGTTGGCGTTGGGCACGCGCGCCTTGAGGTTGTAGGTCGAGACGAAGGGCAGGCCGTTGTTGGCGTTGTAGGCGAGGAAGACGGCGACGATCACGACCAGCACGGTCACCGCCCCGACGATCACCGGGCTGCTCGCAACTCCCTGTATGCCGCTGCGGTTTCTCATGGGCCGAGGAGGTAGTCGAGGAGGGCGCGTCGGCGGGGGGCGGGCAGGGCGGCCTTCGCGCCGAGGCTCCGTCCTTCGCCGAGCTCCGGCGATTCCCCGGCGCGCGGCGCGGCGGGGGCCAGGGAGCCGCTCTGGTCGTTCGGTCGAGCGAGCGTCCCGCCGACCTGGCCGGCTTCTTCTTCCCCGACTTCTTCGAGGAACGAGCGCAGGTCGGCGCCGCTGAGCGAGGAGGTGCTGGCGTTCGGCCCGGTGAACTTGGCCGAGCAGCCGCTTTCTTCCTGCTGGTAGTCGAGGCAGTTGGTGAGCGTCGTCAGCAGGCGCGTGAAGTGGCCGTACTTGTCGAAGCCGTTGCCGGCGGCGGTCGCGTTGTAGATCAGGTCCACCAGGCCGTCGAAGCCCTTGGTTTCGCGCGTGCTTTCGAAGAATTCGGCCAGCTGCGTGGTCGGCGTCGCGCCGGAGCGGGCCAGTTCGCGCGCCTTGAGAACCACCGGGTCGGCGGCGGCGAAGGTCGAGCCCGATTCTTCCGCGGCCACCCCGAAGGACTTCAGCGAGACGGTCGAGGCGGCCGAGAACGGGGTCAGCAGGCGCGTCGCTTCGGTGTAGGCCGGAGCGGCTTTGCCGAGTTCCGTGAAGACCGGCGTGGCGGCGTCGGAGAAGCCCTGCAGGCTGGCCATCGTCGTGCGGAACTCACGCAGGAAGGCGGGGAACTTGCGCAGCGAGGCTTCCAGGTCGGCGCCGCGTTCGGAGCTCGCCTGCCCGGCGGCGCCCGAGTTGACGAAGAAGCCGGAGACGTGGGCGCGTTCGCGCGAGAGCGGCGCCAGGATCTGCTCGGAGTCGCCGGTGAGCTTGGTCAGCTGGTCGCGCTGGTCGTTGAGGATCCCGATCAGCTTGACCACGTCGCGCAGGGCGGGGTTGGCGCGCCTCACGGCCGCCTCGATGTCGGCGCCGCGGCCTGCGAGGCCGGCGCCGAGTTCGTTGAAGATCAGTCGGAAGCGCTGCGCGTAGGGCAGTTTGTTGATGTCGTTGATCAGGTCGGGGTCGACGCTGGTGCTGTTGTTCTCGAGCGGTAGCAGGTACTGCCCGGCGCCCGGTTTTCCCGCCGCGACTTTTTTCAGCGCCGGCGCCGGCGGCGCCCCCGGAGCACGCGGCGCGGTCGGTCGGCAATCGACGAACTTCTCGCCGATCAGCGACTGCGGCCGGATCAGGCAGGAGGCGTCGCTGCGGAAGTCCTGGAAGCCGGGGTCGGTGATCTTCATCGCGATCACCGCCTTGCCGTCGATCGCTTTCGGCTTGCCGCCTTCGTAGCTGTCGACTTCGCCCGGCAGGGTCACCCCGACCGACTCGATTTCGCCGACGTTGGCGCCGGCGACGCGCACCTGCTCGCCTTTGACCATGAAGCCGCCGCTGTCGAAGATCGCCCGCACGACGTAGTCGTTGCTGCTGCCGCCGCCGGAGACGAGCAGCACGACGACCACGACCGCCGCCGCGACCAGCGCGCCTATGGCGAGCGTCCTCCTCATGGCCCGGGTGGTGCGTCGGAGGGGTTGCACTCGGAGGTGGTCACGCCCGAGCCGCTGAACGGCGGTTCGGTGAACGGGCTCGAGCCGTCCCCGGCGGGCTGGCTGCCGCCGCCGGGACAGCGGCGCTTGACCCCCGCTTCGGAACCGAACGCGTCGTACTGTTCGGAGGGCGCGATCGGTTCCAGTTCGCGGCTTTCTTCGTTGCGCTTGAAGAGGTTGAGGTTGGCGAGGCTGCCGCGGATGTAATGCCCGTCGCCGTCGTAAGGCGCCGAGACCTGCCCCAGCTTGGCGAAGCCGTTGAAGAGGTCGGGCGTGTAGGCGCGGATGAAGTTGAGGTTCGGCTGGAAGGCGGAGATCGCCCCTTCGGCGTGCGGGAACGCCTTGCCGGCCCGCTCTTCGACCGTCGGCAGGGCGGCAAGCAGTTCGGCCGTGTCGTTGGCGAATCCGGGGCGGCTCGCGGTCAGCCTCAGGTTCTTGAAGACCGGAACCGCACGGGAGAGCACCGGCCGCAGCCGGGCGAGGAAGGGAGCGAGGCCCTTGGTCGTCGTGCCGGCGGTTTCGATCAGCGGTTCGACGTCGTCGAGCGCCGCGCGCAGGTTGACGAAGGTCGTGTTCGCCTGCCGGAAGGTCGACGGCAGCAGCGCCAGGCTGCTGCTCAGGGCCTGGTTCTGGCCGGCGATCGCGCCCAGCGCCGTGCTCGCGTTGGAGACCGCGCTGGAGAGCTCGGCGCCGCGTTCGGAGACCGCCGTGGCGAGCCGGCTGGAGCTGACCAGGAAGCGGGAGAAGAGCCTTTCGTCGGCGTTCAGGTCATGGACGAACGCCCCGGCTCGGTTGAAGCCGACGCCGAGGTACTTGAAGGTGCTGTTCGCGCCCTTGCCGGCGCCCGCGTACCAGGTGCCGTTGCCACGGATGAACTGGCCAAGTGCCCGGCGCACCGGCTTCGGAAAGGTGTTGAAGAACTGGTCGATGTCGACCGGGGTCGTGGTCGAGGCGAGCCCCAGCGTGGCGCCGTCGGAGAGCGCCGGGCTGCTGTTCGGCCCGGGGCTGATCGAGACGTAGTGGTTGGCGACCCCGGAGAGCGAGGTGGCGCGGATCGTCGCCGTCGTCCCCTCGTGCAGCTCCTGTTCGACGCTGACGGTGACCTTGGCGAGGTTGTCGTCAGTCAGATCGATGCTTTCCACCGAGCCGACCGGCTGGCCGCCGATCAGCACCTGGTTGTCGGGCACCAGCTGGCTGGCGTTCTGGAAGAGGAGCTCGTACTTGTGTTCGCCGTCACCGCTGAAGAAGAGGAAGTAGGCGAGCGCCAGGACGGCCACCGAGAGGGCGCCGATCGCCCCGATTCGGGCGCGGGAAGTCCGCCGGCTTTGCGCCGGGCTCGTGTCCTCGCCTGAGGGATTAGCAGCCACGGATCGTCGCTTGCGGTTCCCCGGCCTCCGATCCGGTGGAACGGCCGCAGAATCGTATCCGAGCCACCCGCCGTCAAGCGTCGCGCAAGCAGGGACTTAACTGGAATTCAACGGGCATGAGAAGCGGCGCCTCGCTAGACGTTGAGGCGGGGCAGCACTCGCTCCAGCCGTTTCGGCAGCCACCAGACCCGGTCGCCAATCAGCAGCATCAGCGCCGGCAGCAAGACGATGCGGACGACGGTGGCGTCGAGCAGCACCGCGACGGTCAGCCCGATGCCGATCTCGCTGACCGTCGCGATCGGCGCCCCGGCGAAGGCGATGAAGACCGCCATCATGATCACCGCCGCGCCGGTGATCACCCGCGCCGTCTTTTCGAGGCCGAACTCGATCGCCGCGGCGTTGTCGCCATCGCGGTCGTAGTGCTCGCGCATCCGCACGAGCAGGAAGACGGCGTAGTCGATCGAGAGCCCGAAGACGATCCCGAAGATCATCACCATGCCCACCGCGTCGACGTATTCGCGCCCGCCGAGCGGCCAGTCGGCCGGCATCTGATTGAGCAGGGTGAGCACGCCGAAGGCGACCGCGACCGTGGCCAGGTTGAGCCCCACGGCGATCGCCGCCAGGGGCAGCGCCCGCAGGACGAGGACGAGGACGAGGAAGGTGGCCAGCGTGATCGCCGCGATCTCCAGCGGCAGCTTGTCCCTGGTCACGCGGCTGTAGGTGTTGAGCGTCGGCGGGCCGCCTGCCACGCCGGCGACCACGCCCGCTTCTTCTTCCAGCCCCTTTGCGTCTCTTTCCAGGCGCCTGTTGAGCCCGATCGAGCCCTTCGAGTTGAACGGGTAGCGCGAGAAGACGGTGATCGTCGTCGCCTGGCCGCCCCTATTCAGATCGACCGCTTCGGAGGCGCGTTCGTGCAGTTCGCCGCGCGTTCCATCGAGCGCCGCGAGCACGAAGTAGCCCGAGTTGAAGATGTCCGGCGAGGCGTTGCGGGCGCGGTCGACCCGCCGGTTGACCGATTCGCCCTGCGACTGCACCCTGACCGCGAGCCGGCGCGTGCCCGACTGGAGCGGGTAGGAGCGGCTGTAGAATTCGCCCAGCCGCTTCTGCAGTTCGGTCGTGCCGCCGGTCAGCCTGGCGAGCCCGGCCACGAGTTCCTCGGCCCCGGCGTGAGCCGGCGCGAGCTGCGTTGACTGCTTGGTCGCTTCCTGGTCGAGCCTTTCGGTTCCGGCGGCGAGCTTCTTGCTGCCGCCCTTGATTTCGTTGAGGCCGTCGGAGAGCCGTTTGGAGGCCGCCGCCAGTTTCTTCAGTTCCTTGATCGAGCTTTCGAGCCAGTACTTGACCTGTTTCGCGTTCGAGGCGTCTTCGGCGAGCCGTTCTTCGAGGGCGGTGAGTTCGCCCGGCAGCGGGGCAGTGGCGGATGCGGCCTGGCGCAGGGCGTCCAGCGTCGCCGCGTAGTTGGGGTCGGACTTGCCCACGGTCATCCCTTCCAGGCCCTGCAATGCCTCGTTCAGCTTTTCGTCGCCCGCCTGGGCGGCTGCCTGCAAGCTCGGAACCTTGCCCTTCGAGTCGTGGGCGAGCGAGCGGGTCAGCTTTCTGGCGGGCGGCAGCGCGTTGAGGTTGAGGTTCGGGGGGAAGCTCTGCGTGGCGAGCTTCACCTGCAGCCCGCCCAGCGCCGCCTTTTCGTTCGCCTTGGCGAGTTGCCTGTTGCCCGCGGCGATCTTGTCGAGGGCCGAGAGCGCTTGCCTGCTGCCCGCGATCGCCTGGCCGATCCCGGAGGCGATCTGCGAGGCGCCTTCTTCGGCCCTTCCGGAGCCCTCGGCGAGCAGACCCGCCCCCGCCGTCGCCTGCGAGAGGCCGTCGCGAATCCGGCCCACACCGTTGGCGACCCTGTCGATGCCTTTGGAGAGGCGATTGAGGCTCGCCAGCGGGCCGGTTTCTTCGTTGGAGGCGTAGACGGCGGTGCCGGCTTTGCGCAGCGGCTCGACCGCTTTCGCCACCTGTTCGGGGCCGACCACGCTTTCCACCCCGGGCTCCTCCGCGATCCGCCGCTGCCAGCGGCTCAGAACGGCGAGCCGGTGCGGGTCGGTGATCGTCCCGTTCTGGGCGGCGGCGATGATCGTGAAGGGTGCTTCGAAGCCGGCGAAGGACTTCTGCACGGTTTCCGCATCGACCCGAGCCGGGTCGCCGTGGGGCAGCTGGTTGATGCTGAACGGCCCGGTTTTCAGGGCCAGCGCCGGCGAGGCGAGCAGCAGCACGACGCCGCCGATCGCCAGCGAGACCGGCACCGGACGGCGCAGGGCGGCGGCGACGACCGTCATCAGTTTCGAGCGCTCGCCGTTGGGCGCCGGACCGATCCGCCAGAGATCGATCCGCGGTCCGATCAAGACGAGGATCGGCGGGCCGAGCAGCGTCGCGACCAGCACGGTGAGCACGACGACCATCGCCAGGCTGCCGGCCAGCGAGACGAGCAGGACCCCCGGCACGACGAACAGCGCGACCACCATCGAGAGGACCAGGGTGCTGCCCGCGAAGGCGACCGTGCGGCCGGCCGTGCGGCGGGTCGCCCATGCGGCCTCGAGCGGATCGGCGCCCGCCGCCAGCTCCTCGCGGAAGCGTGAGACGAGCAGCAGCGCGTAGTCGACCCCGAGCGCCAGGCCCATCATCGAGCAGACGGTCAGGGCGAGGGCGCTGACTTCGAAGAAGTGGGTCGCGATCGAGAGCAGCCCGCGCGAGCAGAAGACCGAGATCGCGCCAAACCCGAGCGGCACCCCCGCCGCCACGGGCGAGCGGAAGACGAGCAGCAGAACGACCAGCAGGATCGGCAGCGCGATCAGCTCGCCCCGCTCGGCAGCGGTGATCGACTCGTCCTGGATCGAGCGCGAGAGCGAGTAGAAGCTGCTCTGGGTAGCGGAGACCGGCGGGTGGATCTTCGCTTCGAGCAGGTTGTTGAGGTATGCGACCTTCTCGTTGGTCGCCTCGGTGAGGCCGACGTGGAAGTCGACGATGATCAGCGCTTCGCGGGCGCTTGGACGCAGGCGTTCAGTCCGGCCTCGGTCCCAAGGCGAGAGCGTCGTCACCCGCGGGTCCTCGTTCAGGCTGCGAACCAGCGATGGGCCCTGGCGGTCGATTGCGCCGGGATTGCCGCGCAGCAGAATCGCGAAGGGAGCCGAGTCGCCGAAGTAGCGGCCGACGATGTTGTTCGCCCGGTGAACCGGGGTGCCGCCGATTTCCAGCGAGCTCGGCGTCAGCCGGTCCTCGAGGCCGAAGCCGACGGAGATCAGCGCGGCGATCACGAGCAGCGCCGCGGCCAGCGTGCGGCGTGGATGCCGCAACATCAGGGGGGCGCGCTCCGCCTCGCGATCAGCGCGCGCGTCGTCGCTCCGCCCCCTGCTCCTCCTCAAAGGCACGTTGCATAGTTTGGCGATTAGGTCCCGGCTCCTGTGGAGAAGACTCTGTTAAGGCGTCTCTTTGGACACGAGGAGAGAGGCGCGCTAGCCTGCGTGAGGGAGGGGAAGCATGAAGCGAAAGCGTCTTCTGGGATTGGGAGTGGTAATTGCGTTCGCGCTGCTGGCGGCGACCGCTGGCGCTGCTCTCGTTCGGGTCAACGGGCTGGTGCTGACCGCCGACGGCGGCTTCACTCCTCGCGACCTTCCCCGTCACGCCTTCGCCCCGATCGATTTCCGCGGCACCGCGAACCTGAAGGCGCTGGACGGCGGCACGCCGCCGCCCCTGCAGCAGGCCGTCATCTACTTCGACCATGACGGCCGCCTTGACACCAACGGCCTGCCGGTATGCGATCCAGCCGTGCTGCAGGGTCTGGCCCCGGCCGAAGCCCGGCGCCGCTGCGCCTCCGCGATCGTCGGCACGGGTCATGTCCACGCCCAGATCCCACTCCTGGTCGGCAGCGTGCGGGCGAACTCGCCGGTGACCTTCTTCAACGGCCCTCCCCAGGACGGCCACCCGACCGTGATCGTTCACGCACGGACGACCGTCCCCGCCGTGCAGACCTTCGTGATCACCGTGCCGATCGAACGGCGTCGGGGCGCCTATCGCTACCGAGCGACGATTGACGTGCCGCCGATCTTCGGCGGTCTCGGGGCGCTGATCCACCTCGACGCCAAGATCGGCCGCCACTACCGCTACCGCGGTCGCGAACGCAGCTACGTCGCGGCCCGCTGCACGAGCGGCGTGCTGCGCACCCGTGGCCGCTTCACCTTCGGCGACGGGACGGTGATCGAAGGCTCGGTCGAAAAGGGCTGCACCGTCCGCAAGTAGCGCGCCCTTTCTATACTTGCGGGCCCGGGGCCGTTAGCTCAGTTGGTAGAGCAGGAGACTCTTAATCTCAAGGTCGATGGTTCGAGCCCATCACGGCCCATCTCGGACGCGATTCGCGGCTATTCGCCCAGAGAGCTGCTGCCGCCGAGGCCGCCGAGCGCGCTTTCCAGACGTTCTTTGCCCTGGCCCCGTTCGGCTTTGGCGATTTCCTGCTTCTGTTTTTCGAATTCCTTGCCGCGTTTGCGGTATTCGGCCATCTGCGTGCTGACTTCCTTCTTCGCCGCCTTGCCGCCGGCTTTCGCTTCGGCCTGCTTGGCGGCCTTGTCTCCCGCGGCGAAGTTGCCGGCGAAGTACTCGTAGATGGCGAGCGTGGTGAGCGAGTTGATCGTCGGCTGCGCTTCCGCGGCGATCCGCTGGGTTTCCGCAGCCTTGGTGACGCTGGCGATCGCGTCTTCGAGGCTGGCCCCGGTTTCGGCCAGGCCGAAGTAGCTGCGCGCCACGAGCAACGCTGCCGAGGGACTCGGTTCGCTGGTCTGCTTCAGGTACCGGCTCCAGGCTTCGGTCGCCCGTTCGAGTTCTTCGTGGCCTTCGACGGTGGTCAGCGTCGCCCCGGTTTCCGGGTTGACTTCGGTCAGCGCGTTGGCGGCGGCGATCCGCGTCCGGGTCAGCGAGAGCAGCAGCGCTTCGTCGTCCGGTTTGCGGGCGAGCTTCTGTTCGATCCGTTCAGCCTGTTCGTCGAGCACCTTGGCGGCGCTGTTGGCGCTGCCGCCGTTATTGACGAGGCTGCCGATGTTGAACGGGCCGACGACCAGGAAGAGGCTGGCGCCCATCAGCAGCGCGAGGATCGCGTAGACGACGCGGACGACGTGCTTCCGTCGTCCACGGATGTCGAAGAGCATCCGCCGTTCGCCGCCTTCTGCCAACTCTCATCGCTCCTGGGTCGAGGGCTCCGTCAATCCTCCCGCCGCCTTCGGCGTGCCGAAGGCGCGAGCGATCAAGATACTCAACTCGAACAGAACGAGCAACGGCACCATCTCGATCAGCATCGAGATCGGGTCGACGCCGGGCAGCGCCGCGGCGACGATCGCGATGATCAGGTAGGCGTAGCGACGGTTCTTTGAGAGCTGCTGGACGCTGACGATCCCCAGCCGCGTCGCGGCGAGGATCGCCAGCGGCAGCTGGAAGACGATCCCCCCGGCGAGCAGCGTGGTCGAGAAGAAGCTGTAGTAGTCGCGGGCTCGGACCTGGACGTTGAACTGCGACTCGTTGAAGTTGAGCAGGAACTTGACCGCGGCCGGCATCACGATGAAGTAGGCGAAGGCGACGCCGGCCAGGAAGAGGACCGGGGCGAGCAGCATGATCGGCAGGATCACCCGGCGCTCGCGGCGGCTGAAGGCAGGCAGCAGGTAGGCGTAGGCCTGGTAGAGGAGGATCGGCAGGGAGAGGATCAGGGCGCCATAGGCGGTCACCGTGAGCGTCGTCGTGAAGGCCTCGGTCACGCCAAAGGTGAGCAGCTTCTTGTGGTCGCTCGGCAGCGGCCCCGAGGCGATTTCGATCAGCAGGTGGTTCTGCCAAAAGCAGAGGGCAAAAGCGACCCCGACGACGGTCAGGCAGACGACGATCCGCATGCGCAGCTCGTCGAGGTGCTCGACGAGGGTCAGCCGGTCTTCGTGGGAGACCGGCCTCATCCGGGCCATCGCAGCCCGCCTCAGGTGCGGTCGTGAGTTGCCGGCTCGCCCTCGGTGGCCTTGACGGCGGGCGGCGGCTCAATTGCCTCGCGGCGCTCAGGCTCGTCGTGCTCCTCGCCGCTCAGCGAGCCGCGAAACTCGCGGATCCCTTTACCGAGGGACCGACCGAGCTCCGGCAGCCGTTTGGGCCCGAAGACGACCAGGGCAATGATCAGGACGATCGCTAGCTCGAAAGGTCCAACGTTTGGCATCGACCCATGGTAACGGGCGGAGGTCGCGATCGGATCAAGTCGAATTGGGTAGCTGGACTACTGAAAATTGGGATTTCTCCCGATCTTCACGGAAAAGTGCGGATTGAGTCGTGATTTCCCGGGTTCGATAGGGACACATGCAAAACGCGAGCGCAGCCCAGACGAAGACTGAGACCGGGCTTCACGTCTGCCCGAGTTGCGCCTCGCCCCTGGTCCAGCCGACGCGCTGGGAGCAGGCCGGCGACCGCGGCCACTGGCGCCTCTGGCGGCGCTGCCCCGAGTGCGAGTGGAGCGGCGAGCGAGTTCACGGCGAAACCGAGATCGACGCCTTCGACGAGGAGCTCGACCTCGGCACCCGGGCGCTGAGCGAGGTTCTGAAGGCGCTCGAGCACGAGAACATGCAGCACATCGCGGACACTCTCGCCACGGCGCTCGAGGCCGACCTGATCTCGGCCGACGACTTCCGCTAGTCGTCCGCCCGCTTAGCTGTAGCGCTGCACGACGCCGTCGGCGACCAGCTCGAGCAGCCGCCGCTGTTCGGCGTCGAAGGGTCCGGCCGCGAGGCTTTGCTTCGCCGAGCCGACCATCGCCAGCGCCCGCTCGCGCACCTTCTCGAGCGCGCCCGTGGCGGCGATTCGGTCGCAGAGCGCCTCCGCCCCGGGCGCGTCGAGCGCGCGAAGGTCGGCCTCGCGCAGCGAGGCGTCGCTCTCCGCGGCGAGGATCAGCGGCAGGGTGACCGTGCCGTCGAGCAGGTCCGTCCCGCGGGCCTTGCCGGTGCGCGCCGCGGGCCCCGAGACGTCGAGCACGTCGTCGAGCAACTGGAAGGCGAGGCCGATCTCGGCCCCGAACTCGCCCAGCGCCCCCTCGTCGCGACCGAGGCGACAGGCACACTCGAAGAGCGTCGCCGTCTTCAGGCGGCAGCGTTCGAGGTAGCGCTCCTCGGAGATTCCCAAGTCGAAGGCGTCCTGGCGCTGGCTGAGCTCGCCCCGGGCGAGCGCGACGGATGCACCGGCGAGCAGCTCGATCGCCCGCGCTTGACGGTGCCCGGCGAGCAGGGCGAAGGCGCGGGAGAAGAG
>Ga0075322_1000026_pt1 | contig 13613 bp, 13 predicted proteins | sample MayberryNW_Catta_FD_120086 | JGI IMG/M metagenome (GOLD analysis project Ga0075322, IMG submission 120086) | Natural and restored wetland microbial communities from the San Francisco Bay, California, USA, that impact long-term carbon... | ecosystem: Environmental > Terrestrial > Soil > Wetlands ... | reverse complement strand
TGATGGCGAACCCGCTTCCGATCACGATGAAGCCGGCGGCGCGCCCCCGCTTGCCGCTGGAAAACCAGGCGGCGACCAGGCCCATCACCGGGACGTTGGTGGCGCCGCTCCCGATGCCGGTGACCATGTAAAGGAAGAGGACCTGCAGGAACCCGGTCGCCCTGCTCACCAGGGACATGGAGACGGCGACCGCCAGTAGCGCCAGGAAGATGAGACGGCGGGAGCCGATCCGGTCCGCCCAGTGGGCGCTCACGAGAACCGAGGCGAGGTACCCGAGGAAATTGGCCGTGCTGATGAACCCCATCTCGGAGTACGACAGGTGGAGCGACGCGGCCATCGAGGGGAGCAGCATTCCGAGGGCGAACCGGCCGAATCCGAGGCAGGCGAGGATGCAGAGCATCCCGGCGAAGACGATCACCCATCCGTAATGGAACGTTGGGTTGCCGGTGGGGGGATTTCGCATGAGGGGAAATATAACATGGTATTCGGACGGCGCCCGAATTAAGATAGGAGTCTACCACTGGAGGGGGTGGCGCCCCGATGATTGTAAAACGGCGTATCGATAATTTGTTGACGGGCAAATGGCATTATGGTACTGTTTTGCGTGTTGTGCCCGTTCCGTTGGGAAGCATCTACCGGTCCCGCGGATCGTCCTTCCGGACCTGCCTGTAGAAATGCCTGTTATTGCTTGTTTATTTTCGCATAGTACGGCACCTTTGACTATTTCCCGCTGTCGGCCGGAACGGTCGGAGTAAAGATTCCAACGAACGAAAGGAGAGGAAAATGATGGGAAAGAAGGGGATGGTGGCATGGGGAGTTCTGCTGGCGGTCGCCCTGTCGGGGGCGTTCGCCCAGGCGGCGGAGCCGATCAAGATCGGCGCGATCCTGTCGGTGACCGGCCCGGCGTCGTTCCTCGGGTCGCCCGAGGCGAAGACCCTCGAGATGCTCGTCCAGGACACGAACGCCAAGGGAGGCGTCCTGGGGCACAAGATCGAGCTGATCATCAAGGATTCCGGCGCCAGCCCGGAGAAGGCCTTCTCGTTCGCCAAACAGCTGATCGAGGAGGACAAGGTGTTCGCCATCCTCGGTCCCTCGACGAGCGGCGAGACGATGAAGATCAAGGGCGTCGCCGAGGCGGGGAAGACGATCCTCCTCTCCTGCGCCGCGGCCGAGGCGATCGTCAACCCCGTCGCCAAGTGGGTGTTCAAGACGCCCCAGAAGGACAGTGACGCGGTCATCAAGATCTTCCAGCAGATGAAGAAGATGAAGATCTCCAGGATCGGCGTTCTTTCCGGCAACACCGGTTTCGGGAACGCCGGGAAGGGGCAGATCGAGAAGCTCGCGCCGGAGTTCGGCATCACGATCGCCGCCAACGAGGTGTACGACGCCAAGGCGAGCGACCTGACGGCCGAGGTGACCAAGGTCAAGGCCGCCAACGTCCAGGCGATCATCAACTGGTCGATCGTGCCGGCGCAGGCGATCGTGATCAAGAACGCGCGCCAGATCGGCCTCAAGATCCCCATCTTCCAGAGCCACGGGTTCGGGAACATCAAGTACGTCCAGGCCGCCGGAGCGGCGGCGGAAGGGGTCCTGTTCCCGGCCGGCCGTCTCCTGGTCGCCGACGTGCTTCCGAAGAACAACCCTCAAAGGGAGATCCTCCTCAATTACAAGAAGAATTACCAATCCTTCTGCTCCGGGGAGGAGTGCAGCACCTTCGGCGGGCACGCCTACGACGCCTACACCATCCTGATCAAGGCGATCCAGGACGCGAAGTCGACGGACAAGGAGGCGGTCCGGACCGCCATCGAGCACCTCAAGGGCTTCGTCGGCACCGGCGGCATCTTCAACTTCTCGCCGACGGACCACAACGGCCTCAACGTCGACGCCTTCGAGATGCTGACCGTGAAGAACGGGAAGTTCGCCATCTATTAAGCGGGAACCGCCGGAAATTCCCGGGACGCGCGATCGGGAGCACACGCGTCGTGCGTGTGCTCCCGATCGTTTGAGGAAAGGGAACCGAGCTGGAATTCTTCTTCCAATATCTCGTCGCGGGAATCACGTACGGGACGATCTACGCGATCGTCGCCATCGGGTTCAACATCATCTACAACGCGACCGGGATCATCAACTTCGCGCAGGGCGAGTTCGTGATGCTCGGCGGCATGACCGCGGTCACGCTGAACCATTTCCTCCCCCTGCCGCTGGCCATCGTGATCGCGGTCGCCCTGACGATGCTCGTCGGCGCGGCCATCGAGATCGTCTTCATCCGGTGGCTTTACAAGCCTTCCGTACTGCGGATGGTCATCATCACCATCGGCGTCTCGATCCTGATCCGTGAAATCGCGTTGCACATCTGGGGGGAAAGCGTCCGGGCGCTCCCCTACTTCACCGGCTCGTCGGTGAGCTCCATCAACCTGGGCGGGGTCTACATCTCGTCCCAGGTCCTCTGGGTGATCGGCATCGGCGCCCTCGCGGTCGCCGCGCTGACCGCGTTCTTCAACCTGACGATGCTGGGCCGGCAGATGCGCGCCTGCGCGGCGAACCGCGATGCGGCCCGCCTCTGCGGCATCAACGCGGGAAACATGGTCACCCTCTCGTTCGTGCTCAGCGCCGCGATCGGCGCCATCGGCGGCGCCGTCGTCTGCCCGATCACCTACGTCCAGTACGACAGCGGGACGCATCTCGCCATCAAGGGATTCACCGTCGCCATCCTCGGCGGACTCGGGAACAGCACCGCCGCCGTCGGGGCCGGGATGATCCTCGGCATCCTCGAGTCCTTCAGCATCTGGGTCCTGCCCACCGCGTACAAGGAGGCGATCTCGATCGCCATCCTGCTCGCCATCCTCTTCATCAAGCCGAGCGGCATCTTCGGGAGCGCCGAGGCCGCCCGGCTCAAGGAGTTCTGATGGCGAGGAGGCACTTCGCATTGGCCGGGTTCGCCGGCCTGATCGTCGCGATCCAGCTGGCGACCCTCGCGACCGGGGCCGACTATCACCTCACCCAGTTGACCATGACCGCGTACTATTCGCTGGTCATCGTCGGCCTCTGCATGCTCATCGGGTACGCGGGGCAGATCTCGCTCGGGCATGCCGGGTTCTTCGCCATCGGCGGGTACGTGACGGCGTTCCTGACGACCTGCGATCTCAGGTCCCACCACGGTGCCCTCGTCACCCTCCTTGCGGAATCGGGGGCGCTGGTCTCCCGCCACGACGTATACGGGGGGAGCCTGCTGACGGTTCACCCGTGGCTGGCCTGCGTGGCCGCGATCCTCCTGACGGTCGTCGTCGCGTTTCTCGTCGGGGGGCCGGTCCTGAAGCTGAAGGGCCACTACCTGGCCATGGCGACCCTCGGGATCGGGATCATCGTCTACCGCATCGCCCTTGGAACCGAATTCCTCGGGGCGGCGGACGGGATCTCCGAGGTCCCCGGGTTCCCCCTGCCCGGGGGGCTGGTCATCACGGGAGACCCCTCCTCGCGCATCTCGAACTATTACCTGGCGTGGGGCCTGGTGATCCTCGGCATGGTGCTTCTGCTGAACCTGATCCATTCCCGCGTCGGGAGGGCCCTCACGGCGGTGCACGGCGCCGAGGACGCGGCGGAGGCGATGGGGATCCCGACCGCCCGCTACAAGTTGCGCACGTTCGTATTGAGCGCGGTGTTCGCCGCCCTGGCCGGGGTCCTTCTCACCCATTACAACGGAGGCATCGGTCCGTCCGAAGCCGGGGTCATGAAGTCTGTGCGATACGTCGCGATCGTCGCGATCGGCGGGATGGCGAACCTCTGGGGCGCCCTGTCGATGAGCCTCGTCCTGAACTACCTGTCGCTCCGCGGGTATTTCGGTACCTACGACGACGCCGTCTTCGGCGCCATCCTCATCCTGATCATGCTGTTCGCTCCCGACGGGCTGCTTCGCCGGCATCTCCTCGCCGACCTGAAGCGGATCGTTTCCCGGAATCCCGCCGAGGAGGAGGCGTCGTGACGCTTCTCTCGGTCCGCGGGATCAGCAAGCGGTTCGGGGGCCTCCAGGCGGTCAACGACCTTTCCTTCGACGTCGCCACGGGTTCGATCAAGGCGCTGATCGGGCCGAACGGCGCGGGGAAGACGACGATCTTCAACCTGATTTCCGGCTTCCTCCATCCCGATCGCGGCGAGATCGTCTTCGGGGGCGCGGAGATCCAGGCCATGTCGTCGTGCGAGGTCGCCGTCCTCGGCATGGTGCGGACATTCCAGCACATCCGGCTCTTCCCGAAGATGACGGTCCTCGAGAACATCATGGTCGGACGCCACGTCCACGGCCGGGCGGGCTTCCTCGCCGGGATGCTGAACCTGCCCTACACGCGGGGGGAGGAGCGGCGGATCCGGGAGAAGAGCTTCGAGATCATGGAGATGCTCGGCATCGTCGACCACGCCGGGGCGGAGGCGACCAGCCTCGCCTACGGACAGCAGCGCGTCGTCGAGATCGGCCGGGCGCTCGCCAGCGAGCCGAAGCTCCTCCTGCTCGACGAGCCCGCGGCCGGGCTGAACATGCGGGAGACGAACGAGATGGGCGGGTTGATCTCGAGGGTCCGCGGGATGGGGGTCACCGTACTGCTCGTGGAGCACGACATGTCGCTCGTGATGAAGATCTCGGACGAGGTCGTCGTGCTGAGCTACGGGGAGAAGATCGCCGAGGACCGCCCCCTCTCGATCCAGAAGAACCGGGAGGTGATCCGGGTGTACCTGGGGGACGACGAGTGCTGAGGATCAAGAACGTCGAGTCCGGATACGGCAGGCTGAAGGTGCTGAAAAAGGTCTCGATGCACATCGGGACCGGGGAGATCGTCACGATCATCGGGGCGAACGGCGCCGGGAAGACGAGCCTTCTCAGGACGGTCTCGGGGCTGATCCCCGCGCGTTCCGGCGAGATCCTCTTCGACGCGAAGGAGATCGGGAAAATGCCCCCGGAGAAGATCGTCTTCCTCGGATGCTCGCTCGTCCCCGAGGGGCGGCAGCTTTTCGCGCCGATGACGGTGAAGGAGAACATCCTCCTGGGCGCCTACCCGCAATACCGGCAGAAGCGCGGCGACCGGGTCCGGGACGACCTCGAGCGCGTCTACGGGCTCTTCCCCCGCCTCCGCGAGCGCGAGCGGCAGCTCGCCGGAACGCTCTCGGGAGGCGAGCAGCAGATGCTCGCCATCGCGCGGGCCCTCATGGCCCGGCCGAAGCTGATCATGATGGACGAGCCCTCGATGGGACTCGCGCCGCTGGTCATCAGGGATATCTTCACCATCGTGACGAGGCTCCGGGAGGAGGGGAACACGGTCCTGCTCGTCGAACAGAACGCGAAGGCCGCGCTGGCCATCGCGGATCGCGGGTATGTTCTTGAAACCGGCAGGATTATCATGGAGGGGACGGCGGAAGACCTCCTCTCGAACCGCGAGGTGCAACGGGCCTACCTGGGCCGGGATCTGGACTCGGAAGGAACGATGTAACGGATCGGAGGGCGGAATGTACTGGGAACCCGACAAGGAGTGCATGGACCGGGAGGAACTCGAGCAGCTCCAGCTGGAACGGTTTCAGTCGACCCTCAACCGCGTTTACGCGCACGTCCCGTTCTACAGGAAGAAGTTCGACGCCCTCGGGATCGCCCCGGAGGAGATCGGGTCGCTCTCCGACCTCGCACGGCTGCCGTTCACGACGAAGGAGGACGTGCGGGGGAATTACCCGTACGGGCTGTTCGCGGTCCCGCTCCGGGAGGTCGTCCGCATCCACGCCTCTTCCGGCACGACGGAGACGTCTTCGGTCGTGGGCTACACGCGCAACGACATCGCCATGTGGAGCAAGCTGGTGGCCCGCGTCCTCGTCGCCGGCGGGGTGACGAAGGACGACGTCGTCCAGGTCTCGTTCCGGTACGGGTTGTTCACCGGCGGGTTCGGGCTGCACTACGGAGCGGAACGGCTCGGCGCCTCGGTGATCCCCGCGTCCAGCGGGAACACCGTCCGCCAGATCCAGATCATGAAGGACTTCAAGACGACGGCGCTGGTGTCCACGCCTTCCTACGCGATGCTGGTCGCGGACACGATCCGGGAGATGGGGATCCCCGTTTCGGCGCTCTCCCTCAAGTACGGCCTCTTCGGGGGGGAACCGTGGTCCGAGAAGATGCGCCAGGAGATCCAGGACGCCCTCGGGATCGTCGCCACGGACAATTACGGGCTCTCCGAGGTCATCGGGCCGGGGGTCTCCGGCGAGTGCATCGAGCGCAACGGCCTGCACATCAACGAGGACCACTTCCTGGTCGAGGTCATCGACCCGAAAACCCTTCAACCGGTGCCTCCCGGCCGGACGGGGGAGCTCGTCATCACCACGCTGACCAAGGAGGCGTTCCCGATGGTCCGGTACCGGACCCGGGACCTCACCAGCCTTCACGCGGGGGATTGCCCGTGCGGCCGGACGGGGCGCCGGATGAGCCGCCTGGCTGGCAGGACGGACGAGATGCTGATCATCCGGGGGATGAAGGTGTCCCCTTCGAAGATCGAGTCCCTCCTCTTCGAGATCGAGGGGAAGGAGCCGAACTACCGGATCGTGATCGACCGGAAGGGGGCGATGGACGAAGTCACGGTTCTCGTCGACGCCAACGGGGAGCCGTCGTTCGGGGAGGAGCGCCGGCATGTCGGGAAGACGGTGGAGACGATCCGGAAGCGTCTGACCCACGAACTGGGGGTGGCGGTGGACGTGAAGCTTGTGGAGAGCAAGACCCTGGAGACGGCCGACGGGAAGCCGCGGCGCGTGATCGATCACCGGAAGCTGTAGGAGACCGTAATGGGGTTCGGGACGCTGTACGTCGTGGCGACGCCGCTGGGGAACCTGGAGGACATCACCTTCCGCGCCGTCCGCGTCCTCAAGGAGGCGCCGGTGATCGCCTGCGAGGACACGCGCCGCACGGTGAAGCTGCTGAACCGCTACGAGATCCGCACCCCGATGGTCGTCTTCCACGAATACAACAAGTCGCGGGCGGGGGCGGGGATCCTCCGGCGACTCCGCGAAGGGGAGAGCGTGGCGCTCGTCTCCGACGCCGGCACTCCCGCGATCTCGGATCCGGGGTACGACCTGGTCCGGAACGCCGTCGCGGAGGGGATTCCCGTCGAGGTGGTCCCCGGTCCGTCCGCCCTGGTGGCTTCCCTGGTGGTATCCGGGCTGCCCACCGACCACTTCGCCTTCGAGGGCTTCCTCCCGAACCGCCCGGTGCGGCGCCGCAAGGCGCTCGCGGCCCTTTCCCGCGAGACGCGGACGATGATCTTCTACGAATCCCCGCACCGCCTCGCCTCGTTCCTCGCGGACGCCTCGGCCGAGCTTGGGGAGCGGCAGGCGTGCATCGTCCGGGAGCTGACGAAGGTGCACGAGGAGATCGTCCGGGGGACGCTGCCGGCACTGTCGGCGGAGATCTCCGGGCGGTCGAGCGTCCTCGGCGAGGTCACCGTGGTTGTGGGCGGTGCGCCGAAGACGGTGGAACTCTCGGTGGAAGAGATCGTCCGGGCCGCGGTCGAGGACTCCTCGGGGTCGTCCCGGGACCTCGCGAAGGAGATCGCCGAGCGCACCGGGCTGTCGCGGAAGGAAGTCTACGAGGAGATCCTCAGACAACGATCGCGGTAAACGGTACCTCGCTTAGTTCCTCGCGGGGGGCTTCCACTCCGCTACGTTCGCGACCTGCGTCCGCTCACTGCGATTCCGCTCGACGCAAGCTTTGCCTCGCTCCATACGCCGCTGCGTGGAACCCCCCCCTGCGTCACTCCGCTCGCTATGCGCTTCAAACCGCAACGAGCAGCGAGTCGCTGACGTGCGTGACCAACCCGTGGAACTTCTGCTTCGCCTTCCGGAACCCCGGGTCGGAGAGGATCTTCTCGAGCGAGGCCAGCGAGTCGATATCCACCTGGACCACGCGCTGGGGGGAGGAGCCTCCCAGCATGCTCTTGTACTTCCGCACGGCCTTCACGCCCCTGTACTTCGACCAGATGTTCTTCCCCTGCCCCTTTACGTATTTCTCGTACGCATCGTTCCTGCCGGGGAGAATGTCGAACCGGTACTCGAACGTGATCATCGCGCCGCCTCCTTGGATATATTCCTTCCTGCCCCGTACCGTACCAAACGGCGCCGGCACCGTCAATCGACGCGCAGCACGATCTTGCCGAACTGGCGCTTCTCCTCGAGGCGCCGGAGGGCCTCCCCGGCCTCCGCCAGGGGATGGACCGCGTCGACCACCGGTTTCACCTTCCCGTCACGGAAGAGTTTCAGCATCCCGGCGAACTCCGCATGCGTCCCCATGGTGGAGCCGTACACGGTCAGCTGGTTCCAGAAGATGCGCCCGAGGTCGGTCTGCGGGTCGGGTCCGGTGGTGGCACCGCAGGTGAGGAGCCGTCCCCCCTTGGCCGCCGATGCGATCGACTGCTTCCACGTGGCTTTTCCCACCGAATCGAGGACGATGTCGACGCCGCGCTTCCCCGTGAGCTTCCGAACCTCCCTGGAGAAGTCCGTCCCGGCGTGGTCGATCCCGTCATCCGCGCCGAGCGCCTTCGCTCGTTCGAGTTTCTCCGGGCTCCCCGAGGTGACGATGACGGCGAGACCGAGCCGCTTCGCGATCTGCAGGGCGGCCACCGCGACGCCCCCGCCGATCCCGACGATCAGGAGCGACTCGCCGGGTTTCACCCGCGCCTTCGTGACGAGCATCCGCCACGCCGTGAGGAAGGTGAGCGGGAAGGCCGCCGATTCCTCCCAGGAAAGGCCCGGCGGTTTCGGGTAGGCGTTCGCCGCGGGGGCGACGACGAGGTCCGCGTACGTCCCCGCGATGTGCTCCCCGAGGAGGTGGAAGGTGACGCAAAGGGAGTGCTCCCCCGACAGGCAGAACTCGCACTCCCCGCAGTTGATCCCCGGGTTCAGCACGACTTCGTCGCCGGTCTTCACGCGTGTGACGCCGTCGCCCGTCGATTCGACCACGCCGGCCCCGTCCGATCCCATGACGTGGGGGAGCGCCACCGGGATGCCGGGGATGCCGTTACGGACGAAGAGGTCGAGGTGGTTGAGCGCGGCGGCCTTGACCCGCACGCGGACCTGTCCCGGTCCGGCGGCGGGTTCCGGAAGGTCGCCGAACTCTACGCGGTCCGGACCGCCGTGTTCCCGGAAGAATACGGCTTTCATGGGTTCCTCCTCGTCGGAAAGAAACGTGTTACTGCGGCGGGTGCCTGCGCAGGTTCCGGTACAGGATCTCGGGCGGGACGTCCGTGGCGTCGATCATCGTCCCCTGCTTCTTCTTTCCCGCGACGGCGCGGACGAGATCCCGGCACTCCCTGACGTTTCCCGGCCAGTCGTACGTTTCGAGAGCGGAGAGCGCGGAGGAGGTGAACCCGCGGAGCGGTTTCTTCCGCTCCCTGTTCGCCTCCTGCAGGAAGTGGTGCAGGAGCAGCGGCACGTCCTCGAGGTGCTCCCGCAGCGCGGGGATGCGGACGATTCCCGGTTCCAGCGCCGTGAGCAGCGTCGCCGGAACGTTTCCACGCCGCCCCAGTTCCTCCAGGGGGACCGAGCTGGAGGCGACGACCCGGATGTCCAGCGAAATCGGTTCCGTCCCGCCGTCGGGCACCATCGTCTTGTCGGCGAGGAAACGGTCGATCCGCTCGAGGACTCCCCGTCCCGCCTCCTCGAAATCGGCGAGGTAGAGCGTGCCGTGGTTCGCGAGCTCCATCTTTCCCGAATGGGGAACGGACGTCTGGTCCTCGACGACGCAGGGACCGCCGAACAGCTCCGCGATGAGCGATTCCCCGGGAACGCCGGCGCAGTAGACCGGCACGCACAGCTCCGCGGACCGCCGGCTGTGGAAGTGCACGATGCGCGCGAAGAAGCCGCGGCCGGTGCCGCGTTCCCCGGCGAGCAGCACCGGGCCGTCGACGCCCGCGATCCCCTGGAGGGTGGCGATCAGCCGGAGGATGGGCTCGCTGTCGCCTACGACGGACTGGACGTGGTGGGCGGCGCGGATTTCCGATTTCAGGAACCGGTTCTCCCGCTGCAGCTGGCGCTGGGAGTACGCCTTCTCGACGAGGTTCGCCACCTCCTCGGTCTTCAGCGGCTTCATGATGTAGTGGAACGCCCCGTTGCGCATCGCCTCGATGGCGGTGTCCGCGGTCGCGTACCCCGTCATGAGGATCACCTCGACGTCGGGGTGGATCTCCTTCGCGGCCCGCAGCAGGTCGATTCCGCTGTCCCCCGGCATGACCAGGTCCGTGAGGATCACGTCGAACCGGGCCCGGTCCAGCTGGTCGATCCCGTCCGTTCCGGACCGCGCCTCGGCGACGTCCCATCCCTTCTCCCGCAGGACCGCGGAGAGAAGGGAGACGATCATCGGCTCGTCGTCGACGACCAGGACCCGCTTCAGGGGATTCCGGTTCATGTCACGGTTTCCGCCGTCGGACCGCCCAGAGGATGGCGGCCCCGCCCGCGACGAGGATGACGACCAGGGACGCGACCTCGAGGTCCCGGTATCGCGATCGGCTCATCTTCTCCGCGGTCGCGCGGACCTCGTACGTCCCCGCCTTGCCGTTGTCCGTCGCCGCGGAGGACGGCAGGGAGAAGAGAAGGCAGAACGCGAGGAGGAGGGCGGGGAGCGCCCTCACCGACCCCGAGCCGGCGAGGGACCCACGTTGGACGTGCGGCCGCGAATGTTCCATCGGTTGGTTTATACCACGAATCGAAGGCGTTCGCCGCAGGCGGCGCACCGGTCTCCGGACAGCCCGCGGGCGTCGATGCGGTACCCCTCCCGGCGGACGACGGTCGCGCGGCACCCCGGCGCCGGGCATACAGTATTCTCCGCCCCCGGAAGATGCATGTTCCCCACGTAGACGTACGGGAGCCGTTCCCGTGCGATCCGGTACGCGGCGGCGAGGCGGTCCGGCGGCGTCGGAGGAGCGGAGGCGCGGTGCTGCGGAAAGTAGCGCGAGATGTGGAGCGGGATCTCCCGGTCCGTATCCGCGATGAAGTCGACCCCTTTCCGTATCTGCTCATCCGCGTCGTTGTGCCCCGTGTAAAGGAGCGTGGTGATCTCCACGTGGGTCGCCTTCGCGGCCGCCCGGATCGTCGCGAGGACCGGGTCGAGGTCCCCGCCGCAGATCTTCCGGTAGAAGCCGGGGTCCATCGACTTCAGATCGATGTTCATCGCGTCCACGAAGGGGAGGAGCTCCGACAGCGGATCCGGACAGACGTACCCGTTGGTGACCAGCACGTTCTTCATCCCCGCCGCCCGGAACGCCTTGGCGCAATCGAGGACGAACTCGAACTGGATGAACGGCTCGTTGTAGGTGTACGCGATCCCGACCGAATTCTCCCGGCGGGCCGCCCGGAGGAGATCCTCGATCCGCACCGGTTCCACGGTGACCTTCCGCAGGACCAGGTGGAAGTTCTGGCAGAACTCGCATCGGAAGTTGCACCCGACCGATCCGATGGAGAGGATGCGGGAGCCGGGGTGGAAGTGGAACAGCGGCTTCTTCTCGACGGGGTCGACCGAGACGGCGGCGACCCTCCCGTACGTGGCGGCGTGGAGCGTCCCCCCCCGGTTCTCGCGGACCCCGCAGATCCCGACCTTCCCCTCCGCGATCCGGCACCGGTGGGGGCACAGGCCGCACCGCACGGCGTCCCCCTCCGGGACCCAGTGCGAGGCGATCTTGTCAGTACCGGATGTCGAAGCCATCGAAGCGCTCCCCCGGCGGATTCCAGGAGACGGCGCAGTCGATCACGGCGGCCCCGGGGGGCCCGTTCCGCATGAAATCGATCACGCTCTCCACCGCCGCGCGCTCTCCCTGCAGGACCGCCTCCACGCGGCGGTCGGGGAGATTGCGCACCCATCCGCGGACGCCCGCGTCGGCGGCCACCCGCTGGGTGCTCCCGCGGAACCAGACCCCCTGCACGCGGCCCGAGACGACGACGCGGGCCTCGGCGACCCCGGCCATCGGTTACTCCTTCCCCCCGGTGCACCGCCGAGACGGTGCACCGGCATCGCGACCGTCATCCCTTCCCGATCAACTCCAGCCATTCCCGTTCGGACAGGATCGTCAGCCCCAATTTGCGCGCTTCCATCTCTTTCGATCCCGCCCCGGGTCCCGTCACCACGTAGTCGGTCTTCCTCGATACGGAACTCGCCACATTGGCTCCCATCCTTTCGGCACGAGCCTTGGCCTCCGATCTGGACATGGTTTCCAGCTTCCCCGTAAACACGACCGTCTTCCCCGAAACGGGACTTGCCGTGGTCGAGAGTTCGAAATCCCTGACCGTTACCAGGGGTTCGCTGTCATCGCGGGGGGTGTAAAGTCTGCTCAACACCTCCTGGTTCTGCGGTTCGCGGAAAAACGAAACGATATCCTCCGCCATGCTCTCCCCGATGCCGTTGATCGAAAGCAGGTCATTTCCGGCCTCCGAATCCGGATCGCCGGCCGCCTCCATGGATCGGAGCCAGTTTTCCAGAGTCAGGTAGTGACGAGCCAGTAATCTGGCGGTAGCTTCGCCGACCTGGCGAATCCCCAAAGCATAGATGAATCGATCCAGGGAGATGGTGCGGGCGCGGTGAATGGCGGCGAACAGGTTGCGCGCCGAAGTCTCCCCCCAACCGTTCCAGGTGGACAACGGCGGATCACCGTGGCGATCCCGTTCTTCCAGGGTGAAGACATCGACCGGAGTCCGGATGAGCCCTTTCTCATAGAACAACCGGATGTTTTTCTCGCCCAATCCCTCGATGTCGAAGGCATTCCTGGAGACGAAGTGCAGCAGCCGTTCCTCGGCTTGCGCCTGGCAGAAGAGCCCCCCGGTGCAGTACGTCTCGGCGGTATCCTCTTCCCGGGCAAGCGTGCTTCCGCATACCGGGCAACGGGTCGGAAAGAAGTACGGCCGGCTGTGAACCGGGCGACGTTCCTTCACCACCTCGACGACCTGCGGGATCACGTCTCCTGCACGCTGGATGATGACGGTGTCGTCCTCGCGGATATCCTTCCGTTCGATCTCGTCCCGGTTGTGCAACGTGGCCCGGGAAACGAGCACTCCGCCCACGTTGACCGGGGCAAGATTCGCCACGGGGGTCGCCCTTCCCAGGCGGCCGATCTGGACCACGATGCTTCGAATGACCGTCGACGCCTGCTCGGGGGGGAACTTCCAGGCGATCGCCCAGCGTGGGGAACGGCTGTCGAAGCCCAGGCGTTCCTGCCAATCGAGGCGGTTGACCTTCATCACGACGCCATCCACGGAAAAACCGAGGGAGGACCGTTGACCGAGGATTTTTTCATAGTAGCCGGATAAGGTCGAGGTATCGGATTCGATCCCTTCGACCAGGCCGGAAGGTTCATTGAGCGGGAATCCCCACTCCTTCAACCTGCGGCGGGCATCCCATTGGGTTTGCGCGATGGGTGAGGAGACCTCTCCCCAGGCGTAGGCGAAGAAACGCAGGGGGCGATGCGCGGTTACCTCCGGATCCAGCTGGCGCAAGCTGCCCGCAGCGGCGTTGCGGGGATTGGCGAACCGTTTCCCGCCTACCGACTCCTGCTGTTCGTTCAGCCGGAGGAAATCCTCGTCCGACATGTACACTTCACCGCGAACCTCCAGCACATCCGGCC
>Ga0075322_1000025_pt1 | contig 13619 bp, 12 predicted proteins | sample MayberryNW_Catta_FD_120086 | JGI IMG/M metagenome (GOLD analysis project Ga0075322, IMG submission 120086) | Natural and restored wetland microbial communities from the San Francisco Bay, California, USA, that impact long-term carbon... | ecosystem: Environmental > Terrestrial > Soil > Wetlands ... | reverse complement strand
TCGAGGAGGCGGACCCGCTCCACGGGATTCATCCCCGCGGTGGGCTCGTCGAGGAACAGCAGCGTCGGGGCGGCGGCGAGCGCCACGCCGACTTCGAGGAGGCGGAGGTCCCCGTGGGACAGCGCGGTGGCGGGGGTGGCGCGCTCCGCCAGCAGGGCGACCATCGAAAGGATCCCCTCCGTCTCCCGCAGGACCGCGGCCTCCCGCGAGAGGCTCCGGAACGGGTTCCACGCCCTTCCCGTCCGCGCCAGCACCGGGATCATCACGTTCTGCGCGACGGTGAGCTCCGGGAAGACGTTGACGACCTGGAACGACCGGCAGATCCCCATGCGGACCCGCTCGTGGATGGGGAGACGGGTGATCTCCCGCCCCTTGAAGCGGATCGTCCCGGACTGCACCGGGAGTTTCCCCGTCAGGAGGTTGATCAGCGTGGACTTTCCCGCCCCGTTCGGCCCGATGATGGAGGTCAGGACGCCCGGCTCGAACCGGAGGTCGAGATCCAGCGCCGTGCAGACCATCCCGAAGTGGTTCGACAGTTTTTCCGTCGTGAGCAGGGGCTCGCCCATTCCGCGTTATCCCTCCCCCGGCGCGGAGGATTTCCGGAGAATCGCCGACACGGTCCCCACGACCCCGCCGCGGAACCCCAGGATGATCACCAGGAGGACGATTCCGAACCACAGCATCCAGTTCTCGGTGAACCGCGGAATAATAACACAAAACGCGACGAAGATCGCGCTGCCGACCAGGGGGCCCGCGAGCGACGACAGCCCGCCCAGCAGGCTGACCAGGACCGGCTCCGCGGAATGGGTCCAGTGGGCCATGAAGGGGCGCGCGTTGCTCTCCAGGAGCGCCTCGAGCGACCCGGCGAGCCCCGCGAACGCCCCGCTCAGGGCGAAGACGGCCAGGCGGTAGCGCCGCACGGGGACGCCGGCGAATTCGCTGCGCCGGGCGTTCTCCCGGATCCCCGCCAGCGCCAGCCCGAAGGGGGATTGCCGGATCCGGTGGGCGGCCCACAAGCCCAGGGCGAAGAAGAAGAGGACGAAGAAGTAGAACTGTTCGTCCTTTGCGATGGGGATCCCGATCCCGCCGAAGAGCGACACGGGGGCCCGCAGGACGCCGATCAGCCCGTCGTCGCCGCCGGTGATCTCCCGGGCGTTCCAGAAGAAGGAGAAGGCCATCATCCCGCACGCCAGGGTCAGCATCGCGAAGTAGATCTCCGTGTGGCGCACGCACAGGAAGCCGACCAGGAGCGCGAGGAGGACCGCCGCGACGATCCCCGCCGCCACCCCGAGAAGGGGATGGGTGGAGACGTGGGCCCCGAAAAGCCCCAGTCCGTAGGCGCCGGCGGCGTAGAACGCGCCGTGACCGAAGGAGAGGAGCCCCGTCCGCCCCAGGAGGAGGTTGTACCCGACGGCGAAGATCCCCAGGAGCATGATCCGCATCGCGAGGTAGATCGTGAACTTTCCGGCAAGGAACGGGAGCGCGCAAAGGGCCAGGAGAACGGCCGCCGCCGCGACCGCGTTCCGCGTCCCCGCCTTCATCGGCCGCTCACCGCGTCGCCCCGAACAGTCCCTGCGGCCGCCACAGAAGGATTCCCGCCATCAGGATGAAGGTGAGGGCCATGTCGAAGGCGGGGAAGAACCGGGTCCCGAAGGCGGACAGGACGCCGATCACAAGGGCCCCGACGAACGCCCCCTTCAGGCTCCCCAGCCCCCCGATCACGGCGACGATGAACGCCTCGATGATGATCGTATCCCCCATGCCGGGGGTCAGCAGCCCCACGTAGGGGACCGCCAGCCCCCCGCCCAGGGCGCCGAGCCAGGTCCCGAAGACGAAGACGCCGGTGAAGAGGGCCGGGACCCGGACGCCCAGGCTGGCCGCCATTTCGCGGTCCGAGGAGGACGCCCGGATGATCCGCCCGTACCACGTCTTCTCCAGAAGGGCCCACAGGAGGAGCGCCACCGCGGGCCCCACGGCGATGATGAACAGGTTGTAGACCGGGAATTTCCGTCCCAGGATCGGTACCGAGCCGCCGAGGAAGGATAGGGAGGGGGGCGAGAGCGCCCCCCCTCCCCAGACGATCTTCACGAGGTTGTCGAAGATCAGGACGAACGCGAACGTGAGCAGCAGCTGGTACGGCAGCGCGATCCGGTAGACGTGGCGCAGGAAGAACCGCTCCACGACGAACCCGACCGCGCAGACCGCCAGGGGCCCCAGGAGGAGCCCCGTCCAGTACCCCGCCCCGAGGTACTTGAGGACGGTGAAGGAGCAGTACGCCCCCAGCATGTAGAAGCTGCCGTGGGCGAAGTTCAGCACCCCGAGGACGCCGAAGATCAGCGTCAGCCCGCTGGCCACGAGCCAGATGAACATCCCGCTGGACAGGCCGGCGAGGATCACGTGCACGTACGACTGCATTACTTGAACGGAGGCGTCGTCCCCGGCCCCTCGAACGGCGGCCGGTTGTAATAGTCCTTCGCCGGGATGACCTTCATGTTCTTCATGACCTTGAAGGCGTATTTCGGGTCGGACACCGTCTGCCCCCAGGGGACGTCATAGATCGCCTGGTGGTCCTCTTTCCGGAAGACCCGCTTCCCCGCCGGGCAGACCTGCTCCATCCCCTCCAGCGCCGCGATCACCGCCTTGGTGTCCTTCGACCCCGCCTTCTCGACGGCCGCCTTGAACGCGTAGATCGCCGAGTAGCCGGTTTCGGAGACGTACGCCGGGTAATGCTTCCACCTCTTGTGGAAGCGCGCCACCCAGTCGTTGTTCTCCTTGTTGTTCGGGTACTTGAAGAAGTACCGCGCCGAGATCCAGATGTTGTCGGGCATGTCCTTCCCGAGCCCCTCGAGGACGTCCATGGCCGCCCCGACCGGGAACATGACGTATTTCACCTTTTCGAAGAGGCCGGCCTCCTTCGCCTGCCGTACGAAGGAGATGAGCTCCCCCGCCCACTCGGTCGAATAGAGCCCGTCGGGCCTCGCGTCCATGATCGTGTTGATGTGGGAGCGGAAATCGGTGGTGCCGAAGGGGGCGAACGACTCGGCGACGAACTGGGCGGACGGCTTCAGCCCTTTCAGCGACTCCTGGAACATCTTCCAGCAGGTGAAGCCGTATTCGTACTTGGGGCTCACCGTGGCCCACTTCACGGCGGGGAAATCCTTCGCGATGAAGGCCGCCGCGTGCCCGTCGTTATAGGTCGGCATGCAGTTCCGGAAGATCTGCCGGGCCCCCTTCTTGAAGACGAAATCCTCGGTCAGCTTCTCGGTGGCGGCGTGCGTGAACATGAAGACCCGGTCGAGCTGGGGAATCACCGGGCCCAACGCCATCGCCTGCCCCGACGAGTCGATGCCCGCCAGGAAGTCGGCGCCCCAGCTGTCGACGAAGTAGCGGGCGTTCTTGATCGCCTCGTCGGCCTTCGTGGTCGAGTCGCGGAACTCCATCTCGACCTTCTGCCCGGCGATCCCCCCCTTCGCGTTGATCTCCTCGATCGCCATGGTCGCTCCCATCTTGTGGAACTCGCCGTACCCGGCGAGCGTCCCGGACAGGATCGCCTGGTAGCCGATCTTGATCGGCCCCTTGACCGTCGGCGTGGCCCCCCACACCCACTTTGGCGCGAGCAGGCCGCCGCCCAACCCCGCCGCGGCCAGGGAACCGGCACCCGTGAGCTTCAGGAAATCCCGTCGGTTCATCCCTCTCTTCCCCATCGGTCCTCCCTTGATGCGTGATCTCGTGAACGCATCGGGGCGTCCGGCGACCCCCCGACGCGTTGACGGCGACAGTGGATTTCTATCATACCTTGGCGATTTCTCAGAAATCCATCGAAGCGCGGATTGCCCTCAGCGTCCTTTCCGGATCCGGCAGGTACGACTTTTCGAGGGCGTAGGGGAACGGGGTGTCGAACCCCGTAACGCGCACGACGGGCGCCTTCAGGTGCAGGAAGCACCGCTCCTGGATGAGCGCGGAGAGTTCCGCGCCGAAGCCGCACGTCCGGGGCGCCTCGTGGAGGACGACGGCCCGGCCCGTCTTCTTCACCGACCCCTCGATCATTTCGATGTCGAGCGGCCACAGGGTCCGCGGGTCGATGACCTCGACGTCGACCCCCTCGGCCGCGGCGGCGGCGGCCGCCTTCCCGGCCACCGGAACCATCGCCCCCCACGCGATGAGCGTCACGTCGACCCCGGACCGGACGATCCGCCCCACCCCGAGCGGAACGAGATGCTCCCCCGGAGGCACCTCCCCCTTCACGGTCCGGTAGAGCGCCTTCGGCTCGAGGAAGATCACCGGGTCCTCCCCGCGGATCGCCGAGGAGAGAAGCCCCTTCGCGTCGGCGGGCGTCGACGGCATCGCGACGACCAGCCCCGCGGTGTGGATGTAGTACGCCTCCGGGCTCTGGGAGTGGTAGTGCCCTCCCCGGATCCCCCCGCCCGAGGGGGCGCGCAGCACGACCGCCGCCGTGAACTGCCCCGCGGAGCGGTACCGCATCTTGGCCATCTCCGAGACGATCTGGTCGAAGGCCGGGTAGATGAAATCCGAGAACTCGATTTCGGCGACGGGGCGAAGCCCGCTCATCGCCATCCCGATCGCCATCCCGACGATCCCGACCTCGTTCAACGGCGTGTCGATCACCCGTTCCGGCCCGAACCGCCTGGAAAGCCCCTCCGTCGCGCGGAACACTCCGCCGCCGCGGCCGATGTCCTCCCCGAGGACGCAGACCGACGGGTCCCGCGCCATCTCGGTCGCGAGCGCGTCGTTGATCGCCTTGATCAGCGTCAGCTCGGCCATCGCCTCACCCCCTCCCGGAGAGCAGGCCGTCGCGCTGCTCGGCGAGGTGCCACGGGATTCGCGCGTAGACATCCTCGAACATGCTGGACAGCGGCACGGGCGGGGCGCCTTCCGCCGCCTCGACCGCCCCGCGCACGACCTCCCTGGCTCCCGCCTCCTCCGCGGCAGGGTCCCCGAGCAGGCCGCGCCCCTGGAGGAACGCGGCGAACCGCCGGATCGGGTCCTTCCCGCGCCACGCCGCCACCTCCTCCTCCGACCGGTAGACGGTCGGGTCGTCGGAGGTCGAGTGCGGCCCGAGGCGGTACGTGAGCGCCTCGATCAGCGCCCCCCCCTCCCCGGCCCGCGCGCGGGACATCGCGTCTCCGACCGCCTTGCGGACCGCCAGCACGTCGTTGCCGTCGACGCGGATGCCGGGAAGTCCGTACCCCGCGGCCTTCTCCGCCAGCGTCCCGGTGGCCGTCTGGCGTTCCACCGGGAGGGAGATCGCGTACCGGTTGTTCTCGCAGAAAAAGACCACCGGCAGCCGGAAGACCCCCGTGAAGTTCATCGCCGCGTGGAAATCCCCCGTCGAGGTCCCCCCGTCGCCGAAGGTGGTGAGCACGGCGACCCGTTCCCCGCGCACCTTCGCCGCGTAGGCCGCCCCGACGGCGTGGGGAAGCTGCGTGGCCACCGGGGAGGAGACCGACACCAGGCGGATGGAGCGGTCGCACCAATGGTTCGGCATCTGGCGTCCCCGCGTGGCGTCCGTCGAATTCCCGAGGATCTGGCCGACGAGCGCGGCGAGCGGGTACCCGCGCATCAGCCCCACACCGTGGTCCCGGTACGCCGGGAAGATCCAGTCCCCCTCGCGCACGGCGTGTCCCGCCCCGATCGAGCAGGCCTCCTGGCCGGTCGAAGGGACGAAGAAGCCGATCCGGCCGGACCGCTGCAGGGCGACCGCCTTCTCGTCGATCGCCCGCAGCAGCACCATGGTCCGGTAGAGGGACAACATTTCCGGGCCGGGGAGCCCCGGGTCGAGCGACGGGTCGGCCGTCCCGTCCGGACGAAGGACCGACAGGATTACCCCGTTCGTCATGGCACTCCTCCCTTCTTCCCGCCGACGACGGGCGCCCGCCCCCGGCGCATCACCGCGTCCGGATCACGCCCTTCGCGCGCAGGTCGGCGATCCGCGAAGGCGTGTACCCCAGCCCGGCCAGGACTTCGTCGTCGTGTTCCCCGAGGAGCGGCGCCCGTCGGGGGCTTTCCGGGACTCCGTCGATCTTGATCGGCATCCCGAGCTGCCGGTCGGTTCCCCCGAGAGGCGACTCCACTTCGACGACCATGCGGCGCGACGCCGTGTTCGCATGGAGAAACGCCTCCGGGAGGTCCAGAACGGGAGAGACGCAGGCGTCGATGCCGGAGAGCCGCTTCACCCACTCGTCCCGCGGGAGGGTGCGGAACACGGCCCGCAGGGCTTCCTTGACGACTTCCCCCTCCGCGCCGGTCGCGTACTGCATTCCGGCCAGGTCCTCGCGTCCGAGCGCGGACGTCAGCGCCTTCCAGAACCACGCCTCGAGCGCGCCGACGCTGAGGAAGCCGCCGTCCGAGCACCGGTACACCTCGTAGCAGGGGAACATGCCGGTCAACGGCAGAGAGCCGCGCTCCTGCGGAACGCCCCCGGCGAGCCAGGAGGCCGCCGGCAACGCGATCGAGGCCATGGCCCCGTCCGTCATCGAGACGTCCACCCGCTTCCCCCCGCCGGTCCGCTCCCTCCCGAGGAGCGCCATGAGGATCCCCGAGAGGGCCATCAAGGAGCCGCCGAAGACGTCCCCCAGCTGCACCGGAAGGAGCGTCGGGTCGCCGCCTTTCCTCCCGCACAGCCCCAGCACTCCCGCGTAGGACAGGTAGTTGACGTCGTGCCCCGGGACGTCCCGCATCGGGCCGTCCTGGCCGTATCCGGAGATGGAGCAGTAGACGACCTTCGGGTTGACGGAGGAGACCGAATCGTAGTCGATGCCGAGCCGGCCGACGACGCCCGGCCGGAACCCCTCCACCACGACGTCGGCGGCTTCCGCCAGCCGCAGGAAGATCTTCTTCCCCTCCTCCGTCTTCAGGTTGATCGTCACGCTCCGCTTCCCCCTGTTCAGGTACCGGTCGACCGGTCCCGTCCCCGGCTCCTCGGCGGCGAACGGGTTGCGCACCCGCGGATTCGGCTCGTCGATCTTCACGACGTCCGCCCCGTAGTCCGCCATCATCATCGTGCACAACGGACCCGGCAGCTGGAGCGACAGGTCCAGCACGCGGATCCCGGCGAGCGGCATCATCACGAATCCCCCCGTGAATTCTCTTGTGCTATCTTAATATCTCCCATGGAAAAAGGGTTCCCGATCTCTCCGGACCGCGCGATCTTCCTCGCGGACGCCCACCTGAACCAGGACGACATCCACAGCCGGAACTTCCTTGCCCTCGCCGACCGGGCGGCGGAGGAGAAGGTGCCCCTGTTCCTCCTCGGGGACGTCTTCGACCTCTGGTTCGGCAACCCCGGGCTCACCTTCGGGTTCCAGAAGCCGATCATCGAACGCCTGCGCCGTCTCCGGGGGGAGGGTCTGCGGATCTACTACGTCGAGGGGAACCGCGACTTCTACCTGAAGCGGGACCACGAAGGGACGACGTTCGACGTCGTCTCGGAGGGGGAGATGCAGGCGGCGGTCGGACAGAAGCGGCTGTACCTTTCCCACGGGGACGCGGTGAACCGCGCGGATTTCGCCTACCGGTTCTGGAAGGGGATCTCGAAGAGTCGCCTCGCCAACGAAGCGGTCGCCCACCTGCCGCCCTCGGTCGTCCTTCCCGTCGCGGACCGGATCGAGCGGAACCTGAAGCGGTCCAACCGGAGGCACCGTGGAAGCTTCCCGGAGCGGGAGTGCCGGGAATACGCCATGCGCCTTTTTCGAAAGGGGGTCGACTTCGTCATCCTCGGACACTTCCACCAGGAGCGGCTGATCCGTTTCTCCCGGGAGGAATCGACGAAGATCGTCGCGGTCCTGCCGTCGTGGAAGGACCGGTGGCGCTACTTTTTTCTCACGGCGACCGGCGAATACGGCTTCCGCGCGTTCAAGCCCGGCGAACCGCTGCTGCCCCCCGCGGCTCTCACCCCGTAAGGGGGGCGTCCTTTCTCAGAAATTCGCGACCAGCGCCACCGTCATCATCGTGTCGGTCCGCCGAAGGGTCGAAGGGACGGGCTTGTGGTCGTACCGTACGGTGTACCCCGCCTTGAGAGAGAGAAGATCCGTGAGGGAGGAGACGACCGCCGTCTCGGAATTCACCTTGAAGTGCGAGGAGTCGGAGAAATCGTACAGATACTCCACGGACTGGGAGAACCTGTTCCTCTTCGTGATCGCGTACTCGTACTTGCCATGGGCGCGTCCCGTCAGGAAATTGCTGACCGTGTTGTCCGTGTAATCCTCTTTGGTGTAATTCAGCCCGGCCTCGCCCGACAGGAAGTGCTTCGGCCCGGCGAGTATCTTGTAGCCCGCACCGGCGCCGCCGTAGTACCTCCGGTCGATCCCGGAGAACCGGTCCTTGTTCCAGCCGCCGAGGACGTAGGTATAGATCCTTTCCGTGTGCAGGTAGTCGAGGCGCAACTCGGTCGAGTAGTTTTCCGCCGTCGTCACACCCTTGTCCTTGCCGTAGATCCCGCCGATCTTCCAGGATCCGACCGCCCTCGGCGTGAGCTTGTACGACAGCAGATTCTTCCCCGCAAGGCTGGTCGTCCTGGTGTTTCCGCTCGTCGTCACGAAGGACAGTTCCGCCTGGTCGCTCCAGTCCTTGTCGTTCTTCGGTTCATCGGCGGCCGCGGCGGCCGCGGCGAACAGGATGGCCGCGGCGGCGAGCAGGCACAGGTTCTTCCTCAATGCGTTCCTCCTCCCCTGGCAGGAATCTCCGGTGGATGCCGGCGGGATTCGCCGGGGCCCTGGACGCGGGAGGCGCCTTGCGCACCTACGCCTTTTTTCCCGCCCGGAGGGCGCGGTTCAGCATGACCGCGAACAGGACCCCCGCGGCCGCTTCGATGAGCCCGAAGAGGACGCCGATCCGGTCCAGCCCCAGCCCGACCGGAAACACCGAACCCGCGAGCATGCCGGGAAGTCCCACGTTGGCGAGGGTGAACTGCGCGTTGGCGAGAGCCGGAGTGACGCCGGGAGGCGGTTCCGCCTCCGACCGCCCGGCGATCCACCGGAAACCCGCACCGTAGGCTCCGAAGAGGACCACCCCCACCAGGAGCATGTGGGAGTGGAGAAACTGGAAATTGTCGTTCCCGAACCAGAGCATGGCGGCCCCGAGGAGAAGCCCCAGGACGAGGTAGAACAGGGCCGCGCGGAAATACCGGTCGGCGATGCGCCGGAACATCGGTCCGGCGGCGCAGGTCCTCATCGGTCCGGGTTTCGTCCGCGCATGCTATTTCGCCATCCCGTTTTCGATGGAGAACGAGGACGCCGACTGCGACGGGTCCGCGTGGAACGCCACTTTCCCGCCGCACAGCTTCTCGAGCCGGCTGATGTCCTCCCGCTTCTGGTTGAGGAGCGTCTCGAGAAGCCCCGGGGCGACGCGCACGGATACCTCTCTTCCCGCTTCCCTCCCCTCCCGGGCAAGCTCGTCGTGCAGCCTGCGCAGCAGCCGCACCGTGGCCGCGTCCTGGGTCGGGATGACGCCCGTCCCTCCGCAAAGATCGCACCCCTTGAGGAGGACGTCGTAGAAGGAGGTCCCCATCCGTTGCCGACTGATCGCCACCAACCCGAACTTCCCGAGGGAAGTGACGTCGCTTTTCGCCTTGTCCCGCTTCAGCCCCTCCTTGAGGATCCGCTCGACCTCCTTGTTGTGGGACTTGCTCTCCATGTCGATGAAGTCGATGACGATGAGGCCGCCGATGTCGCGCAGGCGAAGCTGCCGGGTGACTTCCGCGGCCGCCTCCCCGTTCGTGCGGAAGGCGGTGTCCTCGATGTCCCGGTCCTTGGAGGAACGGCCGGAGTTCACGTCGATCGACCACAGCGCTTCCGAGCGGTCGATCACGATGTGGCCCCCCGAGGGGAGCGGCACCTTGCGCTGCGTCCCCCGCTCCACCTGCTCCTCGAGGTTGAACTTTCCGAACAGGGGTCGCTTGTTCCTGTACAGCTTCAGCTTCTCCTTCTGTATCGTGTAGTAGACGTCGAAGAAGGCGGACGCCTTGCGGTAGGCGGCATCGGAGTTCATCAGCACTTCCATGACGTCCGCGCTGTAGTTGTCCCGAAGCGTCCGGATCACGATGTCCTGCTCTTCGTACAGTAGCGACGGGGCCTTGTTCGCCCGCGCTCCTTCCACGGTGCGGTCCCACAGCTTCAGCAGGTTGGTGAGGTCGGCCTTGAGGTCCTTCAACGGCCGGGCGGCGCCGACCGTGCGGACGATGAACCCCAGGTGGTCGGGGTATTCGAGCTTCTCCATCTGCTTCCGGATGCGCTCCCGCTCCTTCTCCCCCGTGATCTTCTTCGAGATGCCGTACCGCTTCATTCCGAGCATCATCACCATGTAGCGGCCCGCGATGCTGATGTAGGAGGTGACCGCGGCTCCCTTGATCGCGGATTCCTCCTTCGTCACCTGGACGAGGATCTCCATGCCGGGGCGCAGCGGCGGCCGCTTGTCCCCCTCGTTCCACGTCCCGAGGTGCTCCATCAGCGCGCCGGCGCAATACTCGTTCAGCGGCAGGAAGCCGTGTCTCCCCCCTCCGAACTCGACGAACGCCGCTTCGATGGCGTGCGCGATGTTGACGACCTTCGCCTTGTAGATGTTCCCCTTGAACGCCTTCCGGCGCTGGTTTTCGACCTCGTAGTAGTCGAGATTCCCCTCCGTCACGATCGCCACCCGGTTCTCCTCGGAGTGGAGGCTGTCGATCAGCATCACCTTCTTCGCCCCGGTCCCCTCCTCGGAGAAGATCCCCTCCTCCTCCTCTTCCTCCTCTTCGGACCCGGCCGCATCCTCCGGTCCGTCGTCCGGTTCCTCGGCCTCCGTCCCGCCCGCGGCCAGGGCCCCCGTCTCGTCCGCCTCCGGCTCCTCGTCGCCGGCCGGCGACGGGAGCGCGCCGGCGGTCTCGCCCTGCGCCGGTCCCTTTCCTTTCCCGCGTCGACGGCGGCGCCTGCGGCGCCGCCTCTTCCCGGGTTCTCCCGGCTCCCCGCCCGGCTCCGCCGAGGCCCCTGGGAGCCCCGCCTTCGGGGCGGCCGGCGCCTCCCCTCCCGCCGGCTCCGCCTCGATGTGCTCCGGATGCGCGGCCGGTTCCCCGGCGGACGCCGGCTGGCCGCCCCACCCCACGACTTCGAACGGCCGGGGTCCCTGGACCGGGGCCGGCGTCTCTCCGGTTCCCGCCTCCGACTCCTGCACGGGCGTCTCTCCCGGTTTTTTCTTGCCCCTCCGACGCGACCTTCGCCGTCCCTTCGGGAGACTCTCTCCCGCCGTCGCGTTCCCGGCCTCCGCAGGCGCGGCGTCGAATCCCTCCTCCCCGGATTCCGCGGCGATCGGCGGTGCGAACGGTTCGGCCGACTCCGGCGCACTTGTCGCCTCGTCTCCCGGCGCCGGATTCCCTCCGTCCGCGACCGGCGGGGTCGCCGCGGCGGATCCCGCGGCGCCTTCCGCATCCTTCTTCTTCCGGGGTCCGCGTCTCCAATAGCTCCGTTTCGGTTTCCCTTCCGTCATCCCTTGCCTCTCCCTTTCCGGGCCGCCCCGTCAAGGGACGCCCCTCGGGCCGCGCCGCCGTTCCACCGGGACATGGGGGGGAACCCGTGGAGCACGTCCGGCAGGTCGCACACGTCTTTCACGACGGCGTGCGCCGGAGACTCCTTCCGGTTTCCGCCCACCCACACGGTGAACATCCCCAGTTCGCGCGCGGGCAGCAGGTTGTTGCGGCTGTCCTCGCAGAACAGGGAATCCTCACCGCGGGCTCCCGTCACCCGCAGCAGCTTCGCGTACGGGTAGGGCGACGGCTTGGCGATGTATTCCATGAACTCGATTCCGTAGATCCCTTCCATCATCCCGGTCACGCCGAGCGCGTCGAGCACCCGGCGGGCGTACTCTTCCGATCCGTTGGTGAACACGACGCGCCTGCCGGGGAGTCCCGAGAGCATCTCCCGCAGCTCCGGACGCGGGGGGACGATCTCCGGAATCGGCACGTCGTGGACGAACTCGAGGTAGTCGGCGGGGGATACGTCGTGGTAGCGCATCAGACCCCGGAGCGTCGTCCCGAACTCGGCGAGAAACGCCTTCCGGATCCGGTGGGCCGTCTCGGGGTCGGCACCGAGCTTCCTGCGGACGTACTCCTCGATCCGCGCGTCGACGATCCGCCACAGGGCCACTTCCGGCGGGTACAGCGTGTTGTCGAGATCGAAGATGAAGAGCGGCCCGTTCGACAATCGCTTACTCCCCTCCGACGGACATCGCGCTCACCAGCAGGGAGGGGGCGCCGACGTTGCCGAACCAGCGGAAGTCGGAGCCGGCGGCTTCCACTCTTTCCAGCAGGCCCAGGATGTTGCCGGATACGGCGAATCCGTGCAGCGGCCCGCCCGGCGACCCGCCCTCGATGCGGATCCCGGACGCACCCACCGAGAAATCCCCTGAAACCGGGTCCGCCGTGTGGATCCCGAGAAATTCCGTGAGGAGGATGCCCGTTCCCGCCGCCTTGAACAGCGCGGACGGCGGGTGCGCTCCCGGGGCGATGCGCAGGTTGGAGATCCCGACCGAGGGAGGCTGCTTCGGCCCCGGTCGACGGCAGGCGCCGGTCGATCCCGTCCCGACCTTCCTTCCCCAGAACGCGTCCGCGAGGAAGCCGCGCAGTTCCCCCTTCGCGATCAGCTCGCGCCGCCGCGTCGGCGTTCCCTCCGCGTCGAACGGTTCGGCCCCGGAACCGCCGGGATCCATGGGATCGTCTTCGATCGTCAGCACCCCCGACGCCACCTTCCTTCCGGCCATCCCGGCGAACATCGATTTCCCCTTCGCGACCTGGGAGGAGAGGAACGACGGGACCAGCACCTCGAGCAGTTCGGCCGCCGCGGCGTTCTCGAGGACCACCCTGTACTCCCCGGTCTTCGGGCGGACCGCCCCGAGCATCCGCAGCGCCCGCGCTGCGCCTTCTCCGGCGATCGCGGCCGCGTTCATCCCCCGCAGCGACCGGGCGAAGCCGAACCCGTACCCGGTCTGCCCCTCGCCGTTCTCCTCGGCCACCGTTTCCAGGTGCGCCGAGGAGAGGGAGGCCCGCCTCGTCGCGGAGAACCCCCCCGAATGGAACAGGGACACGGAAACGACCGTCTCGCGAAGCGCCGCCGAGCGCACGCGCGTCACCCGGGGATCCCGCGCAAGGGCCTCCGCCTCGAGGGAGCGGGCGAACTCCCCCTTCTCCGCTTCCGGAACCGTTTCGACGGAGGGGTCGTACAGGGGAAGTTCTCCCGCCGGTCCCGCCGCGTCCGGCAAGCCGTACGCGTCGTCCGGGTCGGAAGCGTCCGCGCAGAAGAGCGCCTCCTCCACCATCCGGGCCAGGTCGGCGTCGTCGCCCCGGAACCCGTAGGAGAACCCCATCCGCCCGGCGCGGAAGACGCGCAACCCGAGGGCCACGGTGTCCGCGAGCGCGATCCCGTCGAGCCGCCCCTCGCGCGCCTCGTACCGGCGATCCCGCGTGCGCGTCACGCACAGCTCGGCGTCGCCCCCGCCCCGCCCCGCCACCGCGCGCAGGACGGCGTCGTATCTCGTTTCAGCCACGGCCCCCCACCGAGAAATCGGCGACCAGCGCCACCTCGTCGCAGTCGGGAAACTTCGAGCACTTCAGGCAATCGGTCCAGATCTTCTGGGGG
>Ga0075322_1000024_pt1 | contig 13694 bp, 13 predicted proteins | sample MayberryNW_Catta_FD_120086 | JGI IMG/M metagenome (GOLD analysis project Ga0075322, IMG submission 120086) | Natural and restored wetland microbial communities from the San Francisco Bay, California, USA, that impact long-term carbon... | ecosystem: Environmental > Terrestrial > Soil > Wetlands ... | reverse complement strand
GCTCGTCGATCGCCGAGTTGATCGCCGCGTACTCGCCGCCGATCCCGGCGCCGGTGAAGAAACGTGCGGCGAAGAAGTACCAGGGGGCGAAGGAGAAGGCGGTCGCCGCGGTCGCGGCGATGTAGACGCCGAGCGTCACCAGGAAGAGCTTCTTGCGGCCGAAGCGGTCGGTGAGCTGGCCGAAGAAGAGCGCGCCGAGGCAGGCCCCGGCCACGTAGAAGGCCGCCGCGGTGCCGATCTGACCGGTGTCGACCGGCAGACCGCTGCCCGCTTCGGTGAGGCGCGAGGCGAGCGACCCGACCATCGTCACCTCGAGCCCGTCGAGGACCCAGACCGTGCCGAGGCCGATCACGATCAGCCAGTGGAAGCGCGACCACGGCAGCCGGTCGAGGCGCGCGGGGATCCTGGTGTCGATCGTCGCGGTCTGCGCCCCGTCGCTCATCTCACAGCCGTCACTACCCCGCTCGTTGGCTGAAAAACCCTTCGCGGTGAGGCTGGGCGGGGCGGCAACCGGGTATCAACGAGAGTGCGATGCTCTCCTGCCGCCTGCTCGGCCACCGCTTTCGCTTCACCGCCGAGGGCCGGACGATGACCTGGGCCTGCGAGCGCTGCGGCGCCGGCGGCGCGAAGGAATACCCATCCGAACGCGACGCGACCCGCTACGCGGCCGCCTTCGACGAAGAGGACCTCGACGACCTCGGCCGCCGCGCCCCGCTGCTGGGAATGCTGCCCCTGAGACTCTGGCGCTCGCTGCGCGAGCGGGGCTCATAGGAGAAGGGTCCCCGCTCGCATTTTACGCCGGTAAATATGGCAGAATACGCACCTAGAAATGGCATCTTTCGCAGAAGCCGCTGCGTCCAAGCTTTATCGGCGCAGTGAGAGAGACTCGATCGTGGAGACCCTCGCCACCACCAGGGTGGTGTTCCTGCTCGGCGCACGCCAGGTCGGCAAGAGCACCCTGGCGCGGCAGATTGCGACTGACGAGCACCCGGCGGAGATCATCGACTTCGACGATCCGGCACCGCGCAACGCCGCCCTCGACGATCCGGTTGGGTTCGTCGCCGGGCTTGAGCGGCCAACCCTCATCGACGAGGTCCAGAGAGGCGGGCCGGACCTGGTGCTGGCGATCAAGTCCATCGTCGACCGCGACCTGTCGTCGGGACAGTTTCTGTTGACCGGCTCGGCGAATCTGCTCCGCAACCCTCGCGTGCTGGATGCGCTTACCGGTCGCGCCGCGATCGTCACTCTGTGGCCCCTGGCGCAAGCCGAGATCGAGGGAGCGACCTCGAATTTCGTCGACGCTCTCTTCGCCGCGGAGCCCCGACGGGTAACAAGCGCCACGGTAGGCCGCGATGCGCTTCGCGACCGGATCGCATCGGGTGGCTATCCGGAGGCGCGACTCCGCAGCGGTCGCTCCCGTTCGCAATGGTTCGAGAGCTATCTCCGAATGACCGTCGAGCGGGACCTGGAAAGCATCGCCGACGCCTACAAGCTGCACGAGATCCCGAGGCTGTTCCGGCTCCTTGCGACCCAGGCGGCGGGACTTTGCGTACCGGCATCGATCGGCCGCAAGATGGCCCTCAACCACCAGACCGTCGAGCGCTACGTGGGCTTGCTCGAAGCGACCTTCCTCGTCAAGCGCATTCCTGCTTGGCGGCCCGGGCTCGGGCAGCGCGAGGTGCGGCACTCGAAGGCGTACCTGGTCGATAGCGCCTTGCTCCTCCACCTGTTGGGGGCCAATGAAGAGCGCCTGCTCGGGGACGAGCAGGTGACGGGGATGGCCCTCGAGAACTTCGTCGCGATGGAGGTGGCGAAGCACGCCGAATGGGCCGCAGCGGAAGCGCGACTTTTCCACTACCGCCGCGAGCGCGACGAGATCGACCTCCTGCTCGAGAATCGGGCGGGCGAGGTGGTCGCGATCGAGGTCAAGTCGAAAGCCTCGTTGTCGGCACGCGACTGGAGATCCCTGGCCAAGCTGCGCGACGCTCTCGGTGACCGATTCCGCTGCGGTTGCGTCATCCACCCCGGCGCCGACACGGTGCCGCTCGGCGCCCGCCTCTTCGCGCTCCCGCTCTGCGCGCTCTGGTCCTGACGCGCACAGATCCCGGTCAGCCGGCGGCGGCTGCTGACGATGCGCCGAGCAGGGGGCGAGGCCAGAGGCGGCGGTGGAGGACGACGTTGAGCTCGGCGCTGAGCACGGTCAGCACGGCGCCGAGGTTGATCCAGACGAGCAGGCCGAGGACCAGGGCGAAGGTCCCGTAGGCGGGGGTGGCGCCGCGCACCTCGTGGGAGACGAAGAGGCCGCCAATGAGCTGCAGGCCGGTCCAGCAGACGGCGGCGAGCGCCACCCCGGGCCAGACGGTCGAGAGCGAGGCGCGGCGGGCGCCGAGCAGGGCGAAGACGGCGCCGAAGACGAGCAGGTTGACGCCGAGCGAGATCGCGATGCCGCCAACCGGCCCGAGCACGCCCGAGCCGCCGCCGACCAGGCCGGAGGCGACGGTCGAGACCAGCGTCAGCGTGCCGAGCAGCGCCAGCAGCCCGAGTGCCCGCAGGCGCGAGGCGAGGAAGCCGTGGCGCTTGCGGTCGGGCACGTCCCAGACAGCGTCGAGCGCCGCCTCGGTGGCGAGCACCACGCCGAAGCCGGCCCAGAGCGAGCCGGCGAGGCCGATCGCGAGCGCCACGCCGTTGCCGTCCAACGAGCCGACTTCGATCTGTTCGCCGATCACCGGAAACTGGGAGAGCGCCGAGTCGACGGCTTCTTGGCGTAGTTCGGGATTGCCGGCGAGCGCGTATCCGAGCACGCTGGTGAAGAGCAGCAACAGCGGGAAGAGCGAGAAGAAGGCGCGGAAGGCGATCGCCGCGGCGAGGTCTCCGCCGCGGTCCTCGCCGTACTTCTTGACCACCGCGACCGGCACCGCGAGCGCCGGATGGCGTCGCTGCACCCGGTCGACGTCGCGCAGCGGCTTGATCGAATCCATAGCTCACGCATACCCGGATCGATCAGTGGGAATAGGGAGGTGGTCTCCCCGCTCGACCCGCACAGCCCCGACGCTCACCACATCGCGACGCTGTGGTGGTGGATGCTGGTCGTCGCCGGGATCGTCTTCGGCGGCGCGGTGGCGATGCTGGTCATCGGCTGGCTGCGGCGCGACAGGCCGGGCCTGCCCTTCCTCGGCGAGAGCGAACGGGCCAACACGACGCTGGTCGTCGCCTTCGGGATGGCAATCCCGATCGTCATCCTCGTCGCGCTCTTCATCGTCTCCGACCTCGTCCTGATGCAGGAAACCGACGCGCCGCGGGCGAGCGAGACGACGATGACCGTGACCGTCGTCGGCCACCAGTGGTGGTGGGAGGTGCGCTACGGCAACTCGAGGGCGGCGACGGCCAACGAGATCCACATCCCGGCCCGCACCCACGTACGCCTCGTCGCCCGCAGCGCCGACGTCATCCACTCCTTCTGGGTGCCGGAACTGAATCGCAAGATCGACATGATCCCCGGCCAGTCGAACAGCATCGAGCTGTACGCCGAAGAAGCCGGCGTCTACCGCGGGCAATGCGCCGAGTTCTGCGGCCTCCAGCACGCCCACATGGCCTTCCGCGTCTACGCCGAACCACCGGCCGGCTTCCGCGAATGGCTGGCCCACCAGGAACAGCCCGGCACCGAGCCGGCGGGCGCCGAGGCGCGCCGCGGGCAGCGCCTCTTCATGGAGAACGCCTGCGCCTCCTGCCACACGATCGCCGGGACCGAAGCGCGGGGCACGGTCGGGCCCGACCTGACCCACCTGGCGAGCCGCAACATGCTCGCCGCCGAGTCGATCGAGAACACCCCGCAAGAGCTCTTCCGCTGGATCCAGAACCCGCAGAGCATCAAGCCCGGCGACAAGATGCCGGGGCTCGGCCTCGGCCCGGCCCGCTTCCACGCGATCGTCGCCTACCTGACGGAGCTGAGGTGATGGAGGCCGCCGCGCCGCCCGCCTCCCGCACCCGAACCGAACGGCTCGGGCGGATCTGGGAGGAGCCCCCCGGCGTGCTCGGCTGGGTCACCACCGTCGACCACAAGCGGATCGGGATCCTCTACTTCTTCACCGCGATCGCTTTCTTCTTCGCCGGCGGGGTCGAGGCGATGCTGATCCGCACGCAGCTGATCGGGCCCAACCAAGCGACGCTCGACCCGGCGACCTTCAACGAAGTGATGACGATGCACGGCGTGACGATGATCTTCTTCTTCGTCATCCCGCTCTCGCTGGGCGCCTTCGGCAACTACCTGCTGCCGCTGATGATCGGGGCGCGGGACATGGCCTTCCCGCGGCTCAACGCCTTCTCCTACTGGGTCTACCTCTGCGCGGGGGCCTTCATCTACGTCGGCCTCTTCAGCGGCAACGCGCCCAGCGCCGGCTGGTTCGACTACGTGCCGCTCGCCTCGAAGACCTTCTCCCCCGGCCCGGGAATCGACTTCTACGCGCTCGGCCTGCTCTTCGTCGGCATCTCGACCACGGCCGGGGCGATCAACGTGATCGTGACGATCTTCAAGCTGCGCGCGCCCGGCATGTCGCTGAACCGAATGCCGCTCTTCTGCTTCGCCTTCCTCGCCGTCTCCTTCGCCCTGGTCTTCGCCCTGCCGGCGCTCAACACGGCGCTGATCCTGCTCGAGCTCGAACGGCTCCTGGGGATGCACTTCTTCGCCCCGGCCTTCGGCGGCTACCCGATCCTCTGGCAGAACCTCTTCTGGATCTTCGGCCACCCCGAGGTCTACATCATCATCCTGCCCGCCTTCGGGATCGCGACCTCGATCATCCCGACCTTCACCCGGCGGCGGATGGTCGCCTTCCCGCTCGTCGCCCTGGCCGAGATCCTCGTCGCCTTCCTCGGCTTCGGCGTCTGGGCGCACCACATGTTCGCGGTCGGCCTGGCGACCGCGACGACCGTCTACTTCGCCGCCGCCAGCCTGGTGATCGTCATCCCCAGCGGCATCCAGCTCTTCTCCTGGGTGACGACGATCATCACCGGCACGCCGCGCTTCAAGACGCCCCTGCTCTGGATCGTCGGCTTCATCGTGCTGTTCATCATCGGCGGGCTCTCCGGCGTGATGTTCGCCGCGATCCCCTTCGACCAGCAGACGACCGACACCTATTTCGTCGTCGCCCACTTCCACTACGTGATCTTCGGCGCCGCGGTCTTCCCGCTGCTCGGCGGGATGTTCTACTGGTTCCCCAAGGTCAGCGGGCGCATGTACAACGAGCGCTGGGGGCAGGCGAGCTTCTGGCTGACCTTCGTCGCCACCAACATCACCTTCTTCCCGATGCACCTGCTCGGCCTGGCCGGGATGCCGCGCCGCGACTACACCTACCCGGCGCACCTCGGCTGGAGCGGCTACAACCTGATCGAGACGCTGGGCGCCTACCTGCTGGGGCTCGGCCTGCTCAGCGTCGCCGCCAACCTGATCGTCAGCCTCTTCCGCGGCGAGCCGGCCGGCGAGGACCCCTGGGGCGGCGACACGCTCGAGTGGTCGACCAGCTCGCCGCCGCCGGAGTACAACTACGCCGTCATCCCGACCGTCTCCAGTCCCTACGCGATGTGGGACCGGGAAGACCGCGAAGCCGACGAAGCGAACCTCGAGGCCGGTCGCAGGACGCTGGAAGCCGGCCACGAGACGCCGGCCGGCACCGTCGTCGACGGCGAGTGGGACGAGGTGCTCGAGATGCCCTCGAAGTCGGCCTGGCCGCCGCTCACGGCGCTGGCGATCTCGGCGATCTTCGCGATGGTCATCCTGCAGCTCTGGCTCTCCGCGGCGATCGCCACGGCGGTCCTCCTCCTGGTGCTCGCCGCCTGGCACGGCCGCGAGCCGGAGGAGGCCTGATGGAGGCGGCCCCGCGCAGCATGGAGGCGAGCGGCCCGGCCGAGGTCGCCGCGGCGGCGGCCCGGCGGCGCGCGCAGCCGAGCGGCTGGTGGGGGATGGCACTGCTGATCGCGACCGAGGCGACGCTCTTCGCCTGCCTGATCGCGACCTACTACTACCTGCGCTTCAACGCCTCCGAATGGCCGCTGGGCGGGATCGAGCCGCCCGCGGTCGTCCTGCCGCTGGTCTTCACCGGTGGGCTGCTCGCGGCGACGATCCCGGTCTTCGGGTCGGTGGCGGCGGCCAAGCGCGGCGCGGCGGGGCGCGCATGGTGGCTGCTGACGATGGCCACGGCGATCCAGGCGACCTACCTCGGCCTGCAGATCCACCTCTTCGCCGGGGACTTGAACACCTTCAGCCCCCAGGAGAACGCCTACTCCTCGATCTACTTCACCCTGCTCGGGCTCCACCACGCCCACGTCGCGGTCGGCCTCGCGCTCGACGTCTGGCTGCTCTGGAAGCTGGCGCGCGGGATCACCAACTACCGCCTGATCGGCCTGCGGGCGGTCGCCCTCTACTGGTACTTCGTCAACGTCGCGGCGGTCGCCGTCGTGCTGACCCAGCTCTCCCCCTCGCTGTGAAGGCGCTCGAGCCGCTCCTCGCCCGGGTCCCGCCTTCCTCGCCGGCCTCGCCGGTGCTCTGGTTCGCGGTGCTCGGTGCGCCCGCCGCTTATGCGACGCAGATGGGAGTCGGGTACTGGCTCGCCCAGGCGCAGTGCAGCCCGACCGGCGGCATGTGGGGGATCGCGCTGGGGACCTGGGCGGTCGTCGTCGGCGTCCCGGCCGCTGCGGTCGCGCTCGCGGCGGGCGCCACCGCCTTCTGGCTCTTCCGCCAGAGCGGCGACTTCAAAGACGCGCCGCCGCGCGGCCGCACCGCCTTCCTCGGCGTCGTCGGGATGACCGTCGCCGCGCTGTTCGGAGTGCTAATCGTGATGACCGTCTGCGGCGTGCTCGCCTACGACACCTGCAACCAGTCATGAGCCGCGGGCGCCGACAAGCGCTGCTCGCCGCCGTGCTGCTCGCCGGGCTCGGCGTCGCGGCCGTCGCCCTGGCCGCGCCGCCGAGCGGCATTGTCCACGTCCCCGGCGGCTCGAAGATCAGCCGGCGGCAGCTCGGCGCCGGGCTTTTCGCCGCCAACTGCGCCAGCTGCCACGGCCCGATGGGCGAAGGCGTCGAACGCGCCAACAACCGAGGCGCCGGTGCGACCACCGCTCAGGGGCCGTCGCTGCGCGGGGTCGGCGAGCTGGCGCCGGACTTCTACCTGCGCACCGGGCGGATGCCGCTCAACCACGCCGGCGAAGAGCCGGAACGGCAACGCCCCTTCTTCAACTCGCGCGAGATCGCCGCGCTCTCCTCCTACGTGGCGAGCTTCGGCGGCGGCCCGAAGGTCCCCGACCCCCACCCCGACTTCGGCTCGCCTGCCGAAGGCCTGAGCCTCTTCACCGAGCACTGCGCCGGCTGCCACCAGGTGGTCGGCGAAGGCGGCTACGTGCCCGGCGCCAAGGTCCCCGTTCTGCAGCACGCCAACGCGACCGAGATCGCCGAGGCGGTGCGCACCGGTCCCTTCCTGATGCCGAAGTTCCCCAAATCGCAGATCGGCGAGGAGGACCTGAACAAGATCGTCGCCTACGTGCTCGCCAGCCGGCATCCCGACGACGAGGGCGGCCTCGGCATCGGCCACCTCGGTCCGGTCCCCGAGGGCGTGGTCGCCTGGCTGGTCGCCGGCTTCGCGCTGACCGGGGTCTGCGTCCTGATCGGGAGCAGGCTGAAGCGATGAGCAGGAGACGCGCGGAGCTGCTGGTCGCGGTCCTGCTGCTCGGGGTTGCCGCCTGCGCGGTGATGTTCATCGTCGTCTACGCGCAGAGCTGGGCGCACCTGACCCAGTACCTGGCGCTCTGCCTCGGCGGCGCCCTGGCGCTGCTGGGGGCGGCGCTGATCCTCGCCGGCGAGAAGCTCTTCCCCGCCGAGGAGGAAGCGGTCGAGGAGGACTACCCGCCGACCGAGCACCCGATGGAGCAGTACGAAGCCAACCAGCTGCTCGCCGAGACCGCCGAGCGCTTCACCCGCAAGCGCCTGCTGGCCGGCGCCGCGACCGCGGCCGGGGCGGCGCTGGGCGCGGCGCTGGTCGTCCCCGCGGCCTCGCTCGGCCCGCTGCTCGACACCAAGTCCTTCTACTACTCGCCCTGGCGCCGCGACCGCCGCCTGGTCAACGAGGACGGCAGGCCGCTGAGGGCGGAGGAGATCGAGGAAGGGACCTTCTACACGGCCTACCCGGAGGGCGCCTACCGCGACGAGCTCGCGGCGCCGCTGGTCGTCGTGCGACTGGACCCCGAAGAGCTCGAGATGCCCGCCGGGCGCGAGGGCTGGACGCCCAGGGGAATCGTCGCCTACTCGAAGATCTGCACCCACGCAGGTTGCGCGATCGCCCTCTACCGCGACCCGAAGTTCGCCGCCGCCGAGCCGGGGCCGGCGCTGGTCTGCCCATGCCACTACTCGACCTTCGACCCGGCGCGCGGCGCCGAGGTGACCTTCGGGCCGGCGGGCCGGCCATTGCCGCAACTGCCGCTGCTGGTCGACTCAAAGGGGGACCTGCGCGCCGCCGGGCAGCTCTCGGGCCCGGTCGGCCCGGCCTTCTGGGGCGTGCGCACGCGGAGGCCGTCGGCGTGATCCGCCGCGCGCTTCGCTTCCTCGACCAACGCAGCGGCGCTGCGCCCGCGCTGCGCAAGACGCTGCACTACGCCTTCCCCGACCACTGGTCCTTCCTGCTCGGCGAGGTGGCGCTCTACGCCTTCATCGTCCTGGTCGTCACCGGCGTCTACCTGACCCTCTTCTTCGAGCCGAGCACCGCGAAGGACACCTACGAAGGCAGCTACGCGCCGCTGCAGGGGATCGAGGCCAGCAAGGCCTACATCTCGGTGCTGAACATCTCCTTCGACGTCAAGGCGGGGCTGCTGATCCGCCAGACCCACCACTGGGCGGCGGACGTCTTCGTCGCCGCGATCGTCCTGCACCTGATCCGCGTCTTCTTCACCGGCGCCTACCGCAAGCCGCGCGAGCTGACCTACGTGATCGGCGTGCTGATGCTCTTCACGGCGCTGCTCGAGGGCTACCTCGGCTACTCGCTGGTCGACGACCTGCTCTCGGGCATGGGGCTGGCGATCGGCTACGCGGTGGGCCTCTCGATTCCCTTCGTCGGCGCCAACCTGATGCTGGCGATCTTCGGCCGGCCCTTTCCCGGCGCGCCGGAGCTCTGGTCGCGCATGTACATCGCCCATGTCCTGATCCTCCCCCTGCTGATCGGCGGCCTGCTGACGGCGCACCTGGCGCTGGTCGCCTCGCGCCGGCACACCCAGTTCAGGCGCAAACGCGTGCCGAGCGAGGTCAAGCTGGTCGGCCTGCCGGCCTTCCCGGCGCAGGCGCCGCGCTCGCTCGGCCTGCTGGCCGCGGTGGCGGCGGCGCTGGTGCTGCTCGGCGGCCTCGTGCAGATCAACCCGATCTGGCTCTGGGGCCCCTACCACGTCTCGCAGGGGACCAACGGGGCGCAGCCCGACTGGTACCTGGGCTGGCTGATCGGCGCCCTGCGCCTCGTCCCCCACTTCGACGTCGTCGTCTGGAACCGCACCCTGGTGCCGAACCCGTTCTGGGGCGGCATCCTCTTCCCCACAGTCGTCCTCGTCGCCCTGCTCGCCTGGCCCTGGCTGGAGCAGCGGGCGACCGGCGACCGCCGCTTCCACAACGCCCTCGACCGCCCCCGCGACGCACCGCTGCGCACCGCGATCGGCGCCGGCTTCCTCACCTGGGTGGTGATGGTCTTCATGGCCGGCGCCTCGGACCGGATGCTCGTCTGGCTCGGGATCAGCTACATGAGCCAGATCTGGTTCTACCGCGTAGCCGTCTGGATCGTCCCCTTCGTAGCCGGCTTCATCGCCTGGCGAATCTGCCTCGGCCTCAAGGCGATGGAGGAGGTGGAGGCGGAGCGGGCGCGTGCCGAAGCCGATCCGGAGATCGCCCTTTAGCGCCAGACCTCCACTATGGGAAGGGCGAGACCAGCGAAACTCTCCACGCCGCAGTTGGTCCTATCGTCCGCACATATTTGGGTACGCGGCTTGACTTTTTTCCAGCGTCGCCGATATGGTGTCCGCGATGGCCGTTGAGATCAGTGCCAATGGCGGATTTGGTGAGCGCGTCTCCTTGACAGGGATCGATGCCGACCGGTTCATCGCGGATGTCCTCAATCCGTCCGACGATCCACGTCGGCTGAAGCATTTGAGGCGCTCCGACGAAGCGTATAGCCGCATGATCTCTGCTGATCCAATACGCGATCTTCCGCGCCCCCAGTAGCGACATTGGCGCCACAGTTCTCGCGCCTCGCGCTGCCCGTTGCTGAGCAACTTTCCTGCGCGCTGGAAGCGTTCAACTGTCTGGGCGACGCGCATGCGGATGATCCCGTGGCCAAGAACGTCAACGGCTTTCTGGCTGACGGCCGCTTTGAACCCGGTATCAGGCACGGGATCAGCGCGACCTATCTTCTGCTCGATCCGGAGGCGACCCCGCAACTTCTTGGCTACGCGACCCTGACCTTCGACTCAGTCCGACTGACGAACTCCGAGCGGCGGCAGATGGAGGATCTGACCGGAATTGCCGAATTCGGAGCCCTTCGCATCCAAATGATCGGTGTGGACCACCGCTGCCAGAATTGCGGCCATGGTGGCCTTCTGCTTGAGGGCATAACCGGCTTGGCCCGCAAACTCTCCGCAGATGTCGCCGTTCGCTTCCTCTTGGCCGACGCCAACGTTCGGAAGGTTGGCTGGTATGAAGGGGCTGGCTTCGTTCCCAACAGAGCGAAGGGCGAGCGTGAGCGTACGGACCCGGAGCGGAGCGTCTCGATGCGGCTGGATCTCCTTGAGGGCCTGCAGGGTGGTCAGGCCGATCAGGCGCCAGCGGTCGAGACTGCAGCCCAGTAGCTCGGTCAGACAGCACGGGTCTGCGAATCAATCAAAGCTGGCGCAGCTCGGCCTCTCCCAGCCAGCGCAGGAAGAGCCATGAGAAGACGACGATCGTGATCAGCGCGCCCCAGATGAACATGATCGCGCCGCCGAGCTGCTGGTCGTGCAGCGGCGAGATTCCCCAGATCCGCTCGCCCCTGGCGTAGGCCGGGTAGAACGGGGCGCCCGACCAGATCAGGACGTTGCCGAGGATCGCGCAACCGAGCGCCCGCACGGCGAGCACGTACGTCGCCTTGGCGCCGGCGCCGAACCAGGCCGGGCCCGGCAGCGGCTCGAGCAGCGCGCCCCACATCAGCAGCCCGGCGGCGAAGAACATGCCGTGCTCGAGCCAGTGCACCGGCTCGGCGGCGAGGGCCAGCTCGTAGAGCGCGGGCAGGTGCCAGGCGTAGAGGTTCACCGCCCAGATCGGCAGGGCGACGAACGGCAGGACGAGAAAGCGCAGGCGCCAGGCGGCGGGCAGCGCCAGCAGCGGCCGCAGCACCGCGCCGCTCAGCCCGAGCAGGATCAGGAGCGGGGCCACTTCGCCGATCGTCAGGTGCTGGATCATGTGGGCGTAGAAGACGCGCGTCTCGGCGATCCGGTCGAGCGGCGAGATCAGCGCCGCCACGAGCGCGGCGAGCCCGAGGTAGAAGCAGGCCCGGCGCCAGGCCGCCGGCACCCGGCGCCCGCGCCGCGTCAGGCTGCGGATGCGCAGCGCGTAGGCGGCCGCGGCGAGCGTCGCGGCGGCGATGGGCAGCAGGCTCGTCAACTCCCCGGTTCATTACCCGCTTTGCGGGTAACCGCCCCATATGCGGGGTTCCCTGATCGCGATCGCGGCCTTCTCCGCGCTCGCCTTCGTCGCGGTCCTGCTCCAGATCCGCTCTGTGGAGAACGGCGCGCGGGTCGTCCCGGTCGCGCGCCGCGTGGGCGCCGCCGCGAAGGCGTCGCACCTCACCGTCCCGAGCGGGGCCGTAGCCCGTCGCCGGCTCGCCGGCTCCCCCGCGCCGCTCGCCGCCCTGCACCGCCAGGCGGGCGAGCTGATCGAGGGCGAATCGCTGGACACGCGGCTGGAACGGCTGCGCGGCCACCCCGTGGTGCTCAACGTCTGGGCTTCCTGGTGCCCCCCATGCCGCGCGGAGCTGCCGCTCTTCGCGACGGTCTCGGCCGCGCAGGGCAAGCGCGTCGCGTTCCTCGGCGCCGACGTCGACGACCGACCGGAAGATGCGCGACGGATGCTCGCCGCCGAGCGCCTCAGCTACCCGAGCTACGCGACCGGCGCCGGTGAGCTCGACGCGATCGCCCAGGTCCACGGCACTCCCTTCACGGTCTTCCTCGACCGCCGCGGCGAGGTCGCCGACGTGCACGTCGGCGCCTACGAGTCGCGCTCGGCGCTCGCAGGCGACGTCCGCTCCCTGCCAGCGCAGGCCGGAGGCACAGGGTGAGCTTCCCGGCGCTGGCCGACTACGCGCTGATCAGCGACCGCCGCAGCGCCGCCCTGGTCTCGGCGAGCGGCTCAATCGAGTGGTGCTGCATGCCGCGCTTCGACTCGGGCTCGGTCTTCGGCCGGCTTCTGGACCGAGGGCACGGCGGCCATTGCTCGATCGAAGCCGCGGGCGGGCGCCGGGAGCGCAAATACCTGAGCCAGACGCTCGTCCTCGAGACCCACCTCGAGGGCGAGGACGGCGAGGCGCGGCTGCTCGACTTCTTCGCCGCGCCCGGCGAGCAGGACGCACCGCGAATCGTGCGCATCCTCGAAGGGCTCGAGGGAGAGGTCGAGGTCGAGATCTGCGTCGAGCCGCGCTTCGACTACGGCCAGGTCCAGCCCTGGACGCGCAGCCGCGACGGCCTCTTCGCGGCGATCGGCGGCGACGACGGGCTGTTGATCCGCAGCGAGGCCGAGCTCGAGGTGCGCGAGCGCCACACCGTCGCCGGCAGGGCGCGCGTTGCCGCGGGCGAACGGCTGCGGCTCGAGCTCGCCTACCGGCGGCCGGTCGCGCTCGAAGACCTCGGCGCAGTCGCCCCGCTCGACCCAGGCGCCGTCGACGAGGACCTCGAGCGGACGATCGAGTGGTGGCGCGGGTGGTGCGCCTGCCTCGACGGCGAGGTCGCCGAGGCGTTCCCGGCCGCGGTGCGCTCGGCCCTGACGCTCAAGGCGCTCACCTCGGAGCCGACCGGGGCGAGCGCCGCCGCCGCGAGCACCTCGCTGCCCGAGGCGCGCAGGCTGAGCGGCGAGCGCAACTGGGACTACCGCTACAGCTGGGTCCGCGATTCGGCGATGACCGTGCGCTCGCTGGCCGAGCTCGGCTGCGAGCGCGACGCCGACGCCTTCCGCCGCTTCATCGAGCGCAGTGCCGCCGGCAACGCCAGGGACCTGCAGATCCTCTTCGGCGTCGGCGGCGAGCGCCGGCTCGGCGAGCAGCAGATGAACGGGCTCGAGGGCTGGCGCGGCTCGAGCCCGGTCCGCGTCGGCAACCAGGCGGCCGGCCAGCTGCAACTCGACGCCTTCGGCCAGCTCGTCGATCAGAGCTGGCGCTGGCATAGGCGCGGCAACTCGCCCGACCACGACTACTGGGTCTTCGTCGCCGACCTCGTCGACACCGCGGTCGAGCACTGGGAAGACCGCGACAAGGGGATCTGGGAGTGGCGTGGCGAGCCGCGCCACTTCGTCCACTCCAAGGCGCTGACCTGGTCGGCGGTCGACCGCGGGATCAGGCTCGGCGAGGACTGCGACAAGCAGGTCCCGGACAGCTGGCGCGAGGCGCGCGAGGCGATCCGCGAGGACGTCGAGCGCGAGGGCTACGACGAGCGGCGCGG
>Ga0075322_1000023_pt1 | contig 13774 bp, 9 predicted proteins | sample MayberryNW_Catta_FD_120086 | JGI IMG/M metagenome (GOLD analysis project Ga0075322, IMG submission 120086) | Natural and restored wetland microbial communities from the San Francisco Bay, California, USA, that impact long-term carbon... | ecosystem: Environmental > Terrestrial > Soil > Wetlands ... | reverse complement strand
CCCCTCTTCGAAGTGCTCCCGGAGACCGCGGCGGCGGACGCGTGGGACGCCGCGTTCCGCGGTTTCCTGCAGGGGGAGTTCGGCGGGGAGGAGGTGTTCCCGGAGTGGGAGCGGATCCTCTCCCGCCTTCCCGACCCCTCGAAGGCGTGGCGGGTGATCCGCCGCCTCTGCCTCTTCCAGCGAGACCTGCTGCGCGGTCCCGCGCCCGACTTCGGGTCGCCGGGGGACTTCCTGGACTTCCTGGTTCGGGAGTACGGATCCTCCGTGGAGTATTTCAGGGCCTTCGTCGCGGGAATCCGCGCTCCCGCCGGCGACACGGCGGCGGAGGGGTTCCGCGACGCGCTCCGCGTTCTCGACGCCGCATGGGAAGGGATCTCGCGGGGGGATCTCGCCGCCGCCGCGACGGGGGCGGAGGAGGGGGCGGCGGCGTTCGCGATGGACCTCCGCAAGGCGGCGAGCGGGAAAAAGTTCCCCCGCCCCGGGGGTCCGAAACTGTCGGAGGTGCGCGACGCCCTCCTCCGGTTCTGGAAACGGGTGGCCGAGGTTCCCGAGGGGGATGCGGCGGCGCGGTTCCTCGTTGCGCGCGCCGGGGCCGCCCTTGCGCGGTACGAGGCCTCGAAGGGGAGCGGGCTCGACTTCATGGACCTGCTGCTGCGGGCGAGCGACCTTCTCGCGGGGAACCCCGCGGTCGCGCGACGGCTCGGCGATCGGTTCCGTCACATCTTCGTGGACGAGTTCCAGGACACGGACCCGTTGCAGGCGGGCGTTCTTCGGGCGATCGCGGCCGACGGGGCACCGGGACGCCTCTTCGTCGTCGGGGATCCGAAGCAGTCGATCTACGGCTTCCGCCGCGCCGACATCCAGGTGTACCGGAGGTTCCGCCGGGGGATGGTCGACGCCGGGGGAGAGGACGTACCGCTGGCCCGCAATTTCCGAAGCCGCCCGGACCTGCTCGCGACCCTCTCCGGCCTCTTCTCCCGCGTTCTCTCCGGCGGGGAGGACTTCTCCCCCGCCTACGCGCCCGTCGTGGCCGACCGGAACGATCCCGGCGAGGGGCATGCCGTCTCGCTGTACCGCCTCGACCCGTCCGTGGACGAGTCGGGGTTCCTCGCGGCGCTGGTGCGGCGGATCGTCGGCACGGTGATGGTCCGGGACCGCGACGGCGCCGAACGCCCCGCGACGTTCCGGGACGTCGCCGTCCTCTACCGGTCCGACGCCTCGGGCGAAGTGCTGTCGGGGTATCGCGCGGCCCTCGCGGCCGCGGGGATTCCCCACGTCGTCCCTTCGCGCAGGGGGTTCTTCCTGCGGCAGGAGGTCCAGGACCTGCGGATGGTGCTCTCCGCCATCGACGTCCCCGCCGACCGGTCGGCGAGGCACGCCGCCATGAAGACGATCTTCTTCGGTCTTTCCGACGGGGAGATCCTCCCGCCGTACGGGGACGATCCGGGCGCGGTGCCCCCCCGCGTGCGGGAGGCCGAGGCGATCCTTTCCCGCCTCTCCGCCCGGCGGGGGCGGGCGTCGCTTCCGGACCTTCTCGCGGCCCTGTACGGCGCGACGGGAGTCGATTTCGTCGCGGCGCGGCTTCCCGACGGGGAGCGGATCGTCCGGAACCTGTCGAAGGCCGCGGAGATGGCGAGGGATTTCGAATGGGGCGGCACCGGTTCCCTCAAGCTCTTCCTCGCCGAGATCCGCCGCAAGGCCGCCGAGGGGAGGGAGGAGGACGAGGTTCCCGATTTCGAGGAGGGGGAGGACGCCGTGCGCCTCTCCACGATCCACGGGTCGAAGGGGCTCGAGTTCCCGGTCGTGATCCTCGGGGGGATCTCCCGCGGCGGCCGGAAGGGGCCGGAAGGGCTGCGGGCGGACCGGGTGCGGGGACTCTCCGCGGTGATCTTCCCGGGGTTCCGGACGTACTCCGCGTTCCGGCAGGTGCCGGGCGCGGGTCGCCCGGTGACGTTCGAGGAGTGGGAGAGGGAGAAGATGGCGGCGGAGGAGCGTCGCCTTCTTTACGTCGCGGCCACCCGCGCGAAGGATCGGCTCTACCTGGTGGACGGGGGAAAGGGGGCCGGCTCGACCCTTCGGGACGCGCTGCTGGAAGGGACCTCCGGGGCGACGGCGGCGGGGGAGGGCCGCTGCCTTGTCACGGGGCTTCCGGGCGAGCGGCTGCGGCTGGCGGAACCCGGGTCGGGCGGGCCGGCCGGCGGGGAGCTGTTGCGCGTGGCGGTGGTCACGGCCTTGCGGGGGGAGATCGCCCCACCCCTCGCGCCTCCATCCGCGCCGGCGCTCTCCGCGGCACGGATCGGGGAGGAATCGGGGCCGGCCCCCCCCGCGCCGGCGCCCGGGCCGGTCTCCCTCGCGGAGCTGCACGACCGGTCGCGCGGAAAGCGGTTCGGGGAGAAGGTCCACCGCGTATTCGAGGCGTACCCGCCGGTGACCGACCCGTGGCCCCCGCCGGGGGCGCCCCTTCCGGTGATCTGGGACGGGGAGGAGGAGCGTCGGTGGAACGCGGTCGTCGCCGCCGTGCGCGCTTCCTCCCTGTACCGGGAGCTACGCTCCTGCCGCGTCGTCGGCACGGAGTTGCCGCTCCTCCGGGTCCGCGGCTTCTCTGCGGAAGAGGCGCGCGCCGACCTCGTCGTTCGCGCCCCTGGACCGTCGGTGGAGCTGCGGGTCGTCGATTACAAGACCGGGGAGCGCGACCGGTCGCTCGAGGGAGCGTACCGCCTCCAGCTGGAGGAGTACCGGGACATCCTCTCCGAGGCGTGGCGCGTCCCCGTGCGCGGGATCCTTTGGTACGTGGAATCCGGCGCGTCGTTCGAAGTGACGTGATCGCGGGGGGATTCGTTATAATGAGGGCGTCGTCGCGGGAATCCACAACGGGGAGGGCACGGCCATGACCGGCGGGATCCGGAAACCGACCGAGAGCGAAGAGGAATACATCGCCCGCATCGAGTACCAGCGGAGGAAGCGGGTCGAGGAGGAGAAGCACCGGGAGATGGCCGAGCAGGAGAGGCTGCGGCGGAAGGAACTGCACTTCATGCACTGCCCCAAGTGCGGGATGAAGCTGATCGAGGTCGACTACAAGAGCCTGAAGATCGACCGCTGCTCCGCGTGCGACGGGGTCTGGCTGGACGCGGGGGAGCTGGAGGCCGCCGTCGGGCTCGAGAGGGGATTGCTGGGGAGGATCCTCGGTTTGTGACCCGCCCTCAGCGGACACGCTTCAGGTAGATGAGCTTGTCGTCGCCCTTCGCGTAGTAGTCGGGCAGACGCGCCGCGAGGGTGCATCCGACCTTGTCGTAGAATTGGCGCGTGGATCCGTAGCTCTCCTGCGACGACGTCTCGATCACGAGGAGGTACCCTCCCCGTCGCCGGACCTCCTCCTCGACGAACGACAGGATGGACCGCCCGTATCCCTTCCCCATCCGGTCCGTGCGCGTCGCGATCCAGTACAGGTCGAAGGTCCCCGTCGTCATCGCGTTCTTCCCGAAGCAGGCGTAGGCGGCCACGGTGCCGTCGTCCTCCGCCAGGACGTACGGGTGGTAGTCGTCCTGCCCCTTCTGCGCCAACGCGACGTCCACCAGCTCCATCGCCACGTCCACCTCGAACGGCTTGAACGCGCCGGTCCCGGCGATCAGGGCCCGGATCGCTTCGCGGTCGCCCGGTTCGATGCGGCGGACGCGCGTCACCGCGCCCCCAGGGCCAGGCCCAGCCGCAGGATCTCGAGGATGAGATCCGGGTAGGAGATCCCCGCCGCGCGCGCCGCGCGCGGCATCCCGGCGTCGGACGATATGTCCGGATTCGGGTTCACCTCGAGGACGAACAGCTCCCCTCCCGCGCTCATCCGGAAGTCGACGCGGGCGTAGCCCGTGAGCCCGAAGATCCGCGCGCAGGACAGCGTGATCTCCGTGAGGCGCGCGGTGATTTCCGGCGGGGCGTCCGCGGGGCAGACGGGGGCGATCTCCACGTACGAGGGGTGCGTCGCGTTCCATTTCGATTCGTAGGTGCAGAGCCTCCAGCGAGGGTTCCGGTACTCGAGCTCCGCCGGCGGGAGCGTCCGATGCGGATCGGCCTCCGTGCCGTTCCCGAGGACGCCGACGTTGAACTCCCGCCCGCCCACGAATTCCTCGACGAGGGAATCCTGCCGGAACACCTCCCGCAGCCATTTCACCTGTCGCCGCAGGCCGGCAAGGTCGGCGACGACGCTGTCTTCGGTGATCCCGGCCGAGCCGTCCTCGTTCGCCGGTTTCACGACCAGGGGGTACGAAAGCCCCGGGTCCCCGGCGGGATCCCCGTCGAAGAGCAGGAAGCGCGGGGTGGGGATCCCGTTGGCGGACATCAGCTGCTTGGAGAGCGCCTTGTTGTTGCAGATCCCCAGCGCGAGCGGGCCGTTCCCCGTGTACGGGAGGGCGAGCAGTTCCAGGAGCGCGCAGGCGTGCAGCTCCTTTTCGGGCGAAAGGTTCGGGCACTCGCACAGGTTGAAGACCGCCTCGGCCCCCGAGGAACGAAGGCGCGCGATCAGTTGCGCCGGATCCTTTTCGAACGCGTGTGTCCACGCGTCGTGCCCCCCCGAGCGCAAGGCTTCGGTCACCGACCTCGCGTTGACGGCCAGGTCCATGTCCTCCCGTTGTTCCTCCTTCAAGTCCTTGAGCGATTCGGAGACGGAGGTATAGAGGACGGCGACGCGCTCCCCCTTCGTCGCGACGGGGTTCACGCGGACGCCATCCCGAGGCGGGAGAGTGCGTGGGAGAGGATCTCGCCGACGAGGGACGGGTAGGGAATCCCCATCCGGTCCGCCATGATCGGCAGGTCGCCGTATCCGGGGGAGAGGCCCGGGAGCGGGTTGCACTCGATGAACCGGGGGCTTCCCTCCGGGTCCAGCCGGAAGTCGATCCGGGAGAAGTCGCGGCATCCGAGCACCCGGTAGATCCCGAGCGCGCATCGCTCGATCTCCGAGAGGACGGCGCCCGGCAGGGAGGGAGGGACCCGGTACGCGACGCGGTTCTCCCAGTCCCGCTTCACCTCGAGGGAGTAGACGAACTCCTCCGGGGAGACCGTCTTCGGTACGATCTCCATCATCCCGACGACCCTCGGCGGGTCGTTTCCAAGCACCCCCACGGTGACCTCGGCCCCCGGCACGAACGCTTCGACCATCGCCTCCTGGAGGTACGTCCGCGTCACGAACCGGACCATCTCCCTCGCCTGGTCGGGGGACGTGGCCCGCGAAGCGATCCGGACCCCTTTGCTGGACCCTTCGAACACGGGTTTCACGATGACGGGGAAGGGAAACGGCAGGGCGGAGAACTCCTCCGCGGACCGGAAGGTCCGGAACGGCGGCGTGGAGAATCCCCCGTGCTCCACGAGGCTCTTGGCCACCGGCTTGTCGAGGGTTACGCAGAGCGTGAGCGGATCGGAACCGACGTACGGGACCCCGAGCATCTCCAGGACGGCGGGGACGTGCGCTTCCCTGCACCGCCCCCCTTCCCCTTCCGCGATGTTGAAGACGATGTCGGGGGAGGCGTCCCGCACGGCGTCGACGAAGCCGCGCCCCGCCGGGAGCCGCCGGACGTCGTGGCCCATGCCGGAGAGGGCGTTCCCGATATGGCCCACCGTCGCCTCGGAGTCGTACTCCTCGAAGGCGTCCTCGGGAAGGTGTTCGGGCGGGTCGGCCGGTTTTACGTTGAAGGCGAGCCCGACTCGCACCGGCGTTTCCTCCTGGCCATCCGCTCGTTCCCCGCGGGGATGAGCGTCCGGACCTCCCCGGTCAGCAGGCGGTAGACGTCGTTGCGCGGCGGGGGAAGCGCCGGATCGACCCGCGCCGAGGGGCGTCCGTCGTCCCGCGCCTCCTCGTAGCTCACGATGATCCCCTCGTAGTTCCGCAGAACCGTCCGGTCTTCGCCCATCGAGAGGATGTAGTTCGGCATCAGGGGGATCTTGCCGCCCCCCCCGGGAACGTCGACCACGTAGGACGGGATCGCGAGCCCGGAGGTGAGACCCCGCAGCGCCTCCATGATCTGGATCCCCTTCGACAGGCGCGTGCGGAAGTGATCGAGCCCGCGGACCATGTCGCACTGGAAGAGGTAGTAGGGACGGACCTTCGCCTTCAGCAGTTCCGTGTTGAGCTTGCGGATGACCTCGGCGTGGTCGTTCACGCCCTTGAGCAGGACGGTCTGGTTGTTCACGGGGACGCCCGCGCGGAGCAGCCGGTCGCACGCCTGGCGCGCCTCGGGGGTGACTTCCCGGGGGTGGTTGAACTGCGTGTTCAGCCAGACGGGTCCGTACTTCCCGAGCACCGAGCACAGCTCGTCGTCGATCCGCATCGGGAGGACCACCGGCACGCGGGTGCCGATCCGGATGATCTCGACGTGGGGGATCCTGCGGAGGCTCTTCAAGATGAACTCGATCCGTTCGGTCGGAAGCGTCAGCGGGTCTCCCCCCGAGACGATGACGTCGCGGATCTCCTCGTGGCGCCGGATGTAGGCGAACATCTTCGACAGTTCGAACTCGGTCTTCGCCGCCTCGCCCAGCGTCCAGATCCGCTTCCGCGTGCAGTGGCGGCAATACATCGAGCAGAAATTGGTGACGACCATCAGGCAACGGTCCGGGTACCGGTGGGTGAGCCCCGGCACCGGCATGTCCTTCTCCTCCTCGAGCGGGTCGTCCTCGCCGTCCTCGGCGCCGAAATATTCCTCGGAGGAGGGGATCGACTGGCGGGCGATCGGATCGTCGGGGTCGTCGAACCGGATGAGCGAGAGGTAGTAGGGGGTGACGGCGAGCCGGTAGATTTCCGTCACGCGGGACAGTCGCTGCGCTTCCTCCGGGGGAATCCGGCGGAGCCCCGCGAGGTCGTCCACGGAGGTGATGCGGTGGGACATCTGCCAGTGGTAGTCGTTCCACTGCTCCCGCGAGACCTGCGGCCAGGGAAGGCCTGCCGGCGTGGTCCTCCCCTTCGGGCGCCTCAACGGTACGGCGACGTCACCGGGATGGGTCTCCATGATCCTCCTCGCGTTCCCCGTGTCCGGGGTGGATGGCCGGGGAGATCCCGGCGTTATCGCCCGCTCGTGCGCACCCAGAGGAAGTCGACGAGCGTCTTCCCCTTGTTCGAATATGCGAACTCCTGCTCCCCGGCGAAGTAGAGGCTCTCTCCCTTGCGTGCCAGGTACGAGATCTGCCCGAGCCGAAGCCCCAGCCGCCCGGCGAGAACGTGGATGTAGTTCTCCCCCTCCTGCGGGGGCTCCGGGGGCGTCTCCTTTCCCGGGGCGATCGTGGCGCGGTAGGCGACGATGGAGCGGTAGCGGCTCTTCGGCAGGAGCGTGTCGAACTCCTTGTATCCGGTGACCTCGGAGGGGAGGGCGTCGCTTTTCCGGAAGAGGACCTTCTCCTCGTCCACGTCGGCGAAAAAGGAGGAGGGGGTTTCGTTGAGGGCGGAGAGGATCTCGAAGAGGTTCGCGACGGAGGGGGAGGTGAGATTGCGCTCGATCTGCGATATGGCGCCCTTGGTCAGCCCCGCGCGTTCGGCCAGGTCGGCCTGGGCAAGCCCGTTGATCTGGCGGAGGTGCTTGATCCGTGCTCCGATGTCGATCACGGGACTGTTTTTTAAACCCTCCGTTTAGTAAACCTGTCCAAATTTTAGAAATTCGCGTTCGTGGTGTCAACCGGAAAATGGCGATTCCCATAAACATTTTTAATATTCGATCGCGTCCCTCTAATCACGTGGGGATGGTTTGCTATACCCGAAAAACGGCCTTTCCGGGGGGAGGAAATCGCGGTTCGGGGCGCGGGCGCGCGGCACGAGCCCTTGTCCGGCGTGGATTCCCTCCGAAGGGGGGATCTCATCTCCATGTTGTTTCCTCCTCCATGCAATTGATCGGCAGCGCGAGGAAAAACTTCAATGTTCCCCGGGAAAATCCCGCGTCGCCCGCTCGTCCTGCGTCACCCACGATACCAGCCACAGAGAGATCTTTGCCGCGTGTGGTACGGCAGGAAAAATTTCCTTGGAGGTGCAAGCGCTTTCGAGGGACATTCCTGGAGGTTGTCGGTACGGCGGTTGGAGGAGTGTCCCTCGCCCACGACTCACAAGCCGGCTTTCCCGGCGCCCGGATTGACAACCCTGGGAGAAATCGGCGAAAATGCTTCCCTGCACGCGGGTGGGGGAGTAGCTCAGCTGGGAGAGCACCACGTTCGCAACGTGGGGGTCGAGGGTTCAATCCCCTTCTCCTCCACCACCTTCATCTTCTCGACCGCCGGCGGGATGGATTCCGATGCCGCCGACGTCCTCATGGAGAACCGATGCCGACTCATCGGGTTTCCGCCATGCCGGAACCGCTCTCGGGCTCCGGGCCATCCCGGATATTCCCCCCGGGTGCATCCCGCCTTCATCCCGTATTTGCATAAGGGGCGCGCGGAGATGGAACCGAACCGTTCGTGGGAGAAGGACGCGGAGGCGCGGGAAGCGACGATCGAGCTTCTCCGGATCTGCAACAAGGCCGCCGGCCTGATGGAATTGATGCGGGACCTGATGAGCTACTTCCAGAACCTCACCGGGTGCGAGGCCATCGGGGTCCGGATGCGGGAGGGGGACGATTTCCCGTATTACGAATCCCGCGGGTTCCCCGAGGAGTTCGTGCTGGCGGAGAACAGGCTGTGCGCGATCGACCCGGCGGGCGAGGTCGTCCGCGACGGCGCCGGGCACCCGGTGTTCGAATGCATGTGCGGAAACGTCCTCTGCGGCCGTTTCGACCCCTCCAAGCCGTTCTTCACCGCGCGAGGCAGTTTCTGGTCGAGTTGCACGACCGATCTGCTGGCGGACACGACGGATGCCGATCGGCAGGCGAAAACGCGCAATCGGTGCAACGGCGAGGGGTACGAATCGGTCGCCCTCATCCCCCTCCGCTCGCAAGGGGGCACCTTCGGCCTCTTCCAGTTCAACGACAGGCGCAAGGGGCGTTTCACGACGGAACGGGTCGCCTTGCTCGAGGACCTGGTGGACCACGTGGCGACCGCCCTGGCGAAACTACGGGCGGACGAGGCGCTTCGGCTCAGCGAAGAGCGTTACCGTTCCCTGTTCGAGAACATGCTCGAAGGGTACGCGTTTTGCCGGATGGTCGTTGAAAAGGAGGAGTACCGGGACTTCGTGTATCTCGACGTGAACCCCGCCTTCGAGCGATTGACGGGACTTGCGGATGTCGTGGGAAAACGGGTGACCGAAGTCATCCCGGGCATCCGCGAGTCCAACCCGGAATTGTTTGAAATCTACGGAAGGGTGGCTTTTTCCGGCAGGCCCGAGAGGGTGGAACTCCATGTGGGACCGCTGAAGAACTGGTTTTCCGTTTCCGTGTACAGCCCCCGGAAGGGATGCTTCGTCGCCGTATTCGACAACATCACCGAGCGCAGGAAGCTGGAAGAGCAGTTGCTCCAGTCGCAGAAGATGGAGGCGGTGGGACGCCTCGCCGGCGGGGTCGCCCACGACTTCAACAACCTGCTGACGGTGATCAACGGGTACAGCGAACTTCTTCTCCGCCAGATCGGGGAGGATTCGACGCTGCGCAAGGAGGTGGACGAGATCCGGAAGGCGGGCGACAGGGCCTCGATGCTCACCCGGCAGCTCCTCGCCTTCAGCCGGCGTCAGGTCCTCCAGCCGAAAATGATGGACCTGAACGCGACGGTGTCCGGCATGGTCACGATGCTCCGCAGGCTGATCGGGGAGGACATCGACCTCCGGATCCTCCCGGGAGAGGAGCTGGGGAGAGTGAAAGCCGACCCCGGACAGGTCGAGCAGATCATCCTCAACCTCGTGGTGAACGCGAGGGACGCGATGCCCGGGGGGGGGAGGCTCTGCATCGAGACGTGCAACACGATCCTGGACGGCACTTTTTCGTCGAAGCACCCGCATGCCGTCGCCGGGCCGCATGTGCTCCTTGCCGTGAGCGACACCGGCGTGGGGATGAGCGAGGACACGCAGGCCCACCTGTTCGAGCCGTTCTTCACGACCAAGGAGAAGGGGAAGGGGACCGGGCTGGGGCTTTCCACGGTGTACGGCATCGTCCAGCAGAGCCAGGGGGCCATCTACGTCTACAGCGAGCTCGGAAGGGGGACGACCGTCAAGATCTACCTTCCCCGCGTCGAGGGGGAGGAGGAAATCGCGTCCCCGGATTCCGGCCCGGCGCCGCACGGCACGGAGACGGTGCTCGTGGCGGAGGACGAGGCCCAGGTCCGTGATTTCGTCACGCGCGTCCTCTCCGCGAAGGGGTACCGGGTGCTCGCCGCGGGCGAAGGGATCGAAGCGCTTCGTCTCTGCCGGGAGTTCGCGGAGCCGGTGGATCTTCTCATCACCGACGTCGTGATGCCCAGGATGGGGGGGCGCGAACTGGCGTCCCGCATCGAGGCCGTGAAGCCCGGGGTCCGCGTCCTCTTCGTGTCCGGGTACACGGAAAACGCCATCAGTCACCACGGTGTGCTGGATGCGGGGCTTACATTCCTCCAGAAACCGTTCACCACCGACGCCCTCCTGAGGAAAGTGCGGGAAGTTCTCGATCGGTAGTATCATCCGGACATGACCTTTTCCCTCTCCGCGCCGCTGTTCGTCGAAGTGGCCGTGCCGCTCCCCATCGACCATCCGTTCACGTACCGTGTCCCCGTCGGGGAGGAGCACCGCGTCCAGGTCGGCGTCCGCGTCCTCGTCCCGTTCGGCGGGAGGAAGATGACGGGGCTGGTCACGGCGATCACCGACGCCTCCGCGCTCGGCGGACGGGAGGCCAGGGATCTGATCGCGATCCTCGACGAAACGCCGTACGTGTCGGGGAGGCACCTGGCGTTCCTCTCCGCGGCGGCCGGCGAGTGCCTCGCACCGCTGGGCGAGACGCTGCGCGCCGCGCTTCCCCGCGGTCTCCCCCGGAGGGAGGCGCCCGCCGCCCCCCGGATGGAGGCGTTCTACCGCCCTTCGCCGTTCCCTCCCGAAGGCCCGATGACTCCGAAGCAGCGCCTGGCCTACGAAGCGGTCCGCGACGCCGGGGGCCTGTCCTCGTCCGATCTTTCGCTGCGGGTGCCGGGCGGCGCGGAGGCGGCGAAGCGCATCGCCGCGAAGGGGTTCCTTCTCGTGGAGTCCCGGGCCCGTCCGGTGGCCGTCCACGCCGCGTCCCTTCCCGACCTGGCGGGGGATCTCTCTCCCACGCCGGGCCAGGAGGCCGCGCTTGCGCGGATCGGGGTGGCCGTCGCCTCGGGACGGCACGCCGTCTTCGTGCTGCACGGTGTGACCGGATCGGGGAAGACCGAGGTCTACCTGCGCGCGGTCGAGCAGGTGCGCGCCACGGGCCGCCAGGCGGTCTTCCTCGTCCCGGAGATCGCCCTCACCCCCCAGCTTCTCGGCAGGGTCCGCACCCGCTTCCGGGAGGGAGTCGCCGTCCTCCACAGCGGGCTCACGCCGGCGGAGCGGTCCTCCCAGTGGAGGAAGATCCGCGACGGGGAGGTGTTCCTCTGCGTCGGGGCGCGCTCCGCCGTGTTCTCCCCCTTCCCCTCCGTGGGTCTCGTCGTCGTGGACGAGGAACACGACGCCGCGTACAAGCAGGAGGACGGCGTCCGGTACCAGGCGCGGGACCTCGCCCTCCTGCGCGGCCGCATGGAGGACGCCGTCGTCCTGCTGGGCTCCGCCACCCCCTCCGCCGAGTCGTTCCAGCGGGTGAGGGCCGGCGACGCGACGCTGCTTTCCCTTCCCGAGCGGATCGGAGGGAGCCCCATGCCGGAGATCACCGTGGTCGATCTCCGGGGGCGATCGGACCGGCGCGGCGCCGACCGCTACTTCTCCCCGGAGCTCGAGTCCGGGATCGACGCGACCCTCGAGGGCGGGGGGAAGGCGATGCTCTTCATCAACCGGCGGGGGTTCGCCTCCGCCCTCACCTGCCTCGAGTGCGGGACCACGGTGCAGTGCCGGAATTGCCAGGTGGCGCTCACGTACCACCGGGAGCACGAGGCGCTCCTGTGCCACTACTGCAACGTGAAGCGCGGGGAGCCCGAAGCGTGCGCGAAGTGCGGCGGGCACAAGCTCGCGCAGGTCGGGATCGGGACGGAGCGTCTTCTGTCCTGGGTATCGAAGCGGTGGAAGGAGGCGCGGGTCGCCCGGCTCGACTCGGACGTCACGCGGAAACGGGGCGCATACGCCGAGGTCCTCTCCGGGATGCAGCGGGGGGAGGTGGACATCCTGGTCGGGACCCAGATGATCGCCAAGGGACACGACTTTCCCGAAGTGACCTTCGTCGGTGTCCTGCTGGCGGACCTCTCCCTGTCGTTTCCCGACTTCCGGGCGGCGGAGCGCACCTTCCAGATCCTGACGCAGGTGGCGGGACGTGCGGGCCGCGGGAACCGGCCGGCCCGGGTCCTCCTCCAGACGATGTCGCCGGAGAGCCCGTCCATCCGCAAGGCGGCGGAGCACGACTACGCCGGGTTCATGGAAGACGAGCTCGCCGCGCGGGAGGCGATGGGGTACCCCCCCTTCGGCCGGATGCTGCTGCTTCGCCTGTCGGGGGCGAAGCAGGACGCCGCGCGCGAGGCGGCCGAACTGGTGACCGGTGCGCTTTCCGGCCCGATGTCCTCCCACGGAGTCCGCCTCCTGGGCCCCGCCCCCTCGCCGATCGCCCGGGTCAAGCGTCGCTTCCATTACCAGGTCCTTCTGGTGGCGCCCCCCGGCCTTCCGGTGGGGGAGCTCTTCCCGGAGCTTCTGCGACCCCTCCGCGAGCAGGTCCGCAAATACGGCGCGCGCCTCGAGATCGACGTCGACCCGTATCAGATGATGGTCTGATCCTCCAACGAACCCCAAAACCGGAACCCCAAAACCGGGACGTTCACAAAACTCCCCCAGAAGTGGGACAGACATCGATTATGCGTCGTTGCGATGTCCGACCCGGATTTGTCGGAGTTTTGTGAACGTCCCGGTTTTGGGGTTGATCGCGTTGGCACGGCGCTTGAACTCCTCCCGCGCATCAACGCGCAAAGGAGGGCAGGTCCATGCGGGTGCACTACGTGCTGAACCACGGGGGTACGCCGGCGTCGAAGCTGGCCGACGTCGAGATCCACTTCGAGGAGGGGCTCCTCGCGGGCCTCAAGCTGGTGGGGTGCTCCGTCTGGCGGTCGAAGAAGGGGGAGGCGCCGACCGTGCTCGTTCCTTCCCGCTCCTACGCGACCGCCGGGGGAGTCCGCTACTACGAACTGCTGCGCTCCTCGGCGGAAGGCGCCGCGTCCGCGGGGGGGAACGGAGAGGATCCGGCGGCGAAGCTCGCCGTCCGCCGCTTCAAGGAGTACGTCCGCGACGAGTACCGCAAGATCGCGGCGCTCCCCGACGAGCCGCCCGTCCCCGCCGAGCGAAGCGGAGGAAAAAAGGCGGGCGCCGCAGGAGCGCGGTAGTCGCTACAAAGGGCGTAGCGGGGGGTTCCACGCAGCGGCGTATGGAGCGAGGCAGCGATTGCGTCGAGCGGAATCGCAGCGAGCGGTCGAAGGTCGCGAGCGTAGCGGAGTGGAAGCCCCCCGCGAGCCCTGTAGCGATTACGATAAAACAGGTGAAAAGCGGCCCCCGCCGGTCTTACAATCAAATGTTGATGCCCGATCGGAGAACACGAGGGGGTCCCCATGTCGGAAGCCGGTGAAAAGGTGGCGCAGGCGACCCGCCAGCGCGCGGCGGTCTACGCGCACCTGTTCCTAGTGCTGCGCAAGCGGCTCGGGGAGCGGGAGACGGTCGACCTGATGAGCGAGGCGATCTACAACTTCGGCAGGGAGAAATCGACGCGCAACTACTCTT
>Ga0075322_1000022_pt1 | contig 13811 bp, 13 predicted proteins | sample MayberryNW_Catta_FD_120086 | JGI IMG/M metagenome (GOLD analysis project Ga0075322, IMG submission 120086) | Natural and restored wetland microbial communities from the San Francisco Bay, California, USA, that impact long-term carbon... | ecosystem: Environmental > Terrestrial > Soil > Wetlands ... | reverse complement strand
GAGGCTGCCCTGCACGTCACCCTCGAGCACGCCGATCCGGGTCTCCCCCAGCCCCGCCGAGATCGCCCGCTCGAGCAGCGCCGTCTTGCCGGCGCCAGGCGCGCTCATCAAGTTGAGCACCCGCACCCCGGCCCGGTCGAAGTCCTCGCGGTTGGCGCGGGCGATCGTCTCGTTCGCGTCGAGCACGCCCTCCGCAACGCTCACCCGCACCCTATGCATGGGCAGCCTCCTCGACCTCGATCCAGGCCACTTCCAACTGGTCGCCTTCCAGGGTCTCGATCTCGAGGGTGGCTCCGGCGCAGTCAGTGTCCTGGGCGACTATCTCGAAGTAGAAGGCGAGCGAGGCGGGGGCCGCCTGGCGCATCGACCCGACCCGGACGTGGACGACCTCGACCGGCCGGCCCTCGGCGTGGCGCAGGGCGGCGTCGACTATCGCGCGGGAGAGGGCGAGCTCGTGCATCAACCCGCCGCCCTCAACAGATCCTCGGCAGCGGGTCGCCGGCGAGCAGGTCCATGACGCGGCGCCCGCCGAAGCCGGTCTCGACCAGGACCATGCCCGGCGGCTCCTCCTTCACCACGCCGACCTCGGCCGCCGATTCGCAGCCCGGCGCCGTGCGCAGCGCCGCCAGCGCCGCCGCGGCTCCCTCGGGGGCGACGAAGGCGACCAGGACGCCCTCGTTGGCGATGTACATCGGGTCGATGCCGAGCAGCTCGGCGGCGGCAGCGACCTCGGGCAACACCGGGACGGACCCCTCGCTGACCTCGACGCAGACGCCCGAGGCGCGGGCCAGCTCGTTGAGTGCCGAGGCGACCCCGCCGCGGGTCGCGTCGCGCAGGCAGCGCAGCGAGGGCCCGGCCGCCTCGAGCATCGCCTCGACCGCGGGCCATAGCGGGCGCGTGTCGGAGGCGATCTCGGCGTCGAGCCCGAGCTCGTCGCGGGCGAGCATGATCGCGGTGCCGTGGGCGCCGATCGGGCCGGAGACGAGCACCCGGTCGCCTGGCTCGATCGTGCCGGTCCCTAGCCCGGCTCGCGGGTCGACCCGCCCGAGCCCCGTCGTGCAGACGTACATCGAGTCGCAGTGGCCGCGCTCGACCACCTTGGTGTCGCCGCTGACGATCTCGACCCCCGCCGCCTCGGCCGCCGCGGCGATCGCCTCGACCTCGGCCCGCAGCTCCGCCGCCGGCAGGCCCTCCTCGAGCACCAGCGAGACGGTCAGCGCCAGCGGCCGCGCCCCGGAGACGGCGAGGTCGTTGACCGTGCCGTTGACCGCCAGCTCGCCGATCGAGCCCCCGGGGAAGCGGATCGGGCGGACGACGAAGCTGTCGGTGGTGATCGCCAGGCCGATCCCGTCGACCTCGACCGCGCCGGCGTCGCCCAGCTCGGCCAGGGCCGCCGAGCCGAAGGCCGGGACCAGCAGCCCCTCGATCAGCGTCTGCGAGGCCTTGCCCCCGGCGCCATGGGCCATCGTCACCAGCTCGTCCTTGAAGCGCGGGCGCTTGCCGCGGGCCGTTTCGATGATCTCCAGCACCCGCTCCTCGGACCTCATGCCGGGTCCCCCTCGCGGGCGAAGCGCCCGTAGTTGTAGTAGGCGGCGCAGGCGCCCTCCGGCGAGACCATGCAGGTGCCGATCGCGTGCTCGGGCGTGCAGGCGGTGCCGAAGACCTTGCACTCCCAGGGCTTGATCGCGCCCTTCAGCACCTCGCCGCACTGGCAGGCCTCGGGGTCGGCGACGCTGCGGCCGGGCAGCTCGTGGCGCAGCTCGGCGTCGTGGGCGGCGAAGGCCTCGGTCAGCTTGAAGGCGCTGCGCGGGATCTCGCCGAGGCCGCGCCACTCGAACGTGTCGCGCAGCTCGAAGACCTCGTCCATCGCCTTCAGCGCCACCGGGTTGCCCTCGCCGGGAACGACCCGGCTGTACTGGTTCTCGACCTCGCAGCGTCCCTCGACGAGCTGGCGCAACAACATCTCGATCGCCTGCAGGATGTCGAGCGGCTCGAAGCCGGAGACGACGAAGGGCTTGCCGTGCTCGGCCGGGATGAACTCGAAGGGGCGAGCGCCAACCACGGTGGCGACGTGGCCCGGGCCGACGAAGCCGTCGAGGCTGAGGTCGGGCAGCGCCAGCAGCGCCTGCAACGGAGGCACGATCGCCACGTGGTTGCAGAAGCAGGAGAAGTTGGCGAGGCCCTCCTCGCGGGCCCGCATCAGGGTCAGCGCGGTCGAGGGCGCCGTCGTCTCGAACCCGATCGCGAAGAAGACGACCTCGCGCTCGGGGCTCTCGCGGGCGATCCGCAGCGCGTCGAGCGGCGAGTAGACGACGCGGATGTCGGCCCCCGCCGCCTTCGCCTCGAGCAGCGTCCGCTCGGAGCCCGGCACCCGCATCATGTCGCCGAAGCAGACCAGGGTGACGCCCTCGCGTTCGGCGATCGCGATCGCGTCGTCGACCCGGCCCATCGGGATCACGCAGACCGGGCAGCCGGGGCCATGGACCATCTCGACCTCGTCGGGCAGCAGGTCGTCGATCCCGTAGCGGTAGATCGAGTGCGTGTGCCCGCCGCAGATCTCCATCAGCTTGTAGTGGCGGCCGGGCTCGAGCAGCGAGAGGATCTGCGCCGCCAGCGCCGCGCCGAGCTCGGCATCGCGGAACTCCTCGACGAACCTCACTCGATCGAGCTCCCCTTGAGCTCGTCGAGCTCCTGCTCGTACTCGGAGCCCATCTGCTCGAGCAGCTTCAGGGTCGCGGCCGCCTCGTCGGGGTCGACCTTGGAGATCGCGAAGCCGACGTGGATCAGCACCCAGTCGCCGGGCTCGACCCCGCCCTCCTCAGCGTCGAGCAGCCCGACGCTGACGTTGCGCTTCACCCCGGCCACGTCGACCCTGGCAAGCCGGTTCGGCTCGTCGACGATCTCGAGGACTTGACCGGGGATAGCCAGGCACATCCCAACGACCTTAGCGCGGGGCGAGCTCCGCGGCGACCGTCTCGGCGACCCGCTCGGCGGCGGCGCGCACCGCGGGGGCGGGCTCGGCGCCGGTCTCGAAGCCGGCCGCCTCGATCCCGAAGACGACCAGGCGGGGCGGCAGGCGCTCCAGCGCCCGCGCCAGCTCGACCGCCTCGGCGAGGCCGAGCGCGTGGGTCGAGGAGCCGGCGAGCGAGGCCGGCAGCGGGCCCTCCCCGGCTTCGACCCGGTGCACCTCGCCGGGCGCGCCTCCGGAGCAGACCGCGTCGGCGAGCAGCACCAGGTCGGCCCCCTCCCAGGCCTCGATCAGGCCGAGCGGCTCGCCCTCCAGCTCCAGCACCTCGACGCCCCGCGGCGCCCGCCCCCGCAGCGCCCGCGCCGCCAGCAGCCCGGCCGCGTCGTCCCCCCGCAACGGATTCCCGATCCCGACGAAGAGCCGCCTCACCGGCGCTCCACCGTGAGGTCGAGGAAATGGGTCGAGCAGGAGATGCAGGGGTCGTAGTTGCGGATCGTCTGCTCGCAGCGGTCGCGCAGCTCCGCGTCGGGGAGCGAGGTGTGGGCGGCGACGAACTCGCGCAGGTCCTCCTCGATCGAGCCCTGGTTCTGGGAGGTCGGCGGCACGATCCGGGCGGAGACGATCTCACCCCCCGCGTCGATCTCGTAGCGGTGGTAGAGCAGGCCGCGCGGCGCCTCGGAGACGCCGTGGCCGACCGCGGCGCGCGGCTCCCACTCGACCGCCGGGGCATCGGGAGGCTCGTAGGCGTCGATCAGGCGCAGCGCCTCGTCGAAGGCGTAGAGGACCTCGACGGCGCGCACGACGATGCTGCGAAAGGGGTTGCGACAGCCCTGGCCGATGCCCGCCTCCGCCGCCGCCTCGGCGGCGAGCGGCGTGAGGCGCTCGCGGTTGAGCTCGAAGCGGGCCAGCGGCCCGCACAGGTAGGCGCCGCGCTCGCGCACCCGGGCGTGCAGAGCGGTCGAGTGCGGCACCTGGCGCTCCTCGAAGGTCGCGTCGAACCCGGCCGGGGCGACGTCGATCCCCTTCGAGGAGACGATCCGGCCGCGGTCGATCGGGTACTCGTCCTCGACCTCGGAGCACAGCGCGACCAGCTCGTAGTCGCGCTCCAGGTCGGGGAAGTCGAGCCCGGCGGTCCAGCGCACGGTCTCCAGCGCCTCGGAGCGGCAGCGCTCGAGCTCCTCGCGCAGGGCCTCCAGATCGCGCCGCTCCGGCGCCTTGTAGAAACCGCCGACGCGAACGTTGACCGGGTGCACGGCGCGCCCGCCGACGACCTCGATCAGCCGGTTGCCGGCCTTCTTCGCCCGCAGCCCGCGCTCGACCACCTCGCGGTGGTCGCGGGCCATCGCGATGCCGCTCTCGTAGCCGAGGAAGTCGGGCGCGTGCAGCATGTAGAGGTGCAGGCAGTGGCTCTCGACCCACTCGCCGCAGTAGATCAGCCGGCGCAGCGCTCGAAGCGGGCCCTCGACCTCGATCCCGAGCGCGTCCTCCATCGCCTGGCAGGCGCTGGTCTGGTAGGCGACCGGGCAGATGCCGCAGATCCGGGCGGTGATGTCGGGGGCTTCGCCCAGCGCCCGTCCCCGCAGCAGGGCCTCGAAGAAGCGCGGCGGCTCGAAGATCCGCAGCTCGACCTCCTCGACCTCGTCCCCGCGCAGCCGCACCCGCATAGCCCCCTCGCCCTCGACCCGAGCCAGGTAGTTGGTCTCGATCCGCCGCGTGCTCATCCCACCCCCCACCCCTTCCGCTGCGCTTTATGTGGCCATAGATGGCATAAAGCGCAGCGGAGCGTCATTGCGGGGCTCCTTCCGCCCGCTCTCCGGCCGCGCGGAAGGCCGGGGCGTTGGCGTTGAAGTTGCGGTAGGCGCGGATCAGGTCGGGGGTCTCGGCACCGAGGCCGCGCATCCAGGCCGAGAGCGACTCGGTGTTGGGCGACTCCATCGGGCCGAAGCAGCCGTAGCAGCCGCGGTCGCACGAGGGGCAGAGGGCGCCGCAGCCGGCCTGGGTGACCGGACCGAGGCAGGGAGTGCCGTGGGCGACCGTGACGCAGACGTTGCCGCGCCGCTTGCACTCGACGCAGACGCTGTAGGCGGGGATCGCCGGGCGCCGTTCGGCGAGCGTCGCGGCGACCACCTCGAGCAGCTGGTAGCGGTCGACCGGGCAGCCGTGCAGCTCGAAGTCGACCGGGACGTTGGCCGAGATCGGGGTCGACTCCTCCAGGGTCGAGATGTAGGAGGGGCTGGCGTAGACGGTCGAGACGAACTCGCCGACGTCGGCGAAGTTGCGCAGCGCCTGGATGCCGCCTGCGGTCGCGCAGGCGCCGATCGTGACCAGCCGGCGCGAGGCGCGGCGCACCTCTTGGATCCGCTCGGCGTCGGCCGCCGTGGTCACCGAGCCCTCGACCAGGGAGAGGTCATAGGGGCCCTCGACGGTCGCCCGCGAGGCCTCGAGGAAGTAGGCGATCTCGATCTCCTCGGCGAGGGTGAGAAGCTCGTCCTCGAGGTCGAGCAGGCTGAGCTGGCAGCCGTCGCAGGAGGCGAACTTCCAGACGGCGAGCTTCGGCTTGTCCTTCCCCGCCGCCATCACAGCTCCCGTGCCCGGAAGAACGGCTCGATCGCGCCGTAGCTCATCACCGGTCCCTCACGACAGGCGAAGGTCGGCCCGAGCTGGCAGCGGCCGCACTGGGTGATGGCGCACTTCATGTTGCGCTCGATCGAGACGTGGACGTCGGCGGGGCCCATCCCCCGGTCGAGCAGCGCGTCGACGGTGAAGCGCATCATCACCTCGGGGCCGACCGTGAAGGCGACCGCGTTGGCAGGGTCGAAGGAGGCGTCGCCGATCAGGGTGGTGACGACGCCGACGTGGCCGAGCCAGCCTGCCTCGGCGCTGTCGACCGTGACCCCGAGCTCGAGGCGCGGGTCGTCCCGCCAGGCTTCCAGCTCGGAGCGGAAGAGCAGCTGCGAGGGGGAGCGCCCGCCGCAGAGCAGGACCAGGCCGGCGAGCCGCTCGCGCTCCGCGAGGGCCCGCAGCAGGGCCGGGCGCAGCGGCGCCAGCCCGATCCCGCCGGCGACGATCACGACGTGGCGGCCCGCGGCACCCGCCAGCGGCCAGGAGCTGCCGAAGGGGCCGCGCACGCCGAGCTGCTCGCCGGGCTCGGCGCGGCAGATCGCGGCGCTGACCGGGCCGACGGCGCGCACCGTGTGCTCCAGCGGCCCGCCCGCACCCGGGTCGCCGCTGATCGAGATCGGGATCTCGCCGACGCCGAAGGCGTAGATCATGTTGAACTGCCCGGGGTTGAACTGGCCGGGGTTGAACTGCCCGGGGCCGAGCTCCGGGACCGGTCCGCCGTCGGCGGGCTCGAGCGCCAGCGTCCAGGTGTCCTCGGTCTCCTGGCGCCGCGCGGCGACGCGGAAGGGTCGCGGGACCATCGGCCCGCGCCCGGCGCCCGGCGTCGCCTCACTCGCCGTCGGGACCGCCATAGACGTCGAGCAGCTGCAGCCGGGTGGCCTGGAGGCGTTCGAGCATCACCGCCGCGAAGCGCTGCATCAGCTCGTAGCCGAACGCCTTCTCCGCCTCGCACTTGCCGCGCAGGCAGGCGCCGTCGAAGGCGACGGCCCGGGTCTGCTCCAGCGCCCGCGCGTCGAAGCTCCAGCGGTAGGGCGGGACGAGCCAGGACCAGCCGACGACGGACCCCTCGCCGAGGGTGGCGATCATCAGCGTGCCCTTCGCCGGCGCGGCGACCTCGAGCGCGACCCGGCCGTGGCGGATCACGTAGAAGGTGTCGGCCGGGTCGCCCTCGCGGGCCAGGTGCTCGCCCGCCTCGAAGACGCGGTTGGCGCCGCAGCCGGCGATCAGCTCCCGGTGGGGAGCGTCGAGCCCGGTGAAGATCGGAAGCTCGGCGACGAGATCTTCAATCGAGCGCATCGGCACGGATCGCCGCGACCTCCTCGGTGATGTCGATCGCCACCGGGCACCAGGTGATGCAGCGCCCGCAGCCGACGCAGCCCGAGCTGCCGAACTGGTCGATCCAGGTGGCGAGCTTGTGGGTCATCCACTGGCGGTAGCGCGATTTCGGCGTCGAGCGGACGCTGCCGCCGTGCACGTAGGAGAAGTCCATCGTGAAGCAGGAATCCCACTGACGGGTGCGCTCGGCCGCCTCCCCGGCGAGGTCGCCGGTGTCCTCGACCGTGGTGCAGAAGCAGGTCGGGCAGACCATCGTGCAGTTGCCGCAGGTCAGGCAGCGCTCGGAGACCTCGTCCCAGCGCGGGTGCTCGAGGTTGTCGTAGAGCAGCTCCTTGATCCCGGCCGTCTCCATCTGCCGCCCCTGCGTGGCCGCCGCGCGGGCGACGCCGGCCTCGGCCGCGGCCAGCTCCTCCGGCCCGGCCTCCTCACGAGGCAGCTCGGCGAGCAGCTCGGCGCCGCGCTCGCTGCCCGCCTCGCAGACGAAGCGGTGACGGCCCTCCTCGATCACCTCGGTCAGCGCCAGGTCATAGCCGCTCTCGGCCTTCGGCCCGGTCTCCATCGAGACGCAGAAGCAGGTGCCGCCGGCGACCGTGCAGTTGACGGCGACGATGAAGGCGCCCTCGCGCCGCGCCCGATAGAAGGGGTCGGGGAACTCGCCCTCCATCAGCACCCGGTCCTGGATCGCGATCGCGTGCAGCTCGCAGGAGCGAACCCCGATGAAGGCGTAGCTTGGCGCCTCGGGCGGCTCCTCGCTGACCTCGAGCTCGCCGCCCTCGCCGCGCCGCGCCCGCCACAGGGTCAGCTCGGGCGGGTGCAGGAACCGCTTCCAGGACTGCGGCCCGACCGCGTAGCCGAAGAGCGCCTCGTCCTCGCGGCGGCGCAGGCGGTAGCTGCCGCCGTCCTGCTCGTCGGTCCAGCCGGCGGGCAGGTCCGCGCAGCTCGCGATCTCGTCGTAGACGATCGCCCCGTCGCGCACGGTCGGCCCGATCACCTCGTGGCCCCTCCGGGCCAGGGCCGCGATCAGCTCGTCGAGCCCAGCTCGATCGATCGTGGCTTGGACGGGCATCAATCACAGTAAAGCGAGATTGACGAGGCGCACGTCGCGCCGGCCGCCGGCGAGCTCGCGCAGGCTGCTCTTGAAGCCGCCTTTCGAGAAGAGCAGGATCTGGGGGCCGGAGGAGGAGAAGCGGGCGCCGGCCTGGCGCATGGCCGGGAGCTTGAATTGCTCGAGATCGTCGAGGACCTTGGCGCTCATCTTGCCACTGGTCCACTTGCACTCGCCGACCAGGGTGACGCGCGAGCGCGCCGTGCCAACCACGTCGATCTCCTCGCTGCCGCGCTCACCCGTGGCCCGCAGGCGATCGAGCGCCCTGCCCCACCACGGTCCGACCTGCGTCGCCTCCGGGCCCATGTTCTGGCGCACCCAGCGCCTGCAGAGGCTCTCGAAGACCGGCGCGACGTGTTCCGCGAGGGCGGGCGCCACCTCGGTCTCGTAGTGGTCGCCGGCGCGAAGGCCCGCCCTGAGGTCCTCCTGGAAGGGGAAGACGAAGCGAAACCAGAAGCGCAGGAAGTCGTCGCGCAGCCGGTAGCGAAATTCGCGCTTGGCCGTGAACGGCGCGAGCCTCTCAACCAGCTGCATGCGGATCAGCTCGCTGACGTAGGGGGTGAGCGCCGAGTGAGCGACGCCCAGCCGGCTGGTCAGGTCATCCATGCCGCGCTCCCGAACGGCCAGCTCTTCGAGCAGCGAGAAGTAGACCCCGGGCCGGCGAAACTCCTCCTCGAGGATCTCCCTGGGGTCGTTGAAGAGGGGGCCGCGACCATCGAGGATCGACTCGCAGACCGCGGCGCGCAGCGATGCTCGCCGACCGAGCTCCGCCAGGTACATCGGCATGCCACCGGCGACGGCGAAGCGCTCGATCCGGCGCGCCGGATCGTCCTCCGGCAGGAAAGCAGCGGCATCGCCGAAGGGAAGCGCCTCCACGGCCAGAGGGGTGAGCCTGCCGCGCAGCGGGCTCTTCTCTGCCAGCAGCCCCTGCATCTGGGCGATGTGCGATCCGCAGAGGACGAGCCTGAGCCGCGAGGAGTCACGCTCTTCCTCGATTGCGGCCTGAACGCCGCTCAGGACATCGAGCCGCGACCGCTCCGCCCCCGGCAAGAGGTAGGGAAACTCGTCGATCGCGACGAGCACCCGCTCGCGCTTGGCCATCCGGAACAGCACGCGAAAGAGCGTCGGCAGGTCGGGCAGGTCGGGACGCACGCCGAGAAACGGCTCGAGCGCCCCGGCGAACCGGTCCAGCTGCCGGCCGGCAGCCCCCTGGTCGGCCACCAGGATCAGGGCCGGCTTTCCGGTCGCGAAAGCCCGAAGGAGCCATGACTTGCCCACGCGCCGGCGACCGAAGAGCGCCAGAGCGTTGCGATCCCGTCCCCCCCACCAGCTCTCGAGCCGCGCCAGCTCCTCCTTCCTGTTGAAGAACTCCTCGGCTACGGGCCATTCATAGCTCGGCAGAATCATTGGATAAACCAACTTATCATAAGATGGCTTATCGAAACTCGATTTTGTCTTACGCAGCCAGGTCGCGCCGCTCGAAGAGCAGCGCCCCGAGGGCGGCCAGGGCCACGGCAACGGCGGTGACCCCGATGAAGGCGACGGGGTCGATGCCGTCTTCGATCGCGCGGCCGTAGTAGCGGAAGACCGAGGCGTAGCGGATCCAGTCGAGGCCGGCGTCGAGGCGGCCGACGAGGTCGGCGACGTACATCGCGACGAGCACGCCCGCGACCGAGCCGGTGACGACCGCGGTGCGCAGCGACCAGCCGGTGACGATGACCCCGAGGCCGGCGACGAGCAGGGCGAGGGGCCAGACGTTGGCGTAGCCGGCGAGGGCCGAGCCGAAGGAGAGGCCCGAGCCGGCGACCGCGCTGCCCAGCATCGTCAGCAGCAGAGCGACCGCGAGCACTGCCGCCAGCTCGCCCGCGGCGGCGGTGAAGGCGGCGGCGACCACGGCGCGGCGCGAGACCGGAGCCGAGAGCAGCACGTCGAGCCGACCGCTTTCGGCCGCGCCGGAGAGGCCGGCGGCAACCGCGCGCGCCGCCAGGTAGCCGACCGCGAGCGGCACGATCAGGCTCAGCATCTCAGCGCTCAGGTACTGCTCGACGCTGGTCAGTTCGGCGATCCCAAAGGCTTCCTTCAGCGCTTCCGGATAGGAGGCGACGGCTTTGCTGAGCGCGTCTTCGACCGAGGGGTAGATGACGACGACGAAGGCCGACCAGAGGCCGATCGGCAGCCCCCAGGAGAGCAGCGAGCGGCGCCGCTCGTGCAGCTGGGCGAGCGTCAGCGCGATCACCGCTCCCCCTCCCCGCCCCCGGCCGGCTCCTCGCCGCGGTAGTAGGTGAGGAAGACCTCCTCCAGGGTGGGCCGAGCGTACTCGGCGCGCACCACCCCGGGCATCGCGCGCAGCGCCTCGAGATCGGCCGGCTCGGCGAACTCGACCTCGACCCGCCGGCGCTCGGCCGTCTTCGCCAGCAGGTCGGCGACCCGCTCGACCGCGATCAGCCTTCCCTCGCGGATGATCCCGACCCGGTCGCAGACCCGCTCGACCTCGTCGAGCTCGTGCGAGGAGAGGAAGACGGCGCAGCCGCGCTCGCGCTCCTCGCGAACCAGCGCCAGGAACTCCTCCTGCATCAGCGGGTCGAGGCCGCTGGTCGGCTCGTCGAGGATCAGCAGCTCGGGCGAGTGGAACATCGCCAGGATCAGGCCGACCTTCTGTCGATTGCCGCGCGAGAGCTGCCCCAGCGGCCGGTCGAGGTCGGCATGAAAGCGGTGCGCGAGCTCCTCCGCGCGGCCGAGGTCATCCACCCCGCGCAGCCGCGCCAGCAGGGCCAGCGCCTCGCGGCCGCTGTTGCGCTTGCCGTAGCCGAAGTCACCCGGCAGGTTGCCGAGCCGGGCTCGGATCGCGACGCTCTCGCGGCGGCTGTCGAGGCCGAAGAGGCGGGCGCTCCCGCCACTCGGGTGCAGCAGGTCGAGCAGGGTGCGGATCGTCGTCGTCTTGCCCGCCCCGTTGGGCCCGAGGAAGGCGAAGACCTCGCCCGCCTCGACCGACACCGTGACGTCCTCGATCCCCCGCTCGGCCCCGTAGAACTTGGTCAGCCCCTCGGTCTCGATCACCGCCACGGCGCCCATCCTCGCAGGCACGAGTGATGCATTGACCCGCTATAGGGACGTCAATGCATCACTCGACGCCGCAGCCACCAGCGGCGCAGCTCGTCGGAGCCCCAGACGAGGAAGGGGAAAGGCAGCAGGATCGCCAGATGGGCGGGCGAGAGTGCCGCGGTGCCGAACAGATCCTGCAGCGGGGGCAGGTAAACCAGCGCAGCGGCGAAGAGCAGCTCGAAGGCGATCCCGTAGAGCAGCAACGGGTTGGAGAAGACGCCGATCTGACGCAGCGAGGCGCTGCTCGTGCGGGCGGCGAAGGCGGTGCCGACCTGGCAGGCGGTGATCCCGGCGAAGGTCATCGTCGTCGCCACCAGGTAGTCGTGGTGCAGGGCGCTGCCGCTGCCGGTCGCGTCGCCGGGCGACCAGCCGGCTGCGGTGAGCACGACGAAGAAGCCGCCGGTCACCAGCGCCGCCTCCAACAACCCCAGCCAGAGCCAGGCGCGGGTTAGCATCGCGCGGCTGACGATGTTCTCGCTGCGCGGCCGCGGCGGGCGGTCGACGATCCCCGGCTCGGCCGGCTCGGTGCCCAGCGCCAGCGCCGGCAGCGTCTCGGTGCCGAGGTCGATCGCGAGGATCTGCAGGGCGGTCAGCGGCAACGGCACCGCCCCGCCGGAGAGGGCGAAGATCAGGAAGGGGACGACCTCGGGCGTCAGGTGGGCGAAGATGTAGGTGATGAACTTGCGGATGTTGTCGTAGACGACCCGCCCTTCCTCGATCGCCGCGACGATCGAGCTGAAGTCGTCGTCGGTGAGCACCATCGTCGCCGCCTCGCGGGCCACGTCGGTCCCCGACTCGCCCATCGCCACGCCGATGTCGGCGCGGCGCAGGGCGGGGGCGTCGTTGACCCCGTCGCCGGTCATCGCCACCGTGTGGCCCTGCGCCTCGAGCGCGTCGATGAGGTGCAGCTTCGTCTCCGGGTTGCTGCGGGCGACGATCAGCTCCGGGCTCTCGTCGAGCAGGCGGTCGAGCTCGGGCTCGGCCATTGCATCGACCTCGGCGCCGCTGAGGACCGTCGGCGCCTCTCCGGCGATCCCGGCCTCGCGCGCGACGGCCGCGGCGGTCAGGCCGTGGTCGCCGGTGACGACGATCACCCGCACCCCGGCCCGCCGGCAGCGCGCCACCGAAGCGGGGACCTCGGCGCGCAGCGGGTCCTCGAGCGCGATCAGGCCGACGAAGCTGAGCCCGGCCTCGGCTCGTTCGCGGTCCTCCTCCCCCGGCGCGCCCGCTCGGCGCTCGGCGAAGCCGAGCACCCGCATGCCGCGCCTCGCGTAGCCCTCGAACGCTTCGCGGACCGCCGCCCGGTCGGCGTCTGAGAGCGGCCGGTCGCCGTCTGGGCCGCGCAGCGCGGCGCAGCGCTCGAGCAGCTCCAGCGGCGCCCCCTTGGCGTGCAGCCAGAGCTGGCCGCCGGGCTCCTGGTCGAGGGTCGTCATTCGCTTCAGCCGCGGGTCGAAGTGGAAGAGCGCCCGGCGCACCGCCTCGCGCTCGGCCTGCGCCGCCTCGACGTCCTCGCCGAGCCGCCCGACGGCGACCAGCAGGGCGCTCTCGCTCGGGTCGCCGCCCCGGCGCCAGCCGTCCGCCTCGCGCCGCGCCGTGGCGTTGTTGCAGCGCAGCGCCGTGCGCAGCAGGGCGGAGAACGGCTCACCCACCGCGGCATCGCCATCGTCCCCCGGCCTCAATTCGACGCCATCGGCCCAGAGCGCCCGCACGCTCATCTGCCCCTCGGTCAGGGTGCCGGTCTTGTCGGTGCAGATCACGTCGGTCGAGCCGAGCGTCTCGACCGCGGTCAGCCGCTTGACCAGCGCTCGGCGCCGCGCCATGCGGCGCACGCCGACCGCCAGCGTAAGGGTGATCGTCGGCAGCAGGCCCTCGGGAACGTTGGCGACCAGCAGGCCGATCGCGAAGGTCGCCGAGTCACCGAGGGAGAGCCCGGCGACCGCCGTGCCGATCGCGAAGAAGAGCAGGCCGGCGGCGACCGCGACGGCGGCGATCAGCAGCGCCACCCGGTTGACCTGCGCCTGCAGCGGGCTGACCTCGGTCCGCACCCGCTGGGAGAGCGCCGCGATTCGGCCCAGCTGGGTCGCCATCCCGGTCGCGTAGACGACCGCCTCGGCCTCGCCCGCCGTGCAGAGCGTCCCCGAGAAGACGAGGTCCTCGGCCTCCAGCGGCGAGGCGGCGGGGGCGCCGCGCTGGGCGGTACGGGAGACCGGCTGGGACTCGCCGGTCAGCGGCGAGGCGTCGATCTCGAGGTCGCCGGCGATCAGGCGCGCGTCAGCCGAGAGCCGGTCGCCCTCCTCGACCAAGAGCAGGTCGCCGGGAACCAACTCGGTCGCCTCGACCTCGACCGCCTCTCCCCCGCGCCGCACCCGCGCCCGCGGCGGCAGCAGCTCGCGCAGCGCCTCGGTGGCGCGCTCGGCCTGCAGCTCCTGGCTGAAGGCGAAGGCCGCGTTGAGGACGATCACGGCGACGATCGCCGCGCCCAGCGGGGCCACGTCGCTGAGGAAGGCGAGCGCCGCCGCCGCCCAAAGCAGCAGCGCCAGCGGATGGCTGAACTGCCGCGCCAGGTCGCGTGCATGGCTCGGCCCCTCACGGCGCTCGATCGCGTTCGGGCCGTGCTGGGCGAGCCGGCGCCGCGCCTCGCGCGCGCTGAGCCCGGCACGGCTCGCGCCCAGGTGGCGG
>Ga0075322_1000021_pt1 | contig 13982 bp, 15 predicted proteins | sample MayberryNW_Catta_FD_120086 | JGI IMG/M metagenome (GOLD analysis project Ga0075322, IMG submission 120086) | Natural and restored wetland microbial communities from the San Francisco Bay, California, USA, that impact long-term carbon... | ecosystem: Environmental > Terrestrial > Soil > Wetlands ... | reverse complement strand
TCTTCAGCTCCTGGCGGGCGCGCTCGGCCCGGGCGACCACCTCCTCGCCGTCCCCACCGGCCCGCGCCGCCGCGGCCGCGGCCAGGGCCGAGTAGCCCATCCCGCCGCAGGCCGAGCGCGAGTCGAAGAGGTGGATCCGCTCTCCCCCCTTGCCCTCGGCAATCAGCCGCTCACGCGCCTGGCCGGCGGCCTCGAAGGTGCCGGAGATGCCCGAGGAGATATGAACCGAGACGATCTCCCGCCCTTCGTCGAGGAGCGGCTCGTAGACCGAGAGGAAGTCGCCGATCGAGGGCTGCGAGGTCGTCGCCCCACCCTCCGAGGCGCGCAACCTCTCATAGAAGGCGGCGTAATCGACGATCGCCATCTCCGGCTCCTGCACCCCGTCGACAGCCACGTAGAGGCTGATCCGGTGAATGCCAAGCCGCTCGATCAGCTCGACCGGCAGGTACGCGGTCGAGTCGCAGACGACGGCTGTTTCGGCAGAGGGACTCAAACCAACTCGATTCTCTCAGGTGGCAGTGGCTCAGTTTCGTCTGACCTAAGGCCCAGGCACGAATCTCAGCGCATGGAGCGCAGATCCAGGTCCTCCTGCGTCAACTCGCCCCCTCGGGCCAGCGCGACCCGGGCCTTCCAACAAAAAGCCCCTCGCCTGCGCGAGGGGCCGATGATGCTCGAAGGTCGATCTTCTGGGGCCGGTAGTGCCGGTCAGTCCCAAGTCTTGTCGTCGTGTCGCATCTTCGGCCCGTCCTTTCGGTGTTCGCGAGGTTCTCTGTCCACGCGGTCTTTCTAGGTTATCGCCAGGAAGCTTGGAATCAATAGCCAAAGCTCGTAAATTTGACTACCAGTTCCACAGGATCGCGACCTCTTCGCCGATCTTTCGAAACGAAATCTTCTCTTCAACCTCCAAGCGTCCTTTCCGGCGCTTCGGCTTCAGCGGCTTGGCGGGCTGGTCCCCGAAGCGAATCTCCACGTGCTTGGGGTCGCGTTCTTTCGGCCAGATGATCTTCATCACCCGTGGATGGCTGGAAATGGCTTTCGCCTCCAGGGTGACCCGCTCGTGGTCTCGGGGGAACCTGCCCACGGCCTCGCGCTCAATGCACCACTCGAGCACATCCCCGCGACAATGCTCCTCCTCCAGCGAGTAGATCACCTTCTCGCCGCGCTCAATCGGCATCGCGTGGATCTTCTTCGCCGGTATCCATTCCGAGGTGGCAGAGCGGCGCCATTTCGCGGCGTAGCTCTCAACGGTCCCCTCGCCTTGGCTGGAGTGCTCGATGGTCGAGACGTCGTTCCTCGTGAAGCAAAGCTCCTGGCTCAGGCGGGTCTTCACGTGGTCCCTGTCTCTGATGTCCCACTCGTTGGTCTGATGGATCACCTGATAGGGACGGTCGGTCATCGCGTCTCTGGCGAGCCGGCGAAGATCATCGAGCCCGCCCGCCCCTGAGCGGTTGCGAAGAAGAGCAAGAGCGACGGCTGCCAGAAGGCCGAGAATCGCAGCATTCACGACCTCAGACGACGGATTTCCGACGGCGAGCGAGACGATGACCGCCGCAGCCACCGCGATAGCCAAGAAGGCATCAGCATTCTTGAGCGCAAAAAGCGCAGCGTCCTTCAGCCACCTGCCGACAACTCGCATCGGCTAGAACCTTAAGACATCCGCAGGACCACCCGGGCGAAGACGAGCGCGCGCACCGGGCGGCCCTCGCCCCGGTGCTGGCCTACCACCCGCATCACCGCACAATGCCCGAAATGAGCCGGGAGGTCGGCAACGAAGCCGTTGAACGCGCCGTGAGGCGGCTCAGCGACTTCGGCTTGATCCGGCTCCAAGGTGGAGAACCTCTGCCACGCTGTCAGCCTGCACTTCATGCACTACAACTTCGCCCGTCCTCACAAAGCGCTGAAGGAGCGCTACCCGAGGACTCCGGCGATGGCGGCCGGGGTTGCCGACCACATCTGGTCACTTGAAGAGATCGCGGCGCTGGTGGACTGAGTGGTCCGACGCGCCGGTAGGCTTCGGCCACAGTGGCGGGGATTCTGCATTACCAAGCTATTGACGACCGCGGCGTCGAGATCCTAGACGAGCTGGAGGAGCGCTGGGAACTATCGCCCAGGAGATTGCCTGCGGAGGAGCGCGCCTACTACATCGCCGCCAAGGGCAAGGTCGATCTCGACTCCTCATTGGCCGAGGTCGACGACGAATGGGAGCTGCACGTTACGCGCCTCACCCCTCGGTAGCGTCACGGATTTCAAACTGACCCACTACCCGGGCAAGCTCTCGCTACACTTTCTGAAGTGACCGACACGCAGACCGATACGAACCAGGCCGCGATCTCGCTTACCGAGAAGGCGGCCGGCAAGATCGCCGAGCTGCTCGGCGGTCAGGAGGGGTCGGAGGATCAGGCTCTGCGCGTCGCCGTGCGCGGCGGTGGGTGCTCGGGTTTCCAGTACGCACTCGCCTTCGACAAGACCAAGGAGGACGACCACGTCTTCGAGGTCGGCGGCGTCGCGGTGATCGTCGACAAGGTCAGCATGCAGTTCGTCTTCGGCTCGGAGGTTGATTACGTCGAAGGCCTGCAGGGCGCCGGCTTCCAGGTCAACAACCCCAACGTGGTCGCCGCCTGCGGCTGCGGCTCCTCCTTCCAAGTGAAGGACGATTCCGAGGCCGCAGCTGCCGTCTGAGGCGCCGCGCCTTCTTAGCGCGACGCCCGTTTGTGAGCTCTAGCTACCTTGGAGTGCAGGCGCGAACGACGTTGCCGACCACGGTCCTGCCGTCGCGGTATTTGGCGACCGCGTGGGCGAAGAAGTGGCCGTTGGCGCACCTCGCCAGCAGGTAGCTCTGCTTCTTGCCGTGCCGCTTGAAACGGCGGTGGACGGCGAGGCTGAACTGGACGACCGAGCCGCTGCCGCCGGCGATCACCGGGATCGAGGCAACCGCGCGGGTCCCGTAGCGCCCCTTGTGGATCTTCTTGATCTTGACCCGGGTGACGATCGCGGTCGGCGCGGGGACGTCGACGTAGGCGTGGATGTACATCGTCGTCACGCCGCCGCGCACGCCGCCGTTGAAGAGGACCAGCGGGCCGCTGGATTCGAAGGGCGCCTGTTCGGGGAAGGCGACGCGGACCCGGGTCTTGCCGGTGCCGACGATCGCGCCCGGGCAGGCCTGCTTGGCGTGCTGGGTGTCGGTCGCCTGCAATTTGCCCGGCTTGCAGACCGGCAGGCCCTTGGCGTTGACGGCGCCGTGCTTGTCGAAGTCGATCGTGACCTCCTTCAGCGCCGGCGGCTGGCTGCCGTCGGTCGTGCTGATGTTGCCCGAAGCGTGCAGGGTGATCGGCGCCATCCGCTTGCGCGGCAGCTTGCGCGGCGAGACGCCGCCGTTGATCTTGAAGATGAGGTTGCCCGCCCTGACGACGGTCGGCTTCTCGGCGGTGGCGATGCCCGTCACGGCGACGGCCAGCGCGACTGCCGACACCAGTGCTGCAAGCACGATCCTGCGCATGCTCTCCCTCCCTCTGGCGCTCGCGGGCGGCGGCGCCGGTGGCTTTCTAAGCACGCCCGTCAGATACCCGACGGGTGAACCCACCTAACACCGGCGCCAGGGCCGGGTCGCGCGTGTTGGACGGCCCGGAGCGCTTCTCGTCAGAGATCAGACGGCTATTCGATCTGCAAAGGCGGCGACTGCGCCGGGGCAACCTCGGGAGCCGGGGCGGCCTCGGGCTGCTCGACCCCGAGCGCTTCGGCCAGCTCGCCCGAGTCGAACATCTCCTCGACGATGTCGGCGCCGCCGAGCAGCTCGCCGTTGACGTAGAGCTGCGGGAACGTCTGCCAATCCGAGATCTCGGCGGTGACTTCCCGCAACGGCTGCAGGGCGGGCAGGACGTCGACCGCGCCGTACTCGACATCCATCGTGTCGAGCACCTGCACGACCCGCATCGAGAAGCCGCAGCGCGGCGTCTCCGGGGTGCCCTTCATGAAGAGCAGCACCGGGTTCCCGGCGATCAGCTCCTCGACCTTCTGCTTCAGCTCGACGTCAGCCATGGCCACAGAGTAGCTACCCGGGCAGCTCGGTTCTCACCGAGAGGGCGTGGATCGTGCCGTCGTCGAAGCGCTCCTTCACCGCGGCCTTGACCAGGCGGTGCTGGGCGATCCGCGCGAGGCCCTCGAACTGCGGCGCGGCGACAGTGGCCCGCAGGTGGTCGCCGGTCCCGGTTTCGTCGGTCACCGAAACGCTCGCGCCGGGCAGCGCGTCGGCGATCATCCGCTCGATCTCGGCCAGGTCGGCAGCCATCGCGAGCCCTAGCGGCGGCGGCGCAGCATCATCAGCCCGCCGATCGCGAAGCCGGCCACGGCGGCGCCCGCGATCAGCTGGCTGCGGTGCTCGCGCACCTGGCGGCGCCAGTCGGTGAGCTCGGCGACGCGGCCGCGGAGCAGCTCGACCGAGCCGCCCAGGTCGCGGCGCTGCATGTCGATGTCGCGGCGGATCTCCGCCGCGCTGCGACCCGGCAGGCCGGCGGTCGAGGGACGGGCGGGCTCTGGCTGGGCGCTCATTCGCCACCAGCCTTCGATCCGGATTCGAGCGTTTCCTTGGTCAGCTTGGCCTCCTCGATCGCCTGCTTGGGCACCGGCGGAGCGCCGGCCTGCACGGCGCGGTAAGCGACGAGGCCCGCCAGCGCCGAGATCAAGAGGAAGAGGGCGGCCTCGACGAAGAAGCCCGGCCAGGCGTTGCCGTCGAAGACCTCTTCGGCGAGCAGCCAGGCGACGCCCTGCATGACGAGGATCAGGGCGAGGAAGGCGAAGGTGCCGGCGGCGACGCCGACGACCGAGCCGCGCAGCAGCTTGCCGACCTTCTCGGAGACCTCGGTCTTGGCGAGCTCGATCTCCTCGCGGACCAGCGAGGAGCTCTGCTCGGCGACGTCGATGACCAGCTCGGCGACGGAGCGCTCGTCCTGCGGCTGGGGGGCGGCGCCGTCGGCCACGCTACTCGGGCGGCTCCTCGTCGAAGACCCGCTTCCAGACGAAGGCGGCGATCCGAGCCGCCGCGATGCTGGCAAGGGCGCTGCTCGCGGCGAGCAGCCCGCTCCAGGCGAGGCGTTTGACGATCTCGTTCTCCATCACTGGCTCGACACTACCCACAATGGCGCGACCTTACCTATCGAGGCTCCAGGCCGTCACAGATCGTGCCGACCAGCAAGGTCTTTGCCTGGTCGAAGTCGGCGTCGGTGGCGGGGATCACCTCGAAGATCCAGCCGGAGAGCAGCTGCTCGACCGCGCCGTAGAAGGACATCGAGACGAAGTTGGGGTCGATGTCGCGGCGGAAGTCCCCCGCCCCCTGGCCCTCGGCGACGATCTTCGCGATCGAGTCGTAGGCGCGGCGGATCTCGGAGAGGTGCGTGCGGCCGAAGGAGTTGGCGGCGCGCGTCACCTCGACGATGATCACCTTCATCAGCTCCGGGTCGTGGCGGTAGGAGTCGACGATGAAGCCGGCCACCGCCTCGAGCTTGGCGCGCGGCGAGACGCCCTCGCGGTCGGCCTCTTCGATCGCCGCCAGGAGCAGCGACCAGCGCTCGCTGAAGAGCTCGTTGAGCACCTCGTCCTTGGACTTGAAGTAGTGATAGACGAGCCCGTAGGCGACGCCCGCCTCATCGGCGATGTCGGCGACGCGGGTCGAGTGAAAGCCCTGGCGGGCGAAGACGCGGATCGCCGCGTCGAGGATCTGGCGTCGCCGGTCGACGGCGGCCGCGGCCTTGGCCATCAGGCGTGCGCCTCCTGCGGCCATGCGTAGGCGGTGGGACGGCGGTTGGCGAGCGAGGGGAGCGTTTCGCGCACCCGCTCCTGGGCGCCGAGGTCGAGATCGGCGAGCACGACGCACTCCTCGTCCGGGGCGGTGGCGAGCACCACCCCCCAGGGGTCGACGATCATCGAGCGGCCGCCGGAGACGAAGTGCGGCGGCGCCTCACCGACCTGATTGGGAGCGAGGACGAAGGCCTGGTTCTCGATCGCCCGCGCCCGCAGCAGCGGCTCCCAGTGGTCGCGCCCGGTGGCGCGGGTGAAGGCCGAGGGGATCGCGAGGATGCGGGCGCCACGCACGGCGAGGATCCGGTAGAGCTCGGGGAAGCGCAGGTCGTAGCAGACGCTGAGCCCGAGGCTGAGGCCGCCGACGGACCCGGTGACGATCTCCTCGCCCGGCTCCTCGTGGTCGGACTCGCGGTAGGCGACCCCGTCCACGTCGACGTCGAACATGTGGATCTTGCGGTAGGTGGCGAGGTCCTCCCCGCCCGGCCCGATCAACACCGAGGTGTTGAAGGACTTGCCGCCGTCGCCGCGCTCGGCGATGCTGCCGGCCAGCAGGTGGATGCCAAGACCGCGCGCCCAGGAGCGGGCGGCGCCGAGACTCGGCCCGTCCAACGGCTCGGCGCCGGAGACCAGCTCCTCCCCCCCGGCCAGCAGGTTCCACTTCTCCGGCAGCGCGACCAGCTCGGCGCCGCGGCCGGCCGCCTCGCGCACGAGGCGCTCCGCCGTTTCCAGGTTGCGCGCCTTGTCGGCGGTGGAGTTGAGTTGTGCGACGGCTGCCCGCAAGCGTGTCTTCCTGGTTGATTGACCAGTCAATCGGTGTTGGATCAGTATAGGAGCGCGGAGCCCGGCAGGCGTAACCTCTTCAGAGTCGTGAACGAGATCGCCAAGGATGACGGCGAGCGCAAGCAGGTCACCGTGCTCTTCGCCGACGTGAGCGGCTCGATGGACTTGGCCGAGGGCCAGGACCCGGAGGAGTGGCGCAAGATCATGCAGCGCTTCTTCGCAATCCTCGCCGAGGCCGTGGAGCGCTTCGAGGGCACGGTCGACAAGTTCACCGGCGACGGGATCATGGCCGTCTTCGGCGCCCCGGTCGCCCACGAGGACCATGCCCAGCGGGCCTGCTACGCGGCGCTGCGGATGCTCGACGACGTCGCCGAGTACGCCGCCGAGCTGCGCCGCGGCCCCGGCCTCAACTTCTCGGTGCGGATCGGGGTCAACTCCGGCGAGGTGGTTGCCGGAGCGATCGGCGGCGGCGAGAGCGCCTACACCGCGATCGGCCACACGGTCGGCCTGGCGCAGCGAATGGAGGCGCTGGCCGAGCCGGGCAAGGCGTACCTCGCCGAGAACGCGGCTGAGCTGGCGCGCGGCTTCATGAACCTCGAGGACCTCGGCGAGTTCGAGATCAAGGGAGCCAGCCGACCGGTGCGCGTCTTCGAGCTGGCCGGGGTCGGCGCCGCCCGCTCGCGGCTCGACCTCTCGCGTGAGCGCGGCTTCTCGCGCTTCGTCGGGCGCAGCGCCGAGATGGCGGTGCTCGAGGGGGCGCTGGAGCGAGCCGAGGCGGGCGAGGGCGCCGTGGTCGGCATCGTCGCCGAAGCCGGGATCGGCAAGAGCCGGCTCAGCCATGAGTTCGCCGAGCGCTGCCGTGGGCGGGGGCTGGAGGTCTTCGAGGCCCAGGCGCAGTCGCACGGGCGCGAGATCCCGCTGATGCCGGTCCTGCAGATGCTGCGCGCCTACTTCGGGATCGGCGAGCGCGAGTCGGAGCGGCTCGTGCGGGAGAAGATCGCCGGCCGGGCGCTGCTGCTCGACCCGTCCTTCGGTGAGGAGCTGCCGCTGCTCTTCGACTTCCTCGGCGTTCCCGACCCCGAGCGGCCGGTCACCCAGATCAGCCCTGAGGCACGCCGGCGGGCGCTGGGCCGGATCGTCTGCCACCTGATCAACGCGCCGCGGCGAACCCACACGGTCGTGCTGGTGATCGAGGACCTGCACTGGATCGACGAGGCGAGCGAGGCGATGCTGGCCGAGATGGTCGCGGCGCTGGCGGGGACCAGCACCCTCGCGGTGGTCAACTTCCGACCCGAATACGCGCTCGAGTGGGAGGGCTCGCCGCTCTACCGCCGGCTGGCCCTGGAGCCGCTCGGGCCGGCCGACACGCGCGAGCTGCTGCGCGATCTCGCCGGCAAGGATCCGTCGCTCGACGGGCTCGAGGAGCCGATCCACGGGCGTACCGGCGGCAACCCGTTCTTCGTCGAGGAGATCGTCCGCGAGCTGGTCGAGGCCGGCCACCTCGAGGGCGAGCGCGGCGCCTACCGACTGGTCCGCCCGGTCGAGGAGGCGGGCGTCCCGGCGAGCGTGCAGGCGGTGCTCACAGCCCGGATCGACCGGCTCGGCCCCGAGGCCAAGCAGCTGCTCCAGGTCGCATCCGTGGTCGGCAAGGAAGCCGACGAATCGGCCCTGGGCCTGACAGCCGGTCTCGGTGACGAAGAGTTGGACGCCGCGCTGCGTGAGCTGGTCGAGGGCGGCTTTCTCTTTGAGGCCGAGCTCTACCCGGAGCGGGTGCTGACCTTCCGCCACCCGTTGACGCAGGAGGTCGCCTACGGCTCGCAGCTCGGCGAGCGGCGCGCCGCCACCCACGTCGCCGCGGCCAGGGCTATGGTCGAACTGGAGCCGGAGCGAATGGACGAGCTCGCCGCGCTCGTCTCCCGTCACATGGAGCAGGGCGGCGAGCCGCGCGAGGCGGCGCGCTGGGCGGCGCGGGCCGCCTACTGGGCCGGCGCCAGCCAGCCGCGCGAGGCGATGCTGCTCTGGCGCAAGGTGATGGAGCTGACCGAGGGGCTCGACAAGGACGAGGAGACTGCAGCGCTGGCGATCAACTCCCGCCTGCTGCAACTCCAATTCGCCTGGAGGCTGGGGATGAGCGACTCCGAGGAAGCGCAGCTCGCCGCCGAGGCCGAGGCGATCGCCAAGCGGGCCGGCGACCTGCACTCGCAGGCGATGCTGGTCATGGCGACCGCGGCCCGTCCCGGCACTCCGCTCTACGCGCCCGAGTGGCTGGCGGCGACGAAGGAGGCGAACCGCCTGGCGGAGGAGTCGGGCGACCTCAACCTGCGAGTCGCGGTGCGGGCAGCCGGCGCCTACGCGTACCTCTCAGCCGGCGACTACGCCGGCTTCGACCGCGAGCTCGATCTCGTCCTGGAGCTCGCCGCGGGCGACCGCTCGCTTGGCGCCGGGATCGTGATCGCCAGCCCGGTCGCCTGGGCGACGATGGGCAAGGGACTCGCCGCGCGCGAGCGAGGGCGCCTGGACGAGGCCGAGACGCTGCACGAAAAGGCGCTGCGGATCGCGAATGAAGACGGTGACCCCGAGACGGCGAGCTGGACGCGCGGCAACCTCGCAATGCTGATCGCGATGCGCGGCGACGCCGAGGCGGCGATCGGGCTGGCGCGCGGCAACTGCGAGGAGACCGAGCGGCTCGGCGACGTCTTCTCGCGCACCGTGGCGCTCGCCAACCTCGGTGCCGTGCAGCTCGTCGCCGGGGACCACGCGGACTCGCTGAAATCGATGGAGGCGGCCGAGAGCCTCTACCGCGGCGCGATGGGCAATGGCGGCGAGATGGAGGCCTGGCGCGGCTCGATCCGCGCCCGTGCCCTCGCCGCCCTCGGACGCGGTGAGGAGGCGCTCGAGGTGGCTGACGGCGCCGTCGCCTTCGCCCGCGACCACGGCATGCGCTGGCCACTCCCCCTCGCCCTCCTGGCCCTCGCCCAAGCCCGCGCCGCGGCCGGCGCCGAGGGGGTCGATGAGGCCCTCGACGAGGCAGCCGCCGTCGCCCGCGAGACCGGTGCGGCCGTCGCCCTGCAAACGATCGAAGACGAGCGCCAAGGGCTAATCGCGACTCGATAACCAGCTCTAACCATCACAGCTTCACCGCAATGTTTACGCTGGCAATGTTCTGTATGCTAGCTAATGGGTGGCAGCGTATTGTCTGCGGTCAATCCTCTCTTTCCTCGGCTCGGGCACGCCAAAGGTTTGTCCCCGAGGGAAGGAGGTGAGATGGAAAGTGCCCAGGCTCTACACCTGCTTCTTGTCTGGATCATCATCCAGACAGTGAAGCGGTAGGTCACCAGCCCCGGTGTCGTCAGTAGCGGCACCGGGGCATTTCAAGCAGAAGACCCGCCGGAGCGGGCCTTCTGAAGAGGTCAAATGGATGCTGCCCATCTGGCTCTACACCTATTGCGCCTTCATCGTACACGCAGAGGTAAGGCCACCGAGCGATTGCTAACCGCGCCCGCCGCTGTGTCGCTCGAGCTCGGCGACCATCAGCTTGGTGTGCAGGGCCGCGATCAGGTCCTGCAGGGGCTGGGAGCCGGCTTCGAGCATCTCGACGACGCGCTCGGGGGGGACCTCGCCGGCGAGCCGGTCCATGACCATGCCGACCTCCTCGCGGACCAGCGCTTCGAGGGCTTTCTTGTAACGCAGGGTGTCGTAGACGGTGAAGCCGATCTGCTCGTCGTAGCCCCCGGCACGGAAGCGGCCGATCGCCTCGATGATCTTGATGTCGGAGGGCGAGTAGCCGCGGCTGTTGGGGCTCAGCACCTCGATCTGCTCGAGCCGGTCGAGCACCTCCCTGGGGATGCCGTAGCGCTCGCGCACCTCGGCGGCGCTGGTCCGGGTGCGCTCGCCGGCCAGGGCACGATCGAGGATCCGGTCCTCCAGCTCGAGCAGGGCGCGAGCGCGCTCTGGACCCTCGTCGAGCACCGACTTGATCGCCTTCAGCGGCATGAAGCGCTCCTCCTGCAGCTGCTTGATCAGCCTGATCCGCTCGACGAACGAAGGCGGGTAGTAGGCCATGTTGCGACTGGTCTTGACCGGCTCCGGCAAGAGCCCCTCGCGCAAGTAGTGCTTGATAGTGGGCACCGGCACCCCCGAAGCCTCGGCCAGCTCCCCAATCCGCAACAGCTGCTTCTCGGGCCGACGGGACGAATTCCGCGCATATGTCGCCGTTTTCGTCCCGTCGGCGGTCATGCGCGGAACTGGGTCGCGGCGTCGGCGGAGGGGCCGGCGGCGGCGCCGGAGTCGAGCATCGCGGCGATCTCGGCGTCGGTGTAGCCGGCCTCGCGCAGGACCTCCTCGGTGTGCTCGCCGAAGGCCGGGGCCGGGCGGGTCGGGTCGGCGGGGGTGCGGCTCAGCTTCACCGGGTGGCCGAGCTGGCGGACCGTGCCGAGGCCGGGCTGGTCGATCTCAGTGACCATGCCGCGGGCGCGAACCAGCTCGGAGGAGAGCGCCTCGTCCATCTCCAGCACCGGCTCGATGCAGCAGTCGTGCTCGTCGTTGAACGCCTTCCACTCGTCGCGAGTGCGCGAGCGGAAGACCTCGGCGACCTGGCGCCAGGCGTCGGAGCCGGGCGGCTCGAACTGGAACTCGATCAGATCCGGGCGCTCGACCCCATTGCAGAAGGCGGCCCAGAACTTCGGCTCCAGCGCCCCGCAGCTGACCCAGCCGTCGCTCGCCTCATAGGGCAGATAACAGAGCAGCCCGCCGGCCAGCTGCTGCTCGCCGCGGCGCGGCACCTCGGCGTCGCAGAAGTAGCGACCCGCGACCATCGCCAGCCAGGAGAGCGCGCCGTCGGCCATCGAGACGTCGACCAGCTGCCCTTCGCCGGAATGGCGGCGCTCGTGCAGGGCGGCCATCACCCCGAAGGCGGCCATCAGGGCGCCGCCGCCGAGATCGGCGATCTGCCCGCCGGATTGCACCGGCGGCCCGTCCTTTACGCCGGTGAGCCCGAGCACCCCGACCAGGCCGAGGTAGTTCATGTCGTGGCCGGCGCGCTGCGCGTAGGGGCCGTCCTGGCCGTAGCCGGTGATCGCGCAGAAGACGACACCGGGGTTAGCCTCGCGCATCCGCTCGTAGCCGACGCCGAGCCGGTCCAGCACCCCGGGCCGGAAGCCGTCGAGGACGACGTCGTAGCCCTCGACCAGGCGCAGCAGCGCCTCCCGCCCCACCTCGCTCTTCAGGTCGAGCCGCACCGAGCGCTTGCCGCGGTTGAGCGAGAGGTAGAGGGCCGAGCGGGTGCCGAGCTCCTGGTGCTCCTCGCCGCCGTAGTAGGGCGGCGCCCAGCGGATGTAGTCGCCCATGCCGGTGTCCTCGACCTTGAGCACCTCGGCGCCCAGGTCGGCGAGCAGCAGCGAGCAGAAGCCGCCTGGAAGGAGCCGCGTCAGGTCGAGGACCCTGACGTCGCTAAGCGGGAGCGCGGTCACGCTTCGGAACCCCGAGCAGCTCGCGGGCCTCGGCGACGGTGGCGGCGCGGCGGCCGACGTCCTCGGCCATCTGCCGGGCCTTGGCGATCAGGTCGCCGTTGGAGCGGGCCATCTCGCCGTTCGGCAGGTAGAGGTTGTCCTCGACGCCGGCCCGCACGTTGCCGCCGAGCACCAGCGAGGCGCCGAGCAGCTTCCACTGGTCGCGGGAGATGCCGATCACCTGCCACTGGTTGGGGCCGTCGGCGCCGCCGGGGACCTGCTCGGCCATCAAGCCGACGTTGCGCGGAGTCGGGCGGATGCCGCCGTTCACCCCCATCACCAGCGAGACCTGCAGCGGTGTGCGGTCGAGCAGCCCCATGTCGATCAGCGGGTCGAGGTTGGCGACGTGGCCGGCGTCGAAGCACTCGTGCTCGGGCTTGATCCCGAGGTCGCGCATCGCCGTGAGGAACTCGATGATCGTGTCGAAGCTGTTCTCGAAGACCGCCTTGAAGACGAAGTCCTTGCGCCGGGGCGAGTACTTGGCGTAGTTCATCGAGCTCATGTTGAGCGCGGCGACATCGGGCTTCAGCGCCCGCAGGTACTCGAGCCGCTTCTCGATCGGGATGCCGATCGCGCCGGTCGAGTAGTTGACGATCACGTCGCCGACCTCGGCCAGGATCGCCTCGGTGATCGCCTCGAAGTCCTCGACCTCGTAGGACGGTGTGCCGTCTGGCGTGCGAGCGTGGATATGGATCTGCGAGGCGCCCTCGTCGACTGCCCGCCGCGCCTCCGCCGCGTACTCCTCAGGCGTGTAGGGGATCGCCGGGCATTGGTCGCGGTTGGCGATCACACCGCTGATCGAGCAGCTGATGATCACCGGGTCCTCGAAGCTGCTCATTGGAGAACCTCCTTCCGGTGCGCTTTATGTCGGGATAGGTGGCACAAGGCGCACCGGAAGCTCATACGGGCATCACCCCGTGGCGCTTGCGGGGCTTCTCGACGTGCTTGTCGCGGGCCATGCGCAGGGCCTTGGCGATCGTCGGGCGGGTCTCGCGCGGGTCGATGATGTCGTCGACCACCGCGTTGCCGGCGGCGATGTAGGGGTCGATCTGCTCACGCACCGCGCCCAGCATCGTCTCGCGGGTGGCATCCGGGTCCTCGGAGGCCTCGATCGCCGAGCGGCCGATGATGTTGACGGCGCCCTCGGCGCCCATCACGGAGATCTCAGCCCCCGGCCAAGCGACGATCAGGTCGGGCTCATACGCCTTGCCGCACATCACGTAATAGCCGGCGCCATAGGCCTTGCGCACGATCACCGTCACCTTGGGCACGGTGGCGCGGCTCACCGCGTAGAGCATCTTCGCCCCGTGGCGGATGATCCCGGCGTGCTCGACCTTGGCGCCGACCATGAAGCCGGGCACGTCCTGGAGGAAGACCAGCGGGATGTTGAAGGCGTCGCAGAGATTGATGAAGCGCGCCGCCTTGTCGGCCGAGTCGTTGTCGAGGATCCCGGCCAGCTGCTTGGGCTGGTTGGCGACGATCCCGGCCGGCCGGCCGCCGAAGCGGGCGAAGCAGGTGATCAGCGTCTTGGCGAACTTTGGCTTCAGGTCGAACCACTCGCCGTCGTCGACGATCTCGCGGATCACGTCGTACATGTCGTAGGGCCGGCGCGAGGAGTCGGGGACGATCTCCATCAGCTTCTCCGAGGCGCGCTCGACCGGGTCGGAAACCTCATGGACCGGCGGCTTCTCTTCCCAGCTGGAGGGGAAGTAGGAGAGGTAGGACTTGATCGCGGCGATGCACTCCTCGTCGTCGGACACCTCGAGGTCGCCGACGCCCGACTTGCGGCAGTGGACCTTGGCGCCGCCGAGCTCCTCCATCGAGATGTCCTCGCCGGTGACGGCCTTGGTCAGGTGCGGGCCGGCGAGCGCCATCGCGCCCTGGCCGGAGACCATCGGCACG
>Ga0075322_1000020_pt1 | contig 14235 bp, 12 predicted proteins | sample MayberryNW_Catta_FD_120086 | JGI IMG/M metagenome (GOLD analysis project Ga0075322, IMG submission 120086) | Natural and restored wetland microbial communities from the San Francisco Bay, California, USA, that impact long-term carbon... | ecosystem: Environmental > Terrestrial > Soil > Wetlands ... | reverse complement strand
GGAGTGCTCGCGGGGCTACGTCGGGCGGGTCTTCGGGAAATTCTCCCGGTTCGGGAAGGACCGCCTGAGGGGCGCGGCCCTCTTTCGGGAGGGGGATTACCGGATGGCGGGGATCGGCCTGTCGCGGGCGGGTGAGAAATGGGAGGCGGACGTCAACCTCCGGGGAACGTTCCGGGGAAAGGCGGAGGTCCTCTCCGGGGGATCGCTGGTGACGGAGCCCGAGAGGAGCCGCGGCGACGAGTGGAGCGCGGAAGCGAGCGTGCGGCACGCGCTTCGGAAGGATGTGTTCCTGTCCGCTTCCCTCCGGGGACTCCTCGTGTCCGGCAACGGGTATTCGGGGGGGGCGCCGCGCCACAACGGTTCGAAGGAGAAGGTCGCCCTCTCGGTGGGATGCGACCGCCGTTTCGAGGGAGGCATGGAGGCGGGCGTCAGCCTGAAGGGGTTCCTGATGTCCGAGGAGACGCAGACGGTCCCTCAGTTCCTCGAGGAGCGGACGACCCGCGGCATCGCCTTGGCGTTCCGGATCGGGTTGAACTGACCGTCGCGCGTTTCCGCTAACGGCCTCCGCTTCCCCCCGGGTACAGGTCGTCCGCGGCCTTTCCGCAAAGTTCGAGAAGCGCCTCGATCCCTCCCGCGGGGCCGGTCCGCGAGGCGGTCCGCAGGACCTTTCCCGTTTCCACGTCGACCAGGCGCAGGTCCATCCGGACGCGGTTCCCGACGGCAAGGTATCCTCCGAACACCATCCGGCGCGCCCCCGTGATCCTCCCCAGGCGCAACCTCGTCGACTCGTCCGCCAGGGCGGAGGATCCGAGGCGCAGCTCCTCGACCGCGAGAAGGAGCTTCCGGCGCTCGACGACGGAATGCCCCCGGGCGCGGACCGTCTCCACGATCCGGAGCGCCAGTACCTCCCCGATCCCCTGGTCCGGCGCGGCGCCGGGGGAGACGTCCTCCGGCTCCCACACCGCCACCGCCGCCGTGTCCGAAGGGGCAACGGGAGCGGAGGCGCAACCCGCAAGGGCACCGGCGACGAACATTGCGGCAAGAACGAACATGGAGAGGAGAAGCCGGTGCCCCGCAACGGTTGGTTTTCGGGTTGTGGGCGCGGAATGCGCGCGCAACGGGAGGGTCCGGCGGAGGCGGCGCAGCCGAAGGGGATTCCCGGAGGCCCGGCGCACTCAGTTCGCCCGTTCCCGGACCTTGTCGTCCTGCCTGAGCGGGCGGTCTTTCCGGATCACCTTCGCGCGGGAGAATTCGGGCTCGACGGAGAGCACCTCCATCTGCGCGACGACCTTCGGCGCGGCGGCGAGCTTCTTCCCCCTGTACTCGATCCCCGCCCCCTCCTCGAGCACATCGAACCGGGTTCCCTTGACGACCCCCTGTTTCGCGCCGAGGTTCAGAAGGACGTCCTCGCCGTCCACCTTCGCTACGAATCCGCGGAGGGGGTACTTCTCCATGACCGTGCGGAGGATCTCCCGGTTGATCCGGAAGAGTTCCCCGTCCAGGTTGGCGCCGGGGTCCAGCGTCCGGATCTCCGTCTGGACGATTCCGGAGGTTTCGGTGTCGACCATGCGCATCGAGAGAACGGTCCCTTCCGGGAGAAACAGCAGCGAACCGGTCCCGACCAGTCGCGCCGCGAAGAGCTTCCCGAGCTTCAGGGCGGTGTCGGGATCGGCCAGCTTCGAGGAACCGAGATTCAGTTCCTCGAGCACGCGCTCGACCACCGCACGCTCAACGACCTTCACCCGCCCCGACGCGTTCAGGTTTTCGGAGAGTCGCGTCAGCAGGACCGTCGACAGGCCGTCGCGCTCCGCCAGCCCGCCCTTCTCCTGGAAATCGACGAACGTGAGCACCGTCGGCCCGGAGCTCCACTCGTCCTCCTTTCCACCCCCCTCGCCCTTCTGCGTCCTGAAACGGTCCGCCAGCTCCTTCACCAGCCGGTCCATCCGCTCCTTCCGGCCGGCGTCCTTCGAAAGGGCCACCATCTCCTCGGCGCGCCGCGCCAGCGCGGCGGCGAAGGCGTCGCCCGGGTTCACGGCGAGGGCGCTGCGGTACGAAGCGAGCGCCTGGTCCCACTTCCCTTCCTTTTCGAGGGCGACCCCCTTGTTCGTCGTCCCCTCGATGTAGTAGGGGTCGATCTCGACCGCCTTGTCGAACAGCTCCTGCGCCTTCCCGTACCGGGAGCTGCTCGAATAGAGGCGCCCGAGCTGGTTGTAGCGCGCCGCCTGCTGGTACGGTTCCCCCTCCGTCCGGGAGGACGCCTTGACGTATTCCGCCTCCGCCTCCTTCTTCCGGTTCTGCGCGTAGAGGATGTCCCCCTTCACGACGTTCACGTATCCCCGGCCGGGGGCTTTCCCCTCGACCTCCTTCGCCAGCGCGAGGGCCTTTGCCGGCTGCTTCTCCCTGGCGTAGACGGTGGCCAGCCCCTCCTTGCCGAGCACCTCCGCCTCCCCGCCCTGCTTCGCAAGGCCGGCGAAGACCGATTCTGCCTCCTTCACGTTCTTCTGCCGGAGCGCCGCGTATCCCTTGACGGCGCGGGCCTTCGCGTTCCCCGGATCCTTCTTCAGGACCTCCTCCCCGATCGCTCTCGCCAGCGCCGTCTCCTTCCGCTGCAAGGACCGCTCGGCGACCCGCACGAGCATCGCCTCCGTCGCCTTTCCCCCGCCCTGGAAGGAGTCGAGGACCTTTCCCCCGGGTCCGACGACGCACACCGAGGGGAGGACCTGCCGGGCGCGGTAGGCGTCGCTCACCGTTCCGCCCTCGTCGACCAGGACGGGGAACGTCACCCCGGCCTTCCTCGCGAATCCGGACGCCTTCTCCCTCGCGGACGTGGTGATCGCCCAGACCGTCAGTCCGCCCGGCTTCGAATGCCTCGCGACCTGGTTCAGCGTCAGCAGTCCCTCGAGGCTCGGCCTCGAATCCGCGTCGAAAAAGTAGAGGATCGTCATCGGACTCCGCTTCGACGCCGAAAGGTCGTGGCTCTTTCCCGCCGTGTCCTTCAGGAACAGGGCCGGCGCCGTCTGTCCCGGCCCGATCGTTCCGCCGGCCCCCCCGGCGACCGCGAGGTAACCGGCCGCGACCAACGCTCCGACCAGAGTCCTGCGCGTCCGCCCCTTCATCGGACCCTCCTTCCGCGCATCCCCGGCGCGAGCCACGCGACGGTGGTGCCGCCCGCGGGCGAACGCGCGACCTGGAACGCGTTGCTGGCCCTGGACGCCTCCTTCCCGTTCAGGTACAAGACGGAGTCGTATCGATAGATTCCCTGGTCCGCCTCGGCCGGAACGGGAAGCTTGTGCCGGAACTCGTACCCTCCGGGGCCGTCGACTTCCTTGTAGGCGTACCGCTTCGTGTGGATCGTCTTCCCGTCGGGGGCCACGATCGACCGGCTCTCCTCGACCGACGGCTTCGCCCCGGAGGCGGCGACCAGGTCGAAGTCGGTCGTCGCCTCCGCCCCTTTCCCGCGCGCGAGGGTCTTGTCCGGATTGATCACGACGCCGTACGCGTGCACGGTCGGCGGGACGGGCGCCGTCGCCGGCACCTTGTATTCCGCCTGGACCTGCGCGGCGGTCTTCGTCTTCTTCATGACGTATTCGTCCACGAGCCACCCGACCGCGTAACCGGCCGCCCCGCCGATCAGGGCTCCCTTGAGGGCGCCGGTCTTCCCGTCCTTCTTGTAGCCGATCACCCCTCCGGCGAGCGCTCCGATCGTGGTTCCGACCGTGCGCCCGGTCGTGTTCTCCCCGGTCGAGGCGCACGCGCCCAGCGCGAATGCCCCGGCCAGAAGCAGGGCCATCCACCGCGACGGTTTCCCTGGCCGCTTCATCTCTCTCTCCTCCCCCGCCGGATCACCGCTTCTTCCCCCCCGACACCGGCGCCTCGTCGAGCTGCTTTCCCCACTGCTCCAGCACTTTCCGCTTCCGCTCCTGCGCCATGGCGAGGTACTGCTTCGCCCGTGCGTTCTCCGGGTCCTGGCGCAGGACGTATTCGAACTTCACGATCGATACGTCGATCTTCCCCTGCTCGTAGCTCCTGATCCCGTCCTCGAGGTCCCTCTGCACGGCCGGGTCCGGCGTCGGCCTCGCCTTCGCCGCGGACGCCCCCTCCTTCGCCGCGGGGGCGGGACGCTCCCCGGCGGCCTTCGGAGGCGCGATGGGCGGAGGGGCGGCGGCGCGGCGCATCAGATCGACGTCGAGCGGAACCTCCGTCCCGCGGGCGAGGTCCACCTGGGCTTCCCAGTCCTCGTACCCGGAGAGCGTGATGCGCACCTCGTGCTTCCCCGGGGTCGCCTCCAGGCGGAGCGGCGTCTCCCCCTTCGAGGCCCCGTCCAGGAAGACGAGGGCACCGGCGGGAGAGGTCGACAGCCGGAGGGAGGAGGAGGGGGATTCCTTCGGCACGGCGGCGGGTGCCGTCGTCGCCGCCTTCGGCAGGACGGCATCCCGCCCCTTCGTGAAACGGTAGATTCCGCCGCCCGCCGCGGCCAGTACCGCGAGGATGACGGCGAACACCCAGGCGGGCGTCCCCTTCCCCGCGCGCGGCGGCGAATCCGCCGGAGCGGCTTCGGCGGGGCTCTCCGTCCGGAGGCAGCCGCGAAGCGCGGCGGCGAGGTCCTCCCCCGACTGGAACCTGTCCGCCGGGTTTCGTCGGAGGCAACGTTGCACCACTTCCGCGAGCGCCGCGGGTATTTCCGGGTTCCGCTCCGGGAGGGGGACGGGAGCCGCCTGCGTGATCGCCTGGAAGACCGCGCCGAGACTGTCGCCGCGGAAGGGGCGCTCCCCCGCGGACAACTCGTACAGGATGATCCCGAGGGAGAAGAGGTCGGAACGCCCGTCCGCCGGCTCGCTCAGCACCTGCTCGGGGGACATGTAGGCCGGCGTCCCGAGGACCTCTCCCGCCTGCGTCATCAGGTGCTCGGAGGTGTCCTCGATCCGGGCGATCCCGAAATCGGTGATCTTCGGCTTCCCGTCCGACCGGACCAGGATGTTTCCCGGCTTGACGTCGCGGTGGACGATCCCTTTCGAGTGCGCGTACCCCAGCGCGCCGGCGATCGTGGCGCCGAGATCGGCGATCTCCCCGGGCGAAAGCCGTCTCTTCTTCACGATGTCGTTCAGGCCCTCGCCTTCGACGAACTCCATCGCGATGTACACCGTCCCCTGATCCTCGTCGACGTTGTAGACGCGGACGATGTTGGGGTGGTCGAGACGTCCCAGGACCCGGGCCTCGGCGAGGAACCGCTTCACGAGCGTTTCGCCCTGGAGACATTCCGGACGAAGGACCTTGAGGGCAAGGACCAGGTCGAGGTTGGGATCGTGCGCCTTGTAGACGATCCCCATCGATCCCTGGCCCAGCTCCTCGAGGACCCTGTACCTTCCGTAGTTCATCGAACCCCCCGTTCCGCCGCGCCAAGGAAATCGAGAATCGTCCCGACCGGGATCAGGTATCCCCGATCCGTCGTCCCCCGGAACCTTCCCTTCACGAGCCCCGCAAGGTTCCCCCCGGCGTCGAACGCCGGCCCCCCGCTGCTCCCGGGGATCGTCTCCATTCTGACCTCCCAGAGGGGCATCCCGCCGGACACGCGGAGGGCCTCTCCCACGCTCCCTTCCCGTAGCCGCACCGCGCCGCCGGCGGTGCACCCGACGGAGTACACGGTCTCGTCCGGCGCCAGGCGGTCCCGGACCCGCCCCTCAAGACGATATCCGGGAACCGGTTCCGCGAGATCGATCCGGGACAGGTCCCGGAAGGGATCCCTTCTCCCGAACGTTCCGCGCACGATTCTGCCGTCGCGCAGGCGGACCGAAACCGCCTCGACACGATCGAGGTCGTGCGCCGTGGAAACGATCGTCCCTTCCGCGCCGATCAGGAGGCCGGAAAACCGGATCTCCCTCCCCTCGCGGCGCGCACGGAGGCACACCACGAATTTCTCCCCGGCGAGGATCTCCGCCGGCGCGCCTCCCCGGTCGATGCAGGCGCGCAGATCGTCGGGAGATCCGGGGGCGTGCGCGTCCCCCGCCTCCGGTCCCCACTCCACGACCGACGCGAGGGGGGAGCGTGGAGAGACGCGCAGCCCACGGACGTCCTCTCCCCGTCTCGCGTCGATCCGTATCTCCGCCCCCGGGGACCCGCGCCGGGAGACTTCGAATCCGGACGCCGTGAGGCATTTCTCCAGCCGCGCCGCCGTCTCCGGGGCCGGAAGATCCACGGTCTGGGCGTGGAGCCGTTCCCCGCCGGACGCGGGGACCGCAAGCAGGAGCAGGAGGGCGATCCGCGGAAGTCGCGAAGGGACGATCATTCTGCCTGGAGAACAAGTCCCAGCACGACCGTCACGTTGTCGTGCCCTCCCGCGTCGCACGCGTTCCGGATCAGTCGGTCGGCCTTCTCTTCCAGGGAGAGGTCGCACGCGAGCGTCTCCTCGATATGGGGATCCCCGACCATGTCGGAGAGGCCGTCCGAACAGAGCAGGAAGAGATCCCCGGGGTACGCCTTCCCGGCGATCAGGTCGACGGCCAGGGAGTCGTGGATCCCGACGGCGCGCAGGATCATGTGGCGGTACGCGTGGACCCGCGCCTGGTCGGGAGTGAGCATTCCCTGGTCGACCTGCTCCTGGACGAACGAGTGGTCCTTCGTCACCTGGCGGAGCCGGCCTCCGCGGAAGAGGTAGATGCGGCTGTCGCCGACGTGGCCCAGCACGTAGCCCGTGTCGGTGAACACGACCAGTTCCCCCGTGCAGCCCATGTCCCTGTGCTCCGGCGCGCGGGAGGCCAGTTCCCGGATGCGCTGGTTGGCGAGAAGGAACGTCGTCCGGACGAGTTCCTCGGCCTCCTCTTCGGTCGGCGGCGGTCCGGCGGAAAGGAGCTCCCGCACGGTATCCGCGAAGATGGCGCTGGCCACCTCGCCGGAAGCCGCTCCCCCCATCCCGTCCGCCAGGGCCAGCAGGCCCAGCCCGGGGGAGGACACGTAGGCGTCCTCGTTGTTTGACCGCCGCAAGCCGACATCCGTCCTGCCGCACGATTCGATCCGGATCATATCCATCCTTTATATCCTATCCGTCCCCCTCCACCAAGATCAAGCCGCGCGGGCGGGACCGGCTCCGGGTTGACTCCGACCGGCCCGTGGGGCATATTGAAGGCGTCGCCGATATGAAACGCCCACCGATCATAGTCGTGCAACTCATACACCTCTCCGGTCCGATGAAGGGGCAGATCCAGGAGTTCGCGGAGGGGTCGATCCTCGTCGGCCGCCACCCGTCGTGCCATGTCCGGTTTCCGGCCGACGTCACGGTGCTCTCCCGCACGCACGCCGAGATCGTTCGGGACGGGAACCAGTTCCGCCTCGTGGACAAGAGCACCAACGGAACCTTCGTCAACGGGAAGCGGATCACGGAGACGTTCCTGAAAAGCGGGGACGTCCTCGCCTTCGCCGAGGGGGGGCCGAAGGTCAGCTTCCTGACCGAGGTGAAGGAAGCGCCGGCCGTCGCCGCCGCGCCGCCCCCGCCGGTCCGTCCGCCCGCGCGGGCGCCCGAGGCCCCGCGGATCGAGCCCCCGCGGGCGGAAATCCCCCGTCCCGCCCCCGCCGCCCCCCGGGAGGAACGCGCGGCGGCGCCCCCCGCTCCCCCCGTCGGAAAAACGAAGGCCCCCATGATCGTACAGATCGGCCCGACGCTGCGTTCGTTCAAGGAGCTGCCGGTCACGATCGGGACCGGCGTGAAATGCGAACTGGTTCTGCCGTTCCCCGGGATCCAGGAGGCCCACGCCCAGGTCTTCTTCGCGCAGGGCCGATACTGGGTGAAGGATCTGACCGGTCTCGGGGTCGTCAAGGTCGGCGGGCAACCGATCGGGACGCAGGTTCCCCTGAACCTCCAGGACGAGCTTTCCCTCGGGCCGCGCGGGCCCGTCTTCCGGTTCATGGGCGAGGGTCGCTTCGCCGAGGTGGCGTCGACGCCCTCGCCCGCCCCTCCCTCCACCGCCGGATCCGCTGCCGGGAAGGGCCCGGGCGCACCCGCGCCCCACGGGGAAGACGGGGCGAAAAAGTCGGTGTTCAAGAAGTTCTTCGGATAAAACGGGCAACCATAGCCACGAACGGAACCCCGCCCTCCGGGGAGACGCCGCCGAACGGATCACTTCGTCGGTGTTTCGATCTTCCCCTTCAGGCGCCGCGCCTTTTCGATGTCCCTGCGGGCCTTCGCGTGGCCCGGATCGATGGCAAGCGCCTTCTCCCACTCCCGGATCGCCCCCTCCAGGTCCTCCTCGAGGAAATGACGCATCCCCGCCGCGTAATGGGCGTCCGCCTCCCGGTGATTCCTCGCGGCGCCCTCCTTCCGTTCGACCGCGTTCCGGACGCCGTTCCCCCCCTTCCCCTTGCGGGAAGAGCCGGCGTCCTTCTCCGTCGGCGCCTCCGGGCCGGTATCGATCCCCGGAAGGAGCAATTCGGTACCGGTCGGCAACGGAGCCCCGTTCGGAAGGCGATTGAAATAGGCGATCAGGAACTCCTTGTCGGGATCCTTGTAGACCTCCCCGGCGATCTTCCGCAGGGTGTCCCCCTCCCGTACCGTCCAGGAGCGGGGCGCCGGATCCGCCCCTCCGTTCCCACCGTGCTTCACCCGCCGCAACGCCCGCCCGTGATCGGGATCGAGAACGAGGACGGCGAGGAACTCCCGCAGGGCCTTCGCCGGTTCCCCGCGCTCCTCCAGCGCCACGCCGGCCCGGTAATGCCGGTCGACCTGGTCGCGGATCGCGGCCTCCAGGCGCTCCACCTGCTCCCGGGCCCCGGCGTCCTCCGGCGCGAAGCCGGCCATGACTTTCCGGTAGAGCAACGCCCTCCGGAGATCCCCGGCCTTCTCCGCGGAAGCGGCCCGCCCGCGGTACCTGCCGGGAACGTCCCCGAAGGCGCCCGGCGCCCCCGCCTCCGTGGCCGCCGGTCCGGGCGCCCGTTCCGCCGGCCGATCGACGCGGACCGGGAGCGATCCCGCGCAGCCCGCGAGCAGCGCCGCCGCCAGCGCGATGCATCCCCTTCCCGCGATCATTCGGGGGGGAACTTCCGGAACGTCGCCAGGTTGTTCGCGAAATCCGTCAGCGTGAAACTCCCGTAGATCATCTCCCGGCCGATCCTGTAATCGTCCGAAAAGAACGGTGCGCTCTCCCTCTCCACGGTGAAGGCGAGCCGGTACCCTTCGCGCCGGGTCATCGCCTCGACGAGTGCGTTCGTGTCGCCGTACGGGTAGGCGAGGTACTTCACCTCGCGGCCGGTGTGTTTCCGGATGATCCTCGACGACTCCTCGAGCTCCGTACGGACCGCCTCGAAATAGTTCCGGAACGATTCCTTCCGGTCCTTCCGGCCCAGGTACCGGTGGGTCTTGCTGTGGCACTGGATGTCGAACCCGTTCCGCGACAGTTCACGGACCTGTTCCCAGGACAGCGTTTCCCTGCTCCCGACGATGAGGTCGGTGTAGACGAACAGGGTCGCCGGGTATCCGTACTTTTTCAGGATGGGCCAGGCGATGTCGTACACGGATCGCCACCCGTCGTCGAACGTGATGACGACGGACCGGGCCGGGATCTGGCGGCGGAACTGGAGGAACTCGAAGAGGTCGTCGAGGGGAATGACGCGGTAGCCGTTCTCCCGGAGGTAGCGCATCTGCGCCTCGAAATCGGCTTCCCGTACGGTCATCGCGTCGGGGGCGCCGTTCCGGGAGAATTTATGGTAGGCGAGGACGGGGACGGTCTGGAACCCCGTGGGCCACAGGCCGCCGGGCGCGTAGCTGGAGAGCGGAATCAGCACGTCCCGGCCGGGCGCGGGAAGGGCGTTCCCGTTGAACTCCGAAAGGAACCAGTCCATGGAAGGGTCGCCGAGGTATTTCCGGGCGAGCGAGGCGTAGCTGTCGCCGGGTCGGACGACCGCGACGATGAAGTCGGGGAAGGTGCGCGCGTTCGTCGGGGGGGCCTTGACCGGGGGGGCCGGCGGTGGGGGCGCCGGAGGGCGGATCCCCGGGCCCGCGCAGCCCCAGACCACGAGGAAGAGGAGGAGGAAAGGGGGAAAACCCCTACGCACGATCTTTTCGTTCCTCGATCCGAAGCAGCCTGAACGCCTCCCAGGATCCCCTGCCCCCGCCGGCGCCCTGGGGTGGAAGCGGCTCCACCGCCACCAGGTTCTGCACGGAGTGGTAGACGTCGCGGCTGATCACGATCTCCCCTTCCCGCGCGGCCCGGTTGAGGGAGGCGGCCTCCTCGAAGATCTCCCCCACGTAGAAGGGGGAGCTCGTATCGCCGGAGGGGACGTTCCCCGACAGGACGACGCCCGTGCTGATCCCGATCGAGACTTTCCGGAGAAGCTCGTTTCCGTTCCGGGCGGCCTCCTGAAGCGCCTTCTGGATGGAGACGGCCGCGCGGACCGCCCGGCGCGTGTGATCGGCGAGGTCGGCCGGGGCGCCGAACACCCCGGTCAGCGACTCTCCCTGGTACTTTTCGACGCAACCCCCGTACCCGAGGACGTTTCTGGAGGCGATCGAAAAGATCTCCTTGAGGTTCCGCATCAGGTCGTCGGGGAGACTCGCGTCCGCATACGAGCGGAACCCCTTCACGGAAGCGTAGAGAACCGTCACCGGGTTCCGGGACGCCCCGGGATCGGTCCCCTCCCCCTCCGCCGCGCCCGGCCATCCGGGCCGCGACCCCGCCGCATCGTCCCGGCATCGCGCCCCGCCGCCGGATCCCCCCGCCTTGCGCGCGACGGCGTATCCGATCCCGCCCGCCGCCGCCGCGATCAGGATCGCCGCGGCGAAGACCCATGCGGCCGCGAACGTGTCCCGGCGCGCGTCGGCCCACAGCCCCTCCGTGGAAAGACCGGCACGAACGGTCCCCACGGGTTTTCCCTGGAAAAGGATCGGGCGGGAAAGCTCGAGCCCCCCCTTTCCGGCCCCGCTCCATGGGGATCCTACGCGGGAAAGCTCCGTGTCGGCGCGAACGAGGTTCGCGGCGTCCGTTACGGAGACGAAGAGGAAGCGTTCCCCGAGGGAAGCGCCCTTGATCAGGGAGTTCAGCGTGAGGCCGTCCTCCGCGACGAGAGGAAGGACGGAACCCGCGGCGACCAGGTCGAGGGTGAATTCCGCGGCGCGAATCTTCTCCCCGTAAAGGGTGGTCACGAACCGCGAGCGGGCGGCCCACCCCGCGACCAGCACGGCCAGCAGGACCACCCCCGCCGCGGTCGCGGCAAGACGGGCGGGCGCGTTCCGTGGAGCGGCGGTGTTCACCGGTTCCTCACCTCGGCGCGCCGCGTTTAATGCTTCGGGCCGAAAAGGGGCGGTTCCTCGTCGGCAGGCGTAGAGGGGGGTTCACGGGAAACGGTCCCTTTCGGCTTCGATTTCATTTTCGGATAGAAGCTGTCCACGTACTCCCGCGTCATCGGCTCACGTGTTTTCAACATGGATTCCGGTATGTTGATCCTCATTCCCTCATGAATAACATTTGGATTCAGCCCGGGGTTCGCCTCGGCAAGAATCTTCCAGTTGTCGATCTCTCCCGTGTACCAGCCCGCGATGATGGAAACGGACTCCCCCGGGTACCGCACCTTGTGAACGAACATGGGACCCGCCAGGAGATCCGCCGCCGGAGGCGCCCCGACGCCGCTCCTGTAGGGAGACCCGCCCCCGGGGGCCCCTCCCCGGGTCGCCGGCGATTTTCCGGGAGCGGACGGCGGGCCCGGGGCGGTCGTCTGCGGCGGAACCTGTTGGGACGGCGCCGGAGGAGGAGGTGCGATGTCGGCCTTTTTCGCCGCGCACCCGACGCACATCCACAGGGCGAGCGTTCCCAGCGGGACGACGAGCTTCAGCAGAGGAAACCGGTGCCCGGAGCGCATGCCTGCCATCGTTATTTCCCCTTCATCCTGGCGAGAGCCTTCCTCGCCGGTTCGTTTCCGGGATTGACCGACAGGGCCTTCTCGATATTCCGGAGGCTCTCCTTCCGCTTCCCCTGCTTCTCCTGGACCATCCCGAGGTTGAACAACGCTTCGTCGACGTACACCGGAGACAGCTCCACCACCCTCGCGTACATCTCCTCCGCCCTGGAGTACTCCTTCCGGACGGCGTGGACATATCCCATGTTGAAGAACGCGTCGGCGAATTTCGGGTCGATCTCCCCCGCCTTCGCGTACGCGTCGAGGGCTTTCGGGTACTCCTTCAGTTTCACGTAGGCATGGCCGAGCTGGAAATGCGCCTGGACGTTTCGGGGATCCTTGGCGATCGCCTGTTGAAGCGCGTTTTTCGCCTCCGACGGATTCGACTCGATGAGCCCGACGGCTTTCCGGACCAGCCGATCGGCCTCCTCGGCGGGCGTCGGAACGGCCGGCGGGGCGGAGGGGGGCGGAGGCGTCGTGGACGGGGCCTGTGCCGGAGTCCGGGAGGCGGGGGGAGGCGCGGGCGTGGCTGCGGGCCCTTTCCCCTTCCCCATCAGGAAATACCCTCCCCCGGCCAGAACCAGCGCGGCGACGACCGCGGCGGCGGCCAGGACCCCCTTTTTCCCGGTCCTCGCCTGGCCGTCCGGCACGGGGCGAACCTCCGGTGCCGCCTTCGCCGGGGGAGCGGCCTCCGGCCCGGGGAGGGGAGGCTTCCGCGCGGAGGGCCCGTCGGCCGACCGGAGCGAAGCGTCCGCCTCCCGGGCCCTGTCGCTCGCCGCCCCGGCGCCGGCCGCGTCGGCCATCCGCTTCCCTTCCGCTTCGATCTCGTCGGAGAAGAGCAGTTTCAGGTACTCGGTCATGCTGCGGCCGGAAGGGCGCAGGTTGAGACGGAAAATGCACTCCTCGATGTCCGCCTGCAGGTCGGCGCACGACTGGTACCGGTCCTCGGGATCCTTGGCGAGGGCCTTGGAGACGATTTCGTACAGCTTCTCGGGCAGTCCGCCCTTCAGCGTGCCGAGCGGCGTGAATTCGGCCTCCCGCACCTTCGACAGGATCTGAAGCGTGTCGTCCCCCTTGAACATGCGGCCGCCCGCGACCAGTTCGTACAGAAGGATCCCGGTGGCGAAGATGTCGGACCGGTGGTCGATCACCTTTCCCGCCGCCTGCTCGGGCGACATGTAGGCGACCTTCCCCTTGATCATCCCCACCTGCGTGATCGTGCTCTGGCTGGCGGCCTTCGCGATCCCGAAGTCGACGATCTTCACGTCCCCCTCGTAGGTGAGGAAAACGTTCTGGGGAGAGATGTCCCGGTGGATGATGTTCAGGGATTTCCCCTGGAAGTCCTTCAGCTTGTGCGCGTAATCGAGCCCGGCGCACACCTTGGAGATCAGGTACAGCGCGTTTTCGAGGCTGACCGGGCTCCCCGTTTCCCTCGCTTTCGCGTTGACCGCGCGAAGGTCCTTTCCGAAGAGGAATTCCATCGTGATGAAATACGAATTTTCCATGGAGCCGAAGTCGTAGATCTGGACGATGTTCTGGTGGTTCAGGAGGGCGGCGAGCTTCGCCTCGTCGATGAAGGAGGTGATGAGCTCCTCCTCGTGCGCGAGGTGGGGAAGGATCTGCTTGATCGCGATGAATTTCTCGAACCCCTCGACGCCGATGATCTTCGCCCGGTAGAGCTGCGCCATCCCTCCGGTGGCGAGCTTTTCGAGCAGGAGATATTTCCCGAAACGGGTGGGCTGGAAATTGGCCATGATCAGGAGAGGAGGTCGCGGAGCGATTCCTTCAGGAGATCGGGGATCCGCTCGATCGCCTCGCGGTCGATGATCTCCTGGAACGCGGCGATCCCGGAGAGCTGTGTGACCTGCAGGATGAAGTCGTTCGCGGGAAGGAACTTGGAAAGCGGGGCGGTGAGGATCACCACCGGGAGCCCCCCGAGATCGGGGAGGGTCTCGACTTCGACCCGGTACCGCAGGTCGGAGAGCAGTTGTCCGACCGCGGGGAAATATTTCAGGAAGACGACCAGCGCGACGTGGTTGACGATCCCCTGGCGCATCTCGTCGGGGACGCGGGTTTCGGATCCCGCCACCATCGACCGCAGTCGCGTGAGCGGGCACTCCCCGCGGTAGGAGAGGACCCAGCGGGTCGGGGAGGAGACGACGACCGGCTTCGCCTCCCCCGGGATCGCAAGCGAATACTGGAAGGGCGCCGCGTCGAGCTGGGTCGCGATCGGAGCGAGAGGCGTCTGGAGCTTTCTCGGGAGGCCGAACGGCTTCTCGCAGACCGCCGCGTACCGCTCCTGCAGGTCGGCGAACGCCTTGTCCGACACGGGGACATCCTCCATCGACGCGCTTTTCACGT
>Ga0075322_1000019_pt1 | contig 14243 bp, 14 predicted proteins | sample MayberryNW_Catta_FD_120086 | JGI IMG/M metagenome (GOLD analysis project Ga0075322, IMG submission 120086) | Natural and restored wetland microbial communities from the San Francisco Bay, California, USA, that impact long-term carbon... | ecosystem: Environmental > Terrestrial > Soil > Wetlands ... | reverse complement strand
GACGAGATGCGCGGGATCTCCGACGAGATCGTGGTGACCACCGACGACGGGTCGTACGCGAAGAAGGGGTTCGTCACGACCGCGCTCCAGGAGTTCATCGACCGGGGGGAGAGGATCGACCTCTGCATCGCCATCGGCCCCGTGCCGATGATGCGCGCCGTGGCGGAGGTCACCCGCCCCCACGGGATCAAGACCATGGTCAGCCTCAATCCGATCATGGTGGACGCCACCGGGATGTGCGGCGCCTGCCGGGTCACGGTGGGCGGTGCGACGAAGTTCGTCTGCGTCGACGGCCCCGAATTCGACGGCCACCAGGTCGATTTCAAGGAACTGGTGATGCGGAACCGCGCGTACCTCCGGGAGGAGAAAGCGGCGATGGAGCGGATCGAGCACGCGGACGGGAAGTGCATGGGCGGCGCCGCCGTCCCCGCGGGAGGTGGAAGGTGATGGCCGACGCGACCCCGAGACCTCGCCCGAAGCCGTTCAGCATCCCCCGGCAGCCGATGCCGGAGCAACCGCCGCAGGTGCGGGTCGGGAATTTCCGGGAAGTCCCGTTCGGGCTGACCCCCGATCTCGCCATCCTGGAGGCGACCCGCTGCATACAGTGCAAGAACCCGCAGTGCGTGAAGGGGTGCCCCGTCAGCGTCCAGATCCCCGAGTTCATCGACCTCGTGGCCAGGGGGAAGTTCATCGAGGCGGCGAGGAAGATCAAGGAGACCAACGCGCTCCCGGCGGTGTGCGGCCGCGTCTGCCCCCAGGAGGAGCAGTGCGAAATGCCGTGCGTCCTCGGCAAGAAGGGGGAACCGGTCGCCATCGGGCGCCTCGAGCGGTTCGTCGCCGACTTCGAGCGCGTCACCGGGAACGTCGAGATCCCCGGGGTCGGTGCGCCGACGGGCAAGCGCGTCGCCGTGGTCGGGGCGGGCCCCGCGGGGCTGACCGTGGCGGGCGACCTCGTCCAGATCGGGCACGACGTGACGATCTTCGAGGCTCTGCACAAGCCGGGCGGGGTGCTCATGTACGGAATCCCCGAGTTCCGTCTGCCCAAGGAGATCGTGCAGGCCGAGGTGGAATACATCCGGAAGCTCGGCGCGAAGCTGGAATGCAACGCGGTCATCGGGAAGTCGGTGACGATCGACGAGTTGCTGAACGAGGAGGGGTTCGACGTCGTCTTCGTCGGCACGGGCGCGGGGCTCCCTTACTTCATGAACGTCCCGGGGGAGAACCTCATCGGGGTGTACTCCGCCAACGAGTACCTGACCCGGGCGAACCTGATGAAGGCGTACCGGTTCCCCGAGTCCGACACCCCGCTGAACAAGTCGACGAACGTCGCGGTCGTCGGCGGCGGGAACGTGGCGATGGACGCGGCGCGCACGGCGAAGCGGATGGGGGCGAAGAACGTGTACCTCGTCTACCGCCGGTCGAAGAAGGAGATGCCCGCCCGGGTCGAGGAGGTCCACCACGCGGAAGAGGAGGGGATCGAGTTCCACCTGCTCACGAACCCGATCGCCTATCACGGGGACGACGATGCGCGGGTGGTCGCCGTGGAGTGCCAGAAGATGGAACTGGGGGAGCCCGACGCCTCGGGGCGGCGACGCCCGGTCCCGATGAAGGGCTCGGAATACAAGCTCCCGGTGGACACGGTCATCGTGTCCATCGGCAACGGCGCCAATCCGCTGGTCCCGTCGACGACGCCCGGGCTCGACACGAACAAGTGGGGGAACATCCTCGCCGACCAGGAGACCGGGAAGACGACCAAGAAGGGCGTTTTCGCCGGAGGGGACATCGTCATCGGGGCGGCGACCGTCATCCTCGCGATGGGAGCCGGCCGCAAGGCCGCCGCCGCCATGAACGAGTATTTGAAGACGGGCGACTGGTAAGAGCGGGCGCGCTCAGCGCCCCTGCAGCATTTCGACGAACGCCTGGACCCGGATCATCGTACGTCCGTCCACCGCGCCGGGAGCGTCGCCTTCCAGCGTGAGGACGGGCACCCCTACCTCCTCCCGCAACAATATGTCCTCGATCTGCCGGAAGCAGAACGACTGGACGTAATGGACGATCCCCCGCACCTCCCGCCGGGCCGTTTCCTTCTTGATGTCCTCCAGCCGCTCGAAGAAGGAGTACGGGTAGGTGTAGGCCAGGTACTGCTCCACGAGCGTGTCCGTGGCCCCCGGCATGGCGAACTGCCGCGGCACCTCGTTCAGCACGGCGCGGGCGCCCGCCTCCTCGAAGCATCGGTGCAGGCCGGTGACGATCGGCGGCACGCCGATGAAGGCGATCGGCACGAGGTCGCTCCGTGCGGGTCGCGCGGAAGCCTCGGCGAGAAACGCGGCGGCCCGTCGGGCGAACCCGTCCGGGTCCCCCTCGAAGTCCGAGCATGCGACCAGCCAGCGGTGGTTCTCCTCCCCGGTGACCTTCCCCTCCTCCCACGTGATGCGGTCGATCTCGTGGGCGATGCGGCGCACGCCGTCGAGGCGATCCTTCCACCGGTTTCCCTCCGCGGTCGTCGTCCCGAAGCGCGCGGCGAGTTTCGCCAGTTCCCGGGAGAGGAAGTCGGGGTCGCGGTCGAACGGGAAGGAGAACGGGACCACGGATACGCCCCGGTACCGCAGCACTTCCATCAGCGCCTGGGTGAAGCTGCAATCCCCCTGGGTGACGGCGACGATCTCGCGGAAATCGTTCCGGCGGACCACGCCGTAGATCCCCTTGATCCAGCCGCAGCTGTTGCGCGGGAACCCGTCCGCCTCGGCGGCCCGGATAAGTTCCGCGGGGAGGTCCGACCCGATGAACACGTTGTTCAGGTCGACGGGCACACGGCCCGCCGCGAGGAGAATCTCGACGGGAACGGAAGTGGTGAATCCGACGCGCCGCGTGGTGTCAGTCCCGGATGAAGAGGAAGTAGATGAGGACGATGGCGATCACGATCGTCCCCCCGATGAACAGCATCATGTTCCGGTCGACGATCGTATCGGCCCCCGACGAGCTTCCGCCGCCCGAGAACCGGAGGACGGCCATCGTCGCGCCGATCGCGAACAGGAACAGGAGCACGTATTTCCACCGGAACAGGACCGCAAGGACGAATACGACCGCGGTGCCGAAAAGGACGCGGGGGTCGGAGGCCATTTCCGCGAGGCTCTTGCTTGTGAGAAATTCGAGGATCTGGTCCACGGCCTCCCCCTTTCGGACGACGCTCGGTTGACAATGATACGATAGCGTTTTACCTTAAAAAAATCAAAGGTTTCAGGAGAAGGCTTGGAAAACCCGGTGGGCGTGTTCGATTCCGGCGTGGGAGGGTTGACCGTCCTGCGGGAACTGGTATCGGCGCTTCCGTCGGAACGCTTCGTTTACCTCGGCGACACGGCCCGCGTTCCTTACGGGGGAAAGTCCGCGGAGACCGTGACGCGGTACTCGATCGAGATCGCGAACCACCTGATCCGGACCCGCGACATCAAGCTCCTGGTGGTCGCGTGCAACACCGCCTCGTCCCTCTCCCTCCCCGTCCTTCGGAAGATCTACAAGATCCCGGTGGTGGGGATGGTGGATCCGTGCGTACGGCGCGCCGTCGCCTTGCGGGAAAAGCGGACGATCGGCGTCATCGGGACGCTCGGGACGGTCCGTTCCGGTGCGTACGAGGATGCGCTGCGCGTCTCCGTTCCCGCCGCGCGGGTCCGGTCGATCCCGTGCCCGCTGCTCGTCTCGCTGGCCGAGGAGGGGTGGACCGACAACGCGATCACGCGCTCCGTGATCTCCGAATACCTCGCGCCGTTCCGGGAGGACCCGCCCGACGCGCTGATCCTTGGGTGCACGCATTACCCCGTGTTGAAGGCGGCGATCCGGGAATACCTCGGGGACGGCACCGTCCTGATCGACTCCGCCGAGGAGGCCGCGCGGGTCGTGGACGTCCTGCTCTCCGAGACGCAGGTTCGCGGGGATGTCTCCCCGGGGGAGGTCGAGTTCCTCGTGACGGACGACCCGGAGCGGTTCGCGCGGGTGGGGAGAGGATTTTTCGGTCGGGAAATGTCCGACGTGGGGCGCGTGTCCCTGTAACGGGTCCATGCGCGACGCGATCCGGAAAGAGAGAGGCGAAGGTGCGATGGGCGGACCGCAGATGAGGATGCTCTCGGGATTCAACCACAACATCCGGTTCCGGGGAAAGGTCTACCACGTCCAGACGGAGGACGGGGGGAAGGACAACCCGCAGATCATCACCCACGCGTTCCAGGGCGGCGCGATCCTCGACAGCGTACGCTCGTCGTACACGGACCTGCTCGGACTGCCGAACTGGCAGGCCGTCCTGAAGGACCGGATGAAGGCGCAACACCTCGAGGAGATCCGGCGGCTGATGGCCGGGGATATCGTCCCTCCCGAAGGGGATCCCGGGGACCGATGATCGAGGGGTTCCGGCTGGGGGTCTTCTCCAGGGGGGCAACCCTCTGGGACGGGCTCGACTTCGCGTTCGGGGACGCCGCGGCGTGGTTCGTCGCCGGGCCGCCGTCGTCGGGGAAGACCTTGCTCCTCTCCATCCTCCGCGGCGAGCGCAAGCCGGATGCCGGGGACGTCGTGGTCTCCGGGGAGTCCCTGTACCGCGGGAACGCCGCCCTTGCCCGCGCCTGGCGCGCTTCCTGCGGGCACGTCCCGGAACAAACGGTCGCCGAGCCGCGTCTGACGGTGGGGGACCTCTTTCTCCGCTCCGCCCTTGCCGGGGGAGGGATGCGGGGCGGCGAGCGGAAGGACCGCGCCGACAGGCTCCTCGAGATGGTCGGCCTGCGGGGCGCGTCGGGGTGGAGGACCGCCGAGCTGTCGCTCTCCGAGCGGACGCGGGCGTGCCTGGCCGCGGAACTGCTTCGCGGGCCGAAGGCCCTTTTCTGCGACGGCGTGATCGCCGGCGCGGGGATTCCCTGGCGGGAGATGCTCTGGGGGCTGTTCCGCGCCCTGGCCAGGGAAGGGAACACGGTCGTACTCGCGGAACGCACGATCCCCGAGCGGTGGGCCCTGTCCTCGGGCGATGCGGAACCCGTCGGCCCGTTCCGGGTGTACCGCCTTCCGGTTCCGGGGACGGCGGGGAAAGGAGAGTCCGGTTGAGCGGCCGTCCTTCCCTGTGGTGGATCGACTGGCGTCTTTCCCGCGGTTCCCTCGTCCTGGAGACGATCGGGCGGTTCCTCTATCTCTGCCTCCTCGGTTTCGGACTCCTGTCCCTGTCCCTGTCGGGCGGCGCGAGCCGTTTCCTCGCCGAGCGCTACGCGATCACCGCGGTGCTGCGCGCGGAGGTCCCCCCCGCCGAAGCGGAAGGGCTCGCGCGGAAGGTGGCCGCGCTGTCCCCGGTGCGATCCGCGACGTACCGGGACCCGGAGGCGGCGTGGAAGGAGTTCCTGCGGGCGTATCCCGGGCTGGATCCCCTGCGCGGCGCCGGGGGGAACCCGATGCCGGGATACATCGAGATCCGGATCCGGCCCGAACGGTTGAGCGGCGCCGATATCGATCTCGTCGTCGCCGCCCTCCGGTCCGTCTCCCGCGTCGAACAGGTCCTGGCGGGGGAGGAGTGGCTTCCCCGGCTGCTGCGAGCCGCCCGTTTCGCGACCTGGATCGGCTGGGGACTCCTCGGGGTCTTCCTGGCCGGTTTTTTCCTGTTCGCCCGCCTCCAGGAGCGTGCGCGGGCGGTCGCCCTCTCCGGGGATTTCGCCTTTCTCGCGGAGCGCGGCGTTCCCGTGGGCCGGCTGACGGTCCTCCGGGCCGCCGGAGCGGCGGTGTCGGGATTCCTCCTCGCCGCGGCCGGAACGGCGGCGGGCGGCGGGGCGCTGCTTCTCTCCCTTCGGGAGTTTCCGTTTCTCGAGAGGGTGATCGGTCCCCCGTCCGACATCCTTCTTCCCCGGACGGTCGCGGCGGCCGTCCTCTTCTCCTGCGGCGTTGCCCTTCTCTCGGCGACGTCGTCCCTTCTCGGGTGGAGGGCGGCCCGATCCGGCCGGAAATGACCCGGGGGACCCGCAGAATCCTCTCCGTGATCCTCGCCGCCGCGGTGTCGCTTGGCATCCTCCTGCCGGCGGCGGCGCGGGACATCGCGGCGGACCTTCGCCGGGAGAGGAGCCAGCTCCTCAAGATGAAGGAGCGGGAGGAGAAGACGGCCCGGGAACTGACCGAGGCGATCCGGAAGGAAAATCGTTCGAAGGGACGGGTCGGGGAGCTGCAGGAGCGGCTGAAACGCCAGAGGAGACTGCTCTCCGGCATCGACCGGAAGGTCTCCGCCCTGAACGAGCGGCTGGAGCGGGCGGAGAAGGCGGTGGCGGCACTCGAGGCGGAGCACGGGCAGGCCCGGACCGGCCTCCAGCGGGCGGAGATCGCCGCCTTCGCCGGGCAAAGGCCCGGGGGGTGGGATCCCCGGTACCCGTCCGCCCGTGAACGGGAGCGGCATTTCATGCGCGTCTACCTCGCGGCGGACGCGGAGGGCGTCGCCCGGATCACCCGGGCCCGGGAGCGGAAGGAGGAGGAGCTCTCCGGGCTCGAGCGGCAGGTCGCCGTCACCGAGAGGAAGATGGCCAGGGAGAAGAAGGTCGGCGATTCGCTCCTCTCCCGCCAGGAGGAGGAGCGGCGGCGCCTCGCCGACATCGAGCGGGAGAAAAAGCGCAAGGAGAAGGAGCTGAGAGCGCTCCGCGCCAAGATCGCCCGGATGGAATCCGTCGTCTCCCGGGTCGAACGCCAGGTGAAGGAGCGGGAACGGCGCGCGCGGAAGAGGGCGGGACGGGGATCGGGGGCCAAGGGCGCCGCGGAGGCCCCGCGAGCGTTCTCGTCCCTTTCGGGAGGGCTGTCGGCGCCGCTGGCGGGGAAGATCGTGACCCGCTTCGGCCGCCAGCACGACGCGACGTTCGACGTGACGATCGAGAACCGCGGGGTGGAGATGGAGGCGCCTTCGGGTGCGCCCGTGAAATCGATCGGGCAGGGGGAGGTGGCGTTCGCCGGGGCCGTCTCCGGGTTCGGAAACGTGCTGATCGTGCAGCACGGCGGCGGACTCTTTTCCGTGTACGGCCGCCTGGAATCGTTCCTCGTGAAGCAGGGCGAGGAAGTGAAAAAAGGGGCCGTGGTGGGAAGACTGCCGGAATCGCCGTCCGGGAAATCGGTGTTATACTTGGAACTGCGGGCGGGAGGCACCGCCATCGATCCGGCCTCCGCTATTCCACTCAACCGGTAAGGAGCCGACAAGCGCATGGAGCCAACAGGGGCCGCACCCCGCAAGACGGCGGGGAGAAAGTGGCTGGGAACCGTCCTGATCTTCGCCGTGTTCGTCGGAGGGTTCGTGGTGGGAGACCTCACGACCTCCCGCCACGCCGCGCAGGCGAACGTCGCGTACAGCAAGCTGAAGCTCTTCGGCGACGTCCTCTCGATCATCCAGAACAGCTACGTCGAGGAGGTGAACGTCGACAACCTCGTGCGAGGGGCCGTGAACGGGATGGTCCAGACGCTCGATCCGCACAGTTCCTACCTCACGCCGGAGATGCTGAAGCAGGTCGAGGTGGAGACCAAGGGGGCGTTCGGGGGCCTGGGGATCGAGATCGGGATGAAGGACGGCTTCCTTACGGTGATCGCGCCCATCGAGGATACCCCCGCGGCCCGGGCGGGCCTGCAGGCCGGCGACAAGATCGTGAAGATCGAGAACGATTCGACCAAGAACATGAACGTGATGGACGCGGTGAAGCGGCTGCGGGGAGAGCCGGGCAGCAAGGTTACGATCACGGTGGTTCGGGAATCGCTGCCGGAGCCGAAGGCCTACACCCTCACGCGCGACATCATCAAGATCAAGAGCGTCAAGTCCAAGCCGATGGGGGACGGGATCGGGTACATCCGTCTGGCGCAGTTCCAGCAGGACTCCCACCAGGAGGTCAACCGCGCCCTGCAGGCGTTCCTGAAGGAGAAGGGCGGGATGAAGGGGCTCATTCTCGACCTGCGGAACGACCCGGGCGGCCTGCTGGACCAGGCGGTCCGGATCGCGGACGAGTTCATCGACTCGGGACTCATCGTCTACACGGACGGCCGGGTCGAGGCCCAGAAGACGAAGTACATCGCCCACAAGGAGGGTACGTATACGGGCTTCCCGATCGTCGTGCTGGTGAACGCCGGGTCCGCCTCCGCTTCCGAAATCGTCGCCGGCGCGTTGCAGGATCACGGCAGGGCGATCATCATCGGCCAGCGCACCTTCGGAAAGGCGTCGGTGCAGACGATTCTTCCGCTGGAGGACGGATCCGCGCTCCGGCTGACGACGGCGCGGTACTACACCCCCAACGGGCGGTCGATCCAGGCGAAGGGGATCGAGCCCGATATCGTCGTTTCGGACGGCAGGGAGACGTCCGAAGCGCACGCGGGGATGCTCCGGGAGAAGGATATCGAGCGGCACCTGAAGGGGGAAGGCGAGGAAACGCCGGAGCCGGCCGTCGTCCCGAAGCCGGTGAAAAAGGAGGACCGCGGCGGCGGGAAGAAGGAAACCCCGCGCGCGCCGGAGGAAGTCCGCCCGGGGGATGCGAAGGATCCCCAGCTCGACCGCGCGGTCGAGCTGCTGAAGGGGTGGGAGATCTTCAAGTCCCGGTTCATCGACCGGCAGAAGGCGTCCTGACCGGACCGCACGATGGCGGGGACGGCCGCCGGGAGAACGGGCAGAGGAAGGAAGCGGTGGGGATGGGCAGCCCTGATGGCCGGGGCGTTCCTCGCCGGGATGCTGCTGGTGGGAATCGCCCTCCTCCGGGCGCCGGAGGCGGAACGGTCGGCGGGGGATAACCTCGTATCCCCTCCCGCCGCGGTTCCGCCGTCCGCCGCTCCGACGGACAATGCGGCGGGCGGGCCGCCCCCGGGCCCCAGGCTGGCGATCGTCGTCGACGACCTCGGGTACGATCCGGTGCGGGACGCCGAGTGGCTCGACTTCCCCGATAAGATCACCGTTTCCGTATTGCCGTTCGGCCCCTCCTCGAGATCGTTCGCCGCGTCCGCCCGGGCCCACGGCTTCGGCGTGATCCTCCACGTTCCGATGGAGCCGGAAGGCGGCGTCGCCGACCGGACGGAGCCGTACCTCCTTCGCCGGGGGATGACGCCGGAGGAGATCGCGGACCGGTTCTCCCGGATGGCGGCGGACGTCCCGCAGGCGAGCGGGGCGAGCAACCACATGGGGTCGGCGTTCACCTCCGACCTCCCCGCGATGACCGCCTTCGCGCAGGCGCTCAAGGGGAAGGGGTTCTTCTTCGTCGACAGCGTCACCTCCACCGGCACCGTCGGGCTCATGGCGATGGAGCAGGAAGGGGTCCCCGCGACGCGGCGGGATGTCTTCCTCGACGACGACGGCCGGCCCGAGGGGATGCGCCGCCGGTGGGCCGAGGCCGTCGCCCTCGCCAAGGAGCGGGGGGAGGCGGTTCTCCTTTGCCACGCGCGCCGGGAGACGCACAAGGCCCTGCTCGAACTGCTCCCGCAGCTGCGCAGGGAAGGGATCCGTACCGTGGCCGTCGAGGAACTTCTAGCTTTCCCCGCGGGGACGGCGCGGGACGCGGGGGAGTCTCCCGGCCGGAACAGGCAATGATCGCCGCGACGGCGCGGCGAGGCTCCGCACGGCGCCGCCGCCCGTCCCGCGGCGGGATTCACCGCTTCGGGGAGGGAGCGTCGAGTGGAACCTGACCTCTTCGGAGCGACCTCCCCCGGGGACGTCCTCTCGGTCACCGAGCTCACCGGCAGGATCAAGCGGCTCCTGGAGTCGTCCTTCCGCGGCGTGCGGGTCGAGGGGGAGGTGTCGAACTACAAGCGGTACGAGGCGTCCGGCCACCGGTATTTCTCCCTGAGGGACGCGGGGGCGCAGATCCGCGTCGTCCTTTTCCGGGGGAACGAGCGAAACATCCACGGGGAGATCCGCGACGGTCAGACCGTGATCGTCACCGGCTCCCTCGGCGTGTTCGAGAAAAAGGGGGAATACCAGATCTACGCCCGTTCCGTCGAGGTGCGGGGCGTCGGGAACCTTCTCGTGGAGCTCGAGCGGCGGAAGCGCCGCCTGGCGGAGGAGGGGCTGTTCGACGCGGCGCGCAAACGCCCGCTTCCCGCGTTCCCGCGTCGGCTCGGGATCGTGACATCGCTGCACGGCGCCGTTCTCCGGGACATGGTCCGGGTGGCCCGCTCCCGCTTCCCGGGCGTGGGGATCGTCCTCGCCCCGTCGGCGGTCCAGGGGGAAGGCGCCGCGGGGGAGATCGCGGCGGCGCTCGACGCGATGTACGCCTTCGGCGAGGCGGATGTCGTCCTCGTCGGCCGGGGGGGCGGCTCGATCGAGGACCTGTGGGCGTTCAACGAGGAGGCGGTCGTGCGGGCCATCGTCCGTTCCCCCGTGCCGGTCATCAGCGCGGTCGGGCATGAGACCGACTTCACGCTGGCGGATCTTGCCGCGGACCACCGCGCTCCCACCCCGACCGCCGCCGCGCAGATGGCCGTCCCCGACCGGGTGGAGCTCCTCGACCGTGCGGCCGCCCTCTCCCTGCGGTCGCGCCGGAGCGACGCCCGGTCGCGGGAAACGGCCCGTCAGGAGTGGCGGATCGCGGCGGGAAAATTGTCGGACCCGCGTCCGCTCCTGCAGGGGAAGCGGTACGCCGTCGACGCGCTGTCCTCCTCGCTCACGGAGCGCGCGCGCTCCGCGGTCCGGGACGGGCGGGAAACCGTCGATCGCCTCGCCGCCTCCGTGCGGATACACTCGCCCGCGGCGTGGGTCTCCGGAAGGCGCGGGGAGCTCGCGATCCTCCTCGGCCGCGCGCGGTCCGCCGCCGACGCGCGGAACCGCCGCCTTCGGTCCCGCCTCGAAGTCCTCGCCGGCAAGCTGGCGTCCCTCAATCCGGCCGCCGTCCTCACGCGGGGCTATGCGATCGCGCTCGACCGCGCCACCGGAACGGCGGTCCGTTCCGTTACGGAGGCGCGCGCCGGCCTGGCGCTGGAGATCCGGGTGTCCGACGGCGCGTTCGGGGCGGTCGTCACGGAGCGGAAACCGTGACCGGCGCATCCCCCCCGACACAGGCCACAGAAGGGTTTTCTCGGCGAGATGTACGGCAGGGAGAAATCACTGTGAAGTGCAAGCGCTTTCGAGGGACATTCCTGGAGGTTGTCGGTAGTGCGGTTGGAGGAGTGTCCCTCGCCCACAGCCACTGGCCCCATGCCCTCTGCATCGCGCTCGCCTTGTTTACCGGCGCGAGCGGACTCGCCGCGCCGGGAGGGACGTTGTCGATCGCCGTTTCGACCGACGCCCCGGCGCTGGGCGATCCCGTGGTCGTGGAGGTCGCGGCGACCGGTGGGGTGGACAACCTGGTCCTGCGGTGGAAGGGCGCGGACTGGCCGATGCGGGAGACCGCCCCGGGACGGTACGAGGGGTTGATCGGCGTGGATCTCGACGACCCGGAAGGACCGGCGGTGGTGGCCGCGGAAGGATTCCTGGACGGGGAACGGATCCGCGCGGAGGCGGGATTGACGGTCTCTCCGCGGACGTTCGCCGTGCAGGAACTGACCCTTCCGAAGGGGATGGCGGAATTCGACAACGCGACGCTGCGCCGGATCGGCGCGGAGGCCGCGGAGCTTTCCAGGAGGTTCTCCCGGGTGACCCTCCCGCGGTGGAGGACCCCGTTCCTTCCCCCGGTGGAGGAGTACCGTCCCTCGAACTTCGGCGCGCGCAGGGTGATCAACGGCGATCGCCGCATGCCGCACTCCGGCGTGGACATCCGCCTTCCCGCGGGAACGCCTGTCCGCGCGATCGCAGACGGTCATGTCGCCTTCGCGGGCGAGCAGTTCTTCGGCGGGCGATCGGTGGTGATCGACCACGGCGGGGGGATCTTCAGCGTCTACTACCACCTGGGGGAGTTCTCCGTCGCGGAGGGGCAAGGGGTCTCCCGGGGGGAACGGATCGGGTCGGTCGGCTCCACGGGGCGGGCGACCGGGCCGCATCTGCATTTCGGCGTGCGGGTTCCGGGCGGGCGCGTCGATCCCACGCGGCTGTTGGCACTTCCGGGCCGGTGAACGGTGGACTATAATGGAAACCCTCGCTTCGGCCGGCGCGATCGCGTGCGGGCCGCGCGGGGGAACGCTTCGAAGGCGGTGCGCGATGGCGGCTAAGGGGAAGGAGCCTTCCTTCGAGGAGGCGTTGAAGGGGCTCGAGGCCGTCGTGGAGCGGCTCGAGTCGGGGGAGCCTCCCCTGGAGGAGTCGATCCGCCTGTTCGAGGAGGGGATGCGCCTCTCGGAAACGTGCCGGAAGCGTCTCGACGAGGCCGACCGGAAGATCGAGCTCCTCCTTCGGAAGCCGGGGGGCGTCTCCCGGGAGGCCGCGGAAGAGGACGACATCCTAGGGAAGGAAGAGTGACGGCGGCCGGGACGATCGCCCGACTTCGCGGGTTGGTCGAGGGGGGGCTCGCCGGAACCCTCGACGCCGAAGCGTGCGGGATTCCGTCCCCCCTCCGGGAGGCGATGGAATACTCCCTGATGGCGGGAGGAAAACGGGTGCGGCCGGTGCTGCTCCTGTCCTCCGGCCTGGCGGTGGGGGGAGAGGAAGGCGAGCTGCTCCCGTTCGCCTGCGCGGTAGAGTACATCCACACGTATTCGCTGATCCACGACGACCTCCCGGCGATGGACGACGACGACTTCCGGAGGGGGAAGCCGACCTCCCACAGGGTGTTCGGCGAAGGGACGGCGATCCTGGCCGGCGACGCGCTGCTCACGGACGCGTTCCGCCTGATGGCGCAATCCCCCCTGGCGCGGGTCGACCCGGAAAGGGCGGTGCGGGCGATCGCCGATCTCGCGCGGGCGGCCGGCGGGAGCGGGATGGTGGGCGGGCAGCAGATGGACCTGTCGGCCGCGTCCGGGAGCACCGCGGCGCCCGAGGTGGACGAGATCGAGATGCGGAAGACCGCCGCTCTCCTCGCCTCCTGCGCGCGGATCGGGGCGATCCTCGGCGGCGGTTCCCCGGCGCAGGTCGACGCGATGGGGGAATACGGCACGCGGCTGGGTCTCCTCTTCCAGGTCACCGACGACATCCTCGACGAGACGGGGAGCTTCGAGGAGATGGGAAAGGGAATCGCCAAGGACCGGGCGAGGGGGAAGTGGACGTACCCCGTGGCCCACGGGATGCCGGCCGCCATGGAGCGGGCCTCCGGGCTCGAACGGGAGGCGCTCGCGGCGGTGTCCGCGTTCGGAGTGGAAGCCGATCCTCTCCGGGAGCTCGTCGGGATGGTGCGGACCAGGAGGAAGTGACGGTGGCGGAAGCTCCACGACCGGCGGCGATCCAGTCGCCGGCGGAACTGAAGAAGATACCTCGCGACAAGCTTCCGGTCGTTGCGGCGGAGCTGCGGGAGACGATCGTCCGCAACACCGCTCGCACCGGGGGCCACCTCGCATCGAGCCTCGGAGTGGTGGAACTCACGATCGCCCTTCACTACGTGTTCGATTGTCCGCGGGACCGGATCGTGTGGGACGTCGGGCACCAGGCCTATGCCCACAAGATCCTCACCGGGAGGAGGGACGTTTTCCCGACGCTGCGGACCTTCGGGGGGATCTCCGGATTTCCGCGCATCTCCGAGAGCCCCTTCGACGCCTTCGGAACCGGGCACTCCGGAACGTCGATCTCCGCGGCCCTCGGGATGGCGGTCGCCCGGGACCTTCGGAAGGGGAAGAACCGCGTCGTCGCGGTCATCGGGGACGGCTCCCTCTCCTCCGGCCTCGCCCTCGAGGGCCTGAACCAGGCGGGCCACCAGAAACGCGATCTGATCGTCATCCTCAACGACAACGAGTGGTCGATCTCCCAGAACGTCGGGGCGCTCTCCGGGTACCTCAACCGGATGATGACGGGGAAGCTGTACACATCGTTCCGCAAGCGGGTCGAGACGATCCTGAAATCGATGCCCCACGGCGCGTTCATGGCCCGCATCGCCAGGAAGTCCGAGGAGTTGACGAAGGGGTTCATCGTCCCCGGCCTCCTGTTCGAGGAGCTCGGCTACACCTACATCGGTCCGATCCCGGGGCACGACCTCGAGACCCTCATCGGAACGCTGCAGAACCTCGAGAACATCGAGGGGCCCGTGCTCGTCCACGTGGTGACGTCCAAGGGGAAGGGGTACGCGCCCGCGGAGGCGAACCCCGAGTATTTCCACGGGGTGGGGGCGTTCGACCCGGAGACCGGGAAGGGGATCGGGGCGGCGTCGGCGCCGTCCTACACGGATGTCTTTTCCGGGGCGGTCGTCGAGATCGCGAGGGAAAACCCGAAGGTGGTC
>Ga0075322_1000018_pt1 | contig 15186 bp, 19 predicted proteins | sample MayberryNW_Catta_FD_120086 | JGI IMG/M metagenome (GOLD analysis project Ga0075322, IMG submission 120086) | Natural and restored wetland microbial communities from the San Francisco Bay, California, USA, that impact long-term carbon... | ecosystem: Environmental > Terrestrial > Soil > Wetlands ... | reverse complement strand
GAGCGGCGTCGTGCACCAGAGGACGTCGTCTTCGCGGTAGCCGGCGGCGACGGCGAAGGAGCCGGCGTTGAGCAGCAGGCTCCCCCACTCGAGCTCGACCACCTTGGGCAGCCCGCTGCTGCCGGAGCTGCAGAGCCCGACCGCCGGGGGGCCACCGACCTCCCCGGCGCCGGCGAAGATCCGCTCGGCCCGCTCCAGCTCCCAGTCCGTGGCCCCCTGGTCGAGCAGCAGCGGGCTCTCGCCGGCGAAGCCGGCGAGCAGGACGGCCTCGGCGGCGGCGGTGGTGGGCGAGAGCCGCACCGCCCGGCGATCCCGCCCGGGGGAGAAGCCCCGCTCGAGCAGCCCCGCCAGCTCGCCATAGGTCCGCGCCGCGGCCTCGTCGCGCAGCGCGACGCGATCCGGGTGGCGCTCGGCCACAGCCCGGATCGCGTCCCCCAGCCTGCTCAGCGGATCGTCTTCGATGCCGGCTCCTCCCTGGCTACCGCACGGGCCCATCATTCCCCCAACCGGGCCGCCGGGGCAAGGCCGGCGGCCGGGGAAAGGGGCGAGTGGGCCGGCAGCGCGATCGCCGTCAGCAGCAGGCCGTCAGCGGCCAGCCAGCGGCCGGCGAAGCCGTCGAGCACGGCGCCGCGCACGGTCGGGCCGGGCACCAGGAGGTGCGCCGAGAAGGTTCCGCCCCCACGGTCGATCGTCACCGTCGCGTCCTCGAAGCCGAGCCACTGGCGCGCCAGCGGGAACCAGGCCTTGTAGACGGACTCCTTGATGCTGAACAGCAAGCGGTCCCAGCTGACCGTGGGGTCGAGCGCCGCCAGGGCGTGCAGCCGGCGCCGCTCCTCGGGCAGGGCGACGTCTCCCAGCAGGCCCTCGGGCAGCGGCTGGTCGAGCTCGGCGTCGATTCCCAGCGTCACCAGGTCGGCGCCGCGCGCCACCGCGCAGGCGCGGTAGCCGGCGCAGTGGGTGATGCTGCCGACCACGCCGGCCGGCCAGACCGGCTCTCCCTTCGGCCCGCTGGGGATCGCCTGCGCAGCCACGCCAAGCCGGGCCAGGGCCCGCCGGGCGCAGGCGCGGGCGGTGACGAACTCGCGGCGGCGCTTCTCGACCGAGCGGCCGAGCGCCGCCTCCTCCTCCACATGGAGCGGCGCCTCGATCTCACCCGTCGTCGCGACGACCACGGCGGTTCTGGGCAGAAGGCGCTCGAGCACCGTGAGCCTCCCGCAGGATGCGGCGCCTAGCCCGCCGGGGAGCGCATCTGGTGACCGCAGTTGGGACAGACGACAGCGGGGTCGGCCGGCTTCGCTTCCGCCTCGCCGTCGGCGCGCTCGGCGGTGGCGCGCTTGCGCTCGCTGCCGCGCAGCTCGATCCGCAGATCGGCGACCGAGAGTCGCTCCTCTTCGGCGCGGTCGAGCCAGTGGCGCTTCTCGTCCACCTCGAGCGGGGCTAAGAGGACGTGGTGGCTCCAGGTCAACTTGTCACTACGTAGTGACAGATCGAACTGCGAGGCGACCCAGGCCATGTTGCGCAGGCTGGCGACGTCATAGCCGGTGATCCTCGCCGCCTCGGCGTACTTCTCTCCCCAGCGGGCGGCGCCGTAGCGGATCCAGTCGCCGATCCACCACTGGCTGCAGCGGCCGATCGCCCCCAGGCGCCGGCCGGTTGCCAGCCACTGCGCCTGGCCGAGGTCGCGCTGCGGCGTCCAAGCGACCTTGGAGACACGATTGGACGACCGCCGCCCGCCGCCCTCCTCAGCCGGCTCGGCAGCGATCGAAAGGCGACCGCGCACGCGTGGTGGCGACGACGGAAGCTGCTGGACGGCTTCTTGAATCCCTGGCATATAGAGCCCTTTTCCCTGAACGACGGCTGACGAAGCCGACGCGGCGCCCCAGGCGCGGGGCGCAGAACTAACCCGGGAAGGTGTACCAGCGGGGAGCTCCAAGCGGCTACCCCAATGTGGTGCGCGCGGGCGCATGCTCCTCGCCAATGTGTCGCACAGAGTCCAACTCAAGATCCGATCAGGCGCCGGTGGGCGAGCGGGGGGCCGGTCTCGTCGTCGAGCTTCTCGAGACCGAGGGCGACCTCGATCTCCGCATGGCAAGCATGCAGCAACCGGCCAAGCGCCTCCTCGACCTTGCGCAGCCGGCGCTGGACCGTGTGGCGGTCGACGCCGAGCGCGGCCGCCGCGGTGGCGGCGTTGAAGCCGGCGGCGAAGTAGGCGCGCAGGGTCTCGCGCAGCACGGCGCCAGAATCGCCGTGGGCGTCGAGCGGCGCCAGGTAGGTCTCGCGGAGCGAGGTGGCGAGCAACTCGTCGCGCAGCACGGCGACGAGCAGGGTCACGTCGCTCGCGCGGCTGAAGCGCTGCGGCCGGCGCAGCATCACCTCGCGCGCCGCCTGGGCCTCGTGGTGAGTGAGGCGCCAGCCTTCCAGCCCGAATCGGGGCTCACCGGCGGCGAGGGTGACCTCGCCGAGCACGCCGGCCGAGAGGTAGCGCTCGACATCGCCGACGGGCAACGGCTCGCGACCGCCAAGCCAGACCCAGGCGCTCTCACCCCCACGGGCGACGACCAGCGCCTTGCGATTGAGCCCTGCGGCCAGGGTGCGCGAGGCGACGTCGGCACGATTGCCGGTGACGATCAGGCCCAGGTGCCAGACCTCGAGCTCGTAGTCGAGCCCTTCGGCGTCGTGCGGCGAGTCGCCGGCCAGCAGGCGCTGCACCCGTTCAGCCAGGCGCTCGGCCGGGGAGCGGCGCAGCTTCTCGAGCTCGTCCATGTATTCGGCGGCGACCGCCGCCATCAGCCGATCGACCTGCGGCCCCTGGGTGCGGAGCACGGCGCCGAGGACGCCCTCGGGGAAATGGGGCGCCTCGTCCATGATGAACTCGCTGATCAGGCGGTCGCCGGCGGCGTAGCGGCGCAGCACCGTGTCGAGCCGCACGCGGTTGCGGGCCGCGCGGCGGGCCTGCGCCGCGGCGGCGTCGGGGATCTCGCCGTCCCACTCTCCGCCGCGCTCGATGCTGCCGAGGGCGTAGTCGACCGCCTCAGCGACCGTGGCCCGCAGTCCCGCCCTGTACTCGGCGTCCTCCTTTTCGGCCGGCTCGGAAAGCTCCCGGACGGCGTCGAAGATCGCGTCTTCTAGCTCGGCGGAGCGGTCCCGCAGCCGCGCGACCAGCCTTGACCGGATCTCCTGCAGCGTGTCTTGCTCCAAAACCGCATCGGCCCCCTCTCCCTGCACACACGGTAGTACGCAAACTTCGGGGGTGTCAACTCGTAGCATCCCGCGCATGCAGATCCTGATCGTCGAGGATGAGGAAGCGATCGCCGACTTCCTCGTCCATGGCCTCGCGGCGGAAGGCCACGCGGTGCGCAGCGTCGCCGACGGGATCGAGGGCGAGCGGCTGGCGCTCGAGGACGGGGTCGACCTGGTGATCCTCGACCGGATGCTGCCGGGCCGTGACGGGATCGAGGTGCTCACCACGATCCGCCGCGCGAGGCCCGCGCTCCCCGTGATCGTGCTGACCGCACGCGACGCCGTCGCCGACCGGGTCGAGGGGCTCGACCGGGGCGCCACCGACTACGTGACCAAGCCCTTCGCCTTCGAGGAGCTGGCGGCGCGGGTGCGCGCCCACCTGCGCCAGCCGGCCGGCGAGCGGGCTACCGAGCTGGAGGCGGCCGGGATCCGACTCGACCTGCTGACCCGCGAGGCGCGGCGGGGCTCGCTCATCGTGCGCCTGCCCGAGCGCGAGGCGACTCTGCTCGCCCACCTGATGCGGCGCGCCGGACAGGTCTGCACGCGGCGCGAGCTGCTCGCCGCTGTCTGGGGATATGAGCACGATCCGGGCACCAACATCGTCCAGGTCTACGTCGGATACCTGCGGCGGCGGCTGGCACTGCCCGGCTCGCCGGCGCCGATCGAGACGGTGCGCTCGGTCGGCTACCGGCTGGTGGAGCGCCCGGCGTGAGGGACGCGTGGTCGCGGCTCGGCCTGCGCGGCCGGCTGGGCCTGACCGTGGCGACGATCGTGCTCACGGCGATTGCCTTCGTCGTGCTCGCCGTGCGGCGCGAGGTGAGCGAGGCGATCGGCGCGGTGCTGATCGGCGGCGCGATCGGGTTGGTCGTCGCCTTCGTCGCCGGCCGCATGCTGGACGAGGCCTCCTCGCGCCAGCGCCAGTTCGTCGCCGACGCCTCGCACGAGCTGCGCACGCCGCTGACCGCGATCCGCGGCCAGCTCGAAGTGCTGGCGCGGGACGAGAGCCCCGACACCGCCGAGGTGCGTCGCGTCGAGGGCGTGGTGATGGTCGAGGTGACGCGGATCGAACGGCTGGTCGACGACATGCTGGCGCTGGCGCGGCTCGACGAGGGCGAGCCGCTGCCGGCGGTTGAGCTGCGGCTGCCCGAGTTCCTGCGCCGCTTCGGCGAGGACCCGGCGCTGGGCGCCGTGGCGCTCGGCGAGTTGCCGGCGGGCACGCTGCGCGCCGACCCCGAGCGCCTCACCCAGGTGATCCGCAACCTGGTCTCCAACGCCCGCCGCCACGCCGGCCCGGCCGGTCGGGTCGAGCTCTCGGCGCGGACGGCCGGTGGCCGCTTGACCGTGCGCGTCGACGACGACGGCCCCGGCATCCCCCCGTCCGAGCGCGAGCGAGTCTTCGACCGCTTCCAGCGCAGCGCCGCCGCCCGCGACCGGGTCAGCGGCGGCAGCGGCCTCGGCCTCCCGATCGCCCGCTCGATAGTCGAGCAGCACGGCGGCCGCATCTGGATCGAGGACTCCCCCCTGGGCGGCGCCCGCGTCGCCTTCGAGCTGGACGGCTTCGAGCGGTCGCCGGCTCAGCTCGGAACGGCGTAGATCTGGCCGCCGGATTCGACGACCTGCTTCGGCGCCAGGCCGCTGGGCGGCGGGCCGGCGATCACTTCGCCGGTTTCGGCGCTGTACTCGCCGCCGTGGCAGGGGCAGACGATCACGCCGCCCTGATAGCCGACCGTGCAGCCGGCGTGGGTGCAGACGGCGCTGAAGGCCTTGAGGTTGCCCGCTTCGTCGCGGATCAAGATGTCGGGCGAGCTGTCCGAGGGGTCGGTGTAGGTGGCCGCCTGCCCGGCGGGCAGGCGCTTGCCGGGGCCGAGGCGCACGGCGCCGCTGGGGACCGAGGAGGGGCTGCCGGAGGAGGGCGCTGAGGATGAGCTGCCGCCCGATCCACCACTGCCGCCTGAGCCGCCGGACGATCCTCCCCCACCTGGCTTCGCGCCGGAGCCGGCCGAAAGGGTGCGCGCCGCCGTGTAGGTGCCCTTGGCGAGGGTCGAGATGCCGGCGATCGCCACCGCCATTCCGGCGAACTCGGCGAGCAGCACCCGCCGCGTGGTCACCGGGTCGGGCGGTGGCTCGCCGGCCTCGGCCGGGCGCAGGCGGGTGCGGCGAGCGATCTCGCGTGAGCCACGCTCGGTGATGTTGTCGAGGGCCGGCTGGCCCTCGGCGCCGGCCAGCACGAGAGGCAGCCAGGCAAAGGTGAAGACGAGGTCGGGGCCGAGGAAGTAGGGCGTCGTGTGCCAGCTGGCGGTGAGGAAGAGGAGGAAGTTGAGCGCCATGCCCCCGGCGGCCGCGATTCGGGTGAAGAGCCCGGCGCCGGCGAGCAGGCCGATCAGGATCTCGGTGACGGCGACGCCGATCCCGGCCAGCTCGGGGTGCGGCAGGGCGAAGGCGCGCAGGACGAAGCCGCCCGGCGTTCCGGCGGCGAAGCCGTGCAGCTGGGTGCCGATGTAGGTGGAGGCGCCGGCGTGCAGGAAGCCGGGGTCGCTGAGCTTCTGGATGCCGGCGTAGACGAAGGTGACGCCGAGGAAGAGGCGCAGCGGCAGCAGCGCCATCGCCGGCGAGATCGAGCTCCTGCGCATTGAGCGCAATCTCTCGCGCCCGCCTAAATCCCTGCTCAGACGGGGATGAGAGACCTCTCATCCCGCCGTTAGGCCGCGATAAGCCCGCGCCTCCAGGATCGCCGCCGATGTACAGCGAGGGCACCGCCACGGTTCGCGATGGAGTCGCCGGCAACGCCCGCCTGACGGGAGGCGCGGCGATCGCGCTGCTTGCCCTGCTCGCCGCCGAGGGGGCGACGATCCCCTTCATCGGCCGGTTGATCGGGCCGCACGTCTTCATCGGCATGCTGCTGATCCCGCCGGTCCTGCTCAAGCTGGGCAGCACCGGCTACCGCTTCGCCCGCTACTACGCCGGCAGCCCGCCCTACCGGCGCAAGGGCCCACCGGCCCTGGCCCTGCGGGTGCTGGCGCCGGGCGTCGTCCTCGTCACCCTCGCCCTCTTCGCCACCGGCGTGGCCCTGGCCGCGGTCGGCCCCGACGCCGCGAGCGCCAACTCGCTCAAGTTCCTCCACAAGGCGTTCTTCATCCTCTGGTTCGGCCTGATGACGATCCACGTCCTCGGCCACCTCCTCGAGCTCCCCAGCCTCGCCTTGCCCGACTGGCGCCGCGCCGGCGGTCGTGAGGCGGCGCTGGCCGGCTCCGGCCTGCGCATCGTCTTGCTCGGCGCCTCCCTCCTGGCAGGTCTGGCCCTCGCCCTGGCAACGATCTCCCTGATCGGCCCCTGGGCGGGCGCAACCCTCGGCGGCTGACTCGGCGCCCACCGGGTCGGCTCAGTGAGACCGTGATACTGTGAATCTGTGAAGAACTTGACGGTCTCAGTGCCGGACGAGGTCTACCGAGTCGCGAGGGTGCGCGCTGCCGAGCAAGGTAGCTCGGTGAGCGCTCTGGTTTCCGGCTACTTGCGCTCGATTGGTGAGGACGATGCGGAGTTCGCTCGGCTCGAGATGCAGCAGAGCGACACGCTGCGCGAGATCGAGCGGTTCAGCGCAAGCGATCGCTTGAGTCGCGACGAGTTGCACAACCGTGCGATTCGCTGACACGAACGTCCTCCTCTATGCGATCTCTCGGGATCGCGGCGAGCAGTCGAAAGCCGAGCGTGCCCGCAAGATTCTTGGCGAAAGGGACCTCGCCCTTTCGGTCCAGGTTCTGCAGGAGTTCTATGTCCAGGCCACTCGCAAGAGCCGGGACGACCGTCTCTCGCACGACCAGGCCAGGAAGCTGGTCGAATCGTTCACACGGTTTCGGATCGCGGAACTGACGCCGAGCCTCGCGCTGGCGGCGATCGCGACCCACCACCGGTTTGATATCTCCTACTGGGACGCCGCGATCCTCGAGGCCGCTCGCTCGCTCGGCTGCGACACAGTCCTATCCGAGGACCTCAGCGACGGCCAGGACTACGCCGGCGTGACGGTCGAGAATCCATTCCGTGTAGTCGCCTGATCGGCTCGGTCGGCGTCAACCCGCCGCGATATGGCTGGGTTTTTAGGTAAGAACATGGGTTAAACTGGGTACATTAGAGGCGGAAACAAACGTAGGCGTAAGCGGGCTGCGGCGAAGTCGGCATGGCACCCCGGCCGCTGCCTGGCTCTGGCACTGTTCACACTGACGCTTGTCGCACCGAGCACTGCGATGGGCGGGTCAGCGGGGTCCCGTGGACAGCCTTCCCCCAACGCTCAAATTTCAATTTCTGTAGGGGAAGAAACGAATCGGATAACCGCATCGGCCAAACTCAGCCCGAACACGCTGCCGCGTTCCAAAGCCACCGGGGCAGCACTGCACCTTGGCTTCACCTCTGAAGCGCCTGACGGCAGCACTCCGGAACTTTCACGGATCGAGCTGTCGATCGGACGTAATGTCACACTACACACTGTCGGGCTCCCCACCTGCTCCTTCGCTGAGCTCTACTCGGCATACACGGAACCCGGTCACACCTGCGCAAAATCGCTGGTCGGTCGCGGGATGGTCGACTCCGAAATCGCCTCTCCCAACCAGCCTCCCGTCATGGTCAAAGGCAGTCTGCGCGCCTTCTACGTGCTCAAGAACCACGAACGGCTGATCCTCGCCAGGGTCACTACCACGGCCCCGCTTCCCCTGGCCTACGTGATCCCTTTCGCAATCAAGCGAGGTCGCGGTGCCTTTGGAACCATCCTCGTCGCTCGGCACATGCACGAACTTCTGGGGGTCTGCATCCATCCGCATTGCTTCTCGCCCTACACGCTCAAGGGCGTTTACAGCCGAATCTCGAAGTTCGGATTGTCCCTGCGGCGTCGTTTCACGCGCCACGGAACGGAGGATAGTTTCGTCGAGGCAAAGTGTCCAGCCGCAACGCTTCCGCTCCTTCGCGCCCAACTCAGCTACCGCACTGGAGGTACGGCCAGAGGCACGATCCTTCGACCGTGTAGGGCCACCTCGGAATAGACCAACGGTCAGTCGCCGGCCTCGCCCTCACCCTGGCGACGATCTCGCTGATCGACCCCCGGGCGCAACCCTCGGCGGCTGAGGCTTCACCGGCTCTTGGCCGGCGCTTTGCCCGCGGCGGCGCAAAATGACTCGAACCACTTCAGAAGGAGCAGCGATGAACAACCGTAGAGCGAAGCTGATGGCGGGCGCCACGATCCTCGGGCTGGGCGCCCTCGGCGGGGTCGCGATGAGCACGAACCAGGGGCTGCCGCCCGGACAGCAGCTTGCCGCCGGCGGCTCGGTCGTGACCAGCGCCAGCGGCTCGACCGCGATCCAGCCGGGAGCGGCCACCGCGAGCACGAGACCGCCCATCGTCACCCGCGCCAGCGGCGGCGCAGCCCCGGCCACCTTCGACGACTGAGCCCCGTGGCGGTCCGGTGCGCCTTATGTCGGCTATGACCACATAAGGCGCACCGGAACCGCTTGGAGGCGGGTCAGTCGTCCGCGCCGCTGTGCTCGCCGTCGCCGCCGTCGGAATGGCTCGGTTCGGACGGGGCGGTCGGGGTCGCGTAGGTCGGGGGTTCGGCGGGTTCCGATGGAGCCGTCGTGGTGGGCGGACTCGGGGCTTGACTCGTTTGGTGCTTCGAGGGGCGCGGAGTCGTACCGGTGTGCTCGATCGCCTTTGGCGCCAGCGCGTCGCCGGCCGTCACCGGTTCCGATGCGAGGCCGATCTGCTGGCTGGCCAGGCGGCTGGCGGCCAGCGCCACGGCGGCGGCGATCAGGATGCCGAGCAGGGCGAGGCCGATCCAGCGCATGGGAGTCACGTTAGGCGTCCCCCGGTAAAGGAAGCGCAAAACCGCGGGTGCAACGTCTTACGGTCGGAATGGGTCCGTAACGCGTTACACCCGGTGGGATCGGCCGCCGACCTCGGTCGGTGCAACGTGCTTCGGTCGGTATTCATCCTCAAGGCGTTACACCGGGGGGAGGGTGATGGTGGCGATCGCGCCGCCGCCCTCGCGGGGGGCGAGGGTCACGTCCCCGTCCCACTGGCGGGCGAGCTCGCGGGCTATCGGCAGGCCGAGGCCGGTGCCGCCGGGGCCCTGGCGGCCGGCGCTGCCGCGGCGGAAGCGCTCGAAGACAGCCTCCGCCTCGCCCGGCGCGAGGCCGGGACCGCGGTCGCGGACCTCGATCGCGGCGGCCTCGGCGGCGATCTCCACCGTCGCGCCTGGAGGCGAGTAGCGCACGGCATTCTCGACCAGCGCGTCGAGGGCGCGGTCGAGGTCGGGGGCGGCGCACCAGGCCTCCCCCGCCCCCTCACGGCTCACGCTCAGCTCGATCGAGCGCCCGCCGGCCAGCCGGCGCCAGCGCTCCACCGCGCGCTCCGCCGCCTCGCCCAGCCCGACCCGCTCCCCCGGCAGTTCGTGCTCGCCCGCGCGGCTCAGCACGAGCAGCTCCTCGACGATCTGCGAGAGGCGGTCGATCTCGGCCATTGCCGCCTCGAGCTCGGCCTGGTCAGGCTCCCGCCCCGGCTCCGCCTCGGCCCCATCCAGCCGGCCGCCCGCCTCCGCCAGCCCCTCGAGCCGCAGTCGCAACCCGGTCAACGGCGTGCGCAGCTGATGCGAGGCGTCGGCGACGAAGTCGCGCTGGCCGCTGAGCATCCGCCTCACCCGCCCGGTCATCTCGTTGAAGGCACGCGCCAGCGAGCGCTGCTCGCTGCTGCCTTCCACGGCCACGGTCGCGTCGAGATCGCCGGTCGCGACCCGGCGCGCCGCGCGGTCCAAGCGGCGGATCGGCCGCGCGATCCGCTGCGCGACGACCGCGCCGGCGACCAGCCCGAGCAACAGGACGACGCCGGCCAGCGCCGCCAGGTCGAGGATCGCGGTCTTCACCGCGCTGTGCACGGAGGAGACGCTCTGGGTCACGCGCACCGCGCCGTCCGGCCGGCCTGCGCTGAGCACCGGCGCCGAGGTGGCGAGGATCGAGGCGCCGAGCGTTTCGCTGTGGCGGGTGATCTGCTCGCCGTGGCCCCTGAGCGCGGCGCGCACCTCGGGCCGGTCGGCATAGTCGCGGCCCGCCGGGGCGCCGGCCGAGTCGGCGATCAGCCTGCCGCCGGCGTTGACGACGATCACCCGGCCGCGCACGCTTTCGGCCGAGACGTCGACCAGGTTGCGCAGCGCCGATCGCTGCGCCGGATCGAGCAGCTCGGCCGCCGAGGCGGCGACCACGTCGGCCTGGCTTCGCGCCTGGCCTTTGACCTCGGCGTCGACGCGGTCGCGCAGGCTTACCGCCAGCGGCACGCCGAGGGCGATCAGGGCGAGGGCCAGCACGTAGGCCAGCGAGAGCAGGAGGGTCGCGCGCAGGCTCAGGCCCGGAGCTCCTCGTCCTGCGGCGCGGCAAAGCGGAAGCCGACCCCGCGCACCGTCTCTATGTAGATCGGGCGGTTGGGGTCGTCGCCGAGCTTGCGCCGCAGCCAGCCGATGTGCACGTCGAGGGTCTTGGTCGAGCCGAACCAGTTGACGTCCCAGACCTTCGCCATCAGGTCCTCGCGCTTGACCACGCGGCCGGCGTGGCGCATCAGCTCGGCGAGCAGGTCGAACTCCTTGCGCGAGAGTTCGAGCTCCTTGTCGGCAAGGATCGCGGTGCGCGCCGCCGGGTCGAGCGCCAGCTCGCCGATCTCCATCGGCTTCTGCTCGGCGGCGGCCCCGTCGCGCGGGGCGCTGCGGCGCAGCACCGCCCTGATCCGCGAGATCACCTCGCGGGCGCTGAACGGCTTGACGACGTAGTCGTCGGCGCCCAGCTCGAGGCCGACGATGCGGTCCATCTCGGTGCCGCGCGCGGTCAGCATCACGATCGGCACGTCCGAGCGGCGGCGCAGCTCGCGACAGACGTCGCGGCCGTCGCCGTCAGGCAGGCTGAGGTCGAGGATCACCAGGTCGGGCTCGGCCTCCTCGGCCAGCTCCAGCGCCCCGGCCGCCGTGCGCGTCACCAGCGGCTCGAATCCTGCGCGGCGCAGCGCCTCGGCGAAGGGCTCGGAGATCGAGGCTTCGTCCTCGACCACGAGGATCCGGCCGCCGGGCGCCGAGGAGTTCGTCATGGCTCCACTGTAACGCCGCCGTAGCGCCTGATTTGCGGGGAATTCCCAGGTTTTGCCCGTTCTTTACCCGCAGCTTGGAGGCTCTTCAACGCGGCCCCCGCAGACTGGCCACGGTGCAATCGGCCAGGAGGAAGAGAACGTGAACAAGAAGCTGAAGACACGACTTGCGGCGGGGCTGACGATCGTCGGCCTCGGTGGGCTCACCGGGCTGGCGCTCAGCGCCGGCGGGCAGCAGGCGAGCTCGCTCGCCGACAAGCCGCTGATCCGGACCAAGGTGATCCACCGCACGGTCCACGTCACCAAGCACGTCAGGCCGAAGCACCCGGTGGCGGCCGGGGGCGGCGCCTACGGCGGCGCCGGCTACTCCGGCTCGACCGGCGGAGTCGTCACCGGCGCCTCCTCCAGCGGCTCGTCCTCCTACGGTGGCTCCGGCTCCGCCCCGGTGACGACCGCGAGCAGCGGCGGCTCCTCGTCCCCGTCGGGCTCCGGCGCCGCGCCGGTCGTCACCCACAGCAGCGGCTCGCACGGGAGCAGTGGCGGTGGCACCTCGCACAGTCCGGTGACCACCCACAGCAGTGGCTCGCACAGCGCCGGCTCGGGCGGTGGCGGCTCAACCCCGGTGACCACGCAGACGAGCGGCGCCGGCGCCGAATCGGGCGGCGGCTCCACCGCCCCGGTGACCACCGCCAGCAGCGGCGGCGGCGCGGCCGGCGGCGGCGGCGAGAGTGAGGGCGACGGTGGTGGCGGCGAGGGCGGCGGCGATGACTGAGCCGACGGCCCGCGCGACCCGGCGACCGAGTCCCGCCCTGGTCCTCTGGGGCTCGATCGCGCTCTTCGCGGTTCTCTTCGCGCTGCTCACCTACCAGCTGGCCTCGAGCCAACCGCCCGCCCCGCGGCCCGTCCTGGTCCGCAAGGTGCTGAAGCGCAAGGTGATCACGACTTACGTGCCGACGCCCGGCCAGAACAGCGTCTCGGCCAGCGGCGGATCCCTGGGCGGGGAAGCCTCGCCGGCCTCCGCCCCGATCACCACAGGGGCCTCCTGAGATGAGCGAGCACGACATCACGTTTGACGCGATGGGGTCGCACGTGCGACTGCTGATCGGCGAGCCGGGGCCGGGCATGGCGCCCGCCGCCGAGGCGGCCGAGGAGGCCCGGCGGACGATCGCCGAGTTCGACGCGGCGCTCTCGCGCTTCAAGCCCGAGAGCGAGCTCTGCGCGCTCAACGCCGACCCGCGCGAGCGGGTGCCCGCCTCCGAGCTGCTGCGTGCCGCGGTCAGGGCCGGCCTCGAGGCGGCCGAGCGCAGCGGCGGCCTGGTCGACCCGACCCTGGTCGGGGAGATCGAGTCCGCCGGCTACGTCGCCTCGCGGGCCGGGATGCGGGGCGAGCCGCTCGCGGCGGCCCTGCCCGAGGCGCCCGCCCGGCGCCCTGCCCGTCCCAACCCGGCCGCCCGCTGGCGCGGCTTCGAGGTCGATGACGAGGCCGGGACGATCGCGCGCCCCCCCGGCGTGCGCTTCGACACGGGCGGCGCGGGGAAGGGCCTGGCCGCGGACATGGTCGCCGCCCGCCTGCGCGGCTACTCGCGCTTCATCGTCGATTGCGGCGGCGACATCCGGATCGGCGGCGCCGACGCGCTCGTCGACCCCTACGAGGTCTTCGTCGAGCACCCGCTGAGCGGCGAGCGCGCCTTCGTGTTGAAGCTCGGCTCGGGCGGGGTCGCCACCTCCGGCCTCAACGTGCGCAACTGGCGCGCCGAGGGCGGTCGCGTCGCTCACCACCTGCTCGACCCGGCGAGCGGCGAGCCCGCCTGGACCGGGCTGGTCGGCGCCACGGCGCTCGGCGACACCGCCCTCGAAGCCGAGACCCACGCCAAGGCGGCGCTGCTCTCCGGCCCCGAGGGCGGCCGCGAGGTGCTGACCGCGCGCGGCGGCCTGCTCGTCCACGACGACGGCGAGGTCGAGACGGTCGGGCCGCTCGCCGCCAAGCCCCGCATCCGCATCCCCAGCCCTGCGCCGAGCGCATGAACCCTGCCGCGACCGAAACCCTGCAGACGCACGGCTGGTGGATCGCCAGCCGCGCTTCGGGCCTGCTCGCCCTGGTCCTGGTGACGGTCTCCGTCGCGATCGGGCTGACGATGGCCGGCAAGCTGATGCGCCGGCCGGGCCTCTCGCGCAAGCTGATCGCGATCCACGAGCACACGGCGGTGGCGGGCATCGTGGCGATCGCCGTGCACGGCATCACCCTGCTCGGCGACCCCTGGCTCAACCCCGGCCCGAAGGGCATCGCGATCCCCTTCGTGATGAGCTTCAAGCCCCTCTGGACCGGGCTCGGCATCCTCGGCGGCTACCTGGCGGCCCTGCTCGGGCTGAGCTTCTACTTCCGCAAGCGGATCGGGACGAAGCTCTGGCGCAAGGCCCACCGCGCCACGGTGCTCGTCTGGATGCTTGGCGTCGGCCACGCGATCGGCGCCGGCAGCGACGCCTCGGCCCCCTGGTTCCGCTGGTGGGTCGTGCTGACGACGCCGCCGATCGCCGGGCTCTTCGTCTACCGGACGCTCTCGCACGGCAAGGCGAGGAAGAAGCAGCCGGCGACACTCAAACGTCAACCGGTCCGGGCGATCCCGGCCATGGAGGAAGCCTGATGAGCAAAGACAGAGGAGTGCTGATCCTCGGCGGCGGGCTGGCCGGCCAGCGCTGCGCGGAGGCTCTGCGGCGGCGCGGCTACGACGGGCCGGTGCGGATGGTCTGCGCCGAGCCCGACCCGCCGTATGACCGCCCGCCGCTCTCCAAGGAGCTGCTTGCCGGCACGGTCGAGGAGGAGGCGGTCGCCTACCGGCCGGCCTGGTGGTACGAGGAAGCGGGCGTCGAGCTGCTGCTCGGCGACGCGGCCGAGGCCCTCGACCCGGCGACGCGCCGTGTGCGGCTCGGGTCGGGTGCCGAGCTCGGCTATGAGCAGCTCTTGATCGCGACCGGCAGCGGCGCGCGCCGCCTGCCCTTCCTCGACGGCTTCGAGAACGTGCACGCGCTGCGCACGTTGGCCGACGCGCGGCGCCTGCGCGCCGAGCTGGCGCCGGGAGCGCGGCTGGCGATCGTCGGCGCCGGGTTCATCGGCCAGGAGGTCGCCGCCACGGCGCGCGGGCTGGGCGCCGAGGTGACTCTGATCGAGGCGCTGGAGACGCCGCTGGCGCCGATCCTCGGCGCCGAGCTCGGCGCCTGGTTCGCGGCGCTGCACGCCGGCGAAGGCGTGCGCGTGCTGACCGGGGCGAAGCTGGAGAGCGCCGGCGGACGCGCCGGGCGCGTTCATGAGCTGGTCCTCGCCGGCGGCGAGCGGATCGCCTGCGACGCGGTCGTGGTCGGCATCGGCACGGCGCCCGCGACGGCGTGGCTGGCCGGCAGCGGGCTCGACGAGAAGGGGGTGCGCACCGACGCCTCCGGACGCACCGAGCTGCCCGGGGTCTTCGCCGCGGGCGACGCCTCGGTCCGCTTCGACCCGCGCACCGGCGAACATGGCCGCACCGAGCACTGGGACGCGGCCGCCTGGCAGGGCGCCGCGGCGGCGAAGGCGATGCTCGGCGAGCAGCCGGCCGCGCCGCCGCTGCCCAGCTTCTGGAGCGACCAGTACGGGGTGCGGGTCCAGTACGTCGGCCACGCCCAGCGCGCCGACGCGGTGCGGATCGAGGGCGACCCGCAGGGCCGCGACTTCGAAGCGATCTTCACCCGCGAGGGCGCCCCGGTCGCCGGCCTCGCGGTCGGTCGCCCGCGCTCGATCCCGGCGCTGCGCAGGCAAATCGACGGGGGCGTCACGGCCCCCACCAAGGAGGCAGCATGAGCTACAGAGCGGTTGTC
>Ga0075322_1000016_pt1 | contig 15627 bp, 12 predicted proteins | sample MayberryNW_Catta_FD_120086 | JGI IMG/M metagenome (GOLD analysis project Ga0075322, IMG submission 120086) | Natural and restored wetland microbial communities from the San Francisco Bay, California, USA, that impact long-term carbon... | ecosystem: Environmental > Terrestrial > Soil > Wetlands ... | reverse complement strand
GCGATCCCCCCCCTCCACCCCGCGCGACGAAACGCCAGCCCGCCCGATGTGATCCCCGCCGGCCCCCCGAGATAGTAAAAGAGGACGTACAGGGAATTCCCCCTCCCGCGGCCGGTCGAGAGCTTCCGGTTCAACGCTCCCACCGCGGCGGTATGCACGATGAAAAAACCGGCGCACACCCCCGCCAGCGACGCGGCCACGGCGGCGATGGACGGGATCAGCGTGAGGAGGATGGATGCTCCGAATACGGCCCCCCCGACCGCCATCGCGATCCCGTTCCCCAGCCGGTTTCCGAGACGTCCCGCCAACGGGCCGGTCGCGACGCCGACCAGGTAGGAAAGGTACAGCAACGTGATGAGGTGCGTGGGCAGCAGGAACGGGGGCCCGGCGAGGTGGAACGGCAGGTAGTTGAATACCGAGGAGAAAGCCCCGAAGGACGCCGCGCCGACGGAGAAGAGCCGCAACAGGTCGTGACGCGCGAGCAGGGCTACGAAACCCGCCTCCTCCCCCGGCGCATCGAGGATCTTCTCCTCCCTCGGGAGCCATCGTCCCGCGTCGAGGGTCGCGAGGAGGAGGAGGGTGGAAGCGGTCACGAACGCGTACCGCCAGTGGAGGGGCGGATGGATGAACCCCGCGAGCAATCTTCCCCCCAGCCCCCCCGCCACGGAGGCGGAGACGTACGCTCCCATCGCGACGTTCAGGCGCTCGGGGGGAAGACGGCGGACAAGGTACACCACGAGGCACGTGGTCAGGGACGGTACGAACACCCCCTGGAAGAACCTCCCCGCCACCAGGAGCGGGAAGCGGGTCGTGGCCGCGCAGAGGAAGCCGCACAGGGAGGCAAGCGTCCCCCCGGCGAGAATGATCGGCCGGGCGGGAACCCGGTCCGCCAGCCGCCCGAACGGCAAGGTGGCGAGCGCGATCCCGAAGATCACGGCGGATACCGTGAGGGACGCCTTCGCCGCGTCGATCCCGAACTCTTCCCTAAGAACCGGGAGCACGGGTTGCGTGAGGTAGATCGTCGAAAACGTCGCGGCGACCAGCAGGAACACCCTCGCCTGGAGCGACATCGACCCCTCTTCCCGGCCGGGTCCCGGAACGATCATCGACGCGATCTCCCCCCTTGGGGCCCTTCCCGGACCTCGCCGCCGGGAGGCAAGACCTTCCCCTCGTTTCCCCGACGGAGGCGGCGGGGACGGAGCGGGGGCTCTTGCGGCCGTTACGAGCGGTACTTGAAGGAGATGTTCACCCGGGCCCGGTAGGCGACGACCTTCCCCTTGTCGATCGCCATGTCCAGCTTGACGACCTCCGCGACTCTCAGGTCCTCGAGGGACTTCCCGGCGGTCTCCACCGCGTTTTTCGCCGCCTCTTCCCACGAATTCCTGCTCGTGCCAACGACATCGATGACCTTGTAGATGCTGTCCATGGGTCCTCTCCCTTCCGGCGGGGATTTTGCCCTCCTCCGGGCAACCATGCGTCATGGTACCACGCCGGAAAGAGGAACCCCCGCCGTGGCCGTATTCCAATCCTCCTCCCGGCCCCGTTCCGTCCCGGGAAGACGGCCGGCGGCATCCGCCCCCTGTTACTTTCCATTAATTATTCGCCTCTTCCGATCCGATAAGACCTTCCGGATCCTCGAGGAACCGGGGGGAAGATGGAGAGCGTGGCACAGGGGCCGGATGTCCGCAGGATCGAGCGGCTCGCCGTGGAGATGGCCCTGACGTTCAACTGGATCTCGCTGTACCAGGAGGGGCACCCTTCCCTCGAGGGCCGCGTGGAGAAGCTCCACCGGAGCCTCGCGGACGTCGTGAACGAGGAGCCGTCCGGGCACCTTCTTCTCGGCGTCGCCAAGGACAAGATCCTCTACAAGAACGAGTTCCTCGGCAACGGGAACAGCCTCGTCCGCGGATTCATCTCCGAACTCTTCCTGCACAAGGTCGCCACCCTCGACTTCTCCCGGGAGGCGACTCCGCAGGAGCTCCTCGTGTTCTTCCTCACCCTCCAGCGGTTCCGCGCGGAAAAAAAAGGGGGCAAGCTCGACGAGGTCTTGAGGGGCGAGGGCGTCCGGGGGATCGGGCTTTACCCGTACAATTACAAGGAGGTTCTCTCGAGAAGGATCATCCACCCGGGGGAGGAGGCTCCATCCTCCAACCGGGAGGACGAGCTTTGGCGGATGATCCTCACGGAGAACGTGTCCTCCGGGGACGAGGGGTGGGATCTGCCCGAGGACCTCCCGATTCCTCCGGAGATGATTCCGGCCATCCTGCGCAGGGTCAACGCCGCCGCCATGGCGGCCCGCCATGACGACGGCCCGGAGGGCGCCCCCGAAGCGATTTCCCTTGAAATGGTCCGGCGGATCCTGGCCCGCCTCGGGGACACGCTGTGCAGACTCCCCGTCGAGCAGAGAAGCGCGATCATCCGGTCTCTCGACACGGAGGCCGGCGATGCGGCGGACGACGCCGCCGTCGCCGCCGGAGAAGTCGCGGACACGGCGATCGTCCGGTCGCTGACGGAAACCGAGTCGGACGAAATGTTCCTCGAACTGCTGGCCACCGTCCTGGCCTCGGAGGAAAAGAGCGGAAGCCGGATCCGCAGGATCTTCGAGGTGATCGCGACCGAACGGAACGGGAACGGGTCGCTTCTCCCATCGGTCAAGGAACGGGTCCGCGAGAGCGTCCGCACGAAGAACTACTACGCGCAGAGAACGTGGGAAGCCATCGAACGACTGCTGCTGCAGCGCACCGAGGAGGCCTACATCGGGCGGGACCATTCCGCCCTTCTGGAGCGGCTGTCGAACCTCGACGAGAGCGCGCACGCGGCGGCCGACGGGAGCCCGCCGCCCGACCCCGCGGTCATGTCGGAATTCGAAGAAGAGACCCTCCGCCTCAAGAGCGCCGGCGTTCTACTGGAGCTGCTCGCGGAGGAGGAGGCCGAAGGGGAATTCCTGGAACTGCTCGAGGAGATCCGGAAGATCATTCCCAACCTCATATCGCGGAGGGAGCTCCCCCTCCTGAAAACCGTGCTCTCCACCCTTACTTCGGTGGAGCGGAACGCCCCGGACAGCCGGAAGCCCTCGATCCAACGCGTGACCGGCGAGGTGGATTTCGCCCACATGATCGACGTCTATGTTTCGCCCGCCGTTTCGGCGCTGGAAAAGGGCCGGATCGAGGAGATCCTCGTCTCCTTCATCGGGGTGTCGATCGAGGACTTTCTCGACCGGCTGCTGATGGAAACGGATCAGGTGATCCGGAAGGCCCTCCTGTCCCTCGCCTTCCGGTTCGACGCGGAGGCCATCCCCGCGATCCGGGGGAAGCTCGGCGAACCCCACTGGTATTTCGTTCGGAACCTGTGCATCATCCTCGGACGGCTCTGCGACCCTTCCGCCGTCCCCGACCTGATCCGGTTGCTCGAACACAAGGACATCCGGGTGCGGAAGGAAGCCGTCCTCGCCCTCGGCCGGCTTCGTTCCCCCGACTCGGTGCCCGCCCTCGGGAAGATCCTCCTCCACGATACGCTCCTGCAATCGGCCAGGGAGGAGTCGCTCCGGATCGACGCCGCCAACGCCATCTTCCAGTGCGGATGCACGAGGGGGATCGCCCTCCTCCACCGCGGAACGGAGAGCAGCCGGGCGAAGGTCAGGGGACATTGCGCGGCCCTCCTCGACACGCTGAGGGCGAAAAAGTGACGGCGGACACGACATACATGGTCATCTCGGACCTCGGGCGGGCGATCCAGGCCGCGTCGGCCTACCCCGAAAACCACCCGCGCGTCCAGGAACTGCTGGTTTGCCTGCACCGCCGCGTCCAGACCGAGGCGGAGAGCCTGAACGGGCTGAACATCGGCTTCTTCAGCGACCACATCGTGGTGGACGAGTTCCCGTTCGTGGAACCGAACCCCACGCTCACGCGGCTGATCGAACGGATGCGGGAAAAGGGTATCGAGAAGATCCTGGTGTCCGAGGGGATCACGTTCGGGGAACTGAAGCGCTTCGTCTACTTCCTCGCGGAGGGCTCCGGTACCCCCTCGGAACAGATCTGGGAATCCATCGTTTACGGGAGGATCGAGGGGGCGGAAACGGCCGGCGCCGCCACGCTCGGGCTGGCCGCCGCCTTCCGCCCCTCGGGCGTAATGGCCGGCGCCACCGAGGTCCTGAGGGACGTCCTCCTGTCGATCGCCACCGATCGGAAGAAGTCCAGGGTCGAGGAGGGCCGCGAAATCGTCTCCTCCATCATGAAAGGGCTCCACCAGGAAGGGATGCTCATCGACCGGCTGATCCGTCTGCAGGGGCATGACGACTACACCGTGACCCACTCGCTCAACGTCTGCATCCTCGTGGTGGCGCAGGCGGCCCACATCGGCCTCCCCGAGAGCAAGGTCCGCGAGGCGGGGCTGGCGGCCCTGCTGCACGACATCGGCAAGGAGATGACCCCGGCGTCCATCCTGACGAAGCCCGGCCGGCTGGAAATGGAGGAGTTCGACCTGGTGAAGAAGCACCCGGCGACCGGCGCGAAGATTCTTCGGAGGATCGACTGCGGCTCCGAACTGCCGATGATCGTCGCGTTCGAGCACCACATCAAGTACGACCGGACCGGCTACCCGAAGGTCCGGGCCATCGGACCGCTGCACGTCGCCTCGTACATGACGCAGATCGCCGACGTCTACGACGCGCTGCGAAGCTACCGTCCCTACCAGCCTTCCATCGAACTGGAACGGACCCTGTCGATCATGAAGGAGGGCCGGGGCACCGAGTTCGAACCCCGCCTGTTCGACGGTTTCGTCGAAACCCTGTCCTGACCCCCCCGGGGAACGGTCGAATCCCCCGGTTTTCCCTTCCCGCCGCCCGGGTACTATGTATACTGTATGCAAATCGGAGCCCCAACGCGGAAATGAACTGGTATAAAAGCATCGGAATGAAGATCATCCTGAGCGTCGTCGGGATGATCCTGATCGTGAACGGGGCGCTGGCCTACCTTTTTCTCAGCATCCAGAGGGAAAACCTCAACCATGCGATCCTCCGGACCGCCTCGCAGCTCAGCGAGACGATCAAGAAGTCGATCCAGAACGACATGCTCGAGAACCGGAAGGAAGCCGCCTACAAGATCATGGAGACGATCGGCGGGCAGGAGGGGATCGAGAAGGTCCGGGTCTACAGTTCCGAGGGGAAGATCCTCTTCTCCAGCGGAAATCCCGCCGAGGTCGGCCGGATGGTCAACCAGAAGGCGGAAGCCTGCTACGGGTGTCATTCGGAGGCGAGCCCGCTCGAGCGGCTGACGACATCCGGACGGAGCCGCGTCTTCTTTTCCGAGCACGACGAAGCCTCGCACGGCGTGAACCACCGCGTTCTCGGGATCATCAACCCCATGTACAACGATTCGGGCTGCTCCGCCGCGGCGTGCCACGCCCATCCCGCGTCGCAGAAGGTCCTGGGGGTGATCGACGTCACCATGGATCTGAGCGAGGTGGACAGCCAGATCGCCAGGGCGCGCCGCCAGGTCGTGGTCGTGAGTGTCGTCTCGGTGGCCGCCATCTTCTCCATCGTGGCCCTCATCCTCTTCCATTTCCTCGAGAGGCCGGTCAAGGAGCTCCTCCTCGGCACGAAGCGGATCTCGGGAGGGGATCTCGACCATTTCATCGACGTTACGACGAACGACGAGATGGGACACCTCGCGACTTCGTTCAACCAGATGACCCTGGACCTGCAGAACGCCCAGAAGCAGATCCAGGAGGGGATCCGGACCCTCGAGAACAAGGTGGAGGAGCGGACGCGGGAACTCAAGGCGACCCAGTCGCAGCTCCTTCATTCGGAGAAGCTCGCCGCCGTAGGAGCGTTGGCGGCGACCGTGGCGCACGAGATCAACAACCCCCTCACCGGCGTCTACACGTACATCCGCCTCATGGAGAGAAAGATCGACCAGGGACAGTACGGGGCGGAGGAAATCGCGAAATACAAGGGATACCTGGACACGATGCGCCGCGAGGTCGAGCGGACGACCGCCATCGTGCAGAACCTGCTCGATTTCACGCGGCCCAAGGAGCCGGTCCGGAAGGCCATGAACCTCGTCAAGGTGATGGAGGAGTCCCTGGCCCTCATCTCGAACAAGCTGAACATCTCCAATATCGAGGTCGTGAAGCACCTGAACCCCCTGCCGGAGATCCAGGCCGACCCGGCGCACATGAAGCAGGTGTTTCTCAACATCCTCATCAACGCCTGCGAGGCGATGGAGGATGGAGGGACATTGACGATACGGTCCGATTACCGGCCGGATACGAATACCGTGTCGTTGAGCATCCGCGACACGGGGAGCGGGATCGAGGAGAAGGACCTCTCCCGCATCTTCGATCCCTTCTTCTCCACGAAGAAGAAGGGGACCGGGCTGGGCCTCTCGGTCGTCAACGGCATCGTGACCCGCCACAACGGAAAGGTGGAAATCGACAGCGCCCCCGGGAAGGGAACCGATTTCCGGGTGAGTCTGCCCGTCGGGTAAGGGGACGCGGGAACATCGGCGACGTCATCTACATCCGGCCCGTCGGGGCGGTGGATCACGGGATCCTCCAATGGCTGAGGAAAGAGATGGGTGACTGCCTCATGGCGAACGTCCGGACCATCCCGCCGATCCCCGTCCCCCCCGGGAGCTTCGAGGCCCGACGGAACCAGTACTATTCGACGAAGATCCTCAAGGAGCTGCTCGACGGCGTCCCGCAGGACGCGCTCAAGCTCCTGGGCGTGACGGACAAGGACCTGTGCATCCCGATCCTGACGTACGTGTTCGGGGAAGCGCAGGTGGGGGGAACGGCGGCCGTCGTATCCATCGCCAGGCTGCGACAGGAGCATTACGGAATGGAGCCGGACCGCCCCCTGCTCCTGGAGAGACTGCGCAAGGAAAGCCTCCACGAGCTCGGGCACACCTTCGGCCTCGTTCATTGCCCTTCGAGGGAATGCGTGATGTATCTTTCGAACACCGTGGTGGACGTGGATACCAGGGGGCGGGACTTCTGCATGGCATGCCGGATGGTCGTGGCGTCCAACACCGCGACGGAGAGGCGGGGGTGACGATGGAAAAGAAGGTCAACATCATGGTGGTGGACGACGAGGAAATCGTCCGTGCCTCGCTGACCGGCTGGCTCGAGGAGGACGGGTACCACGTGGAGGCCGTGGAGAGCGGCAGGAAGGCGCTGGAACGCCTTCCCGCCAGGAACTGGGACCTGATGCTGGTGGATCTGAAGATGCCCGGGATGGACGGAATCCAGCTGATGGACGAGGTCCACAAGACCTCGCCCGACATGCTGGTCATCATCATGACGGCCTACGCGACGGTCGACACCGCCGTCAAGGCGATGAAAAAAGGGGCCTACGACTACTTCGTCAAGCCCTTCAACCCCGACGACATCTCCCTGACGATCCGGAAGATCGTGGACCATCACAAGCTCGTCCAGGAGAACCTGTTTCTTCGGAAGGAGCTCAAGAAGCAGTACAAGCTTAGGGACATGATCAGCAAGAACGAGAAGATGCTGGAGATCTTCGAACTCGCGCGGACCGTCGCGAAGAGCAGTTCGACCGTCCTGATCCAGGGCGAGAGCGGGACGGGAAAGGAACTCCTCGCGCGGGCGATCCACGACGAAAGCCCCAGGATGGACGCGCCGTTCATCTCCGTGTCCTGCGCCTCCCTCACGGAAACCTTGCTGGAAAGCGAGCTCTTCGGTCACGAGAAGGGCGCCTTCACGGGCGCCACCGTCCTCAACCGGGGGAAGCTGGAGCTCGCCCAGGACGGGACCCTCTTCCTGGACGAGATCGGGGACATCAGCCTGAAGCTGCAGATGGACCTCCTCCGCGTCCTCGAGCAGCGGGAGTTCCGCCGGGTCGGAGGCTCGGAACTGATCCCGATCAACTCGCGGATCATCGCCGCCACGAACCGGGACCTTGCGGCCGCCATCGCGGAGGAGCGCTTCCGCGCCGACCTCTACTATCGCCTGAACGTCATCTCCATCCACATCCCGCCGTTGCGGGAGAGGAGGGAGGACATCCCGCTCCTGGTCGACCACTTCATCGAGAAATTCAACATCGAGATGGGGAAGGAGATCCGCGGGATCAGTGAAGGGGCCGTGAGAATCCTGATGGGCAACGATTGGCCCGGAAACGCGCGGGAGCTTCGGAACGTCATCGAGAGGGCGGTGGTCGTGGCGAAGGGAAACATCGTCACCGAGCCGGACATCAGCCTCCCGTCCGCCACCTCCGACGCGAATCACAGGACGAAATCGCTCGAGGAGATCGAGAAGGCGCACATCCAGGTGGTCCTGAACGGAAACCAGTGGAACATCGTGCGGTCCGCCCATGCGCTCGGGATCGACCGGGTCACCCTCTACAACAAGATCAAGAAATTCGGCCTGAAGAAGGAAGGGGCCGCGCCGAAGGAGTGATGAAAAAAACGACGAACTGTTGACTTTCGCAACTCCATAATCCGCAGGAAATTCAACATGTAATCTTTCTCTTCCTGAAAGTGTAAAGAATCTCTGCAATCCGCCCGCCTTCGGGCCTTCCACTCCCTGAAGGCTCCCTTGTCAGTTATCTCCTGTCTTAACGAATAGTTATGAAGAGTCCGCGAACCCGATCCCGGGATGGCACAACCATTGCGGTAGCGAGGTGCGCGGGAAGCACGCCCCGCGGAAGGAGGTGGGAACGATGGGGTACCTGGTGATGGGAGTCGCGTACATCGTCCTGGCGGTCCTTGCCGCGGTGAGGCCGCGGGCAAGGCAGGCGTGAGAAGTTCCCGGAAATCGGTCGCGTGAAACGGGTTCAGCCGGGGAAAAGGGGGCGGAAATGAAAGATACGAAATGCCCTTTTCTGGAAACGAAAACCGTGACGTTCTGCAAGGCGTTCCCGTCGAAGATGATCCCGGTGGACCGGATGTCCTCCTCGGAAGGTCTCTGCAACACCTGCCACTACGAGGAATGCTCCCTGTACAGCGAGGTCAGCGGCGGCGTCAAGGGGAAGGAGAACGTCCGCGGGTTCCACCTCCATTCGGAGTACTACTACCACCCCAAGCACCTGTGGGTAGCCCTGCCCTCCGCAGCGGAGGACGAGGCGCGGGTCGGGATCGACGACTTTTCCGCCCGGCTGATCGGAAGGGTGGACCGCGCATCGGTGCCCGCCGCCGGCGTGGCGGTGAAAGAGAACAGCGTGTGCTTCCTCCTCCATTCCGGCCAGAGGACCGTTCGCCTGGTGTCACCCGCCACCGGGGTCATCAAGGCCGTCAACCCGAAGGTGGCCGCGGAACCCTCCATCGTCAACGACGACCCGTACTCCGAAGGCTGGATCTTCTCCATGCGGCTCAAGAGCGACGCGGTGAAGGGGTTGTACCACGAGAACGTCGCCCGGAAGTGGTACGAAAGCGAGGTCGAACGGCTGCAGAGGGTCTTCTCTTCCGACCTGGGGATGATGGCGACGGACGGGGGCGAGGCGCTCACGGATATCAGCAGCCGGTTGAACGACGCGCAATGGGGGAAGATCGTCAGCCAATTTCTAGGGTAAGAGCAGGAGGTGCGCCATGGTAGTCCTTCTCGTCCTACTCACGCTTCTGGCATGCGTCGGGGTGGATCTGGCCCTCCGGCGAAGGGAAAAGGAGGCGGTATCCCGCACCGTGCGGGGGCCGGTCGCGCCGATCCCGTCCCTGGCGGGGCAGGAGCTGCCGGGCGGCCTGTTCGTCCACGGCGGCCACACCTGGGCGAAGCTCGATTCCTCCGGCTACGTGCAGGTCGGCCTGGACGGATTCGCCCAGGGAATCCTCGGCAGGGTCGACCGCTTCGACCTTCCCCTGAACGGGGTGACGGTTCGCCAGGGAGAGCCGGCGTTCGCCGCCATCCAGGCGGGGAAGCGGATCGAATTCGTGTCCCCCGTCGACGGCGTCGTCTGCGCGGTGAATGAACGGATCAACGCCGACCCGGCCGCGGCGCGGAAAGAGCCCTACGACAAGGGATGGGCGTTCATGCTCCGCCCGTCCAACCTCTCCCGGAACCTCAAGAACCTCCGGATCGGCGCGGAGGCCTCCGCGTGGCTGGAAAGGGAAGCCAGGAGTTTCACCGAGTTCCTGTCCCTGCACCGGCCGGTGCCGCTGGAAGTGGGGGCCACCCTGCCGGACGGCGGGAACCATGCCGAGGGAATCATGGAGACGATGGACGGAGAGATCCTGCAGATCGCGATCCGGAAATATTTCCGCTGACGCCGTACTCCACGGGAGGGAAGAGAGATGACCATCAGCAGACGGAACTTCTTGAAGGTCGCGGGGGCGGCCGGCAGCGTACTGCTCGCGGGGGGCGCGACGCCGGCCCGGGCCGCGCAGACCCCCCAGACCTCGGCGGGGGGCGTCGAGTTCAACGGGATGCTCATCGACACGACGAAGTGCATCGGCTGCCGCGCCTGCGAGGAGGCCTGCAACGAGGCGAACAAGCTGCCCAAGCCGAAGGTCTCCTTCTCCAGCGAGGGCGTGTTCGAGGAAACCCGGGACACCACCACCGGGGCGTTCACGGTCGTGAACCGGTTCCCGAACGAGAAGAAGCCGGACGAGCCGATCTTCGTCCGGAAGCAGTGCATGCACTGCAATCAGCCGGCGTGCGCCTCCGCCTGCCTGTGCAAGGCGATGGAGAAGACCAAGGAGGCCGCGGTCGTTTACCACAAGGACCGCTGCATGGGGTGCCGCTACTGCATGGTCGCCTGTCCCTTCGACATCCCCAGGTTCGAATACAACAGCCCGACCCCGTACGTGTGGAAGTGCATCTTCTGCAACGAACGGCAGAACAGGGGGGAGCAGCCCGCCTGCTCCGAGGTGTGCCCGACCGGGGCGACCCTCTTCGGAAAGAAGCGCGACCTGCTGGAGATCGCCAGGACCCGGATCTACACGGAGCCGGACAAGTACGTCCACAAGATCTACGGGGAGCACGAGGTCGGCGGGACCGGATGGCTCTTCCTGACGGGCGCCCCGGAGGAGAAGCTCGGCCTTAAGACCAACCTGCCGACGACCCCCTACCCGGAGCTCACGTCCGGCTTCCTGTACGGCGTCCCCCTGGTGTTCGTGCTGTGGCCCTCTCTTCTCATCGGGCTGAACTATCTCATCAAGGACAGCAAGGTCAGCGAAACGAAGGAGGCCTCCAATGACGAACAGGACTGACACGTCGACCGCGAGCGCCGAAGGCAGGGCGACCTTCCGGCAGGTGGCCCGGGAAACCATCCGGTTCGTCGTGAGCGAATTCAAGCCGAAGGGAAAGATGCTGACGCCGTTCAACGTCATCACGGGTGCGATCATCCTGTCCGGCCTCGTGATGATCGCCATCCGGTTCGCCTACGGGCTGGGTGCCGTGTCCAACCTCTCCCAGAACTACCCGTGGGGGATCTGGATCGGCTTCGACGTGGTCACGGGGGTGGCGTTCGCCGGCGGGGCCTACGTCCTGTGCTTCGTCGTCCACATCCTGAAGGTCAAGAAGTTCGAGCCGATCCTCCGCGTGACCGTCCTGAACGGTTTCCTCGCCTACGTGTTCTACGCCGGCGCCCTTCTGCTGGACCTTGGACGCCCCTGGAACGTCATCAACCCCATCATCGGGAACTCCTTCGGGCTGAGCTCCGTGCTCTTCCTGGTGGCGTGGCATTTCCTACTGTACATGATCTGCGAGTTCCTGGAGTTCTCCCCGGTCGTCGCGCAGTGGCTGAACTGGCCGAGGGCGCGCAGGATCCTGGAAGGGCTCACGACCGGCGCCGTCATCTTCGGGATCACCCTGTCGACGCTGCACCAGTCGGGCCTGGGGGCGCTCTTCCTGCTCGCCCCGACGAAGGTCCACCCCCTGTGGTATTCGGGGAACATCCCGGTGATGTTCTTCGTGTCGAGCATCTTCGCGGGACTCTCCATGGTCATGATCGAGAGCTTCTTCACGCAGAAGGCCTTCAAGAACCGGATCGGGCACGAGCTCCACGCGGCCCACGACAGCATCCTCCTCGGGCTGGGCAAGGGAGCCGTCGGGGCGCTCTTCGCCTACATCTTCCTCAAGCTCATCGACTTCGTGCATTACAAGCAATGGGTCCACCTCGCGACGCCGATGGGATACTGGTACCTGTTCGAAATCGTCGGGTTCGTCTTCCTCCCGACCGCCCTCTTCCTCCAGGCGATCCGGAAGCGCAGCGCGAAGCTCGTGCAGTTCACGGCGTTCCTCACGGCGGCGGGGGTGATCCTGAACCGGCTCAACGTCTCCGTCATCGGGTTCAAGTGGTATGAGGCCGTCCGGTACTACCCCTCCGTGATGGAGATCTGGATCACGCTGGCGATCATCAGCATGGAACTCTGGGTATTCCGGTGGGTGATCAACCGGATGCCCGTGTTCGGCGAGGCGCATGAGGTGGTGGAGGAAAAAACCGCGGAAGACATGGAGGTGGTCACATGGAAGGCACCCGCTTTATAGACATCTATGCCACGAAGGGGATCGAGTATCTCATCGTCATCTCGTTCCTCGCGGCCTTTGTCCTCTTCTGCCGCTACATGTACCAGCCCCGCGGGAAGCGGGCGGCCGCGAGGATCGCGCCGGAAAACGTGACCCGGTTCCGGATCCCCGAGGGGCTCTTCTACCACCAGGGACACGGCTGGCTCCGACCGGAGCCGGGATCCATCGGCGTCGTCGGGATGGACGACTTCGCCCGGAAACTCATCGGGAAGGTGGATGCCGTCGAGCTGCCCCCCGTCGGCTCCCGGCTGGCGCAAGGGGAGAAGGGGTGGAGCCTCGTGGCCGATACCGAGCGTATCCCCATGCTGTCCCCGGTCGCCGGCGAGGTCGTCGAGGTGAACCACGAAGTTCTCCGGTCCCCCGAGATCCTGCGACAGGATCCGTACGGCAAGGGGTGGCTGTTGAAGGTGAAATCCGCGAGGGTCGCGTCGAATACCCGGAATCTCCTTTCGGGGACTCTGGCCAGGGCGTGGATGGAGAACGCCCTCGATAAACTCCATCCGCTCCACGGCGAGAGCGTGGGTCCGGTCCTCCAGGACGGCGGTCTCCCGCTGGACGGGATCGCCCGGATCCTCGGCGGCGACGAGTGGGTGGATCTGGCGAAGACGCATCTTCTGACCGACGGAGAGTAGCGCGCACCGGGGGGCACCGCGGCGCCAGGCGCGGCGGGTGCCCCCCGACCCCGGGCATGTCGGTCCATGTCCACGGCACATGCCGGCCGTTCCCCCGAAACCCCCGCGTCCGTCCCATGATCTAACCTGACGTCCCTGTTCGCATGACGAAGGAAAGGGGGTGATCTCCGTGCCGGATTCCACGCGACCGTCCCGCCGTCATCGGTGACGTGCCGGACTCCCCGCCGGTCGGCGGGGCCGGGGAAGCGCTTCGACCCGATCGATGAAAAACCGGAAAGGAGGTCCACCCCCATGGATGGATCGAATGGAGCGCCTCTATCGTTTTCCGCCCGAACCGCCGGGATCCCCGCTCTCCTCCTGATCGCCCTCGCGTCCGTCGCCGCCGGTGCCGGGCCCGTCGCCGCGAAGGAGCGGCGCGCGGAGGTCACCTGGTCGGTCAACCTGAACGCGCCGGCCGGCGCGAAATCCGTTCGACTCTGGATCCCCTACCCGATGTCCGACGGGAACCAGGAGATCACCGACGTCGTGGTGAGCGGCAATCCCACCGCCTCGGGCGTCTACAAGGAGGGAGCCTTCGGGAACGCCGCCCTGTACGCCGAATGGACGGACACGAAAGGACCGCGCACGCTGACCTACACCTTCAAGGTCCTCCGCAGGGAGCGGGCGACCCGGAACGTCCCCTCCGCGGAACTACCCTTCTCGAAGGCGGAGTACCGCGGGGAGCTCGCGCCCACCCGTCTCGCGGGCCTTGAAGGCCCCGAGAGGGAGCTGGCGGAGAGGATCACCGCCGGGAGGAAGACCAACCGGGAAAAGGCGATCTCGATCTACGACTGGATCGTGGAGAACATGTTCCGGGACCCCGCCACGAAGGGGTGCGGCCTCGGGGACGTGGACACGCTGCTTCGGACGCTCGGCGGGAAGTGCGGGGATATCCACTCGGTCTACGTAGCCCTGGCGAGGGCGTCCGGCGTGCCGGCGCGAGAGGTGTTCGGGATCCGGATCCCGCCGGGGAAGGAGGGGGAGATGACGAAGGCCCAGCACTGCTGGGCGGAGTGGTATTCTCCCGGGTACGGCTGGGTCCCGGTCGACCCCGCCGACGTCCGGAAGGCGATCCTCGAGAAGAAGATCACCCTCGAGCAGGCGAGGCCGCTTCGGGAATACTACTTCGGGACGGTGGACGAGAGCCGGATCGCCGTCGGGACGGGGAGGGACCTGACCCTCAACCCGCCCCAGTCCGGGGGACCGCTCAACTACTTCATGTACCCGTACGCCGAGGCGGACGGGAAACCTCTGAACGAGGATCTCTACGGATTCAACCTCGGGTACACGATCCGGTACCGTGAACTCCGGGTCGCCGGGGGTGGCCGTTCCGGAACTTGACAGGGACGGGAGGCGACGCCGGGACGGGGTGGGAAATGGCCTGGTGGCTCCAGCTGGCGGCGGGGTGGGTCGTCGCGGCCGCTTGCGCGGTCTCCGCGTTCCGGATCGCGGGTTTCCTGCGGGGTAGCCGCCTCGCCGACCGGGGCGGGGCCGTGCCCGCGCCTGCCGGGTGGCCGAAGGTCTCGGTCGTCGTTCCCGCGCGCGACGAGGCGGAGCGGATCGAGGAGTCGCTGCGCTCGATCGCGCGGATGGAGTACCCCTCCCTCGAGGTGATCGCCGTGGACGACCGGTCCCGGGACGACACCGGTGCGATCATCGACAGGGTGGCGGCCGGGGAGCCCCGGGTTCGGCCCGTTCACGTCGCGGATCTGCCGGAGGGGTGGCTGGGGAAGTGCCACGCGATGCGGGCGGGGGCGCGGCTGGCCGGGGGGGAGCTGCTCCTGTTCACCGACGGCGACGTCGTCTTCGCCCCGGACACCCTCCGCCTCGCGGTCCGCTACCTCCTCGCGAGGGACCTCGATCACCTGGTCCTCCTGCCGGGGCTTCTCCCGGGTGGGTATTGGGAGGACGCCGTCAAGAGCTGCTTCGCGATGCTCTTCGTCGCGGGGGTGAAGGCCTGGGCGGCCGGCTCGCCGTCCAGGAAGATCTACGTCGGCGTCGGGGCCTTCAACCTGGTGCGGCGCGATGCGTACGAAGGGATCGGCGGCCACGACTCCCTCCGGCTCGAGGTGGCCGACGATCTCATGCTCGGGAAAAGGCTCAAGCAGGCGGGCTGCCGCCAGGAAGCTCTCATCGGCTCCGATCATCTCCGGCTTCGCTGGCACGAGGGAGTCGGGGGATTCATCCGGGGGCTGGAGAAGAACGGGTTCGCCGCGATCGGCTTCTCCCTCCCGATCCTGGTCCTCGTCACCTCCCTCGTGGTCTTCCTGTACGGCGTCACGTACCTCGGGGTTCTCTCCTTCCGGGACGCGCGGAGCACGGGATACGCGTGTTCCGTGCTCCTGCTGCACGGGACCTTCGGGTATTTCGCTTCCTCCCGAAGGAACGGTTGGCTCCTCGCGCCCGCCCTCCCGGTCGCCGCGATGGTATACCTCTATGCGCTCTGGCGCTCGGCCTGGGTCACCCTTCGCCGCGGAGG